>Ga0129312_1000194_pt1 | contig 62012 bp, 63 predicted proteins | sample O827metagenome_FD_94434 | JGI IMG/M metagenome (GOLD analysis project Ga0129312, IMG submission 94434) | Orangutan group fecal microbial communities from Wisconsin, USA - O827 metagenome | ecosystem: Host-associated > Mammals > Digestive system > Large intestine > Fecal | place: USA: Wisconsin... | reverse complement strand
TATAATTCTCTTGATAAAAAGGGCTTTGGTACTCTGACCTTCAGTGATCTTGCCTGGACAAATGAAGACGGCATCGAAGAAGCCTTTGAACCTGTATCCCCTGAAGGATACAACAGTTCTGACAGATACCTGGAGCTTCTTCAGGATCTTATGGCTTATGTCGCTGCTATCCGTCCGGAATATGCACCGGTAGTCAAACTTCTTTCAGATGGCCTCTCACGCCGTGAAATTGCAAAAGAGCTTGGCATTCCGAAATCCACAGTCATCGACTGGGTAAAGAAGATCCAGGAACTTACGCTCGAATTCATGGACACGATTATCTAATCTGAGAACCAGGTAAAAAGACAGGGAGCACATTACCATCATCGGTATTGTGCTCCCCTATTTTATTTGTGACCTCTCACTTTGATCTGATAGATATCATGATTTTTAATAGATTTGACTGCCTGTCGCAGTGTCCGTGCTCTTCCGTGCTGATGATACGGATGCTGATACCGGTGCTTGTGAAAAATAATGCATGCCCCCTCGGTCGGATATCCGGTGCTGTGCAAATACCAATAATGACCGGTATTCCGAGACTGAATTGTCACATCATAAGGATCCACCGTAATCATCATAAAATACTTGGTGTCAATCGACTGAAGTTCTTCTTCAGTAAACATACTTACCACCTCGCTCCCGGTTCCGCTACCATCTGAGCCCTCAGAGCTCTTTTCTCGGCCTCATAGCGCTTCTGCAGGTTCTTCATCTCCCTTTCCATAAACTCTTCTTCTGCGGCCTTTAGAACAGCCCTCTCGGTATCCTGTGCAATTATCAGCTTGCCATCCTCGAACGTGACGGAAATATAATCACCAATTTCAAATCCGGCTTCCTTCAGGCACTGCCCCTTCAACAGGATTGTGGGAGTCTCCCGGTACTTATATCCGCTCTGACCGTAAACCTTTATGCTTCTTTTCTTTGTCATCTTGATTTCCTCCTTGGATTTACTCTGATTGCCTGTTGCCTCTCTGTGCCTGTCTTAAACTGCTCTCATACGCACCACCGCCTTTCCTGTTTCCGGAGAAAAAGAAAAGAGCCACCAATGCTTGTTCGCATCAGTAGCTCTTACTGTTGGTTCCGTATGATATTATGATGGTTATTTCTTGCCCTGCTCCTTCTCTGCATCCTTGATTCTGTAGTAGTCTTCCATCTTCAGATTCAAGTGTACATATGAGTCAGGTTTTCGGTTGCTCAAGAGGCACACCGTCTCCACATGCACCGTCATCGGAAATAAATCAACTCCTACTGCCCTTTTCATCTCGTATCCTTTCTTTGTCAGGTATTTAAGATCTCTCGCAAGGGTTTCGGGATTGCAGGAAACATAGACTACACGGTCAGGCTGCAGCTTCACAAGTGAAGACAGGAACTTCTCATCACTGCCGCTTCGTGGCGGATCCATGAACACAACATCAACCTTTTCTTGTTTGTCTGCAAGTTCTACCATGAACTCACCGGCATCCCGATTATAAAAACGGATATTGTGAATATCATTCTGCTTGGCATTGATAATTGCATCTTTTACGGCATCTTTATTTAATTCCACTCCAATGACGGACTGCGCCTGTCTGGCTGCTACCATACCGATTGTGCCGGTTCCACAGTAAGCATCCAATATCTTTTCTTTCCCAGTCAGACCTGCATATTCCATTGCTTTTCGGTATAACTTTTCCGTCTGTTCCGGATTCACCTGATAAAATGACTTGGGTGAAATTTTAAAAGTAAGTCCACACAAGCGATCCTGAATATAGCCTGGACCATATATTACCTGTTCTTTTTCTCCAAGAACCATGCTTGTCTTCCTGTCATTCACATTTACAACGACTGTTGAAATCTCCGGATGCTCTTTACGAAGTGCTTTAACAAAGTTATTCTTGGAAGGCAAAATGGGCGATCCTAATACCAGAATTACCATGATCTGTCCTGTTGCATGTCCTACACGAATCAGCACATGACGCAGCAGTCCATAACCGGTATCTTCATCATAGGTTTTAATCCGAAAAGAAGGCAGCAGCTTCTTAATGGTCTGGATAATTGCACTGGCTTTTTCGTTTTCGATCAGGCAGTCTTCTGTAGAAACCACCTGATGCGTATTTTCCTGATAAGCACCTGCCAGGATATTTCCCTTACGGTCACGATCAAATACCGCATGCACCTTATGGCGGTAATGATAGGGATTTTCCATTCCAATGATTCCCTCAACCTTGCCAAAGGGACGTAATAACTGCTCTAAGTCCTGCTGTTTCTTCTTAAGCTGTTTATCGTAATCCACAGAAAGATAATTGCAGGCTCCGCATTTCTTTTCAACCGGACACATGAGAGATGCACTTGGTTGTTGCATCGGTGACTGATGTTGAATTTGATTTTTGACTTGCAATTTTTTCTTGTCTCGAATTTCTTTTTTCTCTTGCACTTCATTCTTATCTAAACGAATGCGGTTATCTTTTCCATTCACTGCTTCTTTCTTATATATTTCCTGCCTGTTACCTGTTTTTTGTTTCTTATCTGCCTTATATCCCTTATCTGTTTCCTGACTCTTACCTGTCTTATATTTCTTATCTGTCTCTTGACTTTTACCTGACTTTTGTTTCTTATCTGTTTCTTGCCTATCTGTCTTTTGTTTCCTATCTGTTTCTTGCCTATCTGTCTTTTGTTTCCTATCTGTCGCTTGCTTCTTATCATTCTTCTGCTTGTTATTTTGATGTTTCCTATGTTCCATACTCATGACCGTTTTCTCATACTCTCCTTCTTTATTTGTGAAAATTCGTTCAATTATATTTTTGTGGGTATAGAAAATTTTTTCATCATCTTGTCCTCATAATTTTTATTGTGAGGGTATCGTAAACTCTTTTTCTATTTTATACCCACGCCTCTCAACTGCTCTGGGTATTTGGTTTCATTTTTCTTTCTTATACCCATACCTATCAGTTTCTTTGGGTATTTCACTTCATTTTTCTCTCTTATACCCTTCTCAAGAAAATTCAATGGGTATTCTCTAGCATTATTTCTTCCCATACCCACATTTCTTTTATTATACGGGTATTATAATCAACTTTTTCACTCTATACCCACATCTATCAAGTTCTCTGGGTATTTTATTCCATTTTCTTTTTCTATACCCCAACTCAATCCCACAGAATCTCCAATGTAACTTCTGCACTAAGATTTAGCCTAGTCTTCGGCTTGGCTTCACTATGCTCTGCTTGTTCCTCTCACTAAACTCCTGCTTCGCCTTCAGCTCGCACTCGTTAAGTGTTCCGAACTGGCTCGCACTAAGTTCAGCCTTCGCCTTCGGCTTGGCTTCACTAAGTGCTCTGCACAAAGAAAACGGGTGCCCATTGAGCACCCGGTAACTTATCTTTCATTCTCTTTCTTTTTGCGGATTTTCACGGAGTCAATTCCATTGACAAGCTCGGTTGCCTTTTCAATGTCGGCTTCATTAATTCGAATTGTAAAAATATTCTTTCCTTTTTCATTCTTTCCAAATATGCGGGAGAATAAGGAACGATCCTGCCATTCAATAAAGTAAGAAATCCGATTCTTTAAAAATAATTTTTCAAGCTGTTCCTTCGCTTCCATGCTATAGGCTCTGCAGAAATCCATCTCTCTGCTGACCATTTTTCCTGTTCCATTCTGTGTTGCCATCAAACCTCTCCCTCACTTATCATAAACTTATGTTAACTATTATATTCCTGTTGCTTTCATTTTTCAATCATAAAATGTAACAGTTCAGCCATGCAGAAATAATTGTGTAAGATGACCGTGGGAGCTTGCTCACTAAGGGCAGCTTATACAATCATTTCTATAGGGCGGACGCCCGACATGAAATAAGTTGCCGGAAAGTACGTATATTTGTTAGCCAATCTGTAGCATCCGGCAGCTTATGAATGGTCATGACTGAACTGTAACTAAATTATAACAGTATGGACGATGAATGCTTGCATTCAAGCGGACATATGCCATGATTTATATAGCAAAGCAACCTCATAAACAAACCAGAACTTTCCCTACATCTCCAGCTTGGAAGAGAGATCCCATAATACACGTTGATCTTCAAACTGCTGGTTGAGATACACAACAGCTTCCTTCAATCCGTCCTCTGAAAAGGGAAAGTCTTTACGCAGCTTCTTTTCTTCTTCTGTCCTGGCATATCCGTAGGGTTCAGGCCAGATGATAACCTCCAGACAGGTTTCCTCCTGATCATCCCTGGATATAACCTTCTTCTTCAGCATATAGCGCATGCCGTTCATGCTGCCGGTATATTCTTCTTTCTTTACATAATTGAGTACATGAAAGTGATCATAGTCAATCATTCCCTACTTCAGCTCCCTTTGTGTGATATGTACAAGCAGTTCCACAATCTTCTCCATGGATTCCACAACACAATACTCAAATCTGCCGTGATAATTATGTCCGCCGGTACAAAGATTCGGGCAGGGAAGTCCGAGGAAGGATAATCTTGCACCGTCTGTACCACCCCGAATCGGCTGGATCTTCGGTACAATGCCCAGCTCTTCCATACAGGACTTCGCATTCTCAATGAGGAAAAGGTTCTCCGGTTCAATCTTTTCCTTCATATTGTAGTAAGAATCGGAGATCTCTACCTCAACGGTTCCTTCTCCATACCTGGTATTCATTTCATTTGCAATATGACGGAACAGCTCCTTCTTCTCATGAAAGCGTTCCTTATCATGGTCACGGATAATATAAGAAAGAGTTGCGAGTTCTACCGTCCCTTCCATATTCGTCAGATGGAAAAATCCTTCATAGCCATCCGTGCATTCCGGCCGCATCGTTCCCGGCAGCATCATTTGGAATTCCATTGCGTACAAAGAAGCATTCTTCATCTTATTCTTTGCTTCTCCCGGATGTACATTCACCCCATGGATGATTGCCCTGGCAGATGCCGCATTAAAGTTCTCATATTCCAGTTCTCCAATCGCGCCGCCATCTACTGTATAAGCATAGTCTGCACCAAACTGCCGGATCTTAAAATGATCCACACCATTGCCTACCTCTTCATCCGGAGTAAATCCAATCGCAATCGGTCCATGCTTGATCTCCGGATGCTCTAAAAGTGTCTGTACCATGGTCATAATTTCTGCCACTCCTGCCTTATCATCGGCACCAAGCAGCGTGGTTCCATCCGTTACAATAAGCGTCTGTCCTATGTAATGCTTTAACTCCGGAAACACGACCGGACTTAACACAATCGCTTTCTCTTCGTTCAGAATCACTTCCTTACCATCATAGTTCTCAACAAGTTTCGGCTTCACATTCTTTCCGGAACAATCCGGTGACGTATCCATATGTGCGATAAAGCCAAGGGTCGGGTAATGATCTCCCTTTGCCGGATCGTTTCCCGGAAGCTTTGCATACACATAACAGCGTTCCTCATCATAAATCACATCGGATGCTCCCATTTCCTGAAGCTCTTTTGCAAGAAGCGTTGCCAGATTTTTCTGTTTTTCGGTACTGGGAAAGCTTTCCGCATCCTCTTTAGACTGTGTATCAATCTGTACATATCTGAAAAAACGGTCGATAACCTTTTCCGCCATTTTTCATCCTCCATATCATATATTGTAACTATTCAGAGCCCTGCAGATTATCACCATATGTACGGCGAATGCCCGCATTCGTAAGTACATTTGGCAAATTTATATGGTAAAGTAACCACATAGGCAAAAGGAGAGCTGCATAGCCGCAATTTTGCGAACAGGTTCTGAATGGTTACGATTCTATCCTCGTTCATAGACCCAAGGCTCATTATACACTTTTTTGCACAAAAAAGGAACTGCCAAAAAGCAGTTCCTTTCAGATTCTCTATGAAGTTTGCTTCACAAATTATTCTGTGATATCAGCGTACATGAAGTACCAGTATCCATAAGGTGAATGCCAGGATCCTGTGATCTTGTCGCTCTGTAACCAGAAGTCATTGTAGTATGCAACCGGAATACATCCGGTTTCTTCCATCAGAATATCCTCTGCATCATGAAGTGCCTTGGAACGTTCTGTCGGATCAAGTGTTTCTCTGGAACGATAGATTGCAGCATCATAATCTGCGTTGTTGAACTTACCATCGTTGTTACCATTCGTTGATAAGAACAAATCCAGCATGTTGGAAGGATCGCTGTAATCTCCAACCCAACCGTTACGTGCAACATCGAAATCACCGTTACGACGCATCGGGGTGAAGGAAGCCCATTCCACAATATCAACCTGAAGATCGATACCAAGCTGTGCCCATGCCTGCTGTACATATTCAGCAACTACCTTATGATAACCTGCATCATTGGTTGTGTAGGAAATAGTCGGGAAGCCTTCTCCATCCGGATAACCGGCATCTGCAAGAAGCTGCTTTGCTTCTTCTAAGTCTGCTTCGTAGTTGTTTACATCAATATAAGACTGACCACCGTTTGCATTGTCCTTGAACTGCTTGCCATCCATGTCGATCCATCCGGGTCCCATGAAGTTATCAGCAGGTGAGTAAGTTCCCTGCATTAAGGTGTTTGCAACATAATCACGGTCGATTGCAAGACTTAATGCTTTACGAACTCTTGCATCCTTGAATGCATCTCTTTCAAGGTTCATGCTAATGTAGTAAGTACCGATAATCGGATCTACATGGAAATCTGCGTTATCCTTTAAGGAAGGGATTTCTTCGGTAGGAACATCCTTAATCATCAGAACTTCACCTGTCTGGTATGCGCTGTATGCAGCGTTGGAATCTTCGATAAGGTTCCACTTAATACCATCCAGCTTGATTGCATCTGCGTTCCAGTAGTAAGGGTTCTTGCTCATCATGATGTAAGAACCGGGAACCCATTCAGATACATAGAAAGGTCCGTTGCTGATATAGGTTTCTGCGCTGGTTGCCCAAGCATCACCATTTGCTTCAACGGTTGCTTCCTGTACCGGGCTTAAGGTTGCGAAAGCCGCGAGGCTTCCGAAGTAAGAACAGGGAGCATTCAGAGTTACAACAAGTGTGTTGTCATCCTGTGCTGCTACCTGAAGTGCATCAAGGTCACCCTCGATGGCCTTGTCATAACCTGCTACCATGGAAAGTACCGTATCAGCATAAGGAGCTGCTACCATAGGATCGCATACTCTCTTCCAGCTGTAAACAAAATCATTAGCGGTTAAATCAGATCCATCGGACCACTTTAAACCATCTCTTAAATGGAAAGTCCAGGTAAGACCATCTTCAGATGTCTCCCAGCTTTCTGCCTGTCCGGGAACAAGCTGACCATTCTCATCTACTGCTAAAAGGCATTCGAAGGAATGTAATAACATGTTACCACCATCTACTGCACTGTTTAATGCAGGATCGATAGTTTCAGGATCAGGTCCTACCTGTACGGATAAGATCTTCTCTCCTGTAGAAGCAGTTGCTTCTGTTGCGTCTGTTGTCTCGTCTGCAGCCTGATTGTCGCTGGATTCTGTTGTGGTTTCATCTGTTGTAGATGCAGCATCATTGGAAGTGCTTCCGCCACAGGCAGCCAATCCAACAACCATAGCGGCTGTAAGAATAAGTGCAAGAACTTTCTTTTTCATAATATTTCCTCCTCTGAAAAATTTATAAACAAAATACAGGCCGTCTAAAAACTTTGTTTCGATACCCATATTGTTTATTCTAAAATTATTACCACATTTAGTTACACTTGTCAATATGGTGACATGCGGCAAAATGTCCCTTTTCGATTTCCTTCCACTCCGGAACCTTTGCTGCACAGGTTTCATCCGCATACGGACATCTGGTACGGAAACGGCATCCGGACGGCGGATTTAAGGGGCTTGGAACGTCTCCCTCAAGTACAATACGCCTGCTTTCCTTCGCCTTATTCGGGTCAGCAATCGGAATTGCAGAAATCAGACTCTTCGTATAAGGATGGAGAGGACGCTGAATCAGCTCATAGCTGTCTGCAAGCTCTACCATCCTTCCTAAATACATAACTCCAATCCGGTTGGAAATATGCTTTACAGCAGAAAGGTCATGGGCAATGAACAGATACGTGAGACCCATCTGCTCCTGTAAATCCTCAAACATATTGATAACCTGAGCCTGAATGGACACATCCAGCGCGGAAATCGGTTCATCACAGACGATAAACTCCGGATTTACTGCAAGTGCTCTTGCAATACCGACTCTTTGACGCTGTCCGCCGGAAAACTCGTGTGGATAACGGTTGGCATGTTCGGAATTCAGTCCGACACGACGAAGCATCTCAATAATAATATCATACCGTTCCTGTTTGCTTCCCGCCAGCTTATGCACATCAATGGCTTCCCCAATGATATCTCCAACGGTCATTCTAGGATCCAGACTCGCATAGGGATCCTGGAATACAATCTGCATTTTCTTACGGTAAGGAAGCATCGGTGCAAAAATCTTCTTTTCGACATCAAATACGGTCTCACCGTCATAAATGAACTTACCACCGGTCGGCTCATACAGACGAAGCAGGGTTCTTCCCGTGGTTGTCTTACCACACCCTGACTCTCCAACAAGTCCGAGGGTTTCACCACGCTCGATCGTGAAGGAAACATCATCGACTGCCTGAATATATTTCTTATTCTTTCCATAGCCACCTGCCGGAAAATACTGTTGTAAATGTTCCACCTGAACTAATGTATCACTCATTGGCTGCTCCCTTCTCCATCTCTTCTTTCTGATTCAGCCAGCATTGTGTGTAATGAACCTCTCCAAAGTTCGTTACCGGCGGCATTTCACGAAGACAGATCTTCATACATTTCTCACATCTCGGTGCGAAAGGACAACCCTTCGGCGGATTTAAGAGATCTACCGGAGATCCTTCAATCGGAACCAGACGTTCATGCTCCTTCGTATCAATTCTCGGAATGGAACGGATCAGTCCCTTCGTATATTCATGCTTCGGATGATAGAAAATATCCTCTGTAGTACCATATTCAACAATCTTGCCCGCATACATGACGGCAATCCGCTCACACATGCTGGCAACCACACCAAGGTCATGGGTAATCATAATAATCGCCATACCAAGACGGTCCTTCAATTCCATCATCAGCTCTAAAATCTGTGCCTGAATGGTCACATCCAGAGCAGTAGTCGGCTCATCTGCAATCAGAAGCTTCGGTTCACAGGCCAGTGCCATCGCAATCATGACACGCTGTCTCATACCACCGGATAATTCATGCGGATACTGCTTTAAACGCTTGTCCGGCTCGTTAATTCCAACTAAGGTAAGCAGCTCTCTGGCACGTTCCTTCGCCTGCTTCCGGTTCTTATCCGTATGAAGCAGAATGGCTTCCATAATCTGGTTTCCCACCGTATAAACCGGATTCAAACTAGTCATGGGATCCTGGAAAATAATGGATACTTCATTTCCACGGATCTTCCGCATTTCCTTCTCGCCCATGTTCTCGATTTCATGTCCGTTAAATTCCAATGTTCCACCGATCAGCTTGCCGGGATAGGCCGTCAGTCCCATCAGACTGTATGCGGTTACGGATTTACCAGAACCACTTTCTCCTACAATACCAAAAACTTCCCCTTCCTTTAAATGAATGGAAACATCATTTAATGCCTTTACTTCACCGGCAGGAGTAAAGAAGGAAAGTCTTTCGTTTTTTATATCAACAAGATATTCTGACATAATTCTCTCCTCCTTAATTCTTCAGCTTCGGGTCAAACGCATCACGCAGACCGTCACCTAACAGGTTAAAACTCAAAATAATCAAACTGATCAGTAATGCCGGAATAAACAGCAGATACGGATAGGTATTCATACCGTTGATCGCATCACTCGCCAGACTTCCCAGGGAAGGAAGCGGAACCGCAACACCCATACCCAAGAAACTTAAGAAGCTTTCGGTAAAGATGGAAGACGGAATCTGCAATGTTGTGGTAACGATCAGGGTTCCGATACAGTTTGTAAGCAGATGCTTCTTAATGATCTTTGCATTGCTTACACCAAGTGCTCTTGCTGCTGTAACGTATTCGCTTTCCTTAAGCATCAGCACCTGGCTTCGTACCATTCTCGCCATACCTACCCAGTAAAGAAGGGCAAACACAACGAAGATACTGATCAGGTTTTCACCTACGATACCAACCCAGGCAAAGCCGGGGGCTTCCTTTAATTGTGCAAGCGGTGCTTTCAGTGCAAAGGATAATAATACAATCAGCAGAATATCGGGGATCGTATAAATAATATCAACAATTCTCATCATCACCAGATCGACCCATCCGCCAAAGAAGGCAGCCACCGATCCGTAGATGGAACCGATAATCAGGATAATACCGGTTGCAATCAGACCAACAAGAAGGGAAATACGGCTTCCCATCATCACACGGATGGCATAATCACGTCCCATCTTGTCGGTACCAAAGACATGGGGAAATACCTTTTCACCGGCATCGATTCTTGCCTGCTCCTCTTCGGAATACTGCATCGGGCGGAGATTATTGGCTCCCTTAATCTGTTCCTTATAATTATACGGATAAAAAGAAGGAACGATAAAAGAAAAAATCATAACAAGGATAATCACCACAAGGCTTACCATTGCGACTTTATTCTTGCGAAGGCGTCTCGCTCCGTCCTTCCAGAAGCTCACGCTCTCACGCATAATGACCTGACTCTGCTTCTCTTCCTCGGTTGCCGGAAGAAAATCTTCAGGTTTTAATTTTAACTGAAAACTAATTGGATTCTCTTTCATGGACTGACTCCTTACTTTAATTTAATTCTCGGATCCACAATCTTGTATACGATATCTACAACCACATTCATAAGAATAATCAATGTTGCAAGGAAAATGGTTGTACCCATAATCAGGGTATAATCACGTCCGTTAATTGCAGAAATGAACTCTCCGCCAAGTCCCGGAATCGTGAAAATCTTCTCGACAACAAAGCTTCCTGTTACAGTATAGGCAAGTAACGGTCCTACATAGGTAATGACCGGAAGGATTGCATTTCGTAACGCATGCTTAAACAGAATCTTGCCACCTGCAAGTCCTTTGGCCTTCGCAGTACGCATGTAGTCCTGTCCGAGAACATCCAGCATGGAGGATCTCATCAGACGCATAATATATGCAGTCGGATAAAAAGCAAGTGCCATGACCGGCATCACATAATGCTTCCAGGAGGTAAGGCCCATGGTCGGCAGAATCTGCAACCTTACACCGAAAAAATATAAAAGCAATGTACAGATTACAAAGCTTGGTACAGCAATTCCACAGGTGGAAACGACGCTGATCAGATTATCGAGGAACTTCCCTCTCTTCAATGCTGCAATACAGCCAAGAGGAACACCGAGCAGCAATGCGACCAGTACAGACACACCACCCACACGGGCAGATACCGGAAACTTCATGGTAATGATGTCCATAACGGTACGTCCTCTCTGTTTTAAGCTGTCACCGAAATCACCGTGACTTGCGCCTGCCATGTAGGTCAGGTATTGCTGCCACAATGGCTTGTCCAATCCATATTTCGCCTCCAGGGCGGCTGTTGCCTGAGGACTGATGGCCTTTTCGGAAAGGAACGGTCCACCGGGAACCATGTTCATCAGGAAAAAGGTCAGGGTTGCCACGGCCCAGATGGTCACGATGGCAAGTAATATTCTTTTGAGAATATATTTCAGCATTTTTGTCACCTCATTAATTTGTTACTATGCTAAAGCACTCCACATAATGCTTAATGATAGCACATTCTCATTCACTTTTCCAGCCTAAAATCACAGTTCCAGCATTTCCCTTGTACGGAATTTAATACAATTTTATGCTTTGATTAGTATTTATGCAAAAATATTACATCATTATACAAAAGTCAGGTATCTGCCGTATTCCACAAATGCCTGACTTTTTCACACTGCCATTATGATAAATCGATCTTCCATTTAAGCTCATCGTAGGGAATGAGAACCTCCGGAAATCCTTCCGCATAGCTTGCCACTTCATAGATTCCGAAATAATACACAAGTCCTTCCTCCGTCAGATAATAATCTCCTGCTTTCAAGTGATGACCCTCCAGAAATCCGGCGTTTTCTGAGATATACTCAAGTTCCTTTTCCCAGGTTACCTCACCACCATGCCTTTCTTCAAACATCCGGGTCACGATGGCATTTAACTCCTCTTCGGAGCTTGCCAGAATATCGTCCAGATAAAGCTTTTCTCCCGTCTCCCGGTCATAAAGCAGGAAATGCCTATAGGGCATTCCATGGACTGCGCCGCTGTAATCATCATACCCGCTCCGCAAAAGTCCCATGTAACGGTCATTGTAATAGGAAATATCTACTTCACAGGTAATCGAACCTTCCCTAAAGTACACTCCATCATGGTATTCTTCCTCATCTATACCCACTTCTGGGGCATTCTCTATCATGGAATCCGTTATTTCCTGTAACTGCGCATTAATTGCTTCATCTCCCGGCATGCTTACATTCAGGGTAAAACCTTCTATATAATATGCATATACTGGTTTGCCGCAATTCTCACACAGTTCTTCATCCGCTTCATAGTAAAACTGCCCGATCAGATCGATTTCCCGGTCAGCAAGAACGACTGCATTTTCCGACTTTCCGGTCAGCCAGTTATAGGAAGCAAAAACGACCTGATCCCCGGAATCCTCAATGACATACAGCTCTCCATGGGAGAGCGTCAGGAGACTATTCTCTACCAGATCCAGATTATTCTTAATATATGGACTCCAGATAATCTGATATAAATACTGTCCTTCCCGTCCCTGATCCATACTGTCATAGGTCTGATACCACATCTGATCTTCGGTCTGATGCAGATTCGTTTCCGAATTGTGCTTCATATAATAGATTCCTTCAATATCCGCACCAATCACATTCCGCTTTTCAGCAGAAAGCTCGTATTCTTCCCCTGTGTTAAGGTTCCGGTAATACTGATGGGCTTCCCCGTCCTCGGACATATATTCACCTAAGTAATACAGCAAATGCCAACCATCATAATAGTTCACGGAATAGTCCGAAGAAAGCAGTTCCGTTATCTCTTCGGTATCCGGATCATACAGGACATAATTCTGATTTTCATCCCACAAAAGGATCTGTGGAAAATACCGGTTCTGATAGGCATAATAAAGCCTGCCTTCCATATCCACGGGCCGAATCTCTTCATACCCTGCCGGAATGGAAGCGCGTCCATCCTCCCATGTACCGGTAATCTCTTCCCCGATGTCTCCATTTTCCTCTAATGCGATCGTATGGTATCTGGTGTTGTAGTTTTCATCATATGTCCGCAGATACATCTGATGACTCAGAATATACACATCCCTCACATATTCATCAACCGGAAACTCCACCTGAGAAGCCTCACCGGTAGAAAGATCCACCTGATACAGAAGACTTTCTGCACGATCCCCCCTCTCCAGATAGAAGTCATTAAAGTAGTACAGATATTCTCCATCGAGATAAAGCTTTCCGTTATCCGCGATCCCCGAATACATCTCAGGCATTTCATAATCGGCACTGGTAAGCGGAAAAGCCTCAAACTCCCCGGTGATCTGATTGTAGCCGCAAACCGCTTCATTCGATGCAAAATAAATCATCTCTCCCTGGACCGCATATCTGCCGTTCAGATGATAAGGAAACCCGGCATCAAACAACGCCTGCAGATCCTCCGTCCCGTCTTCCTGTACCGAACCTCCGGTCTCCTCCTCCGGCTGCTCATAGGTATATCCCGGATCAATTTCTTCCTCTTCTTTTTCTTCTTCCTGCTCTGTCCTGTGCTGTTCTTCCCGTGCCGTCTGCTCCCACAGCTTCATCACCTGTCCGGCTGCCGAACATCCTGCAAGCAAAGACAGGACAAGAATTCCTGCTATACTGATGCAAATTCGTCTTTTCATAACTTCCCCTTTCCATACATCCCATTTATTTCACTTAATGCTTTCAGTATAGCAACACTTTCCTGCCCTGTCACTTATTATCTGTTTCTCTACTGTGATTTTCCTATGCACCAACCGTTTTTCAATACTTTTAGCCACACCTGAAAATATTGATATAAAAAATCTAAAAAAGTAAAAAAAGTACTTGCTTTTATCAAAAGGTACAGTTATAATATAACTTGCGTTTCGGGGTGTGGCTCAGGTGGTAGAGCGCTACTTTAGGGAAGTAGAGGCCGCAAGTTCAAGTCTTGTCACTCCGATTTTAAAAAACAGCGGAATTCCAACGAATTCCGCTGTTTTTTTACCCTACTGAATCTGGTAGGATTTAGTAGGGTAAAGTATTTTAAATTGCCAAAAGAATCCTCCCAACTCTCCTACAGACTTTCCAGCACCTTCAATAAATACTTCCAGACTCTTTGCACGGAAGGAATACTCAGGGTTTCTCTCGTGGTATGAATATCCTGCATATCCGGACCAATGGAAACGCAGTCAAGCCCCGGAATCTTACTCTGGAAAATTCCGCATTCCAATCCCGCATGAATGGCCTCAATCTGCGGCTTCACACCATACATTTCTTCATAAATCGTAACCATCTTTTCACGGAGTGGCGAATCCGGATCATAATCCCAGCCCGGATAATCTCCACGGATTCCTACTGTTGCATTGCACAAGGCGGCAAGACTCTTAAGCTGGTTAATCAAAGCTGCTTTGGCTGCCGTATTGGAGCTGCGTACAGACGTGCTGACCATCCCCTCTGCTGTACTTACAATCAGAATCCCCGGATTTAAGGAGGTTTCTACAAGCCCCTTCATCTTTACACTGTTTGCAATGACTCCATGTGGGATCACATTCAGCAGGTGAATCCACTGCCTGGAATCTTTCCGGCTGCAGACCATCCATGGCTTCGTATTCATTTTCTTCTCTTCTGTCCCTGTACAGACATGCACAGCCGAATTTTCTCCGCAAATCTGCAGATTGCAATTAAGTCCGTCTTCTTTTCCGGCAAATTCTGCCTTTAAACCACAAAATTGCTCTTCCATAAATGCAGCGACATCTTCCGTCCATTCGGTCACAACGATTTCTGCACAAACCTCATTTGGGATCGCATTATCTGCCGTTCCACCACTTACTTCCTTTAAATAAACAGGCGTCTTCTCCTGTAAAGCAGCAAGCAGTCTACCCATCAGACAGATGGCATTGCCACGTTCCTTGTCGATCTCCTGGCCGGAATGTCCTCCCTGGAGTCCGGAGATTTTAAGTTTACATAACATTCCTTTTACCTGCTCGGTTTCTGTCTTTTTCCGAATGTCAATCCGGGCTCCACCTGCGCATCCCGTGATAAATATCTCTTCCTCTTCCTGATCGAGGTTAATCATCCGTTTTGCAGTAAGATCATCTACCGTAAGTCCTGTTGCGCCTTCCATGCCAACCTCTTCATCTACAGTAAGAATCAGTTCAATTCTCGGATGACGGTATTGATCTTCGGCAAGAAGTGCCAGACCGAATGCAACTGCAATCCCGTCGTCGCCTCCAAGGCTTGTTCCCTTTGCGGTCAAACGGTCTCCCAGAATTTCAAGCTGTAAACCGTCCTTCGTCATATCTATGGTACAATCTGCATCCTTCACAGCCACCATATCCATATGCCCCTGTAAAAGAACCGGTTCATGATCTTCGTATCCCTTCGATGCTTCCTTGATCATGATAATATTATTTAATTCATCCTGTCTGCAATACAAACCATGTTCATCGGCAAATGCTTTCAGATAATCACTGATCTGTCTGGTATGGCCCGATCCATGGGGGATCTTACAGATTTCCTCAAAATAGTAAAATACATTCTGCGGTTCCAGATTTTCAAGTATACGCATCCCCAAACTCCTTTCTCCTTGTCCCTCTCACTCAAAAATGATCCACTGGATCATTTTCTCATATGCATGGCAACTAAATTCATGCTTCGTCTCCGACTCGCATTCATTAAGTGTTCCGGACTGGTTCGCACTAAGTTCAAGCTTCACCTTCAGCTTGCTTTCACTAAGTGCTCTACACAAGAACCCCCCGCAGTCATAGGCCGCGGGGGGTATGATCTTTATTATGCAAGTTTGCTCTTTGCAAGTTCTGCTAAAGACTTGAAGCCTTCTGCATCATTTACAGCCATTTCAGCAAGCATCTTTCTGTTGATATCAACTTCTGCAAGCTTTAAGCCGTACATAAATTTGCTGTAGGATAAGCCATTCAGTCTTGCAGCAGCATTGATACGTGCAATCCAGAGCTGTCTGAACTGACGCTTCTTCTCTTTACGTCCTGCATAAGAGGAAGTTAATGCTCTCATTACAGACTGTTTTGCCACTCTATACTGTTTGCTTCTGGCTCCTCTGTAGCCTTTTGCAAGCTTTAATACTCTGTTATGTTTTTTCTTGGCATTTACGCCACCTTTAATTCTTGCCATTGTTCATATCCTCCTAACGACTATAGTGTTTTATTACAGATAAGGTAAAATCTTCTTCATATTCTTAACATTTGTTGCATCTGTAATAGCCGGCTGTCTAAGAGTTCTCTTTCTCTTAGTAGTCTTCTTGGTTAAGATATGTTGCTTGTAGGCTTTACTTCTCTTTAACTTGCCTGTTCCTGTAACTTTAAAACGCTTTGCAGCAGATTTGCTGGTTTTCATTTTTGGCATAACTGATTTCCTCCTGTATACAATAATTATCTATTTTAACTGAAACTAACGTTTCTCAGTTAAAAACATGGTCATGCTTCTTCCTTCAACCTTCGGTGCCTTTTCTACGACACACACATCCGAAAGAGCCTCTGCAAAATCATCCAAGATATGCTTGCTGCTTGCCATATGAGCCATTTCACGTCCACGGAAACGTAATGTCACCTTCACGCGGTCTCCCTTGGTTAAAAACTTCTTTGCAGCATTTATCTTCGTATTTAAATCATTCGTATCGATATTGGGGGATAAACGGATTTCTTTAATCTCGATTACCTTCTGCTTCTTTCTGGCTTCCTTTTCCTTGCGGGCCAGTTCGTAACGATACTTACCGTAATCCACAATCTTACACACCGGTGGTTTTGCTGTCGGCGCGATCTTAACAAGATCGACCCCTGCTTCCTCTGCAAGCTGTAAAGCTTCTTTGGAAGACATGATTCCAAGCTGTTCTCCGTTTTCACCGATCACACGTACTTCTTTGTCTCTAATCTGGTCGTTAATAAATAATTCGCTAATAATTTTACCCTCCCTAATAAGAATAAAAAAAGTGGACAGCATAGCTATCCACAACATTCACATCTTTCCTCTGCGCCCGTTTTCCAAAGGGCATATGGAAAATATAAACACCTGCCAGCGCAATTACCGCAGGGTGAGAGTGGATACTCTGCTTTGATTTCACATGCTTATATAGACTAACACCCCACTTATCGGATGTCAATACCATTTTTCAAACTTTTCAAGAAATTTCCAAGAACTTTTTTATAGTTTCCTACTCTTTTACCAGACGGATTTCGCCTTCAGATATTTCAAAGTCTGCCAAAAGCTCATCATCAGAAAGCTGATTATAGGTAATAATATGCGTATCCCTCGCCTGAATAATATAGGCAAGCTGCTGGACTCTCTTATTATCCACTTCAAAGCTGCTCCGGATCTTATACCCCGGAACACCTTCCATGTCATTTCGTGAAAATTCTTCAATCGTAATATCTACGTTCTCGCCCTGTTTTGCATAAGCAGCCTCTAACTCCTTTTCAAAGGAAGCTGCTGTCAGATTGTCGGGTACTGCACCGTCTCCGGTTCCTTCGAGCACCGTATAATAAATATTGGAAGAATCCAATGGACTTAAGGAATGTACATACATCCCCGGAACGGTGGATGACTCCACGTACCCCACCGGAATCAGGATTGCACAGCAGGCAATCGCATCCTTTCCATTATCCTCAATCTGCTTTAATTCAAAGTTCTCTACTACTATGTACTGATCTTCACGAACCTCGGGATTCTGAATCCCCGCAACCGTAATGACTTCCTTTTCACAACCGGTAAAACAACAGGCCAGCATTATAATACTTCCTATCATCGTTGCTTTCTTTGTAAAATGCATTCTTTGGTTTCCTCAAATCTTTCCCTGACAGCTTTCTTTCAGCGAAACGTTCTGTCATTGTTATGTTCACTTATATGCATGGCAACAGAAACTCCGGGGCGGTTTAAACCGCCCGCGGAGTTTTTCTTACTTTCCGTCAAATGTTGCACATGCCGTTTCCTTGCAATCACATGCTCCACAGCCACGAATATCAACGCGGGATGCTGTACACTTATAATTTTCATTATACATGCATTTTGCAGCTTCGCAATCAATACTGATATACTCGCTTGGATGTTCTACTGCACTTTTAAAGCTGTCACCCTTCTTTTCGGTAAAGCTTTCACAACAGGTTTCTGCCGAACAGGATGCATGCTTACCGCCTACCATGATGTCCCCCTTGGAACAACGTTCATTTGCGTTGTAAGAACAGTTCTGTACTGCACATTTTAATTCTGCCATACTATTACCTCCTTTACGCTGTACGGCAATAGTATGTGCGAATGCTGAATTTTTATTCAAATAATAATTTTATTGTTACTCTGTTACTTCTTCCTTACGGATTTCCTTGGTACGGATTTCTTCGCAAATCTGGTCGATGAATTCCTGTAATGGCTTCACGCCCTCATCTCCTGCAAAACGGCTTCTTACAGATACCGTTCCATCTGCCTCTTCCTGTTGTCCGACGATCAGCATATAAGGAAGTCTGTCCATTCTTGCTTCACGGATCTTGAAGCCGATCTTCTCAGAACGGTTATCTGCCGTAACATCCACACCGGCCTCTGCCAGTGCCTTGCGTACCTTTTCTGCATAAGCTTCATACTTTTCAGAAATCGGAAGAACACGTACCTGTTCCGGGCAAAGCCAGGTCGGGAACTTACCTGCATACTTCTCAATCAGCCATGCCAGGGTTCTTTCATAACAGCCCATGGAGGTTCTGTGAATGATGTAAGGACGCTTCTTTTCGCCGTCCTGATCTACATAATACATATCGAAGTTCTCAGCAATGGCACAGTCAAGCTGAATGGTGATCATGGTATCTTCTTTACCGTAAACATTCTTTGCCTGAATATCAATCTTCGGTCCATAGAATGCAGCTTCGCCGTCTGCTTCTACGAAAGGAACCTGCTTCTCTTCCAGAAGCTTACGAAGGACTTCCTGTGTGGATTCCCAGTAATGCTCATCGCCAAGATATTTCTTCTTGTTTTCCGGATCCCATTTGGAAAGGCGGAAGGTTACATCCTTTTCCAGACCAAGTACGGTCAAAATATGATATGCAAGATTAAAGCAGTTGGATAACTCTTCTTCGGTCTGATCCGGACGGATGACATTGTGTGCCTCTGTAATAGTAAACTGACGGACTCTTGTCAGTCCATGCATTTCACCGGAATCCTCCGCACGGAACAGGGTCGAAGTCTCACTCATACGGTAAGGCAGATCACGGTAGGACTTCTGGGTATTCTTATATACATAATACTGGAACGGGCAGGTCATCGGACGAAGTGCAAACACTTCCTTGTCTGTCTCCTCGTCACCTAAAACGAACATGCCATCCTTGTAATGATCCCAGTGTCCGGAAATTTTATAAAGATCACTCTTTGCCATTAACGGAGTTCTGGTTCTGACATAACCCCATTCCTTATCCTCAAGATCCTCAATCCAACGCTGGAGCTTCATAATCATCCTGGTTCCCTTCGGAGGGAAAAGAGGAAGTCCCTGTCCAATTACATCTACGGTAGTAAACAGTTCCATCTCACGACCAAGCTTGTTGTGGTCACGCTTCTTTGCATCCTCTAACTGTTCCAGATAAGCATTCAGCTCTTCCTTCTTATTAAATGCAGTACCATAAATTCTCTGAAGACGTGCTTTCTCGGCATTGCCTCTCCAGTACGCCATAGAAGAGGAAGTCAGCTTGAACGCCTTGATGCCCTTGGTACTCATTAAGTGCGGTCCTGCACACAAATCTACAAAATCTCCCTGATCATAGAAGGAAATCTCTGCGTCCTCCGGCAGATCCTCGATCAACTCTACCTTGTAAGGCTCTTCCCTGTCCTTCATAAACTGGATTGCTTCATTTCTCGGAAGGGTAAATCTCTTTAATTCATGACCTTCCTTGATAATCTTCTTCATTTCTGCCTCGATCTTGTCAAGGTCTTCTCTTGTAAACGATTCATGTTCAAAATCATAATAATATCCGGTATCAATCGCAGGTCCGATTGCAAGCTTTGCCTGTGGGAATACTCTCTTAACAGCCTCTGCCATAACATGGGAACAGGTATGGCGGATGACACGCAAGCCTTCCGGATCTGCTGCTGTCAAAATACTCAGATTACAGTCCTTGTCAAGAACGGTTCTCAAATCGACAACCTCTCCATCCACTTCTCCGGCACATGCCACTCTGGCAAGTCCTTCACTTAAATCCTGCGCGATTTCATACACGCTCATTGCTTTGTCATATTCCTTTACGGAACCATCTTTTAATGTGATTTTCATTTTTATATCCATTCCTTTCTGGTTGTTAACATATGTTAACCAATATTTTTGAATAGTTACCTTTATCTTAACTTATTGGGTAACCGCTTCACTCTTCCTCTGTGAAATTACTCTTCGTCTTCCTCTTCATCGTCTTCGAAGTCTTCCCAGTCAAAGCCGTTATCACACGGACTGTTATTTCCGTTATGGCTTCCGATCGTGACAAACTTTCTCGGGGAAGTCAGCAAACCAAATACCATACCTCCTAAAACACCTACTGCAATGGCAAGCACCAGCTCACGATTGGAAATGGTGGTGCTGTCTGCCAAAAAATCTTTTACTTTTTCAATTCTTTCTTTCATATAAGTCATCCTCCTTTATTTTTACCTATATTAATCTGCATATTACCTGCTGCACTTTCAGCTCGTCCTCTTTAAGTGCACAGGTATCGTTCGCACTAAGTTCAAGCTGCGCTTTCAGCTTGCTTTCACTAAGTGCTCTACATAAAAAGTCCCATGCATTACCAAAATGCATGGGACGTATCATACGCGGTTCCACCCTGCTTGCTCTCTGCGCCATAACGACTTACGAAAGCCTCTCAACATCTGTAACGTAGATGATACGAACCGGATTAGGGTCACTCCGAGGTAGTTTTCCATTGCTTCCCGCAAAGACATTCCCAGCACGATCTGAATCTGATCGATGTCTCTCTCTGTTACCTTCCACAATGTACTCGTCTCTTCAACGTTTTATTCGTAATTCATTTAATATATCTTATAATATTCCCCAAAAACAAATTTGTAAAGTACCTTTTTAAATTTGGGGGAAGGTTTTGTTTAAGGTTCGTCATGGATTTATGGAACTTTCCAATAAGCCCTGTATAAGCCTGATCTTATGCTTTCTTACCGCAGCACTTCTTATACTTCTTACCACTTCCACACGGACAGGGATCGTTCGGATAAATTTTCTCCGGCTTTACAACGGTTGTCGAAAGCTTCTGGATCCGATAAAGCTCCTTACGGGTTGCTTCATCAAAAATGTCTTCCCATTCCGGAAGCTCATATAACCAGTCAGCCTGTGCAGCCACCATATTCTTGTAGAGTAATTCCTTGTCAAAGCCAAGGTTTACTTCTGTGTCCTCTTCCATCTCTTCAATAGGGTTCTGCTCCTTCAAGCTGTCATTGATTCCATCTAAAAATCCGGTCATGGTCATAATATCCACGCCGTACTTCTCAGCCAGTTCTTTTACGGTTCCCTTAACTACTTCATCCGGGTTCTTTAAAAGCTGTGCATAAATATCCTTTTCTTTCTGAAAATAATCTGCCCAGAGTCTCTGCAGATCTCCCTTATTTGCAGTAGCTGAATAAGCCATATCCCGCCAGGTTTTAAGCAATGCCATTGTTTATTCCTCCTGATTGTCTGACACTCCAGACAATGATTCGTATAGATTACGTAAATTACTTACGCTATTGTATTATAACCCAGATTCTTCAAATTGTAAACCATGCAATCCATCCTATACTCAAAGAGGCCGCCATAAGGCAGCCTCCTTTTAAATACTATTTCATCTCTTTTGACTGATGACAGGCCATGCTGCATCCGGCACAGTTGCCACCACATGAGGATTTCCCACTTCGTTTATCCTTAACCATCTTGTAAATGACTGCACCAACAATGACACACAATACAAGAAGTACGATTGCCGTTCCCATAGTCATCCTCCTTTACTATTACTTTTCTTTATTATCTGATACTTATTTCAGTTTTGCAAGTTCTTTATCAGAAGCCTTTAAGGTTGTGCTCTCCTTGTAAGGACGAACCAGCAGATAAATAAATCCTGCTACAAGTAAGAAGGCAACAACGGTTCCAAATCCAAATGCGCCTGTTGTAAATAAGGTACCAATCTGGTAGATGCACAGGGAAACCACATATGCTAAACCACACTGATATCCGATTGCGAACCAGAACCATTTTGCATTGTTCATTTCACGCTTGATTGCACCCATAGCTGCAAAACAGGGAGCACACAGAAGGTTGAATACCAGGAATCCATATGCTGCAATCGGAGTCATAACCTGTGCCAGGCTTCCCCAGATTTCTGCACCATCTTCTGCAACTTCTGAAAAACCAAAGAGCAGACCGAAAGTTGCTACAACATTTTCCTTTGCAATCAGACCACTCACTGCGGCAACCGCCATCTTCCAGCCTTCGCCGGCCTGTGTCCATCCAAGAGGAATGAAGATCCATGCAATGGCACTGCCGATCTTAGCCAGGATACTATCATTCAGCTGTTCAGCCTCTAACATTCCAAAGCCGCCGTCTGTCCATCCAAAGCTCATTAAGAACCAGAGAACGATAGTAGAAAGAAGGATGATGGTACCTGCCTTCTTAATGAAGGACCAGCCTCTTTCCCATACACTTCTTAATACGTTGCCAACGGTAGGCCAGTGATATGCAGGAAGCTCCATAACGAACGGCGCAGGATCGCCTGCGAACATCTTTGTTTTCTTTAAAATAATACCGGAACTGATAATTGCTGCAACACCTACGAAATATGCACTCCATGAAACCCATCCTGCATTGTCGAAGAATGCACCTGCAATCAGGGCAATAATCGGAAGCTTTGCACCACAGGGAACAAATGTAGTAGTCATTATGGTCATCTTACGGTCTCTGTCGTTTTCGATGGTACGGGATGCCATAACGCCCGGAACACCACAACCGGAGCCGATCAGCATTGGAATAAAGCTCTTTCCGGAAAGACCAAACTTACGGAAGATACGATCCATAATGAATGCGACACGGGCCATGTATCCACAGGACTCTAAGAATGCCAGGAACAGGAACAGTACCAGCATCTGAGGTACAAATCCAAGCACAGCACCAACACCGGAGATAATACCATCTACGATAAGTCCGGTTAACCAGTCTGCACAGCCAATGTTTTCAAACAGGCTCTGTGCACCCGGAATAATCCATTCACCAAACAGGGTATCATTGGTCCAGTCTGTTAGGAACGCACCAACAGTTGTTACAGATACATAATATACTAAGAACATTACTAGTGCAAAGATCGGTAATGCAGCGATACGGTTGGTAACCACGCGGTCGATCTTATCCGATACCGTTAACTGCTTTTTGTTCTTCTTTACGTAGCACTCTTTAATAACGGAAGAAATGTAAATATATCTTTCGTTGGTGATAATACTTTCGGTATCATCATCCATTTCCTTTTCAATGGAAGCGATTTCTGCTGATACATCCGGAACTGTCTTCATCTGCTGTGCGATCTTATCATCACGCTCCAACAGCTTAATTGCGAAGAATCTCTTCTGTTCTTCCGGAACATCACTGCCAAGTTTTGCTTCGATGGATTCCAGTACATTTTCAACCTTGGTATTGAACTTATGTACCTTGGCCGCAGTTCCAACATTTGCTGCAACAACGGCTGCTTCTGCTGCCTTCTGGATACCGGTACCCTTTAATGCGGAGATTTCAACAACGGCTGCACAGCCCATCTTCTCTTTTAACTTGTCAAGATTGATCTTGTCACCACTCTTGTTAACAAGATCCATCATATTTACAGCCATGACAACCGGAATACCAAGTTCCATCAGCTGTGTGGACAGATACAGGTTACGCTCGATGTTCGTACCATCTACGATATTTAGGATAGCGTCCGGACGCTCTGCGATCAGATAATTTCTGGCAACAACCTCCTCTAAGGTGTAAGGAGAAAGGGAATAGATACCGGGAAGATCCATGATGATCACATCCTTATGGCCTTTCAGCTTTCCTTCCTTTTTCTCTACGGTAACTCCGGGCCAGTTTCCTACGAACTGGTTAGAGCCTGTCAATGCATTAAATAACGTGGTTTTTCCACAGTTCGGATTACCTGCTAATGCAATTTTCATAATTTTACTTCCTTTCTGTCTGCTCTAATTATTTGTATTATTCAACTTCAATCATTTCTGCATCGGCCTTGCGCAGGGATAATTCATAACCGCGGACCGTTACTTCGATCGGATCTCCCAGGGGAGCCACTTTACGCACAAACACTTCTACTCCCTTTGTGATTCCCATATCCATAATTCTTCTCTTTACCGGACCTTCACCATTTAATTTTGCCACTTTGACGGTCTGCCCACAGGCAACTTCTTTTAATGTTTTCATCTCTTTCCTTCTTTCTTCAACATTTTATAATGTGATGTCGGGGTCAAAAGCCTCCGACTTTGATACCTACGGATTGCTTCGTGCTACGCACTCACATCACCATAACCTTATTCGCCATATCCCTTCCGATTGCGACACGGGAACCTTTGACATTGACAATAATGTTACCGTCAATCTGGGATACTACTGTTACCTCTCCGCCGGATACAAAACCAAGATTCTCAAGAAATTTTCTGGTTTCTTCTTTGCCGCCGACCTTACAGATTGTGTTGATTCCGCCTTCTTTTACCATAGATAGTGGCATACTCATTACCTTCTTTCTCCTTTGATTCGGTTTCTCCTCATTTGTAATTGAGAGTCATTTTCATTTATTTCATGGTTAGTATATGCTAACGTTTATTAGTTGTCAATAACCAAATAGGAAAATTTATCAATTTTCTTTTCATTTCATGGATGCAAGAAACAGAAAGTTGGTGTATACTGATAAATAAATATTGCAGATAACTGTTCCATATTTTCACAGCCATGATACAAAATCCATTTAAAATAAGCTTTGCCGATGGCATTTTGCATAACCGAATCAGTTACTGTTTTTTATTTAATCAGTGGGAAATGAATGGGAGGATCACATGCATAACAACCAATCATCAGAAGATTATCTGGAAACGATATTAGTCTTAAGCAAACAAAAGCCCGTGGTACGGTCCATTGATATTGTTGAGGAGTTAGGTTACAAGAAATCCAGTATCAGTGTTGCCATGAAGAACCTGCGGGAACGTAACCATATTGAAATGTCCAAAGAAGGCTTTATCACCCTGACTCCGTCCGGCCGTCAGATCGCCGAAATGATCTACGACCGTCATCAGTGTCTGACGAAATGGCTGACAGCTCTTGGCGTGGATGCTGCCGTTGCCGCCGAGGATGCCTGCCAGATGGAACATGTCATCAGTCAGGAAAGCTTTGAAGCCATCAAGAAGCACATTGCCCAAGTGATTGAATAAAGGAAATAAACTCTTCCGCCACATGCGAAAGCGTATGATTTTTTTTCCAAATGAGTGCATATGAAGCATAAGCGTCCGGATGATCCACTCTCCGCACACAGACATCCTGTTCACGGATCAGTGCCGAAATGGATTCCGGGTAAATGGAAACACCAACTCCATGAAGGCTTAGTTCATATGCATTCATCATATGTGCGACACGACCGCGGATCACCGGAGTTTTCCCGGACGCATTGAACCACTTGTCAATTTCTCCTTTTCTGGATTCTCTGGAAGGGATCAGCAGGTCATAAGGAAGAAGCTCCTCCGGCCGCACCGGCTTCGTTCCTTCTACATATAGAGGATGTCCTTTCGGAATCATAGCCACCCATGGCTCTTTATAAACCGGATATACATGAAACTCTTCCGTATTATATGGCGCTGTAATCATGGCAAGCTCACACAGCCCCTTCGTTACCCGGTTATTCACATCGTCCGTATTTCCGTTCCACAGATTATACTGCACATGAGGATGCTTTTTCTGAAACGCTGCAATCCATTCTGCAAAAAGACGCGGTCCACATCCTTCTACCGATGCAATGTAAAGGGTTCCCTGAAGCCCTTCCTTGCGCTCCTTTACTTCCTCTTCCGAACGATTTACAAGGTCAAGTATCTGCGTTGCATACTGTAAAAACAGTTCCCCTTCTTCCGTCAAGGTAACCTTATGCGGTGTCCGCACAAACAAAGATGTGCCAAGCTCCGCTTCCAGATCCTGGATCTGACGGCTGAGCGGCGGCTGCGCAATTGCAAGCTTCTCGGCAGCTCTTGTGAAATTCTTTTCTTCTGCAACGGCTTTAAAATATCGGATATGTCGAAGCTCCATACAGTTTGTTTCCTTTCCGGCTTTTTCAAGTTTAAATCATGTATTTTTCATGAATCATTTTGGGATGATCGTTTAAGTAAAATAATGCTGCGACTATATCCCTGCAATAATGAGCAGAAAGGACATCAGCATATATCCTGCTCCCAGTCCCCCAATCACCCGGACTCTGCATTTTTTCAGTATCATTACAACAACTAAAGCCCCTATCGGGTTCAGCAGCAGGCACCACTTTGAAACAGCAAGTGCTCCTGTGATAATCGCAATTGCCACAAGAATTGTTCCACCAAACCAGAGTGCCACACCTCCAATTAACATCGGTATTCTGGTAACCGGATCGATAGCCTTCATAATTTCAATACTTTCCTCATCGGATACCTTTTTACACAGTTTCTGATACAATAATGGCTTTAAGCAGAAATACAGATGACACAGAAGACCGGTGTAGCATCCAATAAATGTATTGATTCTCAATGCGATCGCCAACGGTGCACTTTCTTTTGCAATCAGATCGGCCAGCAGCCACAGGGTAATATAAGCCCCCGGCTGCCCCAAAAAGGAAAGCCAGAAGGATACTTTAAATCTTTTTGCCGGTACATCTGCCCACTAGGAATTAATTCCATCCAGGGATACCCTGTCATTTGCACCCGCCCTTCCCGGTCTGACGAGCGGCACATCGGCCAGTGCAGCTACAAAATTACCGATGATTCCAAGTACTCCAAAAACAACATAGATATTCACTTTCTTTTCCTCCCTGCATTCAATTGTTAGTCGCAACAAACTTCATTCTATATCATACTTCATCTTTTAGCAACTAATTGTAAACATCTTTCTAAGAACTTGTGATTACTTTTATCTCACCGTTCCACATACTGTGGATCAGCTGGTTCATATAGGAATCTCGTTTAACCATGCATTTCATCTCGTACTTGGGACGAAACCGTCCGAACTTCTATGTTGGTGTACCGCGATTTTTGAAAAATATCAAGGTTGCAAGAAAAATCACAAAGAAGTTGAGACGGAAACGGACTAAATGTGATGTAAAACTCTCCTTCTACTCTTTTAGCCGGTCTTTTATAAAACCTTCCGGATCCGTTCCAGACACTCTGTAAGAATGGCTCTGGGTGCTGCCACGTTGATCCGCTGGAAGCCTGCTCCGGTATGACCAAAAATCTTCCCGCTGTCAAGCCACAGCTTCGCCTCATAAATGATCCTGCGGTCCAGCTCCTCCGGATCAAGTCCGCATCCCCGGAAATCCAGCCATAGAAGATATGTACCCTCTCCGTCAATTACCGTTACTCCCGGAAGGTTCTCTTTCACATATTCTTTCACATAACGGATATTTTCTCCAACGTAAGACATCATCTGTTCATACCATTTATCTCCCTGCCCGTAGGCTGCTTTGGCTGCCACAAGTCCCAACACGCTTAGCTGGCTGATCCCTGCCGCATCCACCTCATGACGGAATCGCTGTCTCAACTCCCGGTTCGGAACGAAAATATTGGAAATCAGCATACTGGCAAGATTGAATGTTTTGCTCGGTGAGGTACAGATTACGGAAATCTCCTCATATTCCTTCTTCACAGAGGCAAACACCGTATGCTCTCCCTGAAATACAAAATCATTGTGGATTTCATCACTTACCACCTTCACGCCATGATTGCCCCATAGTGTTCTAATTTTCCTTCGGTCTCCTCCAGATGGAGACATCGTGTGTTCAGTCCTCTTTCCATGTGTCCTGCCTCCTGATGTGTTTTTCTTTTGCTCATATGGTCACTTTACCATATACAAAGATATGAGTATCAAAAATAAATTTTGCCACTCATTGATGTATCTGAATAGCTATGCTTAACTGTAACATAATCATTTATTGCTGTATAGTTTATATCTTTTATTACAGGTTATAGATTGAATCTATATCTCATTCTTACCTCTCCGGTTTGCTGAATCATTTTATCATGTTACTTATTACGTAACTGTTCAGTACCTTCACAGTTACGATGCAAAATCCATTCCAAATCGGCTTCGCCGATGGGATTTTGCATTACTGAATCATTTTCCTACGGTCTCAGCAGTAAATGCTTCGACCTGTACTGAATAGTTACCTTATTACAATATATGATATGGAAACAATCCGCTCCATGGAAATTCCAATTCCACTATCCATCCGGACGACATGCTCCACTTCATCGATCTTCTTCACCGTGCCGGTATCGGTAAGATAAGCACCTCCGCTCTTCCTTGCATCGGGCTGAAAGTAAGTAATGGTTACCTGCCATTTTTCAGATAAATGCTGCGCAATTTCGGAAAGCTGCTCATTGATCCTTGCTACCGCAGTCTCATCCAGGGTGATCTCCTCCTCAGTAAGTCTCTGCGTTTCTTCAATTGCAGCATCATAGCCGGTAAGTGCCGCAAACGGTGAAAACTGTGCTGCCCGGTCATGAAGGGACATATGCTCCCGCTCAGTGGACTGATGATGCGGAAGGTCGAGGAGATCATCATACCGGTGTTTATCCTCATAATATTCACTCATGCCTTATGACCTCCGATCTGCTTATTTCTCTCCCTGGTCATGGCCCCCTCTTCGAGATTCATTCCCTTCAGGACGGCATTTTTGCCGAATTTCTTCTGAAGATCCAGAATCGCATGCTGGATCCGTTTCTCCTTTTGAAGCTCCGTCTGTTCCTGTTCTTTTTCTTTCTTAAGTGCTTCATAATCGGTAAAGAGATCCATCTGCTCGAAAACTTCCTTTTCCCTCGCTTCTCCCTCCGGAATCACTCTCGAAGCCACAACATAGATTCTGCGTACCAGCAGATCCGGATTGATAATCCGGTCATACAGATCCTCTACCGCCTTCATAATCATTCTGGTCGAAGAGGTATATTCCGGCAGGTTCGCTGTTCCATGTGCATGCTTCGGCACCTTTCTTCCATAACGGTCGGTTGTGACCTCTCCATGGAACTTATTCCGGATAGCCGGATCGGTCAGATTGTCAATGTCATAACCAATGGTAAGCACCATCTGGTCGGTGACAAGTCCCTTATCCACCAGATCCAGCACCAGAAGGTCTGTCATTTCCTTCACGATGAGCTTCGCCTTTTCTGCCGTGTAGGCACATTGCAGTACCTGTCCTGAGCCAACGCTGTTCTTCTCCGGCTTATATGCCTTAATCTGCGCAATAGTAGTTGGCTCCCATCCCCACGCATGATCAATTAACAGCTCTGCATTGATTCCGAATAACCGGTACAGTAAAGCTTCGTTATAATATTCATTCGGTTTTCCAACCGAACACCGTGCCACATCGCCCATGGTATACAGTCCATTCTCATTGAGTTTCCTCGCATACCCGGGGCCAACCCTCCAAAAGTCCGTAAGCGGCACATGATTCCAAAGCTGCTCCCTGTAAGAACGCTCATCAAGCTGTGCAATCCGGACACCGTCTTTATCTGCCGGAATCTTCTTTGCCACAATATCCATTGCGACCTTACATAAGTACAGGTTCGTTCCGATTCCTGCCGTTGCTACGATACCGGTCTCCTCCATTACATTCCGGATCATCCGCAGCGCCAGGTCACGGGCGCTCATCTGATAGGTCTTTAAGTATGCGGTCGCATCGATAAATACCTCATCCACGGAATAGACGTGTACATCCTCCGGTGCCACGTATTTCAGATAAATATCATAAATCTGCGTGCTGTATTTCATATAATAAGACATTCTGGGAACTGCCGTGATATAAGACACCTCAAGTCCCTGATCCGCTGCAAGTGCTATGGCATTGGAAGATGCTCCATGAAAGGTTCTTCCGGGTGCATGCCTCTTCCGTTCCCTGTTGACCTCCCGGATGCGCTGAACCACTTCAAATAATCTCGCTCTTCCCGGGATGCCATAACGTTTAAGCGAGGGCGATACTGCAAGGCAGATTGTCTTCTCCGTCCTTCCGGGGTCTGCCACCACAAGATTCGTCGTAAGCGGATCCAGTCCCCGCTCCTTACATTCCACGGAGGCATAAAAGGATTTCAGATCAATTGCAATATAAATTTTGTCTTCCATTTAAAACCTCCCTGTTTTTATTTTCTCATCTTCAGCGAGTAGTATACCATAATAACAAAGACAGGAACAAGTGTTCTTTTTCAACATCTGTTCCTGCCTCTTCTTTTTTATGAATATTGCATTTATGAATATTGCATTTATGAATATTGTAATTGAAGTTTGTTTATAAAATCCTCCAACACATAACGGGAATCCACATCTGAGTAAACCCGGATCAGCGGGCTGTCCTCTCTGGGTACACTGGAAGTATCCTCCCCTACCCATGGTGCCTTTGTCTCTGCATAATGTCCACACTCCGGATTCAGCGTTACCGCTACTGATGGAGAATCTCCAAGCGACCAGCTTTCTCCCTGTGTCCATGCAGCCTCATCCGTCATATTATAGGAAACCATGTTTTCAAAAAGATGTCTCCCTATCTCCCCATACGGATAAATCCGGTTCTGGATCTCTGCAAGTCCGATATGCATTGTTGTATAAACATAAGATGGAATCAACCAGATCCGGGCGCCACTCTGCAGAACTTCATTTGCTGCCTTCACATCATTTCCTGCATTAAATTCCCGGAAGGGAACTATTCCATAACGGGTTCCATGCGTTCCAATCCAGACAACTGTAACCCTTTTTATGATTTCCGGACATTTACGGAACGCAGCTGCCACATTCGTAATTGCTCCCATTGCAAGAATATAGAGTGGGTGATTTTCTTCTTTCAGTGCCTGCTCAATGATAAATTCTACCGCTTGGGAATTTCCGGAAGCCTGTTCATCCAGTGCTCCTTCCTCCCCCAGGAAGATCGGAACGTTCATTCCCATTGCCTCTGTAATTGTCCGGATTTCTTCAAAGCTTCTTTGTACGGAATCCGTTTTAGCAAAGTGCTCTGCCGTGATCCCTTCCACAATCAGTTTCGGACTCAGTAATGCATGCGCAATGGCAAAAGGGTCATCTGCCTCACATGCAGCATCCGTATCCACAATAACACGGATTTTCTTTTCATCCCTGACTTCAAATTTGAATGCTTTCTTCATCATTTTCTGTTTCCTCCGTTATTTCATATGCCCTGGAGCATTGCCATACAAGACTGCTTTTGTCCCCTGTGTGCTTTAATCTCTTCTCAGTATATACCTCTTCATATTATATCTGCAATCCCTTTTCTACTGCATTGACGATTCCTGTTTCAGCATGGATTCATTAAATAACCCGGCGGATCACTTTCTCATATGCATGGCAACAAAAAAGAACACCCATAACTATATAAGTCATAGGTGTCTATCCGTGTAACAAGCCTTATATCTGATTCGATTCATACGAAAGAACCATTTGAAATGATTCATTTACTTTTGATATGGCATCTTCTTCCGGATATCGGCAAGGCGGTTCAAAGCCTCATAAAGCGTCTCATCCTTCTTTGCAAAGTGCAGGCGGATGAGGTGATTGACCGGTTCCCTGAAAAAGCTCGATCCCGGTACTGCCCCGACACCGACAAGTCTTGCCAGATCCTCACAGAATACCTGATCGGATTCATAGCCAAACTCGGAAATGTCAAGCAGAATATAATATGCCCCCTGGGGAACGGTATGTGCAATTCCAATGTCATTAAGTCCCTTTAAAAACAGATCCCGCTTCGCCGTATACTTCTGCTGCAGCTCCTGATAGTAGCTGTCCGGGAACTGCAGTCCCGTAACTGCCGCCTCCTGCAGGGGTGCCGCAGCTCCTACCGTAAGGAAATCATGCACCTTTTTGGCTACATCAATGATGTGTGGAGGTGCAATAATATATCCAAGCCGCCAACCGGTGATGGAATAGGTCTTCGAAAGGGAGCTGCAGGAAATTGTTCTCTCCCACATACCGGGCAGGGATGCAAAATAAATATGCTTATTGGGCTCATATACAATATGCTCATACACCTCATCGGTAATGACATAGGTATCATACTTCTGCGCGAGGTCTGCAATCAGCTTCAGTTCCTCATAGGTAAAAACCTTACCGCAGGGATTGGACGGATTGCACAGGATCAGTGCCTTGGGATTCTGCTGAAAGGCCGCTTCCAGCTCTTCCGGGTTAAAATGAAATTCCGGCGGATAAAGCGGAACATAAATCGGCTGTGCTCCCGACAGAATGGTATCTGCTCCGTAATTTTCATAAAACGGAGAAAAGATAATGACCTTGTCTCCCGGATCCGCTACCGTCATCATGGCAGCCATCATGGCTTCCGTGCTGCCACAGGTAACAACAATCTCTCCGTTGGGATCAATGGTTCTTCCCATCAGCTTTGACTGCTTGCCTGCAAGCGCTTCGCGGAAATTCTGTGCGCCCCAGGTAATGGAATACTGATGGTAATCCTCATGGGAAACTTCTGCAAGCCGGTCAAGGATCTCCTTGGGCGGCTCAAAGTCCGGGAACCCCTGGGAAAGATTTACTGCCCCATATTGGTTTGAAATTCTCGTCATCCGTCGTATCACGGAATCGGTAAAATGTGCTGTCCGTCCTGATAAATTCTTCATTTTATGTTCTTTCCTTTTTATAATTATTCAGAACCATGCAAAATTGCCTTCTGTTGCCATGCATATGCATCCTGTCTATTTATCTGCTAAAAGATCCTGATCCCAGCCTACCTTGATGAAATATCCGCCGAAGGTCTCATTGAATACCTTTTCGGTTGCTTCGGACTGGAAAGCCTTTACGACCTTTCTGTAGGCATCTAACTTTGCCTGATCCTGAAGATCTGCGGTACGTGCTGCAATGAGGTTCCAGTAAGCTTCTTCATCTAACACGCTGTCTTTGTAAATAGCTTCTTCCGTCTTAAGACCAAAATCAAGTGCATAGTTTCCGTTCACAATCGCTGCCGTCACATCATCCAGCACGGAAGGAATGGTGTTTGCTTTCAGTTCCTTAATCTCGAAGTTGACTTTGTAGCTTTCGATGTCATCTACCGTCGGGTTAAAGCCTGCATCGCTCTTTAAGGTAATAAGCCCCGCTGCTGCCAGTACCTTGAGTGCACGTCCGCCGTTGGTTACATCATCGGGAATCGCAATCACATCACCGTCTTTAATCTCGGAAACATCCGAAACCTTGTGGGAATACAGGTTCAGCGGAATAATGAAGGTGTATCCGACCGGTTCAATAGCATATCCATACTGCTCCAGTTCTGTATTGAGGTAAATGTGATGCTGGAACGAATTCAAATCAATTTCTCCGCTGTTTAAGGCATTGTTCGGAGTTACATAATCGGAAAACTGTACGATTTCCAGATTGATTCCTTCTTCCTTTAAGGCATCCTGCGCCGGCTTCCACAAGTCTTCATAAATACTTCCGACAACGCCGATCTTTACCGTGGTTGCCTCTGCACTGCTTTCCGTCTTTGCGGACCCGCATCCGGTAAAGGCAAGTACTGCGGTTGAAAGGGGTAAAATAGTTGCTAAAATTCTCTTTATTTTCATAATGATCTCCTCTGAATAGTTATATTATATGATATCGGGGTCAAAAGCCCCCGACTTTGATACCTACGGATTGCTTTTTGCGCCTTTTACATCTGGTTTTTCATCTCTTAAATCTCTCATAAGGTAAGTGATAATTCATAATTTTCTCTCATGGTCTTACAGGATGCAGCAAACTGTTCCTTTTCTTCTTCATTCAAGGAAAGTTCAACAATCCCTGCAACGCCGTTCCGGTTTAACACAGCCGGAACACTTGCATAGACATCCGTCTGTCCATATTCACCATTTAAAAGGACGGACACCGGTAATACCCGGTTCTCATCTCCGAAAACGGCCCGTGTAACTTCTGCTATCGTTGCTCCAATTCCGAATTCCGTAGAACCCTTCCCGCCGAGAATGATCCATCCTCCGGCTTTTCCCGCATCGGCAATTTCCTTTAAATTTAAGCTGCCGAAGGTTTCCGGTTCTTCCTTCATCAATTCGAAAAGCGGCTTTCCTGCAATACTTACCGTAGACCAGGGAACCATCTGGCTCTCACCATGTTCTCCCAATGCATACGCATAAATGGATTTCTGGTCAATTCCGGTTTTATCTGCAAGTGCCCTGCGGAGTCTCGCCGAATCAAGGGTTGTGCTGGTCGAAAAGATCTGATTCGACGGCCAGTCAAGTACATGCTGCAAATAATGGGTTACCACATCTGCCGGATTGGAAATATTCACAATAATGCCGGTGTAGCCCGACATTCGGATGTTCTCCGCAATGTTCTTCACGATTTCGATGGTCTGACGCAGGGTATCCATCCGTGTCTGCCCCTTACTCATATCCGGCAGCGGTCCTGCTGCCACAATCAGAAGCTGTGCATCCTTGATGTCGCTGTAATCTCCTGCGTAAACCAGTGCTCTCTTTGGCAGATACACCGTGGAATCATACAGGTCAAGAGCCTGTGCCCTGGCTTTCTTTTCATCAATATCAATATAGACGATTTCCTCTGCAAGTCCCTGGGAAAGCAGTGCATACCCTGCATGGGATCCCACATGTCCCGCTCCGATAATCGCGATTTTTCTGGTATGTATTTCCATGCTTCACGCCTCCTTAATGTCTGCTCTTTTTGACAACCAGGTTGCCAAGAAGCTGAATGATGCTGACTAAGATAAATACGGTAATAACCGTTACCCAGGTTACATCTGTCATGTTCCGGTCATGTCCGTACCGGATTGCGAAGTCTCCAAGTCCGCCGGATCCGACGGCACCTGCCATGGCGGTTAATCCCACCAGACTGATTGCGGTAATTGTGGTTCCTCTTGCGATGGCGGATACGCTCTCCCGTAAGTAAACGCGGAAGATGATTTCAAGTGGTCCGGATCCCATGGAAAGGGCTGCTTCGATTAATCCATGATCGGTTTCTGCCAGTGCACTTTCCACCTGTCTGGAAAAGAACGGTACGGTTCCCATGATCAACGGAACAATCGCACCCTCCACATTGATTGCGGTTCCCATGATGGCTCTTGAAATCGGGATCACCCAGGTTAACAGGATGATAAAAGGAATCGACCGGAAAAAGTTAATCAGTTTATCCAAAATCTGATACAGCACCTTGTTTTCAAGAATTCCACCCGGTTTGGTTACCGTAATGACAATGCCAAGGAACAGTCCCAGTACAAAGGCAATGATTCCGGACCAGCCAACCATAATCAGTGTATCGCGGATAGCTTCAAAAAAGTCCGGCAGCTTATCCATCACATTCGGTATGATTCTATTGAAGAACCCTGTCATCCTTAATCACCTCCACTCCTACATTTTTATCTCTCAGATATTGCAATGCTTCATCTATTCTACTGCTTTCCCCGCTTACAATGGCTACAGTTCCTCCAATCGGTGCGTTCTGCACGATTTCCACATCGGCAAATACAATATTTAAGATAATTCCAAACTTCTGTGTCACCGTTGAAATCAGTGGCTCAGATGTATTTTTCTCTACATAGGAAAGCCGGACAATCAGCTCTCCCTTTTTCGTTGCAACAACCGGTGAATCGGCTGCAATCAGTTCTTCTATCTTCTGAAGATTCGATGTCGTTTTAATAAAGCTTCTGGTTAAAGGCTCCTTCGGGGAAGCAAACACATGGAAGACCTCTCCTTCCTCAACCACATCCCCGTGATCCATGACCGCTACCCGGTTACAGATTTCTTTCACCACCGCCATCTCATGTGTAATAACTACCACGGTAATGCCAAGTGTCTGATTAAGCTGCTGCAACAGCTTTAAAATGGATTTGGTTGTCTGCGGATCAAGTGCCGAGGTTGCCTCATCACAAAGAAGAATGTTCGGGTCATTGGCAAGCGCTCTTGCGATCGCCACTCTCTGCTTCTGTCCTCCGGACAACTGGCTTGGAAAAGCGTTTTCCTTTTCAGAAATTCCGACAAGCTCAAGCAGGTGATGTACCTTTTCCTTGATCTCTTCTTTGGAAAGCCCGCTGCCGCGCAAGGGATAAGCAACATTTCCGAAGATGGTCCGGGAGGGCATCAGATTGAAATGCTGGAAAATCATGCCGATCTTCTTACGTGCCTTGCGGAGTTCTTTTCCGGACAGTGCCGTAATCTCTGCATCGTCCACGAAAACCTTTCCGTCCGTCGGCTTTTCCAGAAGATTGATACATCGAACCAGTGTCGATTTTCCTGCTCCCGAAAATCCGATAATACCAAAGATATCTCCATCGTTGATGGTAAGGCTTACGTTATTCACTGCATGAACTTCTTTATTGGAATCTGTAAAAGTCTTACTGACGTTCTCTAACCGAATCATCTCATTACCTCTCTTTCACGTCACTAAGACTATCATATCTTCTTTCTCCGCGCTAATACGGGTAAAATATAACGAGTTATAGACGGAATCTATAACTCGTTACCTCCAAGATACTTCCGTATCTCATCAATATACAATTTTCCAATGGAACTTAGTATGGTATTCTGCCTCGTAATATAACCGATTTCCATACCACTGTTTTCTTCAACCGAATCCTCCTCAAATGGAATTGCCAGATAATCATCGCCATTCAACTCCTCGCAGATGATTCCGGAACAAAGCGTGTAACCGTTTAATCCGATCATCAGATTGAGCATCGTTGCGCGGTCATTGGCTTTGATCGTCCGTGTATATTCCTTGGTGCTTAAGATCTCCTCCGCATAGTAAAAGGAGCTTGCCTCGCCCTGCTCAAAGGACAGGCACGGATAATCCTTCAGTTCTTCGAACCGGATGGATTTCTTTTTCGCCAATGGATGTCCCGACCAGAGATACACATAAGCCTTACAGTCAATCAGGTGGTGAAATTCCAGATTGTTGCTCTTAAGAATCTTCGTCAGTACCGCCCGGTTAAAATCGTTAAAGTAAAGAATTCCAATCTCGCTGCGCATATTCGCCACATCAAGGATCACATCCCTGGTCATGGTTTCCCGGATCGCAAATTCGTATTTCAGTGTATCAAACTGCTGCACCAGTTCCACAAATGCTTTGACTGCAAAGGAATAATGCTGTGTGGAAACCCCGAATTTCTTCTTCCGCTTTCCGCTCTTTCCATATTTATCAAGCAGCGTTTCATACTGCCCATACACCTCTCTTGCATAGAGAAGAAATTCCGATCCGTCCTGCGTCAGGGAAACACCCCGTCCACTTCTTACAAAGATGGAAATTCCCAGTTCCTTTTCCAGCTCCTGCATGGCGCTTGTAAGCGACGGCTGGGAAATATAAAGCGCTTCGGCGGCCTTGTTTAAGGATCCTGCCTCTGCAATCGTAATGGCGTAATGCAACTGTTGAAGGGTCATATATCTGCCTGCTCCTTAAGAAGTTTTCATGTAACAATTCTTTATCTGATGTTCTGATCAAAGCTGATGCTTCAATACCGCAATCACCTTGTCGTAGTTTTCCGGCTGATGAGGAAAGGTACAGTTGGTACATACCTTGATGGTTTTTCCATTCTTCTCCAGATAGGAAGGATTCCCGGGACATGCCGACAGCTGATACATCGGACAGTAACAGAACAGACAGTTAAAGTCCGTTAAGCCCTGATGACAAGGGAAATATTTACAGTCTTTATTTTCAAAAAAGCGATAGGAATTCTCCATAACGTTACCTCTTCCTGTATTGATTTCTGTTTTGATTTCTGTTCCGAAAGTCCCGTGCCTTTTCTACAAAATTCTCTGCAAAACCGGGATTGGACGGATAATACAGATGGGGGAACCCGAGAAACCGGTTCTGTGTTTCGATGACACAGGGATAACTCTTTCCTGTCACCGGTTTCACTGCCATGCAATCCTCTCCATTATCCGAGCTGTCATAATAATGAAACTCATGCCCTCGGAGCTTCGTTCCTTCCGGCAGAAATGAAGGTTTCTTTTCCTGCAGCTCAATATACCCAAATCTTACCAGTTTTCCTTTATTTATGCAAATACCGGGAAGGACACCTGCCATCCGGTATTGCTTTCCCTCCTGATCTTCAATTGCTTCATGCAGATACATAAATCCACCGCACTCTGCCACACAGGGAATATCCTGTTCCATGGCCGCCCGGATCTCATTTCTCATTGATCCATTCTGTTCCAATTCCTGTAAATGAAGCTCCGGATAGCCGCCACCAAGCAGAATGCCATTGAAGCCTTCCGGCAGCCGGGAATCGTGAAGTGGTGAAAAGTAACGAAGCCTTGCCCCATGTTCCTCCAACAGCCGCAGGTTATCCTCATAATAAAAGCAGAAGGCTTCATCCCTTGCGACAGCGATGATTGGAGCGTCGGTGTCTGTGTCAGTGTCATTGTCTGTCAATTCCCCTGCTTCCGTTCTGCCCCCATCGCTTGATTCGATGATTGAGTCTGTCACTGACTCCATATAGACATGCTTCTCTTCTGTGAAACCTTCCAAATGATATCGAAGGTCTGAATCTCCCTTCGACATCTCCGGCAGTTCCACCGCCTCTGCCGCAATCTCCCTGATTTTCTCTATGGAAACGGTCTTCTGTAATTCTGCTGCGAAATCCCGGATCTGCTGCTTTACTTCTTCCTGCTCCTTCGGAAGTACCAGTCCAAGATGTCTGCTTTTCAGTTCCAGATGCTTCTGATCCGGAACATAGCCTAAAGCTGCAACCGGAAGCTCCTTTTCAATCAGTGGTCTGATCGTCTGGAAATACGCCCCCGACATCCGGTTTAAAATCACGCCGCGGATCAGCTTCTCCGTATCATATTGCAGGAATCCGGCAATCAGCGCAAGGACAGACTTTCCCATTCCTTTCGCATCCACCACAAGTACAATCGGTGTCCCGGTCACCTTGGCAAGATGATAGGACGAGCCTTCTTCCCGAATACCGCCAAGTCCGTCATACAATCCCATCACGCCTTCGAGAACCGCAAGCTCTCCTTCCGTTCTGTCCGCCTTTAATAAGATGCGTGTCTCTTCCTCCCCGGTAAAAAAGGTATCAAGATTCTTAGAAGGTACTCCCAGCACCTCCTTATGAAACATCGGATCAATATAGTCCGGCCCGCACTTATAAGAAACAACCGGAATTCCCTGCTCCTTAAGGCTCTGCAACAATGCACAGGTAATGGTTGTCTTGCCGCTTCCGCTTTTGGGGGCCGCGATCATCACTCGGTCAAGCTTCATACACTTCTCCTTCTCTCCAAAATCGAAACGAACAGATCCACACCGGATTTTCTGCCTGCATCAGGTGATAAGAACCAACCGGTTTCATGCGGTTCACCTGTACCTGCACGACCTCTTCCTCTGTTACCCGGAACTGTGTCAGGATCTCCTTTAGCTCTGAAATAGTCTCTAAGCTGATGGCATTTAACACCACCCGCATCTGTAGATTCTTTTTATAAAGACAATCCAGAATTTCTCTAAGCTGCCCGCTGCTTCCTCCGATAAACGCATGGGTTGGGACAGGAAGAGTCTCTAAAGCTTCCGGAGCCTTTCCTTTCACCACATGAAGATTGGGAAGTCCGAACTTCTCCTTATTCCGTTCGATAAGGGACACGGCTTCTTCCTTCTGCTCGATGGCATAAACCTCAATCGAGCCTGAAAGCCCAGCCATTTCCACCGCTACAGAGCCGGTTCCGCTTCCCACATCATACACTACCGCTCCTTCGGACAGCTGCAGCCTGCAAATGCTGATTTCACGGATTTCAGCCTTGGTCATGGGAACCTTATCCCGGATAAATGCCGCATCCCCGCGGTAAGGCGTTACGATCTTTTTATCGGGAGCCGGATTTAAAATAAAGCAGGTATACAGTCCCTCCTTGTGACTGCCCAAGCACTCCTGTGGCGTCAGTTTCCGGATCTCCTGCTCCGGGTAGGACAGTTGATACCCGACTGTTACAACGCAATCCGTAAGACCTTCCCGGATCAGCAGCTCTCCTAATGCCCGCAGATCTGAAGCCCCGGACATTAACAGAAACACCTTCGCGTTCGTCCGGATTTTCTCTGCGAGATCCGGCACCTCTTTTCCATGCATGCTGACAAGCAGTGCATCCTCATAATGCTCTCCGATGCAGGACGCCAGATAGGCAATCGAAGAAATTCCGGGCCGGATCATAACAGTTCCCTGCAGACCCCCTGCTCTTATTTCTGCGGTCAGTGCTTCGTACATGGCTTTGCAGCCACTGTAAAATCCCGTATCCCCCGAAAACAGAATCACCACCCGGCACGGATTCCGGTCATATTCCTTCTTCGAAAGCTCCTTCAGATACGGTAGAATCTGCTTTACCATATAATACGGCTTTTTCTCGATCCGGGGTTCGTATGGCGCAATCATACGCTCTGCACCAAGCAGAACATCCGCATGTTCAATTGCTTCCTTTACTTCTCCGGTAAGACTCTTTGGATTCCCCATACCGACTCCTGCCAGCGTAATTTCAAAACGGATTTCCTTGCGGATCGGTTTTCCGCTGAGTCTTTCAAGCTTCGTCACCACTTCTTCAAAGGAATCTCCCTCTTCCTCTGCCATCGTTCCAACCACATAAACCGGGATATTGATACGTTCTGCTGCCTTTAGCTTTTCCGGAAAGCCACCTGTTCTTCCGCTTTGCTTCGTTACAAGACACTGAATGTCATATTGCCGCAGCATGGCTTCATTCATCTGTTCGGTAAACGGTCCCTGCAGCGCCAGAATCTGCTTTCCGGCAATTCCCTGCTCCATACAAAGCTGAATGCTCTCGATGCCCGGAAGCACCCGGACATAGAGACGTTCCTTCAACGCTTCATGCGCGCAGTACCGGAACAGATCCTTGCTTCCTGTCGTAAGAAGAATATTGCCTGCAGTCCGGCACAAAGCTTCCGCACAGGCCTCGTGATCTTCAAAATAACGGACACCTTCGGTTCTGCCTTCCTCCCGTTCTCTTTTTAACCGTAGATAAGGAATGGACAGAGCTTTCATCGCCGCTTTGATATTCTGCGTTACCACCGTGGCATACGGATGGGTTGCATCCACCACCGCAAGGAAATCTCCTTTTTCAACAAAACGCCGGATTTCTTCCTGATCCATTCTACCCCGGTGGACGCTCACAAGGGGATGTTCCTTTAACACGATTTCTCCATATTCCGTTGCCACGCACATGGTATGCGCGATTCCGGCATCTGCCAGAGCCTCAGATAAGGCTCTGCCCTCCGTTGTTCCTGCAAAAATTAATATTTCCTTCAACCTGATACCCCCGCTTCGTAACCAGTTTTCCATCGATGATTTCCGATCCTGCATTTCCGATAAATACGGTTGTGAACATGTTCACCTGTGTATCCCGCAGCTCCTTTAACGTACAGACAACCGCTTTCGTTCCTTCCCTGCCGATATTCTCCACATAACCGCAGGCGCGGTCCTCTTCCAGTATTTCCAGAAGTATATCACAGGCCCGTTTCAGATAATCCTCCCTTTTATGACTGGACGGATTATAAACGGCAATGGCAAAATCTCCCATGGCCGCTGCCCGGAGTCTTTTTTCAATCTTGTCCCACGGTGTCAGCAGGTCACTTAAGCTGATGACACAGAAATCGTGATTGAGTGGTGCTCCCAGGACCGCTGCCCCACTACAGGCTGCTGTAATTCCCGGAACCACAATAAGCTCCATGTCCTCATAACCTTTACCAATCTCATACATTAAGGAAGCGAGCCCATAGACACCGGCATCCCCGCTGCAGATCAATGCCACCTGCTTTCCTTCAGCCGCCTTTTCAAAGCACATCCGGCAGCGTTCTTTCTCCTGCCGCATCGGTGTTGACAGCAGCTCCTTTTCTCTGAACCGTTCACCAAGCAGATTGAGATAAACCGGATAGCCGACAATAACATCAACTTCCTCCAATGCCTTGAGAGCCTCTCCTGTCATCATTTCTTCTTTTCCCGGTCCCATTCCTACGATATAAATTCTATTTTTCATCAAAAGACACGCTCCATCTTCGTTTTGCGATTGCTACGGTAATTCCATCCTCTGCCTGCTTTCCCGTGATGAGGGTTCCGCCCGGACCACTAAACTGTAAGGCAGCCCGTTCACAGACATTATCAACACCCACCTGACTTTTCACAAACTCCGACGCATGGAAATTTCCTTCCACCTGCTGTAGTTCTTCCGCGGAACAGGTGACAAAGGGAATGCCATAATGGCTGCTCATCCAGAGAATTCCCTCCTCGTCCTTTTTCCGGTCAATCGAGGCGAAAGCTGCCACCTGCTCCATGGAAATGCCGCTTTCCTTAAGAGCTCTGTTCACAAAATGGTCGATCTGCTCTGCCGCCTTTCCCCTCTTACAGCCGATTCCGATGACATACTCCTTTGGACGCAGGGTAAGAAGACGCCCCTGCCCGTATGAAGCCGGGGCAACTAAAATATCGACAGGAGGCTCTGTAACACCAGGAATTCCGACAGACGATTCTGAAAAGGCAACCGGAGCATCTGTAGTTGATTCCGCCGACACAGCCGGAACATTCATCGTTAATTCTGTCGACGCAGCCGGAATGTCTTCGATAACTTCTGTCGGCATAACCGGGACATCTGTATGAAATTCAGGAATACAGGGAACCAGCCGGATTCCTTCCGGAACCTTTATCCCTTCCAAAAGTCTTTTTTCCTCCGAACTCCCTGTTGCTTCTTCCCGAAGATGCCCCTCTTCCACTGCCATCGTCACTTCTTCTCCTGCCAGAATCCGGGAAGACACCTTGGCAATGCCATCCTTATTTACGATGTGCAGTGCATTCCGTCTGGCAAACAGATCGACCGCAAAGCAGTGATTCAAGTCGGTTGCCGTTGTAATGACCGGGGTACTTCCCATGCGCTCTGCAAGGGAAAGCGCCAGCTCGTTGGCTCCTCCCACATGCCCTGCCAGAACGGGAATCACAAAGCGTCCCTGTTCATCCATTACAAGCACCGGCACATCGTTTAATTTATCCGTAAGAAATGGGGCAATGGCCCGGACCGCTATTCCGCAGGCTCCGATAAAAAGAAGACTTCTCCTCGCCTTCATCTGCTCACCGGTCCATTCCGTAAGTGGCTGTTCCACATAAGAGAGCCCGCTTTCTACAAGGTCCTTTTCTGCAAGATTCTTTTCTGTAAGTTTTCTTTCTGTCAAACTCTTTTCCGCATGGGAACACTTCGTATAAAGACAGAGATCCTCCTCTGCCTCCCGGGAAAATGCCATTTTGATTTTTAAGGACAGTTCGATTCCTCTTAACGTAAAACTGATGATACTTACCTTCATTCTTCTGTTTCCTTTGCTTTCCGGAACTCGGTCGAAAAATCCGGCGCATAGAGTCTGGACTTCCGGTAATGCTGATGCGCGATTGCATCCCCGACAAGCACCAGTGCTGTCTTATAGATTCCATGCTCCTTTGCAACAGCCGGTAAGGTTTCCACCGTACAGACATAAGCCTGCTCTTCCGGCCAGGTAGCTTTATAGACAAGGGCTGCCGGTGTTTCCCTTCTATATCCGCCCTTTATTAATCGCCGGCTCAGCTCTTCGAGCATTCCGGCACTTAAGTAAATCGCCATGGAGGCCTGATGCGCGGCAAGCCCTTCGATCTGTTCCTTTTCGGGCACCCCTGTCCTTCCTTCCATCCGGGTAATAATCAGCGTCTGGGAAATATCCGGCAGGGTATATTCAAGATTCAACGATGCTGCCGCCCCGAAGCAGGCACTTACGCCCGGACAGCTCTCATAGGCAATTCCCTTTTCCTCCAGTGCATCCATCTGTTCACGCACCGCCCCGTAAATACTGGGATCCCCGGTATGCAGCCGCACAATCACTTTTCCATCTTTTTCTGCTTCTTCCATGATCGCAAGGACCTCCGGAAGCGTCAGTCTGGCACTGTTATGGATTTCACAATCCTTTTTTGCATATTGTAAAAGCTCCGGATTCACAAGAGAACCTGCATAGATAATCACATCTGCTTTTTCCAAAAGATGCATGCCCCGTACCGTAATTAAATCCGCTGCTCCTGTTCCTGCTCCAACAAAGTAAACCATTCTTCCACTCCTTCACTCTTCGCCAGTTCCCCGAATTCGTTTGCGTACATGAGGCATTCGACCTGCATTTTCCCCCCTGCACGCTTATTCAGATAATAAAAAATCCGCTCCATCGCTGCCTCCATAACCGGTGCTCTTTTGCCACACTGATCGAGGATTCTTACGGCTTCTTCGGTTGTGACACAGGTTAAAATCTGCTGTGCCACCGGAAGCTCTACGCCAATCTTTACCGCAAAAGAAGTCAGCAGCTCCATCCGGCAGTCCCCTTCCCTGGAATGGGTATTCATGATGCCGCCCGCCACCTTAATCAGCTTTCCGATATGGCCGGTTAAAAGCATTTTCTGAAAGCCAAGCTCCACCGCCATGTCAATCGTCTGTCCGATAAAGTTACTGCATTTCACACTCCGGTTAAGGTCATAGTGATAGACCTTTTTCATATAATCCAGTCCATAATTTCCGGGAGAAACCGCCACATAATCATACCCTTCCGCTTTCCGCTGGTTGAGCTCAACATGGATGGTATCCAATATCGCCTGATTGCTCATCGGCTCTACAATTCCGCTGGTTCCCAGAATGGAAATGCCGCCGACAATGCCAAGGCGCGGATTAAAGGTCTGCTGTGCAAGCTCCTCTCCTCCCGGCACGGAAATCTCGACCTGCAGGATTCCCTGATAATCCAAAAGGTGGCATACCTCCAGTACTTCCTTCGTAATCATTTCCCGCGGTACATGATTGATTGCCGCATTTCCTACCGGCTGGTCGAGTCCCGGCTTTGTCACTCTCCCGACGCCCGTTCCACCGTCAATGAAAACCTCTGCCTGTGTCCCTTTTTCACCGGAATCCGGTTGATTTTCCGGAAGCGTCACTCTGGCAACAATCCGGGAACCGGTTGTGACATCGGGATCGTCCCCGCCATCCTTTATGACCGCACAGGTAACGGTGCGCTCTTTCCTCTGTATATCGGTAATCTGCGCGGTGTAAGGAATTCCTTTGGGCGTATCAATCGTGATTTCTGTTTTTTCCATTCCGGAAAGAAGCATATAGGCGGCTGCCTTGGCAGCGGCTGCTGCACAGCTTCCTGTCGTAAAACCGTATCTCATCTCTTTGTCCTTAATCTATCCTCTATACCTTGGTTTGTTTCTGTCATCTGTCAACCATATTTCAACCTGTATGAATCCTTTATTAAAGTAACAATTCAGCCAATCCTTTCATGATCTGTTTCTTTTGAGTTCATAGATCAATGCGTTGCAGATTGCTGCGGCTACATTGCTGCCGCCCTTTCTGCCCCGGTTAATAATAAAAGGAACATCGGTCTGCAAAATGAGCTCCTTGGCAGCTTCCACATTCACAAATCCTACCGGAACACCGATCACAAACGCCGGACGCCAGTCACTGCCCTGCATCATTTCATAGATCTGAATGAGCGCTGTCGGTGCATTTCCTACGGCAAAGATCACCGGCTTTTGAATCCTGGCTGCCATTTCCATGCTGACAGCCGCCCGCGTCGTTCCGCGCTCTTTGGCAAGCTTTGCGACGGTTTCATCTGCCATATAGCAATGTACCTCTCCCCCCAGCCCGGCCAGCGACCTCTTATTAATTCCGGAAAGTGCCATATTCGTGTCCGTTACAATATCTGCTCCTTTCTTCAGAAGCTCCCTGGCAATCCCTACTGCTCCCTCCGAAAAGGTCAGGGTATCCGTATATTCAAAGTCCGCGGTCGTATGGATGACTCTTTTCGTAATCATTTCCTGCTCTTTGGGCAGTACAATTCCGCGCTTTTCAAGCTCCCCATCGATAATTTCAAAGCTTCTTTGTTCAATCTGTTCCGGTAATAAATGTTCGATCACGGTTTTAAACACTCCTTTATTGCTTCCAGTAATTGCAGATTTTCTTCATGACGCTTCACGGCAATGCGGTAATATCCTTCGGACAGTCCTTCAAAATTCGAGCAGTCCCGGATCAGAATTCCCCGCCGCAGCAATTTCTCATATAGGTTTTCCTCACAGTAAAGTAGGAGAAAGTTCGCCTTTCCCGGAAATATCCGGATCCCCATTTGTTGTAGTTCCTCTGTAAGAAACCGTCGCTCCCTTTTCACATAGCGGACGGTCTCTGTAAGATAAGCTTCGTTGTCCGAAGAAAGACATGCCTGTCCCGCCTTTTGAGCAAAAATCGACAGATTCCACTCCGGAAGCTGCTCCCGGATCTTTGTGAGAAGTTCTTCTGCACTACCTATGAGATAACCAAGCCGCACTCCCGGAATAGCGAAACTTTTCGTAAAGGCCCGCAGTAAAAGCAGCCGGTTCTCTTTCCCGATTTCAGAAAGCATGGAATCCTGCCCTTCACAGAATTCGATAAAGCATTCATCCAGTAACAGCCAGGTATTGGTTTTCCTGCATTTTCCCAAAAGCTGTTTCAGATACTCCTTCGAAGTGAGCACGCCGGTCGGATTGTTGGGATTAGCCAGAATAAGAAGCTCCGGTCTTTCCTGTTCCAAAACAGTAAATAATTCCTCTGTTAGTAAAAACCCGTTCTCTTCCTTTAGCATAAGTGGAATCACTTGGCTTCCTGCAGCTTTCGCCGCATGCTGATAACCATAAAAGGAAGGAGAAGGGATCATGATTTTCGTTGGATGCAGGGCATGCACAACCGCCATCAAAAGCTCCGAAGCCCCGTTTCCAAAAAGCAGCTTCTCTTCCGGAACAGCAAGCTTCTCCGCAAGGCTTTCTTTCAGTGCCAACGCCTCCATATCCGGATATTCCTGCACACTGCTGACTGCCTCATGCAACGCCTCTTCCACTCCGTCCGGCATTCCAAGCGGATTTACATTGACCGAGAAATCAAGCCGGACCTGATTCCGGTAGATGTCTCCACCGTGTATTGCTTTGTTTTTCATCGTGTCTTTCCGGCTCCTTTCTAGCTTATCCAAAGTAGAAATGCAATTCCCATCAATCCTATACACAAAAGTTCACAAAGCCATGCAGTGAGATACATAAGGTGATTGATCCGTTTGATATCCTCGAATTCCACCTTCCGCACCGCATCTCCGATATAGGGCTTTTTCACTATTTCACCAAAATAACTGGCATCTCCGGCAAGCCGGATTCCAAGTGCTCCCGCGCAAGCCGATTCTGTCTGTGCCGAATTCGGACTTGCATGGTTCCTACGATCCCTACGGTGAATCCAAAACGCCCTTTTTCCATCGTATGCCCTTCCACCAATAAAAGCGGAAAAAATCATCAGATAAGCACTGATTCTGGCAGGAAAAAAGTTCACCACATCATCCACCTTTGCCGCAGCCCTTCCAAAATAGAGATAACGGTCATTCTTATAGCCAACCATGGAATCCATCGTATTCACGGCCTTATAAAAGAAGCCCAGCACCGGGCCGCCCAGTGCCAGATACAGCATCGGTGCAATCACCCCGTCTGAGGTGTTCTCAGCTACGGTTTCAATCGCCGCCCTGGCGACTCCTGTCTCATCGAGCACATCCGTATCTCTTCCGACAATCATGGATACCGCCTTTCTCGCTGCCGGAAGATCTCCCCTCTTTAAGCAGGCATAGACCTTCATGCTCTCAACCCTCAGGCATTTCGTTGCCAGAATCTGATAGGTCATGATGGTTTCCAGCACCAGGCCTATGTAAGGATGCAGGGCATAACCGCCAAATAAAAGAACTGCAGCCACCACGGTTACACTAAGAAGCACCAGTACAACCAGCACGATTCCTCTATGAAATTCTCTGCGATCATTTCTTTTACTTTCTTCCGGATTCCCAAGTATTTTCCGGTCAAGTGCCGCGATCAGATTGCCGATCAGCCGGATCGGATGCGGCAGCCAGTAAGGATCTCCCAACAGGAGATCCAGAAGGAAACCCAGAAAGAACGCTGTCATATGATATTTCAGCATGATATTCTCCCCATATGATATATTCGATCATACATAACTATTCAGTACCTTTACATTTACAATGCAAAATTCATTTAAGATCAGCTTCACCTATGGAATTTTGCACTCTCGAATCATGTTCTTATGCCTTCAGCGGTAAATGCTTCAAGCTGTACAGCATAATTACAATCATTCATTATGTCTATGCAGTTTACATAACCAATTTACATAACTCATTCATATATATCTCCCCAAATGGCTGTCCGACGGTTACTTTGCAGCGGTAACCTTCTCCGTTTCCAATCTGAAAATCGTAGTATTCACCGTCCGTAAAGCTGCTGCACACTGCCATAATCGTTCCCCCGTGAACCACAGCAGCGATTCTCAGACTCTCATCCCTGTTTTTCTGTTTTGCTGCATCCTGCTGTTTTTCTGTATTCTCCTGCTTCTCTAACTTCTTGTGATTGTCTGTATTCTTCTGATTGTCTGTATTCTTCTGATTGTCTGTATTCTTCTGATTCTTCACATTCCTGTCATTTTCTGCATTTTTATCTTCTGCATTTTTATCTTCTGCATTTTTATCTTCTACATTTCTACCTATAACTCCGGCAGTTGCAATCCGGATCATTTCCTCAAATCCCTGCCTGCACCGTGCAATAAAGTCCTCCCGGCTTTCTCCTTCGGGAAAGGGCAGTGTTCCATTGCTGTCAATCCATGCCTGGTACCGGGCATCTCCCTGCAGGTCCTGATAATTCTTTCCTTCAAAGAGTCCAAAGTCCATCTCCCGGAATTCCGGAATTATGTACTGCTCATAATCTCCAAACAAAAGCTCCGCTGTTTCCCGGCACCGTTCCATGGGACTGACAAATAAGGCTTGTAAGGATGCCGGATCAGGATAGATGCCCTGCCTTTGAAAAGCCTTTAATTTCTCCCGTCCTTCTTCACTTAACGGCTCCTCCGTCCTCCCCAGATACCGGTGCTCACGATTGGCATTCGTTGCTCCGTGCCGGATCAGATAAACTTCTATTTGATTCTCTGACCGATTCCGCATAATACACGCACCACCTCATCTGCTTTTTGTGCAAGCCGGATCAGAATTCTTCCGGTCTGCTCCCGATAGGTTCTTTCAAACGCATCCACCGGAACGATTCCGTTTCCGATTTCATCACAAATCAGAATAACCTCCGGATGCTTCTCCACAAACTCCATCACATCCGCTTCCAGTTCCTCCGGAGTTTTTTTTTCTGCCAGTTCCTTCTTCACAACATCATGGAAGTGATTGATAATCATCGTCTTTTTTTCACCGCCTGCTTTTTTCCAGGCTTCCTGTATCTGTCCCTCTTCCGGAAGTACCCCATCAAAGATAATACTCTTCTCGTTACCTTCCTTTTGCAGGACATAATGTAATTTTCCCTGTGCCAGACCACCTATAATTAATTTCATGATTTTCCTCTTATATCAACTTACCCACTACTGCCACTACAACTATCACCACTTCTTCACACAGCAGCACAAACCATCCTGCGGTATCCCCGGTAATTCCACCGAGCTCCTTTTTTGTCCGGTAATGGTAATAGGCGAATGTCAAAAGCGCTGCAAGTACCGCCGCTCCTCCCTGCAAAAGTGACTGCCACAGCATGAATGCAATACACAGGATTCCCTGTACATAAAGGGAGGCCTTCACAATCCGCTTCTGCGCCCTGCTTGCAAACAGGTAAAGCAGTCCGTCACTTTTCGCAGAACGGAAGGTAACCACTGCAATACCGCTTAAGACCCTCGACAACACAAATCCGGCACAGACAATCCAAAGTCCGCTTTCCAGCCCGATCTCTGAAAATGCACCCAGATAAATCAGGCCGTAAAGTGCCAGCATAATCACCGAAAACGCTCCAATATGGGAATCCTTCAGTATTTCCAGCTTCTTCTCCTTCGGCTGGTACGAATGGAACGCGTCCATCGTATCCATGAAACCATCCACATGAAAACCGCCGGTAATGAGCAGCGGAATGGCTGCTCCTCCCATTGTATAACAAAGCATTCCCAGTTCAGCCTGTTTACATAACATGGACCAAAGAACAATACCAAGTCCGATCACCGCCCCAATCCATGGAAAAAAGCATAACATATATTTCATGTCTTCCTCTTTCCACTCAAACTGCGGCATCGGAATCCCCGAATACATGGAAAAAGAAATGATAAGCGCTTTTAACAGTTTCATAATAACGTTCCTTTCCAGACAACCGGAATACCGGTCACAACTTCAATCACGGTATCGGCCATGGCCGCCAGCCTTTCATTGACCTGCCCCATCGCCTCGATATATTCCGCGGTCGTTTCTTCGTAGGAAATGCCATCCTCAAACACATTGTTGGTCACGATAAGCAGGTGCTCAAGCTGGCTGTTCAGTGCTTCTATTCCATCAAGAATCTGTGCGGTCACCTCATCCCTTAACCGGATTTTATTTTCTGCAAACATTTCATTTGCAACCAGATTGGACATACATTCCAGGAGTGCCGTATCCCGTATGAACGGTACGGAATTTTCCGGCCGATTGATCGTCACAGCTTCCTCCTGAAATTGATTGGGCAGCTTTGCAATTCTCTGCGCTGCTTTTGTAAGATCCCTTGACTGCTCAATCGTCGTAAAGCCCTTCCCGGCACGGAGCCTTTGATGACGTCTGATTTTGGCAAGGCTTTCTTCCCCAAACGGCTGCATGGTCGCAATATAATATTTTGTTTCTGCCTGTGTGGACAGACGCATCAGATATTCTTCCGCAAAGGCGGACTTTCCGCTTCCGCTGCCACCTGTGACTAAAACTACCATAATCCTTTTTCCTGTTCTTTTGCTTTCCGGTAATTCTACATTATGTAAACCTCTTATATGCTGAAATCTGCATCCCGGAAAAGGTGGTTCCGGTCTCATACAACTGCAGCGCCATATCCAGTAGTGCAAAGAGCATGACCGCACCCGTTCCTTCTCCCAGTGCCATTTTCCCATCGATCACCGGCTCCATCTGCAGCTCCTTCATCAGTAACTCTACGGCCGGTTCCTTTCCCTTGTGTGAGGGGAGCAGATACTCCTTTGTCCCCGGAAAAAGACGTTCTGCAACGAGAGCTGCCACCATACTGATCACTCCGTCTAAAACGATGGGAAGGTGAAAGAGCGCACCTCCCACACACATTCCAACCAAGCCTGCAATATCAAAGCCACCGACCGTGCTTAGAACTGTGAACGGATCTGCCTCATACAAGTCATAGCTCCGGATTGCCTCTGCAATCAACTGCTTCTTCCGTAAAAACCCTTCTTCACTTAACCCGGCTCCCTTTCCGGTGACAAGTATGGGATCGCACCGCAGCAATGCGGCTGCCACAGCACTGCTTGTTGTTGTATTTCCAATTCCCATTTCCCCGGTTGCCAGAAGCGTGTAGCCGTCCCTCTTACATTCCTGTACCAGCTTTATGCCTGTTGCAATGGCTTTCACGGTCTCTTCTTCCGTCATGGCAGGCTCCCTCCGGAAGTTCCGCGTTCCGCACCGAAGCTTCTCATTCCGCACTCCCGGAATGGAACCCTTGTGGCTCATCCCAATATCTATCGGAATTGTCACAGCTCCGGCCTTTGCACTCATCTTCCCAACCGAAGAAGCGTTTCGCCCCATAGCCTGCACAACTGCTGTGGTCACTTCCTGTCCGCTCTGGCTTATCCCTTCTTCCACAATCCCGTTATCGGCACAGAAAATCAGCACCGCCTTTTTCGAAAGATCAAGCACCTCTGTCCCAAGAACCGCTCCGATCTGTGCGGTAAGCGCTTCAAACCTTCCCATACCGTCTAATGGCTTGGCAACACGATCCCAGTTCTCCTGCACCTTCTTACGCACCTGTTCCTCCGGTACTTCTATTTTAATCTGCTTTAGTTCCTCCCCGGTATAATCCTTAAATACCGGCATCCCGAAGCATTCCATAAACTTCCTCCATATTTAAGTAAAGCCGTAAGGTGTCTGCCAGCTTGTCATACTGCTTTTCCTTAAAGCTCTGATAGTCCTCCATCTGACCGTCCTGCAGGGAAACGCCCTTTTTCTTTGCAAGAGCCTGTACCGTCTCCCCTGCAATCTGTGCCTGATCGAACAGTCCGTGCACATAGGAACCGTAAACATTCGGATTTGCTCCTGTCCGGATTACCGGCTGATTTTCCGGCAAATCCTCCCCTGTCTCTTCCTGGGACAACGTTTTTCCCATATGAATTTCGTAGCCACGGAAGGGTTTTCCGGACATTTCCTCTAACGGTCCTGTGATCTGCCCAAGCTTTCCTTCAGTCTGGCAGCGCCGCTTCTCCTTCTGTAAGACGGTCGTTACAGATAACAATTCCATTCCCCGGATAGAGCCGCCCTCTTCCACACCATCGGGATCTGCTATGGTTTCTCCTAGCATCTGATAGCCTCCGCAGATTCCGAATACCGGGATCTCTCCTGCTAATCTTTTCACCGCAGCTTCCAGACCGTTCTGCCGCATCCACTTGAGGTCCCCCATTGTGTTTTTGCTGCCCGGAAGAAAAATGAGATCCGGATGATGCAGCTCACTGATCGAGGTCACATAACGCACCGTCACCTCCGGAAACTGCTCAAAAACATTGAAATCCGTAAAGTTGGATATTCTCGGATAATGAATGACCGCAATATCAATCAATCCTTCCTTTTTGCGGTCAAAACGCTCGGTAAGGCTGTCCTCATCCTCAAGCGCAAGCTCCATATAAGGAACCACTCCCGTAACCGGAACACCACCCTTTTCTTCCAGCATCGTAATTCCCGGGTCAAGAATCGACTTATCTCCCCGGAATTTATTAATAATAAGGCCCTTGACCCGTTTTCTTTCTTCTTCCGTCAAAAGCATCAAGGTTCCCAGGAGCTGTGCAAACACGCCGCCGCGGTCAATGTCCCCGACTAAAAGCACCGGTGCATCCAGCATCTGCGCAAGACCCATATTCACAATGTCGTTTTCCTTCAGGTTGATTTCCGCAGGGCTTCCTGCCCCCTCGATCACAATAATATCCGCATATTCCTCTAACTTCCGGAATGCCTTCCGGATGTCCGGAATCAACTGCTTTTTGTAGGCAAAATAATCCCGTGCGCTCATGTTGCCGATCACTTCTCCATTGACAATGACCTGCGAGCCGGTATGATTTGTGGGTTTTAACAGAATCGGATTCATACAGACCATCGGATCGATCCCTGCTGCTTCCGCCTGCATGACCTGAGCCCTTCCCATTTCCAGCCCTTCCTTCGTAATAAAGGAATTGAGCGCCATATTCTGTGATTTAAAAGGAGCCACACGCCATCCGTCCTGCTTAAAAATCCGGCACAGCCCAACCACCAGAAAGCTCTTACCGGCATTCGACATGGTTCCCTGTATCATAATTACCTTTGCCATCTGTTTATCCTCATGCCTGTTTTCTTAAAGGCTATCTTCCCTTTCTATCTCTTTACTGTCCCGTTTCTTCCCCGGTATTACTCTTCTCCGGTATCACTCTTCTCTGGCAACATTCTTCTCCTGCATTTTGAAACTCAATTTCGATCTCCTTCTCCTGCGCCCAGTTCAGCAGTTCTTCGTTCTCCTTCTCGAAGCTCCCGAAGCTTTTCCGGCAGCAGATCAGTTTTTTGCAGTTACTTAATATATTCTTTGCTTCCTGCAGTTTTTCCCGGGGAACTGGTTCAAAAGCTTCCGTTGCAATCACCTTTCCGGCAAGTGCCCTTGCGGTCGGATAATCCAGATCATTCCGGAACAGAATTCCGGTTGCAAATGGCGTCCCCTCCCGCTGCAGCTTCCGGTAGACCCCCCTGCCGCTGCCGCCTCCTGCCATCACAAAAACCTCAGGCTCTCCCTTCGGTGAAGGAAGCTCCACATTTCCGGTTGTTTCCTCGTAGCTTCCCGCTGTAATATCGAACAGCTTCGCAATATATCCTTTGTCCAGTACCTCTGCCGGAGTTCCCATCCGGTCTACCCGGTGTTCCCGGATACACAGAATCTGATCGGAAATAATCTCTGCCAGTTCAATCTCATGCAGGGACATGATCACGGTCAGCTTCTTCTTCCGTTTCATTTCCTGTAACACCGACAAGAATTCCAGCTTATACTTCACATCCAGATACGACGTCGGCTCATCCAGTATCAGAATTTCCGGCTCCTGACAGATTGCTCTTGCTAACATCACCCGCTGTCTTTGTCCATCACTGATCCGGGTAAAATCCTGTTCCTTAAGCTCCTCTACATGCACCAGCTTCATGGCCTCTGCCACGGCCTCCCGGTCCTTTTCCGAAAGAATACCGAACCGCCCGGTATAAGGGTATCTTCCGGTTGCCACCACATCCTCACAGGTCATCATTTCCGTACGCAGACGTTCCGTCAGCAGTACGGCCATGGTCTGTGCTCTCCTGGATAAGGACATTTCCTCCAGATGACTGCTTCCCAGCATGATTGTTCCCCCTAGCAGCTCTAATTGCCCTGCAATACTTTTGAGGATGGTCGACTTTCCGGATCCGTTTGGGCCAATCAGTGTCAGGATTTCACCCTTCAAAAGTCCGATTTCGATCTGTTCCATCAGTGGCTTTCCGTTATAGCCCACTGCCATTTTTATGGTACGAAAATAATCCTTCATGCGTCCATCTTCTCCTTGTTCCTGCGAACCATCACCCATAAGACAACAGGCACTCCGAAGATCGCCGTTACCGTGCTGATACTCAATTCAGTCGGTGCCAGAACCATCCGCGCAAGCAGATCACAGAACAGACAGAACACCCCGCCGCCAAGAAAACAGGCCGGAATCATCAGAATCGGCTTCGTCGTTCCAAGAAGCTGCTTTACAAGGTGCGGTACTGCGATTCCCACAAAAGAAATTGGTCCTGCGAAAGCTACAATACAGGCCGACAGGACACTGGATAAAACCACCAGCGCAATCCGTAAAAGCCGCACATTCACTCCCATGCTCTGCGCATAGCCCTCTCCCATCTGATAAGCACTTAAGGGCTTTGCCAGTAAAAAGGTGCAGATACAGGTAATAAAAACCACCACTGACATCACACTCACCTGATTCCAGTTCATCCCGGAAAAGCTTCCCCGTGACCAGTTATGCAGATTCACAATCTCCGCATCCTCCGCAAAGGTCACGACAAACTCGGTAATTTCCGAGCAGATATAACCGATCATCACACCGCTTACCACCAGCATCGACATCCGGTTTACCCGGCGTGCCATCAGAAGCACAAAGCCCATACAGATCATGGCACCGAGAAATGCTGCCAGAATCATCGTAAAGGAGGTTACCTTTATGGAACGTCCCATGAAAAATACCATGAATAATGCAACCATCATTTTCGCTCCGGACGAGATTCCGAGCACAAAAGGTCCTGCAATCGGATTATGAAAAAAGGTCTGTAATAAATATCCGGCAAGGGCAAGCGCCCCGCCAAGGATTAACGCGGCCAGTGTCCGCGGCATCCGGATATCCCACAGAATTCTCGCGTTCAATACCTTCTGCCCCAGAATGGAAGAAAGAATATCCTTAAACGGAATGGCCACCGTTCCGATACAGACATTCAGAATCAGGAACAGAACAATCCCTGCTGTCAGTAAAAGGAATGCCGTTATCACTCTTAATGTTCGGTTATGCTGCATATACTTCCTCCCCTATTTCAGCCGGAAAAGATACTTCATCTGCATATCATCCCCCCGAAGGAGCATGATATGAAAGTCCTTCATCAGATCACCAACGGACATCGACTGCTGATAATAGTCATTGGTCGTACAGAATACATTTCCTTCCTGTACTGCTTTAAAATCTTCTAAAACCGGGCATTTTTCAAGAAGCTGTGCAATGGAATCCATGCCACCGTCAATCGTACTGTTATAAATAAGGAAATCCGCATCCTTTGCCCCTTTATAAAACTCCTCGATCTGGATGTTCATGGTCGAACGTCCGCTCTCTTCTCCCATGTCCTCAAAAATATATCTGCCACCCGCAAGTTCAATCATTTTCGGGATATAATCGGAGCTTCTCCGGATCTGCACCAGTCCGTTTGAGGTGATAAAGAAAAATGCCACGGTCTGATCGGTCTTTTCATCCGAGGTCACTTCCTCTAAAATAGCTGTCTGCTCTGCAAAGATCCGCTCTGCTTCTTCTTCCTTTCCCACCATGGCACCGAAGAATTTAATCCATTCCACCCTGCCAAGCGGATGGGATTCGTAGCTGGAATATTCAATCATCACCGGTATTCCGAAGTCATTCAGCATTTCAATTACTTCGGGCGTATGCGTAATCATCCGGTTTTCAATGGCGAGGGAACAGTTTTCTGAAACGATTGTTTCATAATCCGGCTTACTGTACTTACCGGCATACCGGATATTGCCCCGCTCCATGGCATCCCTGGCTTCCTCCACATACCAGTTTTCCTCCTTCTGCCCGGAAAAACGTATCGTATCGAGTGCATGAAGCTTCACAAACATGTCCATCACCGCAGACGATACCAGATACAGATTCCGGATGGGCTGCTGCATGACAATCACCTCTTCCGGGAGGTTTTCCGGTATCTCTTTTTCCTCCGGCACAATGAAAAGCTCCGTTCCGTCCATCGTCTTCAGCATCCGGTATCCGCCCTCATAGTAGTCCACGGAAAAATTCTCGGCATACTGCAGTTCCATGCTGCCTTCATAAACCAGTTCTTCTGATTCTGCCTCATTCGTGCCTTCCGGGGAAAGAATCGCTGCCTTATCTGCACTTATCCCGGCTGCTCCTGCTTTTTCATTCGCATCCTCCGGAAAAGCTGCATTCTTCCCCGGTACGATCGAAGCAGAATCAGAAGAAGGACTGCCACAGCCCAAAAGCCCAAGCAGTCCCAGCAAAAACAAACCGGATACGATTGTTTTCTTTCTTCTTTTTCTCATAGATCGTTCCTCTTAATCGAGCGCCTTGATCGTATCGGAATGAAAGGTCAGGGTATACTCGACTTCATGTGGCTTACTCATTGCCACAGTATCTCCGATTACCGTCACCGGCTCATCAAAAGTGGCTACGGGAATCTCAAATACGGAATTTCCTTCGGTATTTACCGGAAGAAACTTCTCTCCGTCTACCAGCATATAATCATAGTTCGGGCTGCTCCATTCTACGGAAGCTGTCACCTTCTGATTCTCTACGGTAATCGTCACAGGAGAAGCAATGCTTGCGCGTCCGCTTCCACCTTCAAAGGTCATTTTCACTAAATAGCTTCCATCTGCAAGCTCCGGAATACCGGATTCGTCCGAAACAGCTTCCGCACTCTGTTCCTCTGTGGCTGCTACCGGATTCGATACGCAGACCTTATGATCGTACCACTTGCCCTTGGTTCCGATCAGGGCAACATCAAATTCTTCATCCAATGCCGGAACCGGAATATCAAATCCATATACCTCATCGGTCAGGCCGTCACTGTAGGTTACTTCATCCACTGTCGGCTCTAAAAGCTGCGCACCGTCCTTCTGCGCATCCTCTGCAGATCCCGGATAAAGATTCAGGATCTTCTTGGAGGCCAGAGATACATGAATGGTCATCTGACCGTTTTCTACCGTCAGGACTCCCTTTCCATCACAGGCTTCACTCACATGGAACATGGAACTGTCCGTAGAAAATTCCGCATCATAAGTTCCATCCGGAAGTATTGCCTGTGTGGTTTCTGCTGTGTCTTCCTGAACCTCTGCCGCTGCTTCACTCTCTTCGGGTTCTTCCGTAACTTCTTTAGCAGCAGTGACTGTCTCTTCGACAGCCGCCTCCTGCTGATCCTCTGTCTTTCCGGTACAGGCACTCATAAAAGCCATACTGAAAACCAATGCGCCGGTCAAAAAGATTGTTTTTATCTTACTCATTGTCTGCCTCACAACATCCTGTTTCATACAGGTTTATTTTCATTCCGGTCAGCTGTACTGATTCTACTGATTCATAGCATCCGCCGTATGCTCTACATAAATCTTCTGGATTCCTTCGATTTCACCAAGCCCTTCGATCTGGGTATCGACACTGTCAAACTTTCCGGAAGCCTTGAACATGCTTAACCAGGAATCCTCATCCCCGCCTGCCATATCATTGTTTGCATGATCTCCGGCAACAACCATTAACGGACGAAGAATGACTTTGGTATATCCGGCTTCTGCTACTGCGTCAATGACTGCTTCACATGCGGTTTCTTCCGGTTCTCCCTCTACCGTACCGATAAATACATTATCATAACCAAGCTCCTGCATCTGTGTCTGCATCTGGCTGTAGGACACCTTTGCAGTATGAGAGGTTCCATGTCCCATAAATACAAATGCGGCACCATCTTCCTTCGCTGCATCCAGACTGTCATAGCCTGCAGTCTTTACTGCTTCTGCGGTAAGAATTTCTGCAACCGCCTTCTTATCTGCATTGATTACGGTTGCATCTGCCCCTACTTCACCAAGTAACGGCTCTGCAACCTGAACGGATTCGAACTGATCCTTGTAGTTATCCAGTTCTCCGATTAATTCATCGTACTCTGCACCATGCATTAAGTGGGTTGGCTGTACAATCAGGTTCTTGACACCGTTATTAACGGCGCGGTCCAGAGCCTGGTTCACATTATCAATCTTCTCACCGTCACGGGCCTGTACATGGTTAATAATAATCTGTGCGGTAAATGCTCTTCTGACTGACCAGTCCGGATATGCAGCCTGCAGGGCATCTTCGATTCCCTTAATGTCTGCTGCACGGCTGTTGTTAAAGGAAGTACCAAAGCTTACTACCAGAATTTCATTTTCACCGATTTCATCCTGATTACGTGCATCATCCTTAGAAGCATCTCCGGTATCTCTTCCGAAGTAATCCGGATCTGCATTTTCACCCTCTACCAGTTCCTTCTGTACATCTGTTAAAGCATCCCATGCAGCCTTTGCATCTGCACACTGCTGATCGGTGTTTTCGGTTCTTTCCTGCACATAAATTGCATCAATCAATGCTGCTACATTGTCTGCTGCCATTTGGTCTGCATCCTCACTCTCTGCGGTATCTGCCTCTTCCTCTGTGGCTTCTTCTGTTTCAGAAGCTGCTGCATCCCCGGTCGCATCTTCAGTCTGTGTAGTTTCTTCTGCTGTGGTTTCCTGTGTATTGCTGCTTCCACATCCGGCAAGCGTACATACACCAAGTACCGATGCCATAAGTACTGCTACAATTTTGTTTTTCATAGGTTCTCCTCTTTTCTGCAGGTTTTCTGCGTTTTTGGTTACGAAGTAAGCTGCCAGGAAACGGGAGTTTACGCAGTAAATAAAGAGTTAACTTTATAGAAATTCCAATGGAATTTCCATAAACAAATAAAACCCTTTCCTATTTTTAACAGGTAAAGGGTTTGTACACAAAGAAAACGTACCCATCCGGAATTGTGCAAAATCTGCAACATCCCCAACGGTCCGCATTACGTACAACCTTTTTACTCGTGGTCTGAAACAATCGTTTCTGTACAGCAGTCAGGCAGGTCTCCCGGCTTAAAGATCATCGCATCCGCCATCTTCCCAGTTTCCCAGTGATATCTCGGCTTCTACTCCCTAATTACGGTGACGAGTTCGTACAGGATTTGCACCTGTTTCCCTTTTCACCGGAGCCAACGCGCATTTATATTACAACGAAAATCGCCACGCATTGCTCCGACACCTTACATACTCCATATTCAATTCATGCGCTAATATAACATATTTCTACAGGAAACTCAACCGAATTCTTTCACGGAAATGCAGATTCTGATTCATATTCCCCTTCATCCTTCCATAAGATACCTATTGTTCCCCGTACAGTTCTAAAATACGGAAGCTGCTGATTTCAAAATCCACCATAATGACCTAACGTTTCTGCGGCAAGCTCCGATCCCATCTTCATAGCTTCAACAATCTCTCCGTGAATTAAGTGTTCACACACAAATCCGGCATGATAACTGTCTCCACATCCGGTAGTGTCAATCACATGCTCTACCTTACTGGCAGGAACCTGATAACGCTCTCCCCGGAAATAGGTAACACTTCCACGTTCCGCCAAAGACATATTAAACAGCCCATCATATTTCTTAGAAAATTTTTCGAAGTGACATAATAAATTTTCTTCTCCGCTTATCATAAAATAATCTATGTAGGGCGCATACTGTTCCATATCATCAAAGTCCCGGTAAATATCAAAATCCACCGCCAGTCTGAAATGATATTTCTTCTTCGCCTCCAGAACCTGGTGAAAGCATCCTGCCCAGAAATGAATGAAAACAGCATCTGCATGAGCAATAACGTTTAATTCTTCTTCATTCAATACCATTTTATCCACAATATCTCCGTCCCAGGAGTTCTCCTTATAATACCGGTCACCTTCTGCTGTCAGATAAGTTCTGTTATTGGCAGTTGTCATTCCTGATTCCACTCTTATATAATTGGTATTGATTCTCTTATCTGTGATCGATGCCATAATACAATCTGCATAAGCATCTCTTCCCACAGCTCCCAGTAAAATAACATCCATTTCACCAAATCCCGATGCATGAGCTGCAAAATTAAGAGCTTCACCGCCCGGTCTCATCTCATTCGTTCCATCAAATACGTCTACGCAGAGACATGGCAACGCAACTAATTTTATTCTCATTTTTCTGTCATCCATTTTCGTTTACTCATCCTTATTTTTCTGATCTTTCCGGAACAGGGAACCAATAATAAGTCCGTCCGGCATTCCAAGTGAAATTCCGATTCCCGTATTATTATAATACGGTTCTAAATCTCCTTTGCCATGAAAATAACATGCCCGCAGACCGTAAAGCCATTCTTCTCGTAAAACTTTGGAGCAGGTGCATATTTATTTGTAGACAGAATAATTCCGGCCAGTCCTTTTTCCTTAATGTATTTTTCAACTTCCAGGAGCAATGACGTTCCTATCCCTTTCCCTGATATTCCGGATTTACAAACATCTCTTCAATAAAAACTTCTGAATTATTCTACCATATTTTCTCATGTGCAAATAATCCCACAATCAAATCTCCATTTTCCACGGCAACATACCCCACAAAATTCTCCAATTACATTTATACTTTCTGCAAGCTTCATATCTTCACTGCCAGTCAAATTATCCCTTGTCGATAGCAATTTTTTGTTACGTGATTTATGAACCGGCAATTCATCATACATTGCATTAAAAAGTCCGGCCAGATATTCTTTACTGTCAACGTCTTCTACTAACAACATCTCTTTTGCCCCTTCATACGGTAATTCATAAGTCGCAGTTACTGACAACATTTTTCAGATAAACTGTCTGTTTATCTAATGTCCTTTGGTATATTTTTTCATTCCTTTTTTACCTCCGTATACAAATCCTGGTCCCTCTTCTCCCATCTTTCCATTACTGACAAATCCTGACCGGCAAAGGACTTTCTGTGAGGCTATATTTTCCGCATCTGTTTCTGCCTCCACCTGCTTTACACCGTCCTGTGACAATGCCCATTCTGTGATGTCAACCTCCATTCTCCAAAACATATTAATCACTCAAACTTCGCACTTGAATAAGTGCCTATGCACCTTGAAAATTCAATAATAACTGGCATGAAAATAGCATGAAACCATCTGGTTTTGATATAATTGAGTTGTTCAGAAACAATTACAAACC
>Ga0129312_1000192_pt1 | contig 62569 bp, 94 predicted proteins | sample O827metagenome_FD_94434 | JGI IMG/M metagenome (GOLD analysis project Ga0129312, IMG submission 94434) | Orangutan group fecal microbial communities from Wisconsin, USA - O827 metagenome | ecosystem: Host-associated > Mammals > Digestive system > Large intestine > Fecal | place: USA: Wisconsin... | reverse complement strand
GGATATTGAGAAGGAAAAATATGTCCATGATTTTATTTGCGGGAATGTCCATTATGATAAATTGAAAAAGGCCTATTCCCATGAGATTATCGGGCCGTTGGGGCAGGGGGTTGGTGTCTGTGATGGTATAGCATACAAACAGATAAAAGAAATAGCGTAGATGTGGGGATTAAAATAGCCGCATAAAACAATTTATACAGGTTTTGTCTAAAATCTCAATGCCTCTTTGGTTATTACTAAATATTCAAAGTAATAGCTAAGGAGGTTTTTTTATGATTAAACTTGAGAAACTGGAAAAGGGTGAATTTTTTGAGGATGCTTTTCTTGTATCCTACAGGTACAACAAAGATTATTTAAACAAGATGAGATCACTCAAATACAAAAGATATGTGCCGGATAAAAAGGCGTGGGAGATCCCCTCAAGTGAGCTTAAACACTTAGTAGATCTTTTTGGGGTTGATGATATCAATGTAAACGCTAAATATCTGGAGGGCTTAGTTGAGAAAGAAGAGAGTAAGGCTGAGGAGGCTCCTGAGCCTATCAGGGAACGCTTGAAAGACATTAAGCCTATTGTTGACTACCCATTTAAAACAAAGCCTTTCCCTCATCAAATAGAGGCTTTTAACAGGGGCTATGAGTGTAAGAATCTTTTACTTGCAGACGATCAGGGACTTGGAAAAACAAAAGAGAGTATTGATATTGCAGTAGCCCGGAAAGGTGAGATAGGTAAATGTCTGATAGTCTGTGGAGTAAACTCAGTAAAATATAACTGGAAAAAAGAGGTATCAGTACACTCAAATGAGAGCTGTGTTGTGATTGATGGAAAGACAGTAGATAAAAGGATCCAACAGATAGATCAGTGGCTTTATGGTAGTCCTTACTTTGGAATCATCAATATAGAGAGCCTAAGAAATGAGAAGATCATGGACAGGATTTATATGGATTGTAAGGATAATATAATAGGAGCTGTAATCGTGGATGAGATCCATAAAGCTAAAAATGGTATGTGCTCTCAGGGTAGATCTGTGAGACAGCTCAACAGCAAGATCAGGATAGGGCTCTCTGGTACTCCAATGAATAAAGCAGAGGATCTCTGGAATATCCTCACATGGCTCAGAGTGGAAAAGAAAAATTACTATCAATTCAAAAATAGATACTGTATCATGGGAGGCTTTAATGGTTACAAGGTAGTTGCTCACAGAAATCTGGATGAGCTAAATAAAGAGCTTAACACTGTTATGCTGAGAAGAAAGAAAGAGGAAGTGTTAGACCTCCCTCCGAAAATTTACACTACTGAGTACATTGAGCTTACCAGAAAACAGAGAATCCTCTATAAGGAGATCCGTCAGGGTATCGTGGATAATCTGGAGAATATCCTTGAGATCCCTAACCCTCTGAGCTGTACAGTAAGACTCAGACAGCTTACCGGGGGAGTCTTTGGGGATGATAACCCTAAGTTAGAGAGAGTAAAGGATATGCTGGAGGAGATCACAGAAAGCGGTCATAAGGCTTTAATCTTCTCTCAGTGGGAGCAAGTTACCTCTGTGTATAAAGAAGCCTTAAAAGGCTATAATCCGGCTTATATCGTGGGAGCTGTAGATCCTGAGGACAGACAGAAAGAGGTTGATAGGTTCCAGAATGATCCTACTTGTAAAGTGGCTATAGGAACTATAGGGGCTATGGGAACAGGTCTTACAATGACAGCGGCAAGCTATGTTTTCTTTGTAGATAAACGCTACTGGGATGCTGAGAATAAACAGGCTGAGGACAGGGCTCACAGAATCGGAACTACAAATACTGTAAACGTGGTATCTCTGGTAGCTACCAATACAGTAGATGAGGGTATTGAGGAGATGCTGAGGGATAACAAGGCTCTCTTTGACAGAGTAGTTGAGGGTAAAGGATCCCGTGTAGATGTGGGAGAAATTCTCAGAAAGATATTGCAGTATTAAGGCTTTAATGCTAAGATATTATATAGGTTTATGCTAATGAGGGATAAATGAGGAATAAAAAAAAATAGATCATTGAGGAGGAATGAGGAATGAAAGTTATCAATGGAATAATCCACTATACAGCTACAGAAGTATCTCAGCTCTGTGGAGTATCTACTCAGACTATAAAGCTCTGGAGTAAAGCAAGTGAGCAAAGAGAAGAAGCCGGGGAGGGCAGACTGATCCCGGCTCCTCACACTGAGCCAAACGGTTATAAGTATTGGAGTGCTGAGGATACTCAGAAGATTATAGAGTATGCTGGACAATCTCATAAAGAGAGATATGGTAACATGAAGAAAGAGGGCAAATGAGCCCTCTTTTTTTTTCTTGTAGGGGTACGGTGAAAATAACGGAGGGGTACGGTATAAAAACCGTAGGGGGTACGGTGAAAATAACGGAACAAAATATAGACTATTAAATAAAATAGACTATTAAAAAATCAAAGATTTTTTAAGGGGCAAGCCCCCTTTCTCAGTCTTATAAAAACTTTTCTTTTTTTTTGTCTAAAAATCTTATCAGCTTTCAGTTATTACTCAGTGCAAGGCAAATAAAAGAAAGGAGCTAAGAGCTATATGATTCAATTAAATTTTTTAAATGCTGTAGTAGAGGATGATGGTAGTGGGCTGACTGTGAATGGTAAAAATCTTACCCATATTATTTCTCTGGCTTTAGGGACTATTAAAAGAATCCCCGGCAGATATGATTATTTAAAGACAGAGGACAAGAGTAAACCTTTTAACTCAAAACTCTGCAATGTCTCAGTAACGATTGATGATAGATCCTCAGAGATTACAGAGACAATTACCTATGATGATCCAAAATGTGATGCTATATCACATGAGGTTACTCTGGATCAGTTTGAGAAAGGGGTAGAGGATAGTGGGAAATCTCAGGAAGTTAAACAGGCAGATCCAGAAGAATAAAAAGGAGTTGCCTATGAAAAAGGTTGTTGCCCGGAAAATGGGGTTGACTACAAAAGAGTTAAATAAAAAGTATTTCAAAAAGAATAAGGAGGAAAAGTAATATGTTTAGTGGTATGGGAATGTTTGGAGCTTTTGGTTTTGATCCAGAGGAAGAGACAAAAAAAAATGAAGAAATGAAGCGTGAGGCAGAGCTCAGAAAGAAGTATGAGGAGAATCTGGATAAGTCTATCACAATTACTCAGCGTCAGCTTATGGAGGCTCAGGCTCATGTAATGGTTAAAGGTAAATTTATGAGCATAGCTAAGGAGCGTGATCCTCAGATGGGAGCTATGTTAGTCTTAACGGTAGCTCCTATCATGGCTGATCTTGTATCTGAATTATTCAAAGATAGTCTTTCAGATATTGTTAAAGAGGAGGAAAAATAATCATGGCAGAAAATAATAATAACAATAAACCACAGGTAAGAGTAGCCTCTATTGAGGTGGAGTTAGGAATGAGCGTACAGAATAAGGCTGGGATCTGGTGTAAGCCTACAGCAAGAATGGTACTTACAGTAGATGGAGGAACATCTCCGGCTCAGAGAGCGGCTATCATCAAACAGGGATTTGATGAGGTATGTGAGAACATTGAGAAGTTACTGGAGGAAATGTAGGTATGAGTGCAACTAAGGTATCTGAATTTGAGAGACTAAAAAAGAGCATTTCAAATGATTCTGAGTTATCATTATCGGCTAAAGGGTTACTTTTTATTCTTTGTTTACGTGGTGAAGTAGATTTTCAGAAACTCGCTGATCCTGAATATTTTAATGCTTTTAATGAGTTACATGATTCTGGTTACATTAGTTTGGAGCTGACCTTTAATATTTAATGAGAGGCAATAAGCATAATGAGACACAATATTTTTTCTTATAGTCAAGAGGTGGCTGTAAAATTGGGCTTGACATTGCCGGATCTTTTAATCTTACAGTGGATGGCTGACTTTTTCCCCACAAGTAAAGTAGTAAAGCATAAAGTAGGAAATAAGATTTACTTTTGGGTAAACTATGAGAAGCTGTTAAAGGACTTGCCTATACTTAATGTGTCTAAAGATAGGCTATATAGGTGGTTAAAATCTCTTACAGATTCTCGTGTATTAGAGCATTACACATTGAGAAATCAGGATGGGACATTTTCTTTATATCGTTTCGGAGATAACTATGAGGCTTTGCTTGGTTATGGAGATGTTGATGAGAGTGTTACTCCTGTAGAGAGTGAAGAAAAGCCAAAAGCCGAAAAAACTACTAAGAAGCGTTCTTATTCAGAGGTATTTGATGCTGATGAAAATATGTATATTAAAGAGGCTCTGTCTAAGTGGTTAAAGGTGTGTAAGGATAGAGGCGTTAAGTTTAATATCCGAACAGTGAAAAAATGGGCTGAAATTTTAAGGAAAGAGGCTAAAGAAAATTCTACAGTTGCATTGAAAATTGTAGATCAGAGTGTAGAAAATGCGTGGAACAATCTTTATCCTCTTAAGTCTAAGGCAGACAGCAAGGTAGTATCTACTCCATATGATCCGGCTGAGCTTGCAAGAGATGAGAGTGGAAATTTGAAAGTATTTTAATTTTGAGGAGAGTATAAAAGCTCTCCTCATTTTTTTTTTGTCTAAAAATCAGAGATTAACTGGTTATTACTCAGAAAGAAAGGAGTGGTAAATCTATGAAATGCTATGCAGAGAAGTATTGCAAAAAATCAAAGACTGAGTGTAGTGAGTTTTGTGACGGGTACAGACTTCTGAGAGCTTTATATAAAATGAGCCGGATCCCTGAGAGATACTGTTACAATATCCCTCTTGTGCCGGAGGGGAAAGATCTGGGAGCTTTTGAGACTCTCAATGAGTTTATGAAAAATGTTGAGGAGAAAGTAGAGAATGGTGAGGGACTGTATATCTGGAGTGAGTCTACAGGGAATGGGAAAACCTCATGGGCTTGTAAGATCCTGAGCTACTATTTTCGTAAAGTGGCATTTAAGAGCGGCTTAGAAAATGAGGGGTTGTATATCTATCTCCCTACTTTTCTTGATGATCTAAGACAGAGCTATGATGATCCTGACGCTGATTTTTCTGAGCTTCTGGATATGCTGAAAAATTGTAAGCTCCTGATTATTGATGATATAGGGGCTGAGAAGTCTACAGAGTGGGTAAATGAGAGATTACTCAGTATCATCAATACCCGGATGATGAAAGGGCTTAGTACCATTTATACCTCTAACTGTTCTCTGGATGAGATAGGGAAGAAGATGGGGGAGCGGATCAGGAGCCGGATAAGAGGATCCGTTACAGAGATACATTTAACCGGACAGGATAAGAGGGGAGGGGTTAAGTAATGGCTGGTAATGGATTAGTTGAGGAAAGCTATATCTGTAAACTCTTAGAGGGAGGATCTCTGGATACTCTGAAAGAGTCCGGGCTCCGGGATGAGATGTTTTTAACCTGTAAGGATCAGATCCAGTTTATTCAGAAACATGAGGCAGAATATAAACAGCTCCCGGATAAAATGATCTTTCTCCAGAAATTCAAAGACTTTCAAATGCTGGAAGTAACAGAGAGTATGGACTACTTAGCTGACAGAATAAAAGAGCAATTCCTTTACACTAAGTTAGTCCCGATTGTACAGGAGGGAGGAAATCTGTTAAGAGAGGACTCTCTAAAAGCCTATGATTACCTGAGGGCGGCACTTGAAACTTTACAGAAAGATAACCCGGTAAGTAAGAACAAAGAGGGCGTTGATATTATCTCAGCGGCTAAGGACAGGCTGGGATCATATCTGAAAAGATGTGAAATGAAAGGGCTCATGGGTATCCCTACAGGACTCTCTCAGTTAGATGATCTTACAAATGGATGGTTACATGGTGAGGAGCTTGTAGTTATCACAGGTAGAACGAATGTAGGTAAATCGTGGATAGCTGAGTTTTTCGGTACAATGGCGTGGGAGGCTGGTTATAAGATTCTCCAGTATTCCGGTGAGATGAGTGTGGAGATGGTAGGATTTAGATTTGATACACTCCATAAACATTTTAGTAACATGGGGCTCCTTAACGGATCTGGGATACTGGGAAAGAAAGAGGGGACAGACGGGGGAAAACTCTTACAGAGTGATTACAAAGACTATATCACTCAGCTCTCTACAAAGTCTGGTTATGTGATTGTTACCCCTGATGATTTTGGAGGCAGAAAGCCAACAGTAGGGGAGTTGGAGACTCTGGCTAAAAAGTTGGGCTCAGACATGGTTATCATAGATCAGCTCTCCCTTATGACAGATCAGAGAAGAGCTGATACTCCCCGTGTTGCTTTTAACAATATCTCAGAGGATGCTTTTTTGATGAGTAAGAGGTTAGGGATCCCGGTTATTATGCTGGCTCAGGCAAACAGGGAGGCAGTCAAAAACAAAAAGAAAGGTCAGTCCCCTGAGTTACATGATCTGGCTGAGTCTGATGGAGTAGCTCAGAACGCTACCAGAGTAATATCTCTCTCTGTTATTGATGGGATCTTAAAGCTGGCTATCAAGAAAAATAGATACGGTATCAATAACAAGGATGTGATGGTGATGTGGGATATTAACGCCGGATATATTAAGCCGTTACTGGAGAACAAAGAGGGAGAGAAAGGAGAGGCTGAGGACTATGGATTCTAATAAGCATGAGGAGATAAGATGGAGCCTGTTTGGTATTTGCTTTCTGGGGATACTGGTTTGTTGTGGGATCCTGATGTGTATAGGGTTTTATCATGTATTCTTTGAGGAGCCGCCGGAGCCGGAACATCTTCCCTATGAGGTTATTGTCTATGACAGGAGTAACAAGGCTATTATTGATTATGGGGCTGTATGTGAGGTTAAAGATGGAACATTGTATCTCTATGACGCTACAGAGCTGGGGAGGAAAGATGTGAGCCACTTAGTAGAGTAAAATTAAACTTTTGAAGAATTTTAAAATTCTTTGTCTAAATATCCACCTCTTTTAGGTTATCACTCAACAGAAGCCTAAGGAGGTGGTTTTTAATTGATTAACAGATTATGCAGTAAAGATGTAGCTGATCTCATGGAGAAAAGACACGATAACTTGATGAGAACTATCAGAACAGATCTAAAGAACCTTGAAACCCCGGAAAAGTATTATAAAGAGGATACCTATACAGATGGTAAGGGAAAAGTCCGTGAGTGCTTTCAAGTTTCTTTAGATGGCTGTCAGAGGCTCTCTAATAAGCTCAAGGGAGAGTTAAAAGAGGAGTTCCTTATTGCTGTAGGGCTAAGGCTTAAAAACAGCACAGAGGAGGCAAATACAAAGCCTGAGAGCGAACCTGAGAAAGAGTACACTCTGGAGGAGGCGGCTGAGGTTCTGGGTATTTCTGTAAGGACTCTGGGAAGAAGAATAAACGCCGGGGAGATTGCTACAGAGAAAAGAGAGTATCAGCAGATCCTCATAAGAGAGAGATCAATAATCACAGAGTCAGCTCTGGAAGATTACAGGAAACGTCAGGAGGTAGAGTAAATGTTTAAGTGGAAATTGAGAGCTTGCAGAGTACAGGCTGGATTATATCAGAGAGAGGCGGCTAAGGCTCTGGGGATCTCTGAGGTATCCCTTGTGAACTATGAGAAAGGGAAGAGTAGCCCGGACATGGATTTAGGTCAGAAAATGAGTGAGCTCTATGGAGTCCCTCTGGATATGATGGACTTCACAAAAGTAGGGAACCGGGTAATAAAAGACTGAGGCGTAAATGGCAGATGTTTCCTCAGTTTCCAGTAGATTACTAATGAAAGTTGGAAAATAAAGGAATATAGTTAAGACAAGGAAAAAGGAGCCTTACGGCTCCTCTCCCTTAAGCTCAAGTATTCTTTGAGCTATCCCTTTGAGTAGGATTAGATCTTGCTCCTCCAGCTTAACTACCTGTTTGAATAACTCATAAAGTGAGGGGTTACTCTCAAGCAGTTTTGCAAGTATCACTGGATCAGATGAATTAGATTGTTTCTTTTGGTAAGGATCGGTCATTAGATCTGTAGTGTCAATGTGAAAGTAATTAGCTAACATTTCTATCTTGTCCATCCTTGGAAACATCTTTCCGTTAATCCACTGAGATATTGTGGGGGAGCTGATGTGGAGATCCTTTATTAGGTCTTGCTGGCGTTTCCCGTTAATGTTCATGTAATACTGTAATGCTTTAGGAAATACCACTTTAGGATCTGTACTCATATTTTTCACCCCCTCTCTATCAAGGGATGATTATATTATATTATACAGCAGAACAAAGAAAAAGTAAAGTTAAACAAAGAAAAAGTTTTGATAAACTTAAAATTTCTTATTGACATCTTTGTTTAACTGAGATATTATGATGGTGAGGGGCGGCTAAACCCCGTCCCTCGTCTTATTTTACCCAAAATTCTTTGTTAAACAAAGATTGAAACAAAGAATTTTAAATAAAAACAAAATAAGGAGGATGTAGAAATGGCAGAATTAGCAACTCTCTACAAACAGTACAAAGCCGCAAAGCTGGCGGCAGATCAGGCGGCAAAAGAAGAGGAGAAGCTCAAGAAAGCCCTCAAGAAAGCAATGGGGGAGGCTGAGGTTAAAAGCTACACAGATGAGGACGGTTTCCTCTTTGAAAGAATTGTTCAGAACAGAAAGAGCATGGATGAAAAGGGTGTGCTGGAGAGCCTCAAAGAGAAAGGTCTTACTCAGTGTATCAAGACAGTTGAGGCGGTAGATGAGCCTCAGGTACTTAAGGCTATCGAAGCCGGGGAGTATTCCGCTGAGGAGCTCCAGAAATACCTCACAGTTAAAGAGGTTGTGATGTTGAAACTCACAGATCCGGCAAAAGTCAAGAAATGATAACGGTCTGGAAAACTCCCATAGCGGCAAGTGTGGAGCAAATCCTCAGGGATTTTAAGCTCATGTTTTTCGCTGAGGGGTTGCTCAGGGATCAAAACAATACCGGATCTGATGTGATGGTTACTTGTCCATTCCACAAGGGAGGGCATGAAAGAAAGCCCTCTTGTGGAGTGAGCCTCAAGGAAAAGATAACGCCGGATAAAACCTATGAGGCTGGTACAGTCCACTGTTACACATGCGGCTATACCGCTGACCTCCCTACTTTTATCAGTGACCTGTTAGGGCTGGGAAACGCTATGGAGGGCTTTAAGTGGCTGGTAGGACATTACAACTACTCAGCGAATGACCGGGAGGAAATTCAGTTCAATTTCTTCCGGGGTACGGATGAGGGACAGGTAGCCGCAATGGATGAGGGAGAAGTTGAGGAGTATCACAAGAACCTTATGAGGAGTCAGAAAGCTCAGAACTACCTCAGGGGGCGGTGTATTAGCCGGGATGTGATGGAGATTTACAACTTAGGTTTTGATCCAGCGGATGAGGTGGTTTTATTCCCGGTCTATTCCCGGAGGGGGGATGTGCTCTTTTACAAGAGCCGCTCACTGGTAGGAAAGCACTTTTTCAATGCCAAGGACATAGACAAGACCGCCGCTGTCTACGGGCTCTATCAGACCTTAGAGGCAAAGATCCCGGACAGTACAGAGATCTGGTTAGTGGAGAGTGAGATTGATGCTCTAAGCCTTGTCTCTAAAGGGATTTTAGCGTGGGCTTTCATGGGTTCGGATATTTCAGAGAAGCAGATCAAAGAAATGTGTCAGAGCCCTTACAGGAGATTTGTCATAGCTACAGACAATGACGAAGCCGGGAGGAAAGCGGCAAGACGGATAAAAGACAAGCTCATACCTTTAGGCTTTCGCTTTTTCAATCTCAAGTGGCTGACGGATCTCAAGGATGTAAATGAGCTTATTCAGAATTACGGAGATGATTTTGAGAGTTATCTCCAAAGGTTTTAAACAGGAGGAAAACAGGATGAGAACAGGATTATATAAAGGATTAAACAATGAGGAACTGGTGAAACTGTACAAGGCTGAAGATACAGAGGCTTTTGATGAGCTGATGAAAAAGACTGAGGCACTGAGAAGCTCTTTAGCTCAGCGATACTTAAATATTCCGGGTAGTGAGTTTGAGGATCTGATGAGTGAGGGAGCCATGGAGATGCTCTCAGCTATCCAGAATTTTGACAGTGAGAAATACAGCTCCTCTTTTAGTACGTTTTTATATGCCGTTATCTCCAGACACTACAATGACCTGTTTACAAAGGCTGTCAGTGCTAAGAGAAATCCGGGTGGATTTGTAAGAAGCTATGAACAGATTAACTCTAACTCAGAATATGAGGATGATGAGGACAGCTTAGGATCTTCTGAGTTTTCTGTAGAGTGTGAAGATTACAGCATGGTAGAGATCAGAGATCTCCTGAGTAGACTCAAGCTCTCAGATAAGGAGAGAGTGGTGGTTAATCTTCTTATGGCTGGAAACAGCAAGCCGGATATTGCCCGGAGGCTGGGAGTAAAAACTCCATCTGTACATAGCTATGTAAAACGTATTGCAACAAAGATAAATTTATCTGGGGCTTATGCCTAAAAACATCCCTCCTCTCTGGTTATTACTACTTGAAACAAGACAACAGGAGAGGAGGTAACACACATGAGAAAGCGTTTAAATGTATTGCTGGCACTGGTTACGGGAAAGGCTATTGTGATTGCTCAAAGTCCTGATGAAAGAGTAGCGGATGTGCTGGTAGGAAAAAATGTTTCTAAGAAGTATGCAGTCAGTAGCCTGTATAGCACTTTAAAGGCTATGGCACTGTAAAAATAAAAAAAAATCATAAAACAGGAGGATACAGGAACAATGGGAAAATCATTAGGAGAGTTAATCAATAAGTATGAGAGTCAGGGCTTTTCTAAAGCTGGTTGGTTTTCACTGAAAGATGATGGAGACTCAGCTACAGTCAGAATGTTACACAAGGGAGCTATTGGTACTGAGCCGGATGGATCCCCTAAGTATGATCTGGATGTATTTGAGGTACATAAGCTGGATGTGGATGGATCAGGAAGAGACAGAACTGTACTTTGTAAAGGAGAGGGTTGTGAGCTCTGTAAGGCTGGTATTAAGTCTCAGCTTAGAATGTTTTTACAGATGGTTAATCTTGATGAGAAAGACAAAGAGAAACAGCTCCAGCTCTGGGAGAGAGGTATCACGGACATTAAGCAGATCTTAGGTATCATTGAGGAGTATGGAGATCTCAACGCAAGAGATATTAAGATTAAGAGATCCGGGGCTAAGGGTAGTATGAAAACTACTTACCAGTATTTCCCGAAAGATAAGAGTGAGAGAGAGTTACCTGAGAAACAGAACCTTGTAGGCTCCCTGATCTTAGACTTATCTCCTGAGGATCAGATCAAGGCTATTGAGGGCAGACTGGAAGTAAAGAAGAATAATAACAATGAGGGCGGCGGCTCTGATGGAGCCGGAGACAGCACAAGAGTATTTTAAGCTGATGGGAGTGAGGCGGTAAAGTTTCACTCCCATTTTTATAACAGGAGGAAACAGGATGGATAGAAAAGAGCTGGATTTAAACTTAAGCCGGGAAGAGGTTAGCATGGATGATATTAGTCAGAGATTAGTACATAACAAAGTATGTAATGTCACAGTAAAGAGAAATAAGAATAAGCTGGAAAATGCTCTTGCAGTTATTCAGGAACTTGTAAAGGCTGGCAGACTCCACGCAGAGGGAGAGATTGAAACTATCAGAACCCCGGAGAGATTGAAAGAGTATATGGATCACTGTACACAGTCTGGGGAGTATGTACTTGATGTGGAGACAACTGGGTTAGATATTTACAATGATATTCTGGTAGGTATCTGTTTATATACTCCGGGAGAGACAAGTGCTTATGTGCCATTTAATCACACGGATCTCCAGAATATCAGACTTGAGGATCAGATGAGTGAGGAGCAAGTGAGGGACATAATGCTCCCTTATTTACAGGATCCTGAGCTTAGATGTATTAACCACAATATCAAGTTTGATAATAAGAAACTGGCGTGGGATTGGAAACAGATCATTGTTAATATCTTCTGGGATACCCTGATAGCTGGTTATGTCCTGAATGAGAATGAGCCTCACGGATTGAAGCCACTGTATAACAAGTACATCCTCCACGGTAAAGGCTCCTCTGAGGATTATGGAGATCTGTTTGAGGGGATCCCGTTTAATTATGTACCGATTGACATAGCTACTGTATATGGTGCGAATGATGGTTTTAAGACATACGCTCTGTATAAGTTTCAGGCTCAGTATCTCCGGGAGGATCATCCACGGGAAGATTTTAGAAAGATGTATTATGTTTTCCGTGAGGTAGAGATGCCGCTGATCCCACTCTGTACAGATATGGAAATGAGAGGGGTAGAGATCCGGGAGGACTTTGCTAAGGAGCTGTCAGAAGATTTTAACAAGGAAATGGTAGAGGTAGAGGCTAAGTGTGATGCTTATGTAGAACAGTTTAAGCCGTACATACTGGATCACAATAACCTGATGAGACTCACAAAAGGTACTTGCAAGATTAACTATAGCAGTCCTCAACAGGTGGCGGCTTTGTTTTATGATATTTTCAAGCTGAGAAGCGTGAGCCGTAAAGAGCCACGGGGTACAGGAGATAAGATCATCCAGAAGTTTCTAAGCACAGCGAAAAAGAAAGATACAAAGAAGTCAAGAGAGTTTGCTGAGTTTCTGGAGAACTATCAGAGATTTAAGGAAATCAAAAAGCTGTTAGGAACCTATGTAGATAAGATCCCTCAGGTAAAAGAGCCTAAGATCAATGCTGTATATACTACCTACAATCAGTACGGGGCAAAGACGGGAAGATTTTCCAGCTCTGACACTGTAAGTAAGATCAATCTCCAGAATATCCCATCAAAGGAGAAGCGTATCAGAAAGATCTTTAAAGCCCGTGACGGCTATAAGCTGGTGGGTGGAGATTTTTCACAGATTGAGCCCCGTGTACTGGCTTATCTCTCAGGTGATGAGAGTATGATTAACGCCTATAAAGAGGGAAAAGACCTGTACGCTATCATGGGATCTCAGGTGTATCAGTTGCCTTATGAGGACTGTAGAGAGTTCTACCCTGATGGAACTGTAAACGCTGAGGGAAAACACAGGAGAACCACTATGAAGAGTGTTCTCTTAGGTATTATGTATGAGCGTGGAGCTACAGCTATCGGGGAACAGTTTAACAAGAGTGCTGAGTGGGCTCAGCAGTTGATTGATAACTTTTACAAGAGTTTCCCAAAGATTAACCAGTATCGTCTTAAGATTGAGAATATGGCTGAGACTTATGGTTATGTAACTACCATCACTGGCAGAAAGAGAAGATTACCGGATATGCAGTTAGAGGATAAAGATGATTACCGTTATCAGGAGGCTCATAGACAGAGCCTTAACTCAGTAATACAGGGATCCAGTGCGGATATTATGAAACTTTCTATGATTGCTATTTACAATGATCCACGGTATAAGGCTCTGGACTGTCACATGATTATTACCGTACATGATGAGTTAATCATGGAAGTACCTGAGGAGAATGTAAAAGAGGGAGCTGAGCTCTTAGTAGGAACCATGAAGAGAGTAGGACATAGCCTTATTGATCTCCCTATGAGTGTGGACGCTGAGGTTAATGATTACTGGTATGGTGAGAATTTAGCTGAGAAATATGGGGTATAAGTATGAGCAAAAAAAAATAGAGTGGGTATCTTGTGAGGAGGATACCCCTCTTGTAACCGGGAGCTTTCAGTATTGTTCAGACAATGTAATAGGGCTTACAGAGTCCGGGAAAGAGCTGGAAGTATTTTATAATTACAGAAATGACTTGTGGTATAGCTGGGATACCAGTAAACCATGTACAGAAAATATTGTGAAATGGAGGAGCAAGTAATGAGTATTGCAGAGGGTATTATACTGATTGTTGTAGTGTTATTTATATTTTCTTTGATAGGGTGATATTATGAAAAGAGTAATAATTGATATAGCGGATGAGTACGCCGGGGCAGTAAGCGTAACAGCTATAGGAGTAGGGCAAGTAGGAATGCGATCAGAGGCTCATATTAAAACTACTGTAGTTGTGCTGGAGGGTGACTGTACAGAGATAAAACTGGAGGATGAGGAAAAGGATGGAGTTTAATACTGATAATTTACAGGTAGGAGATAAGGTAATAGTGGTTTACCGGGATAACTTCTCAGGATGTAGAAAGTATGTAGGAACGGTCACAAAGAAAACTCCCTCAGGAATGGTAGATGTTTTGTGTTGTGGCTATACAGTCCGATACAGGAGAGATGGATCTGAGAACTGTAAAAGAGAGCGGTATGTAATGAGGGATAGATACTTGAGTGAATACTCAAAAGAAGCGGCTGAGGAGATTATCCGGGGAAATAAAAAGATCCAGATGGTGAACTATCTCAAAGAGTATAAGTATGCTGATCTCAGCTATGAAGATCTGGAAAAGGTTTACAAGATGCTGGAGGCATTAAAGGAAAAGAGCTCATAAGGGCTCTTTTTTTTTTCTGTTTGTCTAAGTTTCTGTTTTTTTTTTGTTATTACTGAGTACCAAACATAAAGGAGAATAGTTATGGATAATCAGAGAAAACGAAAACTTAAATGTGAAATTTATCGGGACAGTATGCAGAATTATAAAAAGTATGCCATTCCTCCGGCACAGTTAGTAATTGCAGATGTGCCTTACAATGTGGGTAATAATTTTTATGGTTCTAATCCAATGTGGTACAAAGGGGGAGACAATAAAAACGGGGAGAGTAAGTTAGCCGGGAAGAGTGCTTTTAACAGTGATTTTAACTTTAATCTGTATGAGTATTTCCATTTCTGTAGCAAAATGCTTAAGAAAGATGATCCTAAACCAGTACCACGGGGAAGATCTTCTAATAGTCCGTGTATGGTAGTTTTCTGTAGTTTTGAACAGATGCCTACACTTATTGATGCTGGTAAAAAACATGGGTTTGTAAATTATATTCCTCTTGTATTTATAAAGAACTATAGCCCTCAGGTGTTAAAGGCTAATATGAGAGTGGTAGGGGCTACAGAGTATGCTCTTGTGATGTACAGAGGAAAGTTACCGAAGTTTAGAAACGGGTTACAGGTGGATCCTGAGACAGGGAAGAACATTAGAGGAACAGGTCACATGATTTTTAACTGGTTTAACTGGGAGAAAGATGGGAAAGAGATCCCTAAAATACATCCAGCTCAGAAGCCTGTAAACGTGGTGAGACAGCTTATAGAGATTTTTACAGACCCGGGGGATGTGGTTATTGATCCGTGTTGTGGATCTGGTACAACACTTAGAGCGGCGTATGAGTTGGGACGTAGTTCTTTCGGGTTTGAGATAGATCGTAATTTTTATAACCGGGCTAAGAATGAAATGTTGATTGAGTGTAAGTAATACCGGGAGGATCTGAAAGGATCCTCTCTTTTTGTCTAAATTTTAATTCAGATCTGGTTATTACTTCCTGAATATAAAAAGGAGGATACAGGATCATGGGATTATCAAGTTTAATTAAAGTGGCTCAGGGTAAGAACGCCGCTAACGTATCTTTTGAGGACGCTTTTCTTAAAGAGTATGAGGAGGCTGTAGTTAAGTATGAAGAGGAACATAAGCAACCTATCCCGGCTGATTATTTCCGTCCCTCTTCTATGTATGGATGTGAGAGGATGCTCTATTTTATGAGAACCGGGGAGGAACAGGATAAGGGTGAAGATGTTACAAACCTTATTGAGATTTGTCACTCTGGGACAGATAGACATTTACGGATCCAGCACCTTGTAGCGTCTATGGAGGGCGTTGAAATTTTGGATCTTGAGGAGTTGGTAAAGGAGGCTCAGGCAAGAGGTATAAACACAGAATTTGTGGGCTGGAATGAGGATCATACAGAGGGAAGATGTAAAAATGATGATCTGAGCTTATGGTTTCAACCTGATGGAACCATAAAATTTATGGGAAAAGAGGCTGTACTGGAAGTAAAGACAGAAAGCACTTATCAGCACTCCAAAAGATATGAGCCTAAAATGGATCATAAGTATCAGGTTACTTGTTACGGTTTGGGTTTGGGAATTGATTATGTAGTTTTTATTTATGAGGATCGTAATTTTTGTAATAAAAAAGTTTATCTCTGGAAGATCACAGATGAGATGAAAGAGGAGGTCAGAGGAAAGATTAGCCGTGTGAACAACTATATAGCCCACAGAGAGGCTCCTCCGGCTAATAAGGATAAATGTACCTACTGTAGATATAAAGAGGCGTGTAAGAGGCTTGAGACGGCTCAGGAGCCGTACAGAAATATACAGGATAATAAAACCGGAGGAGGGTGTTTCTGATGGCTGAGAGAAAGAAGAACATGGGAAAGGTTTTTGAGAAAGAGTTTAAGGACAGTGTCCCGGCTGATTGCTTTCTTGAAAGATACAAAGATGATACCAGTGGTTTTTATGGAGTAAGTAATCCGGCAGACTTCCGGTTATATAAATTTCCTGTACTGATCCTCTTAGAGCTTAAGACTCACAGGGGTAAGAGCCTCCCTCTGGCAAAGATCAGACCAGCTCAGTTAAGTGGAATGATAAAGGCTGTAAATTATCTGGGAGTATATGGGGGGTATTTGGTAAACTTCCGGGATCTGGAGGAGACGTATTTTCTCTCTGTAGGGGATGTGGAGAATTTCTGTAAAGCTGGGGAGAGAAAGAGTATTCCTGTAGAGTTCTTTAGAGAGCGTGGTTTTAGGATACCTCAGCAGAAGAAAAGAACCTTGTATAAATATGATTTAAGTGAGTGGATTTCACAATATAGACTTAGTGTGCATGTGAGGTGTTAGTATGGGAGTGTTAATGGATTTTAACCAGATAGGAAAGCCTTGTGAGAGAAAGGCAGACAGTACCCTCAATAACATGAAGAAAGAGGAGCTGATCCAGTATATAAGAACCTTAGAGCATAATTACAATGTGTCTGTAGATTTCAATATACAGCAAGTGAAAAACTTCCAGATGATGGAGGACAGGATTGTAAAAGAAATTGAACAGGAAAAGCTAAGATATTTTTTAACCATTGCAAATACTGGAGACAGATCTCTGGATATTGCTTATGAGAATGTGGGTAATGCTTTGGACAGTGCGATAAATATTGTGAGGAGAGGAGGGGTAACTCATGGCAAGTAGTGAAAAGCTCAAAAAGCTGATTGAAGAAGTCCGGGAGGAGAGCTCTGTAGCTGTACAGTTTAGTGAGAAGCTCACAAAGGAATTTAGTGAGGATCTTGATAACGCTATCCGGGAGCTTGAGGTTATCATGGACAGCATTGGAGAGAGCTCTATAGAGGATATTCCAGATACACAGCTTGAGTATTATTGTGTGAAGATCCCGGCTCTCATGTATAGAGCTGGGGTAAAGTTGGAAGAGTTTGGACTCATGGCAGATATAAGCTCCAGTCAGAAGAGACAGGAATATAATGAGGCAATGCTAAAGGTGTCCGGTACAGTACAGGAGAAAAAGGCAAGAGTGGAACAGCTCATAGAGGATAAGGCTCTTGTAGAGGTCATTTACAAGAGAACCTATAATAGCCTGAGAGGAAAGTTGGACATGGCTGAGAAGCTGTATAGCGGCTTAAAGAAAGCACTCTCTAAGCGTATCTCAGAGAGTGATCTTGATAGATTTTCAAAGGATAGTTATGTGAGAAGAAGTGAGGAGGATGATTGATAGTGACAGTGGATGTGTTGGGTACTGAATATACAGTAACAAGAAACACCTCAGCTATTGAGGGGATGGGGGCTGACGGACTTTGTCAACCTTACAATCGAAAGATCATTTACAGAGATCTCAAGGATTTTCTGGAGGATATAGACTCAATATCAGCAAAGAAAGCAAGACGGGATGAAGTTATCAGACATGAGGTTATTCACGCTTTCTTTGCTGAGTCTGGCTTATCAGGGTATGGAAATGATGAGGTACTTGTAGACTGGATAGCTAAGCAGATGCCTAAGATTGATAAGGTAGTGAGCGAGATCTTAAAATCTGAGGAGGAAAATAGCTAATGGATTTTATAGATAAAACAAACGCTTTTCTTGAGAAGCTGGAAGAGTCCGGGATCAGTATTTCTAATCAGGACGGGGAAACGGCGGTAATTTGTGAGGATTGTGTAGCAGTAATAAAGAAACAGGGAGACAATGTGGGAGTTGACTTTGTAAATCAGGTGGAGCGGCTGGAGTACAAAGTGGGATTTACTCAAAAGGATGTAGAGGATTTTCAGATCCTTGATGAGTTTATGGGAGGTGCTGAGAATGTCGGAGATTGATGATCTGGTAGCAAGCGTAAATAAGAAGTATAAAACAAACATTGTGAGGAAAGCCTCTGAGCTCAAGAGTGTGGAGTTTATTCCGTATAGCTCCCCTAAGATGAATTATCTCACAAGAGGAGGAGTCCCGGTAGGGAGAATGATAGAGTTTGTAGGACTCCCTCAGAGTGGAAAGACAACTACTACACTGGATGTTGTAGCAAACTTTCAGAGAAAGTATCCAGACAAGTATTGTGTATATCTGGATGCTGAGAATACCATAGACAAAGAATGGGGAGAGACTCTGGGTGTAGACTGGAGTAAGGTTATACTGATCCAACCTGAGAGCGAATACGGGGAGGAGCTCCTTGATATGCTCTTAGATTACATAAGATCCGGTAAGATAGGCTTAGCAGTCTTAGATAGTGCTCCTTTTATCGTACCTAAGGCAGTACAGGAGAAAGGACTGGATGAGAAGAGTTACGGAGGTAACAGTGCTCTTATGAAAGCCTTTTGTGATAAGGCTGTACCCCTCTGTAAAAAGTCAGAGTGTACTTTCCTGATGATTAACCAGCTCAGGGAGAATATCGGCAATATGTACAAGCCTTATAAAATTCCTTGTGGTACAGCAATAGCTCACGCTTGCTCACAGATCTTGTGGTTTACAAAGGGATCATTGCTGGATGAAAAGGGAGAGGAAAAGAGTAGCACCTATTCAGATCCGGTAGGAAATGTGGTAAATGTTCGGGTAGAGAAAAATAAGGTTACGAAGAATGACAGGAGATTGGACAGCTACACCCTCAATTATTTCCGGGGAGTGGATGATGGTACAGATACTATTGATCTGGGAATAAAGCTGAATGTGATTGAACAGTCCGGGGCATGGTTTAAGGTTCCTGTTAGTGACGGATCAGAAAAGAAGCTACAGGGTAGAGCCGGAGTAATCAATTATTTTTATAATGATCTGGATGAGTTTGAGTGGTTAAAGGGGAAAGTAAATGAGAGAGCAATGCAATGATTTAACGGCTAAAAAGATAGGATCCAGATTAAGGCAGATAAGAGAGGGAAGAGGACTTACACAAAAAGAGGTAGCAGATGAAGCACAGATAACAGAGGTAAGCCTTAGCAGATATGAGAATGGTGAGAGAGTTCCTAAGATAACTGTTTTCTTTAAAATTTGTAATGTATTATGGGTGTCTATGGATAGTGTTGTTGAATATTGTATAAAGAATTAGGAGGGGCTGAGAGGCTCCTCTTTTTGTGAGAAGAACAAAAGAAAATTTTAAAAACATATATAATATCTATTGACATATTAACAAAAAGGTATATAATATCTTTTGCAAGGAGAAATATATAAAACGCCGGAGGTAAGAGATATGAAATATAAAAACAGTGATGATAACAGATACAGAGTACAGTTCATGGTATCCACAGAGAAACTTATGGATCAGCTTACAGTTAAAGAGTTTATCTCTTATCTGGAAGAAAACGCAGAATTTGAGGATTATACAGTAGAGTACATTGATAAGAAATGTGTGAACTGTAAAGCCTATGATTTGAAAGAGGCTGATAGCAATTTACATAAAGAATTTTTAGTAACAGAGGACGGTAGAGTATTTTACTGGAGATCATTAAATTGTAAGGTTGAATTAGTAGACCGGGAGGAAGAAATGGAAATCAAGAGATTGAAAAATGCTAAGTTTGGTACAAAAGAGTTCCATGTGGTTGTTACAGGTTGGGCTTTTTATGTAAAGGGTAAGGGCTATGTAGCTTATAGCCATGATAGAGATGAGTTCGGTATCTTAGCTCCATATATCCCATGTGGAGGAAAAAGAGCTTTACAGGCTATTTTAAATGCCGGAGGGTTCTGTAGCTTTGATGGTATGGAGTATGTAAAGGAGTTGGGAGCCTGAGGGCTCCCGGAAAGGTGGTTAGAGTTATGGCAGTAATGAGTATGAGACGGGTAGTAAGTGCAGTAAATGATAAAACAGAGGTCAAAATCTATAAAGGAAAATCCCTTGTAACTAAGGGAAATTGGTATCAGGATAACATTTTACATTATATCAAAGAGCCTTTAGTAGAGGCTGATCTGGACGCTGTAAGTAATGTGTGTAAGGTACATTTGATGGAGGGTAAGAGATGAGAAAGGAAAAAGTTATTATTCTGATAGCTCAGTACATGGGAATAGATAAAGCTACAGCGGCTCACATGGCTACAGGAAAGGGGATCATCCGGGAGGGTGATTCCTATGAAGCTCAGATGTTCAAGGATGAAATTACAATCTTTAAGAACGGGGAGGAGCTTTACAGTATCCGGGAGAAAGATTTTAAAATCATTCTCAAAAGCCCCGGAGGGGTGAGAAAAGAGCTTACCTCATTTGGTACAGAGGAGGAGGCTGAGAGCTTCTGCAAGGAGAATGGCTGGGAGTGGGAAGATGAAAACGGTTTTATGTGGGATATGGATTATGAGGAGGTAGACTTATGTTAGAGAAGAAGATCAGACGGTATAAGTTAATGGATGCTCACAGAGAACTTGTAAGAACCGGAAAGCTGTATGAGGCTTATTTAGTTTTGGAGCTTCTGAGAAAGGGAAAACTTAAGCTGTATTTAGGGGATGCAGATTGGAATGTAGAAAAGTTATGTGAGGATCTTGGCTGTAGATTTGGATATAATAGCCGTGGATATACAGCAATGGTTTATTTATAAGGGAGGTGATTTTGTGACAGAACAACAGCAAGGATTTTATTTACTTCTCTGTTTGACTGGGAGAACTGAGGAGGCTATAGCATACAGAGAGAAGTGTGAGAGAAAAGAGGAGGAGAAAAGTGAGGATAGATGAGAGAGTGGATCTGTATAAGAAGATCTATAAAAACAGTCCGGCTATAGCTCCAGTAGTAGATCTGATGAATAAAACAGACTGGGTTACTGGAGATCCTTTTGAGAGATTGGAGGCACTGAGAGAGCTCAATACAGAGCTCTCAGACCTCTATCAAGTATCTATTCCGGTTATAACAGTCTGGGTAAGGGATGATAACTATGTACAGGCTACAGGAGAGATATACCTCACTGAGCCGGATCTTGAGAGTTTCTTACATCAATTCAGACATCATTTACAGAACATAGAGAGGAGATATGAGAGGCGTGGGTTGACCGCTGAGGGAGCCGGGAGAGAATACTGGAGGATCCCTTATCAGGATTGTATATACAGGATGTATGGAGAGGATGATAGTAGAGCGTGGGCTCAGTTTGTGATTGATACAGCGGTAAATAAGTAGTATAATGTACTCAAAATTTAAGGAGGATAAAAGTGTATGAAATGTCCTAAATGTAATAGTGAAAATGTGACTGTACAGGTAGTTAATGAGACAGAGCTTAAAGAGAAAAAACATGGAGTTTTGTGGTGGTTGTTTATCGGTTGGTATTGGGTTCCGTTAAAGTGGTTATTACTGTTTTTCCCGGCACTGATTGTAAAAATCTTTGCACCTAAGAAGTATAAGACCGTGAACCATCAAAAGAAAATTGCAGTATGCCATGATTGCGGCAAGAGTTGGACTGTAAAATAAATTACCAGTAAAGAGGATCTCAGAAAAAGAGTGAGATCCTCTTTTTTTTTTGTCTAAAAATCCGGGAAATATTGGTTATTACTCAATAAAGAAAGGAGTTGAGGAGTAATTGAGATCTCATTGGAGTGATGGACATTTATACTCAGGTGATCGAGTCAGAAAGCTACAGAATAAACACTATTTTCTGATAGATACAGGAGCCGGGGAAAAGGTCTTTTTACATTTACATGATGCTGAGTGTTATTGCATGGAGCACAAGCTGGATCCTGATGAGGTGGTTAAGTCTGGAGATCCTGAGACATGGCTTAGAGCTATAAAGCTGGCACAGACAAACTCATTTATTTTAAAGGAACAGGCTGAGAGATTAAAGAAGCTCATGGATGAGGCAGATCAGGAGATTGACAGGCTGGTAGCTGTCCGGGATAGACATGAGGAGACTCAGAAAAGAAACTTTGATAAAGAGTTTGATGCTGAGCAAGTGAGAAATGCAGTAGCTAAGAGATCCGGGATCTATGAGGCTTATAAGGATACCAATGATAGATATTTTTATTACCAGCAGATTGTAATGTTGGCAAGAAAGCCATAAGGAGGTGATAGGCGTGAGTATGAACGGTAAATTTAATGGTACTGATTGTTTACCAGTGATCGGGAAAGATGGGAAAACTCAGTGGATCTTTAAACTGGAAGATCTCAAGGAAGTAGTCCCGGAGGATGTATATGAGGCTATTGAGGGATTTACTCAGGCGGCAAAGGATGAGGCTGTAGAGGAGTTTCTTGAGAACTGGGAGAAAGAGGCAGAGGTAGCCGCTGACGGTTACTTACAGCTCCTCCAGAGTACCAGAGAAGAGCTGGAGGCTGTTATCCGTAAAGGAGAGGCTGGACTGAGTAAAAAGGAGATCCTCATTAGTTTAAATCGGATCCATCAAAATATAAATAATAACCTGTAGGAGGGTATGAGATGAGAGCAAGAGTGATAGTCACAATGAAATGTAACCGGAAGTGTAAAGGGTGCTGTAATGAACATCTGGGAGATATTGACCGGGTGGCTTTTGAGGATCTTTTCAAGTATGAGGAGATCTGTATTACCGGAGGAGAGCCTATGTTAATGTCTGAGCGTGTAGTTGAGATGGTTCACAGATTACGTTTACAGGGATACACGGGTAAGATCTGGCTCTATACAGCATATAGCAGAAAGTTAAATCATTACTGGGCTTGTAAGATGCTGATTGATGCTGTAGACGGTATCACTTATACAATTCATAACGGGGACATGGGAAAAGTAAAGAGTGATCTCATTGATCTGAGACACTTAGATACATACCTGAAAGAGTCAGACAGATCTGGTAAATCAGATAGATTATACATTGATAGCCGGGTATTTAATCAGGATTATGTGGACAGTTTGAGATATGGCTGGGCGGTGATTAAGTCTCTTGAGTGGCGTATGGATGAGTGTCCAGTCCCGGAGGGTGAGGAGCTTGTATTTTATGATCTGGAGGCTGAGGGATAAATGAGGTATCACAATATAACTAAGGACGATATGTTAAACGGGGACGGCTTAAGAGCTGTCCTCTGGCTGGCTGGGTGTGAACATCATTGTAAAGGCTGTCAGAACCCTATTACATGGGATCCTGAGGGCGGTATAGAGTTTGATGAGGCGGCAAAGGCTGAGTTATTTGATATTCTGGGGAGAGATTATATCTCAGGTATTACATTCTCTGGAGGAGATCCTTTAGCTCCTTACAATGCTCCAGAAGTAGAAAAGCTCATTGAGGAGATAAAAGCAAAGTACCCGGATAAAACAATCTGGATCTATACAGGGTATATGTGGGAGGAGCTGGTGTGGTTATATCCCGGTATCCTGAGAAAGATTGATGTGTTGGTAGACGGGGAGTTTGTATTTTCTTACAAGGATACCTCTCTTAAATGGGTTGGGTCAGCAAACCAGAGAGTCATTGATGTACAGGAAAGTTTAAAAGGAGGTAAGGCGGTAGCATGGGTAGAGCTGAAAGACGTAGAGAGATGAAAAAGGGCGAAAAGATGAAAAAGCCGCCTGTTTATAACTATACTCCTGAGTCTTTGAGAGGACAGCTTAAGTGGGAGGCTAATCAGGAATTTCAGGAGAAAGTGAAAAAGATAAAAGCTGAGGTTTATGATGATGCTGTAAACGCCGCTATGATGCTATTACTTACCTTACCTTGTCAGGTGTTAATGGAGCATTTCTGGCAGAAAAGCAGTAGTAAAAATATCCCTAAGTTTCTTGATCTGGTTCTGGATTATTACGGACGCTGGCAGAATGGGGAGCTTGATATGGGAAAACTCAAGAAAGATCTCTGGGAGATTGGTGGGATCAGGATGGAGGAAGATGTGAAAGGCTATAAAAATCAGGCAGACATTGACAAAGTAACTCAGGAGATTCAGACAGTACAGAAAGATCTTGCACTCACAAGAGTTACCGCCGGGGATGATATGGTGGCTCTCTCAGTAGGCTTAAGTGTTATGGAAAAGGGTAACAAGGCTATCATTGAGGGATTAAAGGCTTTAGGGTTCCGGCAGATCAGAAGAGAGAAAGTAACTGAGAGATGTGTAAAATCTGAGTATCAGGGATATAAGTACAGGGTAATTCTGGAGAAAGATTTACAGGAGGCTGAGGAATGAAAAGGGGAGAATATTACAGAGGCAGAAACGGGAAAAAGTATGGGATCTGGAATACAGCAAAGAAATGTTTTCAGTTCGGAATTGCTGAGGATACACCTATGTTAGCTGAGGCAAGACTCTTTTATATGATCGGGGATGATGCCCGAAAGTGGAGATTTACAACAAAGGTATTACCTGTAGAAGAGGTGGGAAAGCATGAACACAAGAAAGCTGAGTGATAAACAGGAAAAGCGGCTTGCAAAGAACATAGGAGGGAGACAGGTGGTAGGCTCTGGCTCTACTCCTTTCCTGAAAGGGGATGTAACTACCTCAGATCTCTTTATAGAGGCAAAGACAAAGGCGGCAGAGAGTAAATCTATCTCAGTTAAAAAAGCGTGGTTAGAAAAGGCTCAGGAGCAAGCCTACAGCATGAGAAAGAAAGATTATGCTCTTGCTATCTCTTTCGGGGATGGAAAGGATTACTATGTGATTGAGGATAATCTCATGGAGGATCTGTATAAGAGTAGAGCGGCTCTGGAGGCTGTTATTGAGGCTCTGGGAGGCTTAGAGGATCCGCTGGTAGATTTACCAGATCTGAAAGCAAGTGGAGTAAGAGCACTGATAAGGAGGAAACTGGAGCAATGAAGATTAAGTATGCAGTCTATAAAGGCTCTGTAGGATTATATGCAAAAGAGTATTTTGATAAGATAGATCCTGAGCTGTTTAATGATCGTGGAGTGTTGGGCTGGCAGAGAATAAAAGAGGAGGATCTCCCTATAGTGGTTAATGCTTCAGGAGGAAGATGTTCCTTTTATCCGGTAGAGGATAACTTTGTAGAGATCATTGAGGTGGAGGAGGATGAGGAGCCACTCACAAGAGAACAGTGTTTTCCTAAAAATTCTCCAGAGTTTGAGTTTGGATGGATCTCTCCAGAGGGAGATACTTATAACACAGGATTTGAGGGACATTACCGGGCGGCGGTTATGATATGTGCTGAGCTGGGATACAGGAGTTATCTGGAAGAGTCACAGCTTGAGGAGAAAGGCTGGATCAAAATATCCAGAGATGTACCTTACACTTATGAGACTTTACATAAACAGCATATCTATACACATGAGCTTAAAATGACAAAGAAACAGGCTGATACTCTGATTGATTTAGGGTTTAGCTCTGATGAGGATTTTAAGTTTCTTGTAGAGGTAAATGGGGAGAGGTGGTAAGTATGGCTGAGGAAATGGTAACAATGATAGATAACAGAAATCTGAGAGCTATCGTCCATGATATTACAGGAGGAATTTTTCTTACAAAGGCTGAGTATATTGAGATCTGTAAAATCATTGAGGGAGCTTGTGATAGAAGTATCCGGGAAGAAATGGGAGGAGTTTAACTATGGCATTTTTACATAAAATAAGCGGTTATCTGGTAGATGTAAATGAGAATTATTTTGAGGAGGATATTGTAACAGAAATTGAGCAAAGTCTGGATTTATCCTCTCAGCATTTACACGTTGAGACAGCAGAGGTAGAGGGGTGGGATGATGAGAACCCACTCAATTATAGAAATTGTGATCTTGCAGAGTGTGAGAAGTATTTCAAGGTAAAAGCACCTAAGGTAGACAATGACAGAGAGGTAAAGCCGGGACAGATCTGGAAACACTTTAAGACAGGAAAACGGATAAAGGTGTTAGCAATATCTCAGGATACAGAGAATGTAGGAAACTACAGTGTAGTGTATCAGTGTCCAGACGGTAAGATCTGGCATAGACTTTTAGGTATGTTCTTATCTGAGGTGGATCACAAGAAATATCCAGAGGCAAAACAGTTATATAGATTTGAGTTAGTGGAGTAATCGTTGAGGAAGTGTAAGAGAGAAATCTTTTACACTTTTTCTTTTTGTTATGCCTAAATTTTGAGGAGTAAACGGTTATTACTGAGTGTAAAGAAAATAAATCATCCAGAGAGGAGATAAGGAGAATGAAAGCATTTAAAGGATTTAACAAAGACTTAACTTGTAGAGGTTTCCAGTATGAGGAGGGTAAGGATTTTCATACTGAGAGAGCTGAGTGTTGTGAGGAGGGTTTTCATGCGTGTGAGTATCCTCTGGATTGTTTTGGTTATTACAATCCAGCTCAGAGTGTATTCCATGAGGTAGAGTTATCTGGAGACATGGATAGAAGAAGTGATGATATAAAGGTATGTGCTACTGATATTAAGATTGGTGCAAGAATTTCTATTGCTGGGCTGGTAAAAGCGGCTATTGAGTTCACTATGAGTAAGGTAAATAAAGAGAAAGAGTCTTATGAGGATCACGGCTTTGCATCTGCTACAGGGAATTGTGGAGCCTCATCTGCTACAGGGTATCGTGGAGCCTCATCTGCTACAGGGTATCGTGGAGCCTCATCTGCTACAGGGGATTATGGAGCCTCATCTGCTACAGGGGATTATGGAGCCTCATCTGCTACAGGGAATTGTGGAGCCTCATCTGCTACAGGGTATCGTGGAGCCTCATCTGCTACAGGGAATTGTGGAGCCTCATCTGCTACAGGGTATCGTGGAGCCTCATCTGTTAGTGATCCTACTGGTGTTGCGGTTGCATGGGGACATGAGGCAAAAGCTAAAGGTTGCGTAGGAGCTCACTTGATCCTCTCAGACTGGAGATACATTGGAGAAAAGTGGTTTGATGGAGACTATAAAACTCCTTATGATACAGAGAGCTGGGAGCTGGCTGGAGCTAAGATGGTACAGGTTGACGGTGAAAAGATTAAGGCTGATACATACTATAGATGTGTTGATGGAGAAGTAGTAGAAGCTGAGGAGTAAATAACTGGAGGGCTGAAAAGAAATTTTTCTTTTTGGCTCTCTTTTTGCCTAAATATTCCTACATCTCTGGTTATCACTATACAGGAGGTGTAGGGCATGGAAGAGACGAAAGGTACATGGATCTCAGATCAGGCAGATGATGTTTTAGAGTATCTCAAAACTACTCACTATGAAGAAAGTAAGGCAGTAAAGAGCGGAGCTATATGTGAGCTATTCAATTTAAAGAAAGAGAACCTGAGGGCGGTGGTAAACCACCTGAGGAGTGAGGGATACCCGGTATGTAGTTCTTACCGTGGGTATTGGTACTCTGAGAAGCCGGAGGACATAGATAAAACTCTAAATCATCTGGAGGGGAGGATCTCCGGGATGAAAAGGGCTATCACAGGATTAAAAAGGATCAGATCAGGAGAATAAACAGGAGAGACAGGAGCTTATAACTTTCTGTCTCTTTATTTTTGAGGAGGATAACCGTGTTTAAAGAGGGCGAATTTATAAAGTATATGATGCCTTTGGATGCTGATTACAGCTATGGAGTAATCCTTGAGCTCAAGAAAGGCAGAGCTACAGTATTACTAAAATCTTATCCTCAAGGGCTTGTTACTGAGGTTCCTTACAGAATGATGGAACACATTGGAAAGGGGTGATTGAGTTGGGAGCCGTGAGGGTAAAAACCATAAATGATAGATTACTGAACGTAGATTACAGTGATCCAGAGGAAGTAAAAAAGATAATCTCAAGTTGGGGGATGGTGGAGAAGCTGGCAGAGGGAGGAGATACAGTAGCCTCAGCTATTTTAGTAGATCTCCAGAGTGCAATAGGTGTAAGTATTACAGAGTTCGGGGAAAACAAAAAGGTAGGCTTTGATGTGAGCCGGATCAGCAGAGGAGTATTAACTGAGGCTCAATTTATTTCTCTGGTGTATGTGTTGGGGCTGGGGTACAGACAGGATGAGATAGCCTATGTACTGGGATGCAAAAAGCAGACAGTAAATGTGCATATACAGAGAGCTCTTAAGAGGATCTGTAGATTTCTTGAAAAGGAGGACAGCAAGGGTGAGAAGAATAAGAAAGAGAGAAGAGGATCCGGCAGACAAATGGTTAAGAGAGCATGATCCGTATTATACCAGCATGAGCCGGGGAAAAGCCAAAATGATAAAACATCCTTACCTTACTCCAGATCAGGAAGTGAGTAGGCAGAGAAAGGAGATCCCTATTACTTGTGTATCTAATGTGGATCTGGATTATTTGAATGTAACGAAACACTAAAGGCTGACTTTGTAGGAAGTATTTACACTATATTTATGAAAGCTGTTTGAAGTAGTAGGAAGCAAAAAAGGAAGATTTAGGAGGTAGATTTACAATGGATATGAAAGAAAGAGAAACACAGTATTGTAGCCCGGAGGAGCTGATCCCGTATGAGAAAAATCCCCGTGATAACCGTCTGGCTATTGATGATGTGGTGAGGAGTATTGAGGAATATGGTTTTACTAATCCTATTCTGGTAAATGAGGAGAAAGTGATCCTTGCCGGACATACCAGAAGAGAGGCGGCTATCTTAGCCGGGTTGGAGAAAGTTCCATACATAGTAATTGATGGACTTACAGAAGCTCAGCAGAGAGCTTATAGACTGGCAGATAACAAATTATCAGAGCTGGCTCTCTGGGATGAGGATTTACTCAAGGAAGAGCTGGAGGATCTGTTAGATGATGATTATGATCTTTCTCTTACTGGTTTCTCTGATGTAGATTTAATGGATCTCTTAAAAGATGAGGAGGAGCTGGATGATATTGAGCCGGAGGAACCGAAAGAAAAGAAAACTACTCTCCCTATGTTACGGTTTGGATCTAACAGCGTAAGAATTACTCAGGATGAGTTAATTATGCTGAGTAATAGATACAATGAGTATGTAGAGGCTGAGCCGGGAGAGGGATTTGTTACATGGCTGTTAAAGAGAGGTATATAGGAGAAATCTATGCAGATGGTAAAAAGGTAGGAGATATACTTAGTTTCTGCCTAAAGGTTAAGAAATCTGATGGTGTAGTAGAGTATGAAGTGAGTCCAGAGAAAGAGGAGAAACAGGATGATTGAGGGTAGAAGTAAATTAACTTTTGGAACTGGTGATATTATGATTACTCCAGTTGCTCATAGAGAAGATGTAGAGGACGAAAAGCCGGATTACGGTATGTTATGTCTTGAAACTTGTGAACGCCGGGAGATAGGAACTTTTGAGGGAGGAAATCCTGATTATAGTATTTTAGGTTCGGAGGTTCTCATGGTATTTAACAAGGTAGAGAGCGTGGATGTGATGATTGAGCGGTTACAGATGCTTAAAAAGATGATGCTGGGGAGTAAAGAGGATTTGTTAGCATTATCTGAGGTAGAAGTACCGGAAGATTTCAAAGTAGAAGAGTGGAAGTAAGAGAAATGAGGTACAGATCCGGGGAAAGGAAAAGTACCTCATTTTATATTGCATAGCCTTATGAAATTCATAGAAATGAGGATGAAGAAATCCGGGGAAAAAGAGCATTGCCGGGGAAAGAGAAAACACTGATAAATACAAGAGAAAAAGCAGATATAGTAATACCAAAAATAAAAGAAAGAATGAGTAACATAGTAACAAAGATATAAGAGGTAATAAAAGAAATCCATATTTTTAGAGCCTTTTAGCTAAGTAGTATGAAATTAACATACAGTTTAAGCAATTTAAAGAAGAACCCTCCCACAACAAACAGGGAGGAGTGAGTGAGGAGAAAGGAGGTTTAAAAGCTGATGGTAGAGGAAAAAGGGCAAAATCAGGCGGCTGAGGCTCCAGTTGTACCGAAAAAGAGCCTAAAAGAGTCAGAAGCTCAGAAACAAGCCTTTGAGCTGTACTATGGAATGGGAGAAAAGAGGTCTTTAGAGGCTGTAGCTAACAGTTGTGGTAAGAGTACCCGTACAATCGGGGAATGGAGCCGTAAATTTCAGTGGAAAGACCGTATTTTACAGAAAGAAATAGAGGAAACGGCTGAGAGAGGCTCTACAGCTAATGCAGTATTAGACGTAAAAGCAGAGTATAGAAAGGTTATCAGAGCCCTTGTAGCGGCGTTTGTAAAGGATTTTAAGGCTGGAAAGGTCAAGATTAAGAATATACAGGACTTTGAGAGAGTGGTTAAGCTGGATCTGTTACTCTTAGGAGATCCTACAGACAGGATAGCTCAGGAGAATAAGGAGCAAGTAGAGCTTACTGAGGAGGATAGAAAGGCTATTTTTGCTGTAGCTGACAGTATCAAAGAGGAGATGAAAGCCCTCAGGAGCTAATTTATTGTGCAAGATTACTTTTGAAAGGAAAAAATCCCTATGGTTTTATAAATACCGATTGTGAAATATACACAAAAAGTTAATGCCTGTCTAAAAATGGCAAGGAAAACGGTTATTACTGAGTGTAAGTAAGCTGAGAGGCAAGGATCACACAGGAGGTAAAGGATCATGGGAAAGATTACAAAGGGCTTTAAGTACATTGGAGCCGGGATAGTGGATTTATTGGCTGGAGGAGTAAAGCTGTTTGCAAGAGCTATAGGAGCTATTATCAAGAGTCACAGAAAGAGAAAGCTCAAAAAGGCTACAGCTTATGTAGAGAAATATGGGTATGAGCTCCAGATCAATAGCCGGGTAAGATTTAATAATACTCCTTACTATGTAATGTCCTATGAATACTTTGAGGACGTAGAAAGAAAAAGGGAGGTATCTATTAAGCTGATCGGCGTACCACAGCATAAAGAAATGATGAGGAGGATTAAGGACAATGACAGGAAATGAGTATCAGGCTTTAGCCATGAGAACGAATGACAGAAAGGGGACAGACAGGATAGAGTACAGGTAAAGTTTTCTGATTTTTATGAGTTGGTAAAAGGCTGTACTCAGAGGGATCAGGTGCTTAACGCTATTAACTGTAATGTCCATCATAGATACATCAGAGAGATGGTAACGGGCAAGAGTGAGGAGCCGGAGAAAAGAGAGTTGCAGATTGGAGCTCCTGAGGAAGAGAAACAGGGAGGTAAAAAGAAATGAACAATGCAATAAAACCGGATCATTACCGGAAAGGTAGACAGTATCAGCCGTGGGATGTAGCTAAGGACTGGGATCTTGACTTTGATCTGGGATCAGTGCTTAAGTACATTGGAAGATGTGGGAGAAAGGCTGGTAACTCAAAGATACAGGATCTTAAAAAGGCGGCTGAGTTCCTTAAGCATGAGATTGATAATCTGGAGGCTGATGAGCCTAAGGATGAGAATATCTCTGTAGAAATTCCTGAGCATAAGTGGGAATGGGAAAATCTTTGTACTTATGGAACGTGTTTGTATCTTGCTTATAAAACAAGGGTTTATGTAGGAAATGAGATTTTAGGTTTTCAGATTGTCTTTCCTACCTCAGTTCCTCATGGGCTGGCTTTAACGATTGCTGAGGAGCGGTTTACAGACTATTGGAAGTTGAGATATGCGAAAAGAGGTAAGGTAAAATGAAAATTGTAAATGCCGGGTTTGAGGTATTTGATCCGATTGACGGTAGTAATACCTTAAAGAAGATTGAGAGAGTAGCAAGGGTGTGTTATAAGTCTGAGGATAAGATTACCCCGGATAGCTACAGAAAAATGGTAGGAGCTCTGGTTAAACGTAAGCATTTTGCTATGTTGGAACATGGAGAGGTAATTTTAAAGGTAGACCATCATACATATGAGGATCTCAGATGTGTTTTATCTGAGTTATCTGAGAAATGTGGAGAGGCTCCTATGCTTAGATTTACTTCCCTAAAATTTTCTCTGAGAGACATTGTTTCCGGGAATATGAGAGCATGGTTAGAGTTTTTTACTCTTTGCTGTAATAATGAGATAGGAGTAAATACTGTATTATTTGAGGTTTTTACTCAGATGAAGTATTCTCCCATTTTTGACGCTGTTCAGGAGCGTTTAGAGGAGAATGTGGCATTATCTTATACTACTGGGGGAGAAGCAAGGGAGTTATTTTATGAAGATCTTTCTTGTGGTGAAAGGCTGGTACATTATGATCTTTCAGTTAAGTTTACAGTAGATAGAGGCGTTTCCCATGAACTTGTACGCCACAGAATAGCCTCTTTTGCTCAGGAGAGTACAAGATATTGTAATTACGGGCATGAGGGAGAGATCACGGTGATTGAGCCATATTATTTCAAGGATTGCCGGGAGAAAGAGCCGTGGAAGTATCATAGCTGGGTTGAGGCTTGTGAGAAAGCTGAGGAAAGATATTTAGCTTTACTGGAATATGGAGCAAGCCCTCAGGAGGCAAGAGCGGTATTACCTAACAGTCTTAAGACAGAGATTGTAGTAACAGCAAACCTCAGGGAGTGGAGAAACATCTTTAAGCTGAGAGCTGTAGGCGTGACAGGAAAGCCTCATCCTCAGATGTTAGAGGTTATGGTTCCATTACTGGAGGAAGTAAAGAAACAGATCCCGGTAGTATTTGATGATCTGGTAACAAAATAAAAGAAAGATGAGGGGGAGGGCGGCGGCTCTCCTCTTTTTGTGAGGTAAAAGCTATGGTAAGTATTGGAGTATGTGTAGCAGTCGGCGTTATTGCTTTTATTGTAGGCTCATTTAGTGGGGGTTCTTATGATGTGCTTATGTGTGGTAGGAGGTAGTAGTGATGAGAGTGGGGCAGATTGTGACATTGAAGAAGAACACAAGCCGGAGGTTTAGAGTCTTAGCTATATCAGACTGGGATATAGTAACTGTAATGGATCTGACAGATAAGACAGAAAAGGAGTTTGAGATAGGTCAGCTCCAGAGGGTAAGGAGAAGAAAACAGCATGAGGGGCAATGAGGAGTATAAGGAAATCGGTAAACGGTGCAGAGGAGCTTTATATCTCAAGAGGCATAGAGTGATTAAGAAGCCGGGAAGAGGGTACAGATGTAAATATTGTGATCGTATCCTCTCAGATCTGAGGTATGAAGCAGAAAGGAAGAAAAGATGATAAATTATGAAGTAGTTATGAGAATGGTAAAGCTGATCCTGTGGGCTCTGGGAGCTGTCTGGAGCTTGTTTATGATAATGGAGAATAACAAGTATTTCTGTATAAGAAAAGATGAGGAGAAAAACATTTTAGCTTGTAATCTGTTAGCGTGGATCGTGTTAATGGTACTGAGTATCATAAGAGTAGTAAAGGTTATATATTAAAGGCAAAGAGGGGCTCAAAAGGCTCCTCTTTTTAGTTCGTAAGAAAGGAGGATATAAAGGTGAATGTATTAGATAGCGTATGGTTAGAACAGTCAAAGAAAGACAAGATCATAAAAGAGATCATTCTAACAGCGGATTTTGAGACAGCATACTATACAGTGTGTAAATACATAACCTGTAGATCCCTCCAGCCTTTACACGCAAGTATCATTCACAATGTATCAAATAATCAAGCCTCTATGGATCTTGCTCCCCGTGGACATGGTAAGTCTACTATTGGTGATGTGGATTTCTGTATCACAAAGGTACTCAGGAACCCGGATATAAGAATCATGATCGGATCAAAGACACAGACTCAGGCAAGTGCATTTTTAAAAGAGATCCGTACCCACTTTGAGCAAAATGTAAATCTGATCCGTATTTTCGGAGACTGGAAGAAGAGCCGGGATAATGTATGGAATGATAAAGAGTTTACAGTAAACCGGAGGACAGTGATTAAGAAAGAGGCTACTGTATCAGCGTTAGGAGCCTCAGGAGCCGTAGTATCTAAGCATTTCGATATAATTATAGGTGATGACTTAGTAGGCTTTGAAAACGCACGTACAGAGGCTCAGAGAAAGGTTTTAAAGGAATGGTTTTATAGTTCCCTGTACCCTACACTTGAGCCGGATGGAGAGATTCACATTCTGGGAACAAGATACAGCCCTATGGATCTGTATGAGGATCTGATTAAGAGTAAAAATTACAGAGTAAATGTACAGCAAGCTATCACAGTTAAGGACGGTCAGGAGTATTCACTTTGGGAGTCTAAGTTTAGCCTTGAGAAGCTGAGGAGTATCAGGGAAGAGGCTGGACTTATTATCTTTAATATGCAGTACCAGAACAATACAGAGCTTGCAAAGGGTAAGATCTTTAAATACAAATACTTCAAACACTTTGAGGAGTATGAGGTTGACTATGACCTCAACAGAGTAAGGGTTAAGGTGTTAGATTCTCAGGGAGTGCCTTACTGGATCCCGGTAAGGATCTATATGGGTGCTGACTTGGCAATATCAGAGGATGAAACCAGTAACAATGACTATTTTGTATTAACGGTAATAGGCGTGGATAAAAATAAAAATGTCTATGTGCTGGATTACCTAAAGGAGAGACTTACCTTTAATGCTCAGCTTAATGCTATGCTGGACTATGGAAAGAATAAGTTTCCTATGGTGGAGAGAATAGGCGTGGAGACTGTACAGTACCAGAAATCACTTGCTCAGGAGATCAGGAGACTCAGCCTGTTACCTGTAGTCAATATTCAGACAAGTAAAGATAAGGTAACAAGAGCAATGAGAAGATCAGCATTGTTTGAAAATGGTAAGGTATGGTTTAGGATTGGTATGGATGATCTTGAGGAATGTCTGTTACTATTCCCGGAAGTAGATCATGATGATTTATTTGATGGTTTAGACTTTGCCTTAACAGTAGCGGATCAGGGTAACTCAGTAAGAGTATTGAACAGAGATGATTTTAACATTTAACAGAGAGCCGGAGGAGGCTCTTTTTTATTACGTGAAAAGAGGAGGATGAGAACAGTGATAACAAAAAGACCTATAGACAATGAGTTTAACATTGAGAAGAAAGAAAGCCGCTTTAATGTGGCGTTACTGGATGATCTGGTAGATTATCATTTCAGAAAGATCAAACCCCGGTACATGAAGTATCAGAGACTCTATGAGGGTAAGGCTAAGATCTTTAAGAGAGCAAGAATGAAAGGGAAGAATAAGCCGTGTAATAAGATTGCAAATGATTTCTGTGGACAGATTATTGATACAACAGTAGGGTACTTTCTGGGTAATCCTATCACTATCAACTACACAGAGAAAGAAAATAAGGCGGTAGGCACTCAAACGGCTGAGGCTGATGTAGGGGTAGACCTGAAAGAGCTTAAGACCACAGATACAGCGGTACAGGATGAGCTTGACGGGATCCTACAGGAGAACTACAGAGATGATCTTTTCATGGAGTGGGGTAAAGAGTGCATGATTAAGAGCGTGTCTCACCTGTTAGTTTATCAGGATGAACAGAGTAAGACTAAGATCATCCGGCTTAAGGCTGAGGATGTAATTATTGTGTACGCCAACAGCTCCACAAAACAGGCTCTTTACAAGATCCGTCTGTATGCGATTGATACAGAGGATACAGACAGAACTACACTCTATGCTGAGGTATGGAGTGATACAAAGATGGAGCTTTTCAAGAGAACAGATGATACCTCAAACCCACGGGTACAGGGCTTTGAGTTTGTAAGAGAGGAGCCTCATATCTTTGGTAGGATCCCTATTGTTACCCTGTACAACAATGAGGAGGAGATGAGTGATCTTGAGAAGATTGAGAGCCTCATAAACGATTATGACAGAGTAATGAGTGATATTTCAGATGAGTTTGAGGCTTTCCGTAACGCTTACCTTGTTATCAAAGACATGGTAATGAATGGGGACAGTATGCAGAAGCTCAAAGAGGAGGGCATTGTAGAGATCACTGATTCTGGAGATATGAAGTTTGTAACAAAAGAGATCCAGACAGATGCTATCAACAGCCATTTAGACCGACTGGAAAAGAATATTTACAAGTTTGCTCAGGTTCCTGATCTCTCAGATGAGAATTTCGCTGGAAATCTCTCAGGTATTGCTATCAGATTTAAGCTCTTTGGGCTGGAGACTAAGTGTATCACGAAAGAGAGAAAGATGGATAAGGCTATCAGGCAGTTGGTAGAGCTCTTAGCCGTACCTATCAAAGTAGTAACCGGGAAAGATGTAGAGATGCGTAACTTAAAACTGGAGTTTAAGAGAAATATCCCGGCAAATATCACAGAGATTGTGGATACAGTAGTAAAACTGGATGGAAAGGTTGACAATGAGACTCTGTTAGCCCTGTTACCGTTCGTAGATAACCCAAAAGAGGTACTTGAAAAGGTAAAAGCTCAGAAAAAGGAGAATATGAAAGAGTTTGATCCATATTCTATCCAAAATGCTGAGGATGATAGCAAAGTACAGTTCCCTAACACTAACGCTCCTCAGAATAACCCTTTTATGAGGAATAACAGTGGAGTAAATGAGGAATAAAGGAGGGGTAAGTGGTGAGTGGCTACTATGTGAATGAAGCAGTAAGGAAAATGTACGGGATCCCACTCTCTCAGCTCACTCCAGAACAGAGGGAGATCTTGAGACAGGATGGGATCAGGAGAGCTAAGCTCATAGATGAGAGACAAAAGGACTTTATGAGGAATAACAAGAGGGCTTTTGAGGATGCTGAGAAGTTAAATAAAGTCTTAGCCTCTATCTATGGATCCTGTCAGAAAGAGATTTTAGGAAATGTAGCTGAGACTATTGCAAAAGTAAAGAAAGCTGGAGGAGAGTGGAGCTATGCGAACCAGTCAGCCCTCACCCGGAGTAGAGGACTCTTTGAACAGATCAATAAAGAGCTGATTAAGCTGGGTAAACAGGAGAATACCGTGTTTAGAACTAATCTCCAGAATATCTATACAGATCAGTTCTTGAGGACGGTATACACCTTAGGACAGACTCAGACAGTAAAGAGTAATTTTAATATGCTTAATCCCCGTCTGATACAGGATACACTTGATTATCCGTGGAGTGGGGCTATGTTCTCTGATCGTTTATGGTTAGATAAGGACAGGCTGGGGAGAAACTTGAGAGTAGGGCTTACTCAGTCCATGATCTTAGGAGAGGACATGGACAGGATAGCGGATAGAGTAGGGGCTAACATCAATACCTCAAAATATAACGCTATGAGAGTAGCCCGGACAGAGACAAAGAGGGTAACATACTCCTCACAGGCGGCGGCTTTTGAGGATCAGAATGTTGGAGAGGTTCGCTATATGGCGGCTAACAATGGAGGAGATAGCCGGACTTGTGATTTATGCCGGGAAGATCACGGGAAAGTATATAAGCTGGGAGAGGAGCCCTCTTTACCTCGACACCCTAACTGTAGATGCTGGTATATTCCTGTAGTAAAGGATACCTTTGAGGATAATGAGCTAAATGAGCTTACCGGATCCGTTAGAGGAGCTGAGAACTATGAGAAGTGGAAAGAGAAAGAGGCGGCAAGAATTAAGGCGGCTCAGGAGCTTGCAGATAAAGAGAAATCTCCTCAGGATCTCATTACCGCTAAAGTGATGGATGATATGAAACGGGCTCAGGAAGAAAGAAAAGTTCTCTCTTTACAGATTGACTCCTTAGAAAATGAGAGGAGCAAGATTCCCTCTCAGTATACTAAGACATTATCTGATCTGGAGCTGAAAAAAGGTCACTATCATGATATAATAAATAAAAAGGCTGATGAGATAGATACTCTTAATGCTGAGATGCTGGAGATTTCTAAGAGGAGAGTGAAAGCCGGGGAGCTTTTAGATGCTAAGAAAATCTCTGAGGAAGAGTATGATAGAATTGCTGATGAGGTAAGAAAAGACAGGCGGCTTAAGAGGGATGTTATCAACAAGAAACTTGATGAGATCTCAGAGATGGAGTTTAAGATCCGGGAAACAGAGCAACAGATCTCAGAGACTAAAAAGGAGATCCAGAAAAAACAGGCTGAGATCACAGATAAGATACAAAAGCTCAATGATGCTATCATGCTTAGTATGAACAGTGAGAAAGACCTGTACCTTGATATTAGCTATGTTGGGGATAGTATGGAGAGGTACAACAATGTGGATCTCTTTAGAAGCCTCAGAGAGGGGCATAGAAGCATTAAAACCTTTGACATGGAGACTTATAAGGATGAGCTTACTCAAATGGCTCAGAGGATGGATAAGGACGCTCTTACCATACAGAAAAAGCTCTCTCATCTGTTACAGAAAAATGAATACTCACAGAAAAAATCTGGGTGGTACTCTCCAATGGAGAAAAAGATTCATATGGATATGGACTCTAATACACATGAAAGGGCTTTGAAAAATGGTTTAAGAGGTTCATGGCAAACTAAATTCCATGAAGAGGGACACCAATTAGATCACATTTTAAGCTCAGTAGAAAAGATAGCCGGGAGTGATGCTTTTGGATACGCTTTTACTTCCAGTAGATACCCTACAGGAAAGAAAATACAGGCGGCTATTGAAAAAGACCTCGTTAGTTTCCTGAATAAAGCTGTTAAGTATTCCAATGAGAAAGAGGGGCAAAGTTACAAGCCTGTTAAGGGGTTAAGCAGAATAGCCTCAGATACAAGGTTTGCATTTACCCGGTACATGGTACACTTAACCTCTGGAGGAATGGACAGTGTAGCCTCTTGTCAGTTAGGAGTTTTAACAGATGCTATAGGTTTGTACACTAAGGACAGACTGGGAAGAAATCAGTTAGGTTTTGGATGGGGACATGATAGCTCATACAATAAACAAACTGGAATTGATGGATCATCCTCAGAAACATGGGCTACATTTTGTGCTCTGAGAGTCTGTGGAAGTAAAGAGGAAGTTGAGATGATGAAAAAGGTAATGCCGGAAACATGGAAATGTATGGACGGTATTTATCATGAGATAGCGGTGTATCTTGAGGATCATGAGCTTGAGTATGGGAGGTAAAGAACATGGCAAAGATTGACTATGATAAAGAACAGATGGAGCTTTTCAGTCTGTCTCCGATAGGTAAAGCCTATCTGGAATACAATAAGAAAGTAGGAGGTAAGCCTTTCGGTTACTGTACGGGGGCTCCTGATTTCCATATTGATGAGAAATATGGAGGAATTGTGGGACTCTATGCAGAGTGCATTAAACAGGGAAAGACATGGGAGGAACTCTTGCAGACTACAGGAAACTGGGATGAAATCCCGGAAGAATAAGGGAAATAAGCCTAACAGGGTAGAAATATTCTGTTAGGCTTATTTTTTTTTTGTCTTTTCCTCACTTAGTAGGCTGATTTTATAGGAAGTAAACACACATATGTATAGAGGGTTAAATGTAGAAAACCTACGGGGGTTTTACATCTTAAAACTTATAAAAAGGAGGATTTAATACAATGGACGAAACAAAAGGAACAGCAACTACTGTAGAGACTTCTACAGAGGAAAAGACCACTACCAATACTGGCACTGAGACAAAAGACAGTAAAACAGGCTCCGGGGCTGTTAAGACTGAGGAACAGATCAGGGCAGAAGTAGAGGCAGAGTTAAAGGCTAACTATGAAAAGCTGGCAGATCAGAGAGTTACCGCCGCACAAAAGAAATGGAAACAGGATCAGGAAAAGAAAGCCGCTCTTGAGAAAATGTCTGAGGATGAAAAGCGTAAGGCAGAAGAGGAAGAGAGAGCCGCTGAGACAGCAAGAAAAGAGCATGAGCTCACAATCAAAGGCTTGCGACTTGATGTAGTGGATGCTGTGGCAGAGCTTGGACTTGATACCGGATTTAGAAATCTGGTTGCTGTAGAAGATCTGGCTCTTATTTCTGATGAAGAGGAAAGAAAGAAAAAGCTCACAGAAAGAATTAAGGGCATGAAAGAGCTTTTTGACGCTGAGGTTAAGAAACAGGTTGCAAAAGAAAAGGCTGAGTTTCTGAAAGGACATACTCCTCCAGCTTCAAAGGAAAAGACTGGAGATAAGTCTTACAGTGATTACAAAAAGACCGGGAATGTCAAGGGCATGATCGGAGAAAAGCTGAGCGGATTGTTCAGTGAGGAATAACAAAATTTTTAAGGAGGAAAATTTAAAATGGCAGAAATGTTAAAACGTAAGGATTTTCTGGAGAATGAGGTTGTTGATCTTAGAGAAGAGATTGCACTCACATCTCCTACTGATACTCCTCTGACTACTCTGTTAATGGGTAGAGGGGCTGTAGTTCCGGCTAACGATATTACAGTAAGCTGGAGAGAAAGAAAACTGAATGAAACAAGAGGTACTCTTAAGCTGGAGGGTGCTGAGGCTGGTGATCCTATCAAGTCCAGCAGATCTACTCTTTCTAACCTCTGTCAGATCATTGAGAAAGTAACTCAGGTATCTGGTACAGCTCAGGCTCTTAATCCTAAGGGCATTGGTAAGAGCTTTGAGGCTGAGATTGCTGATCGTCTGATTGAGACAAAGAGAGATCTTGAGTGGTACTTCCTGAATGGTACTAAGGCGGCTGGTAGTGAAACTGTACCTCGTCAGATGAACGGACTTGTAAACCTCGTCAATGCAAACAACGTAGTTGATGCAACAGAGGGGCTTACAGAGGTTCTCATGCTGGATGCTATGCAGAAAATGTGGGATCACGGCTCTCAGGGTGAGTATTTCACTTTTGTAAATGCTGGTACAAAGAGAATTATCAACAGCCTGATTAAAACTGATGGTAATATCCGTATCAACACAGAACAGGGACTCAATCAGGTTCTTGGTATCACAGTACAGAAGATCGAAAGTGATTTCGGTACTCTCAATCTGGTACTTGATCGTCATATGGATGCTAACACAATGCTGATCCTTGACTTAGATCAGGTAGAGATTGCTGAGCTGAGAGGTACTTTCTTTGAGATGCTCCCTAAGAATGGTGATTACTTCAAGGGACATATCCTGAATGAAAGTACAATCAAGCTGTTAAATAGCTATTCCGGTGCTAAGCTCACCAATATCACAAAATAAGAGCCTGTTTAAAGGCTTAGAAATTCAAGGAGGTAAAAGTAATGGCTGGTACAACTAAAGCGGCTGAGAAAGCCACACAGGAGCCTACAGAGGCAAAAGCTGAGGCTAAGGTGTATAACCTGAGATCCTCTAACAAGTATCTGACAGTCTCCTCTCTGGGTGTTCAGTTTATGGCTGGTAAGTATACAACTACTGATCCGGCTGTAGCAAGAGCTCTCTTAGAGATTGATGATGTAGAGCTTATTGAGGACTAAGGGGGTGTGACCTATGGACAGCTTAGAAAGAGTGAGGATCATTCTGGGAATATCCTCAGATAATGAGGAAAAACTCAAGCTCCTTTCTGTCTACATGGAGAAAGCCCGTGAAGATATTGAGGCTGTTTGTAGAGATAACTTTCTTGATCCTGATACCGGGAAAGATATTTTCCCTAAACAGCTCAATAGTGTGTTGGAGGATCTTGTGTTAGCCCGGTACAGAAAGAGACAGGCTGAGGGTTATAGCTCTCAGAATTTAGGAGATGAGAGTACCTCATTTCAGGAGTATTTCCCTGATGGTATTAAACAGCGTTTGTACCCTTTTACAAGGCTGATTCCCCGGAGGTGATGAGAAATGTTTTATTATGACAAAAAGTGTATAGTAAAGCGTTATAGCTCCACTCTGGGGCAGTATAACAGACCTGTTAATACTCTGGCTGATGTAGGGAGTTATGAATGTGCTTTGATGATGACAAAGGACAGTAACAGCACCACACAGTTAGAGCCTCAGAAAGCTAACTATACAGGTTTTTCCCTGTATATGGATCCTGAGAGTGATATCCGTCTGGGAGATATCGTGTGTGTTTATGATCTGGATGAGTACGGACAGATCATTTTATCCTCAGAATATAAGGCGGTGGCTGATAAGCCCTATAAGAAGAGGACACACTTAGAAATACCACTCAACGCTACAGAGGAGGTATAAACATGGGGGCAGTATTTGAGGTTCCGGGGTGGAAAGAGTTTACAGAGAGATGTCAGGGTGTAGTTGATAAGTTTGAGGAAAAGAAATTAGTCCTCATGAACAAAATGGCTAACATCTGTTTATCAGAGATCTCTCCTCTGATCCCGGTAGATACCTCAAGACTTGTAAGTAGCTTTCAGGTAGGAGTAGTTACTCCGAATGAGGCTGAGGTAGGTACTAATGTAGAATATGCTTTATATGTAAATGACGGTCATGTACAACATAGGAGATTTTTACCTATCTCTTATCTATCAGCCGGAGGGCGTGGTAAGTATATCCAGCCCGGAAATACAAAGGGTATCATGCTGAAAGAAAAGTATATACCCGGTAAACACTTCCTTGAAAATGGTATGAGACAGGCAGAGCCCCGGCTTAAGACCATAGGGGAGAGCTTTATGCAACAAATAGGAAGAGAGATTGAGGGAGGTGGATGATTTGAGGCTCTTAGACAGTATTTGTAGCTTATTAGCTGATAAATACAGAGGAGTCCCGGTATACATTGAGGATGTACCTGAGGGCTTTCAACGTCCCTCTTTTTTAGTAACTCTTGCTACAGAGGGGACAAATTTATTAAACAAAAATGTGTATAAGGATATTCCTATATACCAGATAGTCTACTTTGGGAGGCTAAATGCCTCAGAGCAAGTTTACTCTGAGAGGTTATACAAAGTGAAAGAAGAGCTTAAGGCTCTTTTTTTATTGCCCGGAGCTATCCCGGTGATCTCAGAGAAAGGATCACGGGAAAAACAGCGGTATGCAAAGTTGACCTCATACTCCTCAGAAATCCGACTGTCAGAGAAAAGCCTTTATACAAAGATAGGGCTTGATTTCACAGAGGATACAAAACAGGAGAAAGAGTATGAATTGATTCAAGAGATTGATCTGGAAATGAACACAAGAAAGAATTAAGGAGGAAAAGATAATGGGATTACCTGATATTGTAATTGAGTTTACAAAGAAAGCAATAGCTACTATCTCTGTAGGTACAGGCGGCTTAGTAGGTATCATTATTAAGGATGCAAAGAGTAACGGCTCTCACATTCTTAAGAGTGTTGACTCTATTCCGGCTGATCTGTCAACAGACAATAAAGCCTACATTGAGAGAGCTTTTCTGGGAGCTCCGAAAGCGGTTCACGTTTTTGTACTTCCAGCGGCGGCTGAGGATTATACAGCGGCTTATAAGTATTTTGCAAATAAGAGGATGAATTATATCTGTGGTGATCCGGCTATTACACCAGAGCTTGCTACAAACCTGTCTACATGGGTTAAGGGCAAACGTAAAGCCGGAAAGATCCATCCTGTAGCTGTAGTACCGAATGTGGTAGCAAATGACAAGGGTGTTGTCAACTTTTGTCTGGTAGGCGGTGAAAAGCTGAGTGTAGGTGATACACAGTACACCCCGGCTCAGTATTGCTCCAGAATTGCTGGACTGTTAGCCGGACTGGATCTGAATGTTTCCGCTACCTATAAGCCTCTGGATGAAGTTACAGCTATCCCGGAGGTTGAGGATGATGAGACAGTGGATGCGGCTATTGATGCCGGACAGCTTGTACTCTATGACTCTGGTACAGGTATCGTAATCGGTAGAGGAGTAAACTCCCTTACCACAGTGACTCAGGAAGATACTGAGGATCTGAAAAAGATTAAGATTCTGGCTATTCAGGATCTTATCACTACAGATATCACAGACACTATCAATAAGAGCTATGTAGGTAACTACTCTAACTCCTATGATAACAAGTGCCTGTTAATTACCGCTATCAAGGGTTATCTGACTCAGCTTGAGGATAAGGGATATATCGAAAAAGATAAGTCCGTTATGGAGATCAATGTTGAGAAACAGAGAGCCTATCTGGAGTCTACTGGAGTTGATACTACAGAGATGGACGATCAGGCGGTTAAGGAGGCTAACACAGGCTCCAGAGTGTTCCTGAAAGGTTCTGTATCTATCCTTGATGCTATCGAGGATGTAGATATTGTAATCAACAAGGAATAAGAGAAAGGAGGTAAATACCAATGGCAGTAGAAACTAAACGAATTTGTAACGGTACTTTCGGTGAGGTTTGGCTGGATGGTTCCTATGTAGGTGAGTGCTACAAGGCTCAGGGTAAAATTGAGTTTAATAAAGAGGAGATCAAACAGTGTGGTACATGGTGGACTGATAACAAGGTTGTCGGTGTTACTGGTAAAGGCTCCCTTACCCTTTACAAAGTCAATACCAGAATGGGTATTAAGATTGCTCAGATGATTAAAGATAAAAAGGATGTAAGATTTACTGTTATCAGTAAACTTGCAGATCCTGACTCTTTCGGTGCTGAGCGTGTATCTCTTACCGGAGTATCTTTTGATGATCTTACCCTGTTTGACTGGGAGGCTCAGAAACCAGGAGAAACGGAGTGTCCGTTTACCTTTACTGGTTATGAGTATCTGGATCAGATCAAGCCTCAGTAAATGAGGGAAATATAAGAGTGTATCAGAGAGGCATAGTTAAAAACGTGCCTCTCTTAATTTTTGGATTATAGGAGGACTATTATCATGGCAACTAAAAAGATTGTAGAAAATGAAAACGTAGAAGTAACTGAGACAGTAGAAAAACAGGCGGTTAATGTGCTGGATCTCCTTTTAGGATCTGACTTAGGCACAATCAAACAGCCGTATAAGGATATGGAAATTACCCGTTTATCTGAGGCTCTGGGAGCTCCTTTTGTGGTTCGTTGTGAAGCCCTTACCCCGGATGTATATGAGGATGTACAGGAGAACGCTATCAGCATTAAGGGAAAAGATGTTGACCTTGATATGAATACTCTCCAGATCCTCACAGTAATTGAGGGCGTGAAAGCTATTCAGGTGGATGAGGGGGGTAACAGGGTAGCCAATGGCTTACTCCTGAAAAATAAGGATCTGTTAAGTAGATTCAAGGCTCCGACTCCTAAAGAACTTTGCAGAAAGCTCTTTCTTTCCGGTGAAGTAGCAAATATGTACAACGCTATCACAAAGCTGAGCGGATTCTCTGAGACAGCGGTTAAAGAGTTAAAAAACTAATATGGACAGACGGTTTAGCTAACCTCATGTTTTATTACTGGAAACATAAAGGTATTAGACCGTCTGTTTTTTATTCCATGCCAAAAGGTGAACTAACTGTTATTCAGGCTTTCTATGAAAAGGAGCTCGAAGAGAGGGACAAGGTTCTCAAAGAAATGAGAGATAACAAGATAGTTTGTCCTTATCAGCTTTTTGTGTAGGAGGTGATAAACAGTGATAGAGTTTGGTGCAAGGCTTACCTTGCAAGATCAAATGTCGGCTACTCTGGTAAGAAACATTCAAGCTCAGAGGCAGTTCCAACAGGCTATAGACTCTACCAGATCCTCTCTGGAGCAAATGACAGGAGGAAACTACAGTGCTGATGTTGAGGTTGACACCTCAGCGGCTCAGCAACAGGTAGATCAAATGCAAGAGGTTTTGGATCAGGTAAGTAACACTGATACCACAGCCACAGTAGAAGCTGATACCTCAGAAGCTCAAAGAGAGACTGAACAGCTTAGGGAGAATTTGGATGAGTTAAGAGATCCGGTAAATGCAAGAGTCAATGTAAATGACTCTGGAGCTCAACAGCGTGTATCAGCGTTGAGGGAGAGGCTGGCAAGTATTAGAAATACTGTTACAGCTCCAGTAGTTAGATTAAGAGATGAGGCAAGTAGGCGGCTACAAAGCATAAGAACCACACTTTCCAGTGTTGGTAGCAGAGTAGCCGCCCCTTTTGTCAGGTTAAGGGATCAGGCTACTGATAGACTTAACCGGATCAGAAACACTTTAAGTAATATCAGATCTCAGGTAGCGGCTCCCTTTGTAAGAATCAGGGACTCAGCTACAAACGTGCTTACAAGAGTAAGGAACACACTGAGGACTGTAGGTAGGACTATTGCAAGTCCTGTAATCCGGGTGAAAGATACAGCAACTCGGATAGTATCCAATGTTTCTAATAAGATCAAGTCAGTAGGTCGGATGGTGGCAAGTCCTTTTATTAAAATTAAGGATACAGCCTCTAACATTATTGGAAACATTGGAAATAAACTCTCCTCTTTGGGGAGTAAAATAGCGGCTCCCCTGGTAAAGGTCAGGGATGCCGCAAGCTCTGTATTGAGTAAAATCAGCGGAGTGCTTAGCACTCTTGCAAAAGGTGTAACCATTGCTGTAGGCGTTGCCGGAGCTGGAGCCGCCGCCCTGTTAGGTGGTTCCCTGAGTCAGGGAGCAGATCTGGAGCAGAGTATAGGTGGTGTAGAGACACTGTTTAAAGATAGTGCCGGGATAGTAAAGGCTAATGCTGATGCGGCTTTCCAGACCGCCGGACTGTCAGCAAATAACTACATGGAAACAGTAACAGCTTTCTCAGCCTCATTGTTAAGCTCTCTGGGAGGAGATACTCAGAAAGCGGCTCAGGTTGCTGATATGGCTGTAGTTGATATGTCAGATAACGCTAACAAGATGGGAACCAGTATGGAAGATATTCAGAACGCTTATCAGGGTTTTGCTAAGCAGAATTATACCATGTTGGATAACTTAAAGCTCGGTTATGGCGGTACTAAGACTGAGATGGAAAGACTTCTTACAGACGCTCAGAAGCTCACAGGGCAGAGTTACGATATAAGTAACTTATCAGACGTTTATAATGCTATCCATGCAATTCAGGAAAATCTTGATATTACAGGAACGACAGCAAAAGAGGCGGCTACTACATTCAGTGGATCATTTAACTCCATGAAAGCGGCGGCTCAAAATCTCTTAGGTAATATGGCTATTGGTGGGGATGTAAAAACATCAATGTCACAGCTTGTAGAGAGTGCTGTTACCTTTGCATTTGATAACGCTATCCCTATGATCGGTAACATCTTTGAGGCGTTACCTACAGCCATTGCTACAGCGATTGAAACAGGAGCCCCAAAAGTAAAAGCGGCTGGAGCCTCAATAGTAAAGAGCTTATCAAGTGGCTTAATGGATCTGTTACCGGATTCTATGAAAAAAGTAACAACCTCAGTAAGTAATGTAGCCTCAACAGTAAAACAGGCTGGAGCTGGGGTAGGAGATGTAGCCTCAGAGGTTTCTAAGTATGTAGAGTACACGGTGCAGAGTGGAGATACTCTCTCAGCTATTGCAAAGCAGTATAAAACAACTTATCAGGAGCTTGCTGAGTACAATAACATCCCGGATCCTAATAAGATCTTTACAGGTCAGACAATTCAAGTCCCGAATACTCAGGCGGCTGATACCTCACAATCTGAGGCGGCAAGCTCACAGCCTGAGACAACTACAACTACCTCCCTAAACATGGATAACCCTATTATTAGCTCATTTGCTAATCTGGCGGCGGCAAGTCTGGGGATGGTTCAAACAGCTTTTAGCTCACTGAAAACGGCGGTATCTGCGGCGGCTGGTACAGTTATCAGTGTATTACCGGGAATTACAAACGCAACAGCGGCAGTAGTAACCGGGATCACTCCTCTGATTGAGACAGCTACAGATATTTTTGTAGCGGCTCAACCTATTGTAGTGAGCTTGGTAAACAGCCTGAGTAGTGCTGTACAGAAATTAGCCCCTCCAGTATCGGCGGCGGCTAATAAAGTCGGTAAGGCTATTGAAAAAGTAGTACAAACCGTATCTAACCATATGGGAATTGTTGAGACTGTAATTAGTGCGGCGGTTCCAGTAATCTCAACAGCGGTATCATTTTTGGGTACAGCGTTTGAGGCGGCTGGTAATGTGATTTCTCCAGCTCTGGATGCTATTTTGAGCATGGTAGAGAGTGTGATGGGGGCTATTGCTCCTGTAGTGTCAGATGCTTGGAGCATGATCTCCTCAGCGTTTGAGAGTGCTGGATCTTTCCTGAGCTCAGCCTCAACAGCTATCGGCTCAGCTATTAGCTGGTTAAAGGATTATTTTGTTCAAGTTTTTGACCAGATGGCTCCTTACATCCAGTCAGCATGGGAGGGAATAAAACCAGCCTTTGAAAGTGCCGGAAACCTGATAAGTCAGGTAGTCGGTATAATCGTACCTGTATTACAGACTCTTTGGAGTGGTGTACAGGCAGTATTTGAGTTTTTAGCACCATATCTTCCTACAGTGTGGAGTGTAATCAGTGCGGCGTTTCAGGTAGCCGGGGCGGTAATCTCGACAGTGATTGACGCTATCAGTGCTGTTTTATCGGTATTGCAAAGTGTTTTCTCGGCTGTTTTCAGTGCCATTTCCCCGATTGTATCAGCGGCGTGGAGTGTGATCCAGTCAGCGTTTAGTGTGGCAAGTGGAATAATCGGCGGCGTGGTAGGTGTGATCTCCGGGGTGATTAGTACCCTGTATAACATCTTCTCAGGAATTTTTACAACTATCGGCTCTATTGTCTCTACTGTTTGGAGTGCAATTACAGGCTTTTTCTCAAGCGGATCTGAGGGGGTATCCTCCTCATCAAGTACGGTAAGCTCTGTAATTTCCACATTGTCCGGCGTTTTCTCTGGAGTTTTCTCAGCCATTTCCGGGGTTGTCTCTACTGTTTGGGGGGCTATACAATCAGCCTTTGAGACAGCAAGTAGCGTAATCTCTGGGGTGGTTAGTGCTATATCGGGTGTGATCTCTGGAATTGCTGATTTATTTTCTGGTAATCTTGAGGGTGCTCAGAGTATAGCTGAGGGAGCTTGGAGTGCTATTACTGGTGCTTTCGATACAGCAAGCTCAGCAATATCTACGGCGGTATCCGGTATAGGTACTGTACTTGGTGGAATCGGTGAGGTGTTCTCTGGTGCTTTAGATGCTGTAGCCCCGATTGTAGAGGGAGCGTGGACAACGATTTCTGGGGCTTTCGATACCGGAAAAGAGTTACTTTCTGGAGCTCTTGAGGGTGTCGGTTCTGTACTGGATGGAATCGGTCAGACGGTGACAAGTGCTCTTGAGAGTGTGGGCTCCTTTATCGGTGACGCTTGGGGTAATATTTGTGATTTCTTCTCTGGAGGATCTGAGGAGGTTGGTAACTCAGCTCCTACGGCTGAGGCAAATGTAACCTCTTATCAAACAGCTTTCGATCAGATGAATGAGGTTGCTCCTCAAGTACAGAGTGCATGGACTTCTATCTCAGAAGCCTATAACACTGGAGCTGAGGGTATCGGTACTACTAACAGTACAGTAACTACAGCTCTCACAGAGTTGAGTACGGCGTTTACAACAGCGTTTACTCAGATCTCTACAACAGTAACTACAGGGTGGACAGGAGTTAATCAGGTATTTACTACCTTGACTACTGGCATTACTACCCTTAACACAAGTTTGACAACAGGGTGGACGGGAATTACACAGACTTTCACCACAGCTCAGACAGCTCTCACTACAGCTATGACAGCTATCCAGACAGCTCTTACAACTCTTAGCTCTGGAATGTCCTCAGGTATGAATAGCATTGTATCAACTACAGTATCCGGCTGGAGTTCTACATTGAGTGCTTTTGCAAGTGCTCAGAGTGGTATCTCCTCTTACAGCAGTTCTATCATTGGTACATTGTCCTCACTTGCTGGATCATTCTCCTCAGCAATGGGAAGTATATCAAGTTCGGCAAGCTCAGCGGCGGCGGCTGTAAACAGTGCGGCGGCAAGTATCCAGTCGGCGGTAAGTCGTGCGGCAAGTGCGGCGGCAAGTATGCCTAAGGGTGCTGGTGGAGCAAGTAGAGCAATGGGTGTAGACCGTGTACCTTATGACAACTATCCTATCATGGCACATGAGGGAGAAAAGCTCCTGACTAAGAACGAAGCTAACCAGTATGAACGATCCACAAGGGGAGTGAGAATGGTTAGTAGAGCAATGGGTACAGGAGAGATCCGTGAGGACGGTACTCCAATTCTGGCACATGAGGGAGAGAAACTTCTTACCAAACAGGAAACCAAACAGGCAAGAGATAACAGACCTCTTGAGATCAAGTTTGAGAATGTTACTTTCAATGAGACAGCGGATGTTGATGAGATCATGGAAGAGATGGTAAGAAAGCTTCGCAAGGTTCAGGAGACAATGGCTTAGTAAAGGAGGAGGATCATGGAGTTTTGGTTAAAAAAGTCAAACTCTGACAAATTTATGCTACCTGTAAATCCTGAGTCTTTCACCTTTACAGAGAAGCATAATAACACCTCAGTAAATGTTAATAGTATTGGTGAGGTAAATCTCTTAGGAAAGAGAAGTTTAAGGGAGGGTACAATATCCTCCCATTTTCCTAAGCGTAACAGGAACTATGCTAATAATTCTGGTAGACAGGCTCCTTATACTTATATTCATAAGCTGAGGACATGGAAAAGCTCTGGAAAGCCTGTACAGTTGATTATTACCGGGACTAAGATAAACTTCCCTGTCACTATTGAAACTCTGAAATACGGGGAACAGGATGGGACAGGGGATGTTTATTATGATCTTACCCTGAAAGAATACAGGGCGGTAGAAATCAAAAAGACAAAGCTCAAAGAGAAAAAGAAAACTACCAAAAAGAGCGCACCTAAAAGAACCTCCAATAAGAAAAAGACAAAGACCTACACTGTTAAAAGTGGGGATTGCCTTTGGAATATTGCTAAGAGGTTTTATGGTAATGGTGCTCAATACACAAAGATTTACAACGCTAACCGGGGCAAGATTAAAAATCCTAATTTGATCTATCCCGGTCAGAAGTTGACAATCCCATAAAAGGAGGTCATATATGAAAATTCTTCACAAGTTGACGAATGATATTACAGATTATGTGATCTCTATTGAGTGGGGCGGCTCTAAGTCGCAAGTAACCCGAAAACTGGAGATCACTGTAGTAAATGCCCCTTATGATCCGAATATCAAACAGCTTAATTTAAAGCTGGCAGAAACCCTCTATCTGTATTCAGATGATTTAAAGACTGAATACTTTAGAGGGTTTATTGTTGAGCGTGAAAGAAGCAGTAAGACCGGGAACATCACTTATACAGCTTATGATCTTTGCTACTACACAAAGAAGAGCAAAGCCACCTATAACTTTAAAGGTAAAACGGCTGAGAAGATCACAAAGATTGTGTGTGATGATCTTAAGATCCCTACAGGATCCTTAGCAAAGACGGGGCATAGTCAAAAACTCATAGTCAAGGATAAAACAATCTATGACATTATTATGAGTGCTTATACTCAGGCTCATCAGGTCAACAAAAAGCTCTATATGGTTAGGGCAAGTAAGGGAAAACTGAATGTAGTTGAGTATGGAGCTACAATCTGTACCTATGAGCTGGATGAGGATACAAACATTACAGAGTCAGCTTTCAAGGAAACCATTGAGAATATGGTTAATAAAGTTCGGATCTATGACGGTGACGGTAAACAGATTGGTGTAGTACAAAATACTGGAAATCAGAAATATGGTATTTTTCAGGAAACCTACACAAAAGAGAAAAATAAAAATGCCACTACAACAGCAAAGGCAAAGTTACACGGTATTGATAAGACCGCCACTATCAAGGCTTTGGGTAACAAGATGATGGGGGCTATCACTGGTAACGGGATTGCAGTTGTGGACAAGGCTACAGGCTTAAAGGGCTTATTCTGGATTACAGGAGATACCCATGTATGGGAAAAAGGTGTTCATACTATGACGCTTACCCTTGAGTTTAAAAAAGCAATGGATACAAAGGAGGTGTGATACATGGCTAAAGCAGATCAGACTTGTGCTAATCTCATGGAGATTATGAGACAGGAGGGCTCAAAGGATAACCCGGAAACTCTCTATATCGGAACTATGAGGAGTGCTACCTCAGTGGAAATTGATGGGCTGGTACTGGATGGAGATGATGTTTATATAGCGGCTCACCTCATGGCTGGGTATCAATTTCCTTTGAAAACTCCTTATGTCTCAAGTGTCAACTTTGGAAGTGAAACCACTACAAAGACTAACCCGGCGGTGAGATCCTCCGGGCTTAAAAAGGGAGATCTGGTAGCAGTTATGAAATGTAATGATAACACTACCTATGTGATCCTTGAAAGGGTGGTGAAACCATGAGTGATACAGGAGGCTTATTTCCTTTTGATGATGCTGAGGAGTTCGGTGAGGAGATCAGCACTGAGGAGGAAGAGTACACAATAAGAGATTTTGAGATAGACTTTACCACTATGAAAATGACCGGGAATATTGTTGAGGGGCTGGATGCTATAGAGATGTGGGTACAGCTTGCACTTAGAACTAAGCGGTATGAGTGGTTAATATTTTCGTGGGATTATGGTGAGGAGTACACAGATCTCTTAGGTTATTCATACACTCAGGAATACCTTGAGAGTGAGGTTGAGAGGATGATAACTGAGTGTGTTACTCAACACCCTTACATCACTGGAATACAGGATTTAACAGTAACCGTGGAGAAAGATAAGCTCCACATTACATTTACATTACTCACAGACTTAGGGGAGGTGGAAATAGATGTATGAGGATCAGACCTACGAGGTTATCTTAGATAGACTCTTAGAAAATACAAGGGATGATATTGATAAGACAGAGGGATCTGTTTTATATACCGCTGTTGCTCCGGCTGGCTTAGAGTTTGCTATCCACTATACAGAGCTGGATGGACTCATAAGAGAGGGATATGCTGATACTTGTGACAGGGATAACCTGATACTCAGATGTAAAGAGCGTAGTATCACTCCTTACCCGGCTACAGCGGCGGTCTTACAGGGAGAGTTTAATGTTGACATTGGAGTAGGTCAGCGTTTCTCTCTGGATGAGCTCAACTATATTTCAAAGAAATATATAGGGCGTGGAAATCCTACAGAGGATGGAGGCTCAGGTACTTACTTGTATCAGATGGAGTGTGAGACTGTAGGTACAGATGGTAATAAACACTTTGGAGATCTTACCGCCATTGAGTATATTACTAATCTGGAAGTTGCAAGACTTACAGAGGTTCTTATCCCGGCTGAGGATGAGGAGGACACTGAGGTATTAAGAGCCCGGTATTTCTCCAGTTTTGAGACAGCACCTTTTGGAGGGAATAAAAAGGACTACAAAGAAAAGACAAACAAGTTAAACGGTGTAGGAGCTACAAAGGTTATCCCGGCATGGGACGGAGGAGGAACTGTTAAGCTGATTATTATTAACAGTGAATTTAACAAAGCCTCCAGTACCTTAGTAAATGAGGTGCAAGAGGCTATGGATCCTTTATCTGACAGAGGTAACGGATCCGGCATAGCTCCAATAGGTCACACTGTTACAGTAGTGACCGTTAAGGAGGTTCCTATTACTGTTACCGTGAATATCGTTTACAAAGAGGGTTACTCATGGAGTAGGCTGGGTGAGGATATCAAAGCCGCCATTGAGGACTATCTTTTAGAAATGAGAAAGGACTGGGCTAACCAGTCTTTTTTAAGTGTCAGAATTACTCAGGTTGAGGCAAGGCTCTTAAAAATTGAGGGTATTGTAGATATTTCTGATACAAAGATAAACGGGGTAGCGGATAACTTAACTCTTGCTTCTGATGAGATCCCCGTACCCTCAGAAACGGGGGTGGTAAAAAATGCGTGATAATGTTCAGATTATCAAGTATTGGATCAAAGAGCTCAGGAGAGTAGCTGAGTTTAAGGAAATTGCAAAAACTGAGGACATTGAATTTTTAAGGCTCTATGGGGAAACTGATAGAGCCTTAAAAAATCTGTTTATCGAGACAGCGGATGAGTACGGAGTTAAGCGGCTGGAAAAAGTAGCCGGGATCTACCCGGACTCTGAGGACACTCTGGAGCAAAGAAAAGCCCGTCTTTATGTGTACTGGAATGACAAGGAACCATACACAGAGGGAGAGCTTAGAAACAGGTTGGAGAGCTTATGTGGGGCTGGTAACTATGAGATTGATTCAGATTACAGAAACTTCCTGATCCGCATTATCACGAATGTAGGAGGCTATGGTATCTTTGATGAAATTACACGGATGCTTGACTACTTTCTCCCGGCTAACTTGGTACTTGATCTCAAGAACGTCCTCAGGGGGGAGGGATCCGCCGGGATCTATTATGGAGTTGGTGGGGTAACAGCTATGAGCTATACCGTAACCAATGACATTAAAGGGGAGTATCCCCTTACACAGGAGCTCTATGTTGCTCACCCATTCCTTACCGCCTCAGAGGGTATTATCACAAATGATATATCTGAGTCTTATAGCTCTGAGCTTACTCTCTATCCGGGAGTTGGATCAGCACAGGCGGCAAGTGAAACAATAACGAATGATATTAACTCAGTCAATGAGTTAAATGAGGAGAAAACTGTAGGAATTGCAGTAAGTACCCCACAAGTAATCACAGTAAATTAAAGGAGGAAATGAAACAATGGCACAGTATAAATCAGCGGTCATTACCAAAAAGGGAGTTGCTCTGATGGGTAAGATTATGTCAGGCAGTACAAAGCTGAATTTCAGTAAGATTTGTACCACTGATACTACTTACAAACAGGAACAGTTAGCCGGACTTACATCTCTGACAGGGATTAAACAGGAGGCTTTAATTGCAAGTATCACAAAGAAAAATGATGCTACTGTACAGGTAAGCACTCAGTTTTCTAACACAGCTCTTAAGACTGGCTATTATGTTAGAACTGTAGGGCTTTATGCAGTAGATCCGGCTGAGGGAGATATCCTCTACAGTGTATGTATTGTAGATGAGTCAGTATCCACCCCGGACTATATGCCGCCTTATAATGGGGTTGGTGTATCATCCCTGATTATGAACATGGTAACTACTGTAGGAAATGCGGCAAACGTAACAGTTACCGTAGATCCAGCGGCGGCGGCTACTGTATCTCAGGTCATTGATTTACAGAATCAGATTGATGATCTGAAAGGCTATACAGGTTACATGGATGAGGATATTTATGGAGTTGAGGTAGACTTTGTAAATAAGAAATGTACCCGTTTAGCTGGAGCTGTAGGACATTCAGAGGGAGAGTTTTTTGATAGCCTTACCCCGTGGGGAGGTAGAAAGAGAGTTATCCTTTCTGATGATGGTTATGAGCTGGGATCTTATGGAGATCCTCAGTACACAGAAACCGGAAAGCTGGTACAGGCTGTAAATGTAGAGATTACTCCGGCTAATGAAGAATCTACTCCAGCGGTAACTAAAAACTTCCCGGTAGGTACTCTGGTACAGGTTATGGTAAAACAGCCTAAGTTCTGGGTTAAGGTTGTACCTCTCTCAATGAGTAAAGCCACTTATGGTAGAGGTTATCAGTTTGATAAAGCCCGTTACTATGTATCTCCTGTAGCTAAGCCGGGATTTGTCGTTATTGATGAATTTAAGGCGGCTAATGGACAGGAACAGGATTTTATTTACCTCTCAGCTTTTGAGGGATCTCTGTATGATACCTCTGAGGATGCTTACATTCTGGATGATGCTCAGGTAGCAGACTTTATAGCTACTACAGGAGATAAGCTCTGTAGTATTGCCGGGGCTAAGCCTTGCTCTGGTAAATCTCAGAACCTTACCAGAAAGAACACAAGAGCTCTTGCTGATAACCGTAACGCTGGGGTTGAGGCAGACAATACCGCCAGAGGTAAAGGCTGGAGACTTCACAATATCTTTGCTCTCTCAGTTACTCAGATCCTTATGATGGTTGAGTATGCTCACCTTGACGCTCAGGCTAAGGTAGGTAGAGGAAATTGTGATAACACAGAGGATGGAGCCTCTAACATGGCTATCAATACAGGCGGTACAAGTGCTCTTGGTAACAAGTCTGGTATTGATCCTACAGGTACTAACGGTAAATGCTCAGTATCTTACAGAGGAGAGGAAAACCTCTGGGGAAATATCTGGACATGGCTGGACGGTATTAACATTGAGTGTAAGGATATCCAGAACGCGTATGTTAATCCTGATAACCTGACTATGGCAGATGATACAAAAGAGAACTATCAGAACACAGGCTTTACAATGGCAAAAGCTGGCGGCTATGTAAGTAAGTTTGGATATGATGAGACTCACCCTTATCTTTTCCTCCCTACTGAGTGCAAAGGCTCCAGTAACTTTGTAGGAGCTTATCACTGGGAGAATCACTCTTACAATGGCTTTATGGTTGCTCTACTTGGCGGTAAGTGGGATAGTGGCGGTAGTTGCTCGCCTTTCTGTCTGGGTGTGCATAGTACCTCGGGTAATCGTGGTCGTTCTTTCGGCGGTCGGTTGCTGTATGTACCTCAGGCAGATAAGCCTAAATACCTTTATAAGGTTATGGCGGCTTAAGGCTGAGGGATAAAATTTAATATTGATTGAATAATAGGGAGCTGAAAGGCTCCCTGTTTTCATAGGTCACTAATAGAGTTGGCTTTATAGTTACTCAACTTGGCGGTAAATGGAATAATGGCAGTAATTGCTCACCTTTCTATCTGAATGTGAATAATACCTCAGGTAATCGTAATCGTAATATCAGCGGTCAGTTGCATTATGTACCCTTGTGAAAATCAAGAAAAATTTGAAAATACTGAGAATTAGTGACCTTGCCTCTTGGCAAAACATAAAACAGACGGGAGCCTCCCGGACTGGGTAAAAAGTATGTAAAGGGGTGCTGATAAGGGGATTAACGAAGATCCTTGAAATGCCGTTTAGGAGTACCAATAAAGGTCGGTTCCCCTTTGGTACATACAATAAAATACAGGGTGGATAAATAAAATGACAGGTACAAAAGATCTCTTTGACTCTATTTGTAGCATGGATAACCTGTACAGGGCTTACCAAAATGCTAAGTCAGGAAAGGGCTGGTATAAAGAAGTAAAGCAGATTGAGAAAAGACCGTTTTACTATTTAGCCGGACTACAGTATATGCTCAGAAATCATTTATTTAAAACCTCAGAGTATGAGGTGTTTATCTTGAATGAGGGCAAGAAAAAGAGAGATGTTTATAAGTTACCATTCTTCCCTGACAGGATAGCTCAGTGGGCTATCTTACAAGTTATAGAGCCGTTTTTACTGGCAAATATGACAGCAGATACTTACAGTGCAATTCCCGGAAAGGGAATACAACCTATAGTAGATGATCTGAGAGGACACTACAAAACAAAGATTGTAGACGGTAAAAAGAAATCCGTGTGGGTTCCATCAATACTCCTCACTGATGAAGAAAATACAAGGTACTGTTATAAGATTGATCTCCACCACTTTTACCAGTCAATAAATCACGAAGTCCTCAAACAGAAATACCGGAAAGTATTTAAAGATCCTGAGCTTTTGTGGGTACTGGATGAAATAGCGGATAGTATCAACACAGCTACAGCGGATGATTTAATTGAGTTATCTCTATCTGGGGAGGTAGAGGTTGATCCTAACATAGGGATCCCGATAGGGAACTATATGAGCCAATACAGCGGCAATTTTTATCTTAGTTCTTTCGATCACTGGGTTAAGGAAGTTTTACACGTTAAGCACTATTACAGGTATATGGATGATGTGGTTATTTTTGCCTCAACAAAAGAGGAGTTACACGAAATTCATAAGAGAGTAACGGCTTACACAAGAGATTATTTACACCTAAGTATTAAAGGCAATTATCAGATATTCCCTACAAAAGTGAGAGGTGTTGACTTTGTAGGTTACAGGTTCTTTGGAGAATATACATTACTCAGGAAGAGTACCGCTATCAATTTTAAGCGGAAAATGAGAGCTTGTAGAAAGAAAATGGAAAATAACATACCACCTACTTACAGTGAGTGGTGTTCGTTCAATAGCTATAAAGGCTGGCTTGGAAATTGTGATAGCTATAGGTTATCGAAAAAGTACATAGAGCCTCTTATAGAATATATGCAAGATTATTATGAAAGGGAGGTAAAAGATCATGCAGAAGTTTACAGATGTTATGTCCAGTGCGGATAAGGTTGAGGCTCTGGAGATCACTGAGGAGACTGTAATTGTCAGATCTGGTATTACCCGTGTTAAGGAACCCGGTACAGAAGATGAGCCGGGATTTACCGGGTGGAAGATTGAGACAGAGGAAGTCTATGAGAAAGATGAGTATATTAAGCTCATGGCTGAGAAAAATGACTCTCTGGATCAACAGGCTACAGATCTCCAGCTTGCTCTTGCTGAGGTCTATGAGCAGATTATTTCTTAAGGAGGTGTGAGAGATGGCTAAGATTTATGCTGATCTGATCCGAAAGGGTTTAAAGACTCTGGAGGATGTTCCTGAGAGACTCAGGAAACAGGTTGAGGAGATTTTAGGCGGTGAGGCTTGATGTTGTTCAGTCTCATTCTTAAAACAATCTTACGAAAGGAGGTAGCGGTCATGGCTGTAATTTATGCAACCCTTATCATCAAGGGTAAGAAAACCTTTGCAGAGGTTCCGGCAGTCCTCAAGGACAAAGTAAAAGAGATCCTGATTGATCTGGAAGTCCCGGAGCTGGCAGAGTAAAGTAAGCCTGAAAGGTTGAGGGTAACAGTTTTGTTACCCTCATTTTTATTTCTGGCAGAAAGGAGGATCTCAGTGAGTGGAGGATAGAGATATTGACTTTGAGCACAGACTTACAGAAGTTGAGCAAAGAGCAAAAAGCAATACCAAAAGACTTGATGAGCACGATCAGGAGATTAAAGAGAATAACAATCTCATAGGTGCTATCAAAGAGCTTGCCACAGAGGTTAAGTACATGAGAGAGGATCTTAATGATACAATCGAAAGACTTAATAAGCTGGAGGGTAAAGACAGTGACAAGTGGGAGAAATTCAAGTGGTTACTTGTAGCCGGGTTAGTAACTATTGTACTGGGTTCTTTAGCCGTACAGGTGGGGCTAAAGTAGGAGGTGATCCACTTTATCTATCTGAGGATAATTACAGTGATACTCCTCAGATTATTACTCACTGTAAATAAGATTTTTGGAGGTATTTTATGAACCTGAAAGTAAGAGTAAAAAATCCTGTTTTCTGGGTGCAGATTGTACTTAGTATCCTGACTCCGATTCTTGCATATGCCGGATTAACAGCTCAGGATCTTACTACATGGAGTAAGGTTGGAGAGCTCATTGTAGGAGCTATTTCTAATCCTTATGTCCTTTCCTTAGTAGCGGTATCAGTTTGGAATACATTAAACGATCCGACTACAAAGGGCTTAGGAGACAGTGAAAGAGCAAAGAGTTATACAGATCCACAGTAATTATTATGAGGGGAGCACTTCACAGGTGCTCTCTTTATTTTTGCCTGAAAGGAGTGAGGGCAGATGTTAAGTAAAACAAATTTAGAGATTTTAGTAAAAATCATTTATGCGGTTGAGACAGGAGGACAGGTTTACGGAAATTGTAGATATAATGATTTCACAGAAGCCTACACAAACTCCTCAAGTGAGACAGCTATTACCATTGGAGCCGGACAGTGGTTTGCTGGGGAGGCTAAGACACTCCTCCAGAAAATTAAAGAGAAAGATCCTGATACTTTCAAAAAGCTGGACTCTAAGGGTGAGATTGCGGCAGATCTTAAGAGTGCAGATTGGAGTAAGTACCAGTTAAAGAAGAGCTCAGCAAAGGCTAAGACTATTGTTAAGATCATCTCCTCAGCCGCCGGGAAAGAGGTACAGGACAGCCTTGTTAGAGAACAGATGGAAAAATATGTTGCTGAGGCTGAGAAGCTGGGAGTAACAGATCAGGCGGCTCTTATGATGTGTGCTAACTTTAGACATCAGGGAGGCTTAAGTGCAGTTAAGAGGGTACTGGGTAAGACTGAAAAGCCTTATACACTGGATCATATTTATTCCGCTTGCTGTACTGATACAGGTAATCAGGTAGGGACTTATAAGTCCCGTCAGAAATTTGTATATACCACCTTAAAAAGTAAGGTGAATAGCAATGTAAAGGAGGAAACCAAAATGGGAGTAACAGCACAACAGATTATTGATATTATGGACAGTTGGGTAGGGCTTAGCAGAGCAAAAGGCACTCACAAGCCTATCATTGATCTGTACAACAGTCACAAGCCTTTAGCCCGTGGCTATGCAGTAGGCTACAATGATAGCTATTGTGATACCACAGTATCAGCGGCATTTATTAAAGCCGGGGCTGTGGATCTTATCGGAGGTACTGAGTGTGGAGTTGAGGAGCACGTTAAACTCTTTAAGAAAGCCGGGATCTGGATTGAAGATGGAACCATTACCCCGGAGGCTGGTGATATCGTAGTATTTAACTGGGATGATGCTACTCAGCCTAATGATGGATACTCAGATCATATCGGTATTGTAAGATCTGTAGCCGCTAAGAATTTTGAGACTACTGAGGGTAACATGAGCGGCGGTATTGTAGGTCACAGGACTGTAGCTATCGGATGGGGCTATATTCGTGGATTTGCAAGACCTAAATACGCAAAGGCTACCAGTTCTACACCTAAGCCGGAAAAGACGGATACAGGGGCAAATACGAAGCCTACAGGGGCTACTACAACAGCTAAAACTTACACTGTAAAATCTGGAGACAATCTTACAAAGATTGCTAACAAGGTTGGGACTACAGTACAGGTATTAGTTGACCTGAATAACATCAAGAATAAAAATCTCATTTATGTGGGACAGGTTCTTAAGTTACCGGGTACAAAGGGCTTTTGTGTAGGTTGTAGAGTGAGGGTGAATAAATCCGCTACTCACTATGCTACAGGTCAGAAGATCGCAAGTTTTGTAAAGGGATCAGAATACAAGGTTATTCAGGTAGGATCCGGTAAGTGTTTACTTGGCGGTATTGTGAGCTGGGTAAACAATTCAGATTTGACACTCTTATAATCCAAAAGGGTTATTTTGAGAGGGCTATCAGTGTAAGGGCTGGTAGCCCTATTTTTTTTTGTCTAAATTTCAGGAGATTTCTGGTTATTACTCAAATAATAAGTAATATGGGTTTACATAGTATCAAAAAGATGTATAATAAGTATGAGATATTATGACAAACCTGTACAAGTTCTATAAACAGGAGGAAAACAGGATGGTACAGGAGAAAACAAGAGCGGTATTTTATGCAAGGGTATCTACAGAGGAGGAGAGACAGCTCAACGCTCTGGAGAAACAGGTAGCTGAGTGTAAAGATGCTATTTTACGGAAAGGGTGGAAATTAGTAGATCAGTATGTTGATGAGGGAAAGAGTGGTACTCAAATAAAGAGGAGAGATGAGTACAAGAGATTATTTGAAGATCTGGAAAGTGATAAGTTTGATATTGTAGTTATCAAGTCACAGGACAGACTCCAGAGAAATACTTTAGACTGGTACATCTGGATAGACCGCCTTACTACTCACGAGAAAAAGTTGTATATGTACATTGAGGATACTTTCTACTCCCCGGATAATGCTCTTATCTCCGGGATCAAGGCTATCTTAGCTGAGGAGTACAGTAGGGAGCTCAGTAAGAAGATCAACAACAGCTATAAGAGAAGAATAGAGGCGGCTAAGAACGGGGAGAAAATCTCTATAGTAAATAACTCAAGATCCTTAGGATATGATAAAGTCAATGGTGAGCTGGTAATCAATGAGAAAGAGGCTGAGGTTGTAAGGATGATCTTTAATATGTACGCCTCAGGGGAGGGCTTGAGAGCTATCTCTAATACTCTTTATGACATGGGGTACAGAAACAGATCAGGGAATGAGATTGATCCTACTACTATCTCAAGAATGTTATCAAGTGAGAAGTATAAAGGGGTGTACGTCATTAACCAGAGACATTATGATTTTGACACAAAAAAGACTGTACTAAATCCTAAAAATGAGTGGGTACATATTCCCGGAGCTGTCCCGGCTATTGTGGAGCCTGAGCTCTGGGACAGAGTACAGGAAATTAAAAGTAGCAAGATCCAATGTGTGAAAAATGAGAAACGTGGTAGGAATTGTGGTAAGAGTATCTTTAGTGGTAAAATCTACTGTGCTAAATGTGGGGCTAAATACTGGAGATCTCCAGAGAACGACTATGTTAAATTTAAGTGCTCAAGCTACTCTAAGTATGGTAAGATTCCGGGTAAAGGGTGTGATAACAGATCATTCTCAGAAAATGCTCTTTACAGTATCCTACAATCCCTCTCTGAGCAGATTGTAGAGGTTAATACAGCGGAGGTAAGGAAATCTCTATTGAATTGGTTAGAAAGCCTCAGAGAACGCCTCAGAGCCTCACAAGGGGATGATACAATCAAAGAAGAAATCAGAAAGCAGACAGCAAGAAAAGAAAAGCTCACAGATGCTTATATGGATGGTATCATAAGTAAAGAAGATTACTCAAAGAGATATAAGGAGCTGGAGAAAACTCTTGAGGATCTGAAAGATAAACTCCTCACTTTAGAAGTAAATGAGGATTTACAAAGTATTGAGGAAGTGATACAAAATATAGATAAGGAGATGGAGGAATATCTACAGACTCAGTCTTTCAAAGAGAGCCGGGTGGAGTTCCTTAACCAGCACCTTACAAAAGTCACAGTAAATAAAGATTCTTTTCTATTAGAGTTTGATCTGATAGGAGGGGCTATACTCACAGGGAAAGAATTTTATCTGTTTGTTGACAATCCGAGAGGGTATTGCCAAGTCAGTGAAAATTTTGTGTGATGCACTGAATCTCTGGTGTATCATCGCCATTTGTGGGAATAATCCGGAGAAAGGGATTAAATACAGACATACCTGGAATATTATCCGG
>Ga0129312_1000191_pt1 | contig 62596 bp, 55 predicted proteins | sample O827metagenome_FD_94434 | JGI IMG/M metagenome (GOLD analysis project Ga0129312, IMG submission 94434) | Orangutan group fecal microbial communities from Wisconsin, USA - O827 metagenome | ecosystem: Host-associated > Mammals > Digestive system > Large intestine > Fecal | place: USA: Wisconsin... | reverse complement strand
TCTGAAATTTTCTCTTGGAATTTTTCAGGGTTGCATTGCTGTTTAGTTTTCAAGGTTCCTGTATGATCTCGCATTGCTTTGAAATCTTTGTGTTGTCTGCGTTTCACACGCGACTTGATTATAATATCATTTCGCTTTGTGGTTGTCAACAACTTTTTTTATTTTTTTCAAAGAAGTTTTCAACCGCTCTACAAGGTACAAGGCTCTGTTTTTTGAGCGAAAAAAAAGAAATCTCAGACAACAAGATCACTTTTCTTGTAGAAAACGGAGAAAGAGGGATTTGAACCCTCGCGCCGCGTTAACGACCTACACCCTTAGCAGGGGCGCCTCTTCAGCCTCTTGAGTATTTCTCCGTATTACTGAACTTTATCCTCTACCAATATAAAGTTGTAACGCATCTCACATGACGCAAAATTCATTATACATAAGTGATTTTTGTTTGTCAATGTATTTTTTCAATTATTTGGAATTTTGAAATTGTATACATTGTATTGTTTTCTATTATCAGTATTTTATTCATACTGTGCAATAGCAGCTTCAATCCGACATTTAACCTCGGCTGCAATCTCTGTCGTTTTCATGTCTTTGTATTCATCATAATATATGGGATCCAGATAGATCAGCTTAACCGTAACATGGCGCAATGACTTTTCATCAAACGGTACAAAGGCGTTGATCAGTGCACAGGGAACAATCGGACACTTAGCCTTTTGTGCAGCCTTGAAGCTTCCTCCTTTAAAATCAAGAAGCCTGTTTCCAAGCTTACTTCTGGTACCTTCCGCAAAAATCACGTAGTTTCTGCCCTGTCTTACTTCATCGGCCACCTGATTGATCACCTGCATGGACTGTCTCAGATCATCTCTGTCCATCGCCAGCGATCCGGTTGATTCCACAGCCTGTTTTAACAGCACAATATTCTTCGCTTCTTTTTTTATAACAAAAGCCAGCGGTCTGGGGCTGGAATAGAAAAACATCAATGTATCAAACAATCCCTGGTGATTGGGATACAGGATAAAACCATCTTCCTTTGGTAGCTTGTCTACATTATAGATTTCTGCCTTGATATTCCCACCCTTGATTGCGTGGGCTGCTATTTTTTTGCATTGTAAAAATCCCGGATTGTAGTCCCCATTGTAATGATGACTCAGCCACAAGAGCCTCAAAAAAAGTCCGGGAACACAAAACAGATTACGCAAAACCATCATTACAATTCTCATGATAACCTCTTTTCACTATTCCTGCACAAATATATGCGTTGTACCACGTATTGTATCTGCGCAACAATATATTGTATTAAATATTTTTATTTGTCCTATATATATAGGAAGAAACTGCTATTATTCTTTCGCATATTCCTTGATTGCTGTCTCATACAGGTTGTTTCCGTCTTTGTCGATAACAACGATAACCGGAAAATCCTTTACTTCAAGCCTGCGGATAGCCTCTGTTCCGAGATCATCGTATGCGATCACTTCGGATGAAAGAATGGACTTTGACAAAAGCGCGCCTGCTCCGCCAACAGCGGCAAAATATACTGCTCCATTTCTCACAATGGCATCTTTTACTTCCTGGGATCTTTTGCCCTTTCCGATCATGCCGCTCAGTCCAAGATCCAGCAGGGACGGTGCATACTTGTCCATTCTGCTGGCTGTTGTAGGGCCTGCGGATCCAATCGGCCTGCCCTCCCTTGCAGGAGACGGTCCCATATAATAAATCACATTATTTTCCATATTGATCGGTAATTGTTCCTGTTTCTGAAGAGCCTCGGACATGCGTTTATGCGCTGCATCTCTGGCTGTGTAAATTGTGCCGGTAATGTAAACATAGTCACCGGCTTTTAATTGTGCTGCTACCTCTTTGTTGAAAGGAGCTGTAATGTGTCGATCCATTTCTATTTTCTCCTGTATTATGATTAATATGATAATATCTTTTTTACAACACTCTTACGCTGTGCCGGTTGACATGGCAGCAAATATTGACAGCTACCGGCAGGCCGGCGATGTGTGTGGGGTAGGTGTTGATATTAACAGCAAGTGCTGTGGTCGTGCCTCCCAGTCCGCCGGGGCCGATGCCTGTTGCGTTCATTTTTTCCAAGAGCTCTTCTTCCATTTCTCTTACATATGGAATGTCCGAATGCTGGTTTACCGGTCTTGTCAGTGCTTTTTTTGCCATAAGTGCACATTTTTCAAAAGTGCCGCCAATTCCGACACCGACAACCATCGGAGGGCAGGCGTTGGGACCGGCATCTTTGACTGCCGTTAAAATGGCCTGTTTTACGCCTTCTATTCCGTCTGCCGGCTTGAGCATGAAAACACGGCTCATATTTTCACTTCCAAATCCCTTTGGTGCAACGGTGATCCGCACCTGATCTCCGGGAACGATCTCATAATGAATGATCGCAGGTGTATTGTCTTTTGTATTCTCACGGATCAGAGGATCCTTGACGACGGATTTGCGCAGATAGCCATCCACATAGCCACGTCGTACACCTTCATTGATCGCATCTTCCAGACTTCCACCTTCAAAATGCACATCCTGTCCGATCTCCATAAATATAACAGCCATGCCGGTATCCTGGCAGATCGGGATCATATCCTCTCCGGCAATTCTCAGATTTTCCTGCAGCTGCTGCAAAATCTGTTTGCCAAGCATGGCCTCTTCTGTATCCTGTGCATTGACAAGCGCTTCTTTCATATCATCTGTCAAAAAATGATTCGCTTCAATGCACATTTCTTTTATCTGCTCTGTAATGTCTGTAACCTGTATCGTTCTCATGTATCCACCAACCTGTTTTTATTATATACTTGTTATTTCTTATGATATGATATCAGGGTCAAAAGGTCAAAAAGTCGTTCGTACCTGCACGATAAGACTTTTGAACTTGGAACCCGCCAAACATGAGAAAGCAGCGATTTACGCAGTAAATCAGCGGATTTCGAATGTTTGAGAATTGTGGGAGCTGCTTTACAGCGGAGCAATTCGTGGATATCTTCTTATTAAATAAAAGGTACAATTCCTATTATATAAAGAATTGTACCTTTTTTCAATCAATCGGTCTGTTTTGTTGATTGATTTGTTTTATATTTAGATTTCTTCCAGATACTCCTCATATTCGCCTTCGCTTGCAAATAAGATGTATTCTCCTTCTACAAATCCCATATAACCACCATTTACCAAATATCCTTTCATAATGATCGCCTCCTGATATGCTTTTCCTGTTTACTTTCTTTGTTCTAAACACAGTATCGCATATCTCATGTCCTATATTTCGGACACTTGAAGCCATCATCTGATCGGATCATATAAACCGTCCGGTATTATTCAGCAATCACCTTGCGGAAGTTTTTCTTTCCGCGTTTTACTACAATACCATCACCGGTCATCTGTTCTTTGGTGTATACAGCCTTGATATCCGTAACCTTATCTCCGTCAACGCTGACACCGCCCTGCTCAACAGCACGTCTGCCTTCGTTTCTGGTAGGTACCAGACCTGATTTTACAAGAATAGATAAAATGTCAATGGAACCATCTGTCAGATCTTCATCTTTCAGAGTCGCAGTCGGCATATCAGCAGAATTGCCTGCTCCTCCAAACAGAGCCTTTGCAGCTTCCTGGGCTTTGACCGCCTCTTCCTCTCCATGAATCATCTTTGTCAATTCAAAGGCAAGGATTTCCTTTGCGGTATTTAACTGGCTTCCTTCCCATGTGTCCATTTTGTCGATCTCTTCTAACGGAATAAAGGTCAGCATACGGATGCACTTCAAGACATCTGCATCGCCAATATTTCTCCAGTACTGGTAAAATTCAAAAGGAGATGTCTTTTTCGGATCAAGCCATACAGCACCTTTCTGTGTTTTACCCATCTTTTTGCCTTCCGAATTCAGCAAAAGATTGATGGTCATGGCATATGCATCCTTACCGAGCTTACGACGGATCAGCTCCGTACCGCCAAGCATATTGCTCCACTGGTCGTCACCGCCAAACTGCATGTTACAGCCATATCTTTCATATAAAGCCAAGAAGTCATAGCTCTGCATGATCATGTAGTTGAACTCCAAAAAGCTCAATCCTTTTTCCATTCTCTGTTTGTAGCATTCTGCTGTCAGCATTCTGTTTACGGAGAAATGAGCACCGATGTCACGGATAAATTCGATATAGTTTAAGTCTCTCAACCATTCGGCATTGTTGACCATCAGAGCTTTTCCGTCAGAAAAATCAATAAATTTACTCATCTGCTCTTTGAAACATTCGCAGTTATGATCAATGGTCTCAACGGTCATCATGGATCTCATATCTGTTCTTCCGGAAGGATCACCGATCATGGCTGTTCCTCCACCGATCAGAGCGATCGGTTTGTTGCCTGCCATCTGCAGTCTCTTCATCAGACACAGCGCCATGAAATGGCCAACGTGCAGACTGTCAGCAGTCGGATCAAATCCGATATAAAAAACAGCCTTTCCGTTGTTTACCAAATCTCTGATTTCTTCTTCATCTGTCAGCTGTGCAAGAAGGCCTCTTGCTTTCAGTTCGTCAAATACTGTCATTTTTCTACCTCTTTCTTTTTGTATAGTTTGTTTCAATCATTGTGTTTTAATTATTACGCAATTAAAAAACCGTCCTTCCAATCATGAAAGGACGGGTATAAATCCGTGTTACCACCTATCTTTACAAACAGCTCACGCTGCCTGCCTCTATGCGTATCATACTAATACGCCGATAATATAACGGTTATCCCCCGTCGCAGCCTACTCGGCAACTGCCTTTTGGTGCGCTGCTCCCGGATGTATTCGGATAAAAACTCTTCATGCGCCTCTCATCAGCCGGCTGCTTTCTGTATGGTTCCTTTTTATCTTACTTGTTCCGATCTCTGCATTAAAACAAAATATGAAACTATCCAAATTGTAATGAATGTCTATCTGTTTGTCAAGCCTATTGTCCCAAACTTCTTTTACCGGACTTCTTTAACAAAATTGCAGATACCATTGTATGTAACATCCTGTAAAGTAAATGCCATTTTTTCAGCATCGTCTGATGCATTCTTGGCATCAACATCGGCTGTCATCAATAAAAACTCTGTCAAAACTGCAACTCTCTCTTCCAGATCCTTTGCAATTTTAGCACCGGCTTTTGTCAATGTGATCGATCCACCCTTGGCAATCTCAATCAATCCGGCATCTTTTAATAATCCCATCGCACGACTTACGCTGGGCTTGGAAAAATCCAAAGCCCTGGCAACATCAACGGAATGAACAGCAGCCTGCGTATTGGATAACCGGTAAATGGTCAGTAAATATGTTTTTCCTGATTCTTTCATAATCTGTTTCCTCTTTTTGTATTGTTTCACTAGATGTTAGCACATGCTAACCAACTTGTCAAATTCTTTTATAATACCAAAAACAGACATCCGGGCGTTAAAAACACTTTAATCAAGAATGGTTTTTTGAACTGCTTCAAGCTCTTCTGCGGAAGCTTCACCGGGCTCCCACAGGATATGCTGTCCATCATCCTTGTATCTCGGAATCAGATGTAAATGAAAATGCTTAACAGTCTGACCTGCTGCCTCACCATTATTCTGCACAAGATTCATTCCGTCTGCATGCAGCTTATCCACCATCTGTCCGCCAAGCTTTTTCGCCAGTACCAATACTTCCTTTGCCGTATCATCCGGCAATTCAAATAAATCTGCTGCATGATCCTTGGGTAAAATCAGTGCATGTCCCCTGGTTGCGGGACCAAGATCCAGAATCACTTTAAACTTATCATCCTCGTAAATAGATTTTGATGGAATGTCACCATTTGCAATTTTGCAGAAAATACACTGTTCGTCTTTCATCGTCCTCATCCTTTCATAAATACAAATAACTGGTCAAGCGCACGCATTAAAGTAAAATCTCCCTTTACTTTCATGGTACCGGCGCTCATAAAAGCCCGCTGGAATGTCATTCTTCCATTCACAATCTCAGACATGGTATCTTTATCGGTTGTGATATATACATCCTGCTTTTCGGTATCTTTAAAGACACATTCTAACTGCGTCTTGTCTACCGATATACATAGAGGCAGAGCCTTGCCTTCTATAACGATTTTGTAAGTTGCCTTTATTCCCGGCTGCGGTACAAAATGAGACCGGAATGCTTCGATCATATGCTCATCTTCATTTTCATCACGGGACAGCATTCCCTGAAAATAGCTTGCAAGCTCTTTGATGTCTTCTTTTTGGGTCTGCACATAAGATTCATCCGCAGCATATTGTGACAGCTGCTCTGATTCCTTTGGTGTCAGATTGATGTTTTTGTTGATGGCAACTGTCTGGCTGACAGCCTTATTGCTCGCGGGAAAACTGGGCATCTTTTGATTGATGGTCCGGTACATATTTTCCGCTTTTTTCTCAATGATCGTGTTGTAGCCCGGATTGGTGTCGAAAATGGACATATCCGGTACATAACCGCAGATTCCGCTGCAGGGCTTTCCTCCCAAAATTTCCCAGGCAACCGACAGATCCAGCTTGGATTCTCTTTCTCCATAGGTTGTGCTCATAACAATCGGACACATATAGATCTGACTGATCTTTTCTTTGTCGCCATACAGCCAGCAAGCATCCAGAAAGCTTTGCAGATATCCACCAATCCCATACCATTCCACGGTCGTAGCCAGAATAATCCCGTCTGCATTTTTCAAGGTCTGGGGAAGTGTCGTGATGGTATTTTTTAATTCCGGAAGCATAAACCGCTCAACCTTTACATTCAGTTCTTCCAGAACGTCCTGCATTTTGTTGATCACATAAAGGGAAGGATCATCCATCAGACCTCGCCCACCATAATAAATATTAATTTTCACCGGGTGCTGCCTCCTTTTTTGTTGTTTGTTTTCTGTAAATCAAAATCGCAATCAGAATCCCGACAATCAGGCCTCCGATGTGCGCTGCATTATCTACTCTTTCCTCTGTCATTCCACCAAATAAGCAATAACATACCAAAAACAATACTCTGACAAGTGACATATTGGATGCCCTTCCGTGGTTCAGCAATAAGATCCACAAAAATCCTCCCATAATGCCAAAGATCGCGCCACTTGCGCCTATCGATCCGGCGATCATCTCACCATTTGCCTGATGAACCGACTGCATATACAGGGACGCACAGGATCCTGCCAATCCGGAGCCAAAATACAAAATAAAGTATTTGATATGCCCCATTTCTTTTTCAACTACATTGCCCAAAAGAAACAGCATGATCATATTACTGGCAATATGCGTAACATTGCCGTGCAGAAACAGTGACGTTATCATCCGGTACCACTGTCCGTCCATGACCTCCTGCAATGATAATGTGCCATAATTATACAACAGATCACCGGTTAATGTACATAAAGTAAAGATAATCAGATTGGTAATAAAAATAAAATGATTGACTAAGGGCTGTTCCCGGATGCTTTTGATCTTTCTTCCGTCTGCCTGATAATATTCATTTCGTTTTTTTTCTGCCTGATAATCCGCATGCAGCCATACATCAATCTGATCACGCATCCCATAATAATCCTCTGCGCAGCCATCCGGGATCCGTAGTTCTCCTGTCTGATCATCAATGACCCAAAAGAACGGATTGTCATCCTTTAATGTAAGTGCTTTTTCATAATCATTGCTGATCACCAGCACAATACTGTGGACATCCTCCACTCCCTGGTCAATAAATTTCCACCGTACTTTATTGCGGACGGACTGCACCAGTTCTTTGGTAATAAAGGGATTCTCCATAAGATCTGCCACAACCATCGTATTGACAAATCCCGTCTCTTTTCTAAAAAATATCGTAAATTCGGGAACAGAGGTATTCATACGTAAAAAGCCATCCTGTCCCAAAAAATAAAACAACTTTTCTTTCATGTGCACACTGATATCCTTTTCTGATATCATAATACACTAAAATGATGTCAGGGTCAAAAGAAGGTATCCGGCATTTTCTATTGATATGTAAAGGTCACTCTGCCGAATTTGATCTCATCACCGGCCTGCAGCTCCACAAGCTCATTGGGCTGTATCCGGATCCCGTTTTTCATGCTTCCATTGGTGCTGTTTAGGTCTGTCAGGTATACGACATCATCCCGCAGGGTAAACCTTGCATGCAACCTGCTGATGCTTGAATCTTCGATCACGTAATCGGCCTGTTCTTTATTTTTTCCGATCACGAAGGGAAACGATGACAGATCGATCTGCCTTTGCCTGCCTCTTATCCTTCCAACCAATATCCGCTGCTCCGTATAACAGTTTTCCTGTAATAAAACTGTCGCGCAGTCCTCTTCCTCCGCTTTGGGAATATTGACAGCAGACGGACCTGAGGTATCTCCGATAGGATCTCCATAATAATTTTCCTCTTCGTATTCCCAGCCAGATACGTTATCTGATTTTAAGGGCGCTCCCAATATATCTTTTCCTGTCCCATTTTTCATTTCTTTTGAATCGTCTTTAGTCGATTTTTTCTTTTTACTCCGAATATCACAGATTTCAAAAAATACAAAGCCCACTATTGATGAAACAACAATCAGAGATCCTACAATCCCTTCTTTATTTGTCATCAGTTCATAAATATCCAGATTGTATCTCCATGCTGTAAATGCCATGATGCCGATTCCAAACAAAGCAAGAAAACCAAAAAGGAAAATCCGTTTACGCCGGACGGTCAATGGATTCTTTGTTGAGGAGTCATCAACAACAAAATCCGGTTCATCATTTTCCAAATATAAAGCAGGAGCTTCCGGCATTAAATTATTTGAGTTTCCCACTAAATCAATTCTGTTAAAACTATCCAAATCATTTGGGGATAAATCCTGGGATAAATCTTCTTTGGTTAAATTATTCATGATCAGGTTCTTTCTGACCAAATCACCGCCAAATAAGTTATCTTCAACTGAAGCTTTTTCAACTGGATTTTTTCCGGACAAGTCGTTTCCCTCTTCCCTGCACTCATCCATTCTTTCAAAAACTGCGATCAGATCACATTTTTCTTCTTTCACAAAACGATAAAAATTGTACGCATAAATTACCGTTTCCTGATCTTCATTGCAGATCTTATCCAGAATAGCTTCCGCAAAATGTTCTACATTTTCTTCAAATGATTCTTCCGGATAAGGATAATACAACAAAAGCACTTCACGCTTAGCCATATTGATATAGACATAGTCCATGTCTAAAATGACGCACTCCATATCCAGAAAGAAATCCTCAAGCTCTTTTACCGCATTTTTTATTCCTGAAAAAATCCATGTCAGATCTTCCTTTAAAAGCTTCTTTTTATCATAAAGGACAGACATGGTCTGTTTTGTGCTGATGTCATAATACAATTCTGTTTCACCATTGAAGCTGCGGACAGAAATCGGCAAAAGCCCTTTTATCCGGTTTTCGCAAAGCATTTCCAGATCATATGCCACATCACCGTCATTTTTCTCGTATTTATTGATTCTGGTATCTTTCACAACAAAATATGTCTTATGGTCTTCCCTCCTGTATTCCGCCTGCATCATATTGTGATAATCCTCCTTTTATCTTTCTGCATGTCCGGACAAACAAGACCGGATCCACCGCTTTTTTCTTTGCTTTTGTTGTAAATTCTCCTATTTTTTCACTTGTACTCATTGATACATTTATTGTATTTCCTTTTATGGAAATATCTTTTTGAATCTCATTCTCAAACAATAAATTGTAGGCTAAAACATCCTGAATAGCCTGCCCTGCCTCCATATTTTTCTGCTGGCTGTTTTTAAAGATCTGCTCGCTTGCTCTCAATGCCGAAACACAGACAGCACGCTCAATGCTGCATCGGTTGTAAAGTGAGAAAGCAATCGTGATAAAAGACATCACCAAAAATAATGAGATTGGAATAATAAAGGCGGCTTCAACTGTATAGCTGCCTTTATGATCTAACAAGATTCTATTGATTTTAGCTTTTAGGTTAATCTTATTTTTCTTTATACTTATAAAACACATATTCTTCCTTTGCTTTGTTACATATCTCCCAAATGATTCCTATAATTTATCCATCTAAACATCTCTCGATTACTACCTGTAATTTATCTGACTAATTATCTCTTTGCTACTGCCTACAATTTATCCGACTAATCATTTCCCGGTTACTGTCTGTCTTTTATCCACTTAATCATTTTCTGATTATCACCCATATCATTTATCCACCCGAACATTTACTGCACGGTGTCCGACTCCCAACCTGCGACAAAAAAACTGCCCGGATAGTTCTTTTCAATCCGCTGCATAACAGATCATAATGATAACGGTCTCCATAATCAGTCACGTACGTTATCACACCGGTGCCGGATCTTGCACATATCGGACATGCGTAATATTTTCCTCCGGATTGATTTCGCAGACCGGCAAGCTGCCCGGCATCAACATTTCTGATAGACAGATCCAGATACCGGCAATCCCGGCTATAATGATAAGCCCGTCCGCTTTCTGTGATATATACCACAATTTCCTTCTCATCATCTGCTGTATTACTTGCATTGTCATATCCATTAAACGCATGAACAACGGCTGAGGATTCTGTCAAAAATCCAGCTTTCTTTGACAATGCAAAAAATGGTGTAACATAGTAATGACACCTCAGCTTGATCCGGTCCTTTTCCATAAAACGGCTTTCAAGAAAGCTAAGCTTATAAGCGCCCCCAATCGGTGAGTTTTCCAGATAGGAGCCGGTAAGGTCTGAAACAGTGCGACTACGGACATAGGTTTCCGATAATGCAATATCAGAAAGATCCACAGAAGCATTTTCCGTTTTGTCAGTTGTCCGGTCCGTAGGATTATCTACTGCATATGCGTAAACAGCCATCTCCTTTGCCGTCTGCTGAAGAGAACTGTTTAATTTCATCTGTACACGCAGAATTTCCGTAAATGATAAAATGGAAATTACCGCAAACAAAAACAATGGTATAACAAGGGCAGCCTCAACTGTCAGGCTGCCCCTGTGAAAGAAAGGAGCTATGAAACCCGGCGACATCCTTTTTAAAAAGGAGTTACTTTGTTTTGGGAAAAAACTGATTTGGGGGTAAATCAGCCTTTCACGATGTGAGCTATTTTTCTGATTTTTCTTTTTTCTTCTATTTTTTTGTTTCACTATAATTTTATAAGCTTGGAGAGATAATGCACTTCTAATTAATTTGCTAGGTTGTCTTTTTAAAAAGGACATCGCCCGATTCCTCCTTTCCGCATAATTTCTGCATGATTTCCACATGTTTTCTGCATATTTTTATATTTGATATATATTTTTACTGTCTTTTATTTACCCTTTAGCGGTTTTCATATACTTTTTATTTCCAGTTTATTTATATTTTCATATACTTTTTGTTTTCAATTTATTTATGTTTTCATATACTTTTTGTTTTCAGTTTATTTATGTTTTCATATACTTTTTGTTTTCAGTTTATTTATGTTTTTATATACTTTTTGTTTCCAATTTATTTATGTTTTTATATGCTTTCGTGATTTATTCGCTATAGGCTATGGATCTTGATATCGTATAATTGGCTCCGTAGGTGCTGGAAATCAAAGCCTCTGCCTCGATAGAATCAACACAACAGTCCAACCGGAAATAAGAATTGCCGGTAGTTCTTCTGACATCCATCTCCACAATATTCATAAAACGCTTTGTTTTTATTTCAGAGTCCTTAAGCATCAGGTATAATCTCAGATAATCCGTATAATCCATACCGGCTCCAGCAGATAAATCCTCTTCCATGGCATCCGTTGCATATCCAAACATACTGTCCAGGGAATAATGCCAGCTCTCGTCATCCTTCATCAGCGGGATTTTTCCTCCCTCTAACAGCTTTCTTACATCATATACGCTTTCCGCATAAGCCCAGGCACATAGGATCGTCTGTTTGATTGGTTCTTTCAACTCCGGAGAAAGTGCTGCCAGAGAAACGGAATCCGCCAATATCTCTGCTTCGCTGCATCTTTGGGGACTTGCACATAGAAAGATATAATTGGAGGCTTCCCTGAGAAACAACAGCTGTGTAATCGTTGCTTTTAGATTATCAATATCGCTGCTCTTTCCATGGAGAATATATTCCATTTCATATTTCAGCTCACTATTATCCTTGGGAAAGGCATAATTACCGCTTTTCTTCAGGATATATTCATTAAATACAGGCTCATCTGTACTTTTTAATGCCGTTCTTCCTGCGAGACCGCTACCCGTATTGCAATTTTGCCCGGACAGATAATTGGAAGGATTGATGGCAGCCGTTGAAATTTCCGTTTCAGCCGGAAGCACCAGGGATATGATTCCCCTTGTCGCATTAACTGCATCCGCAGGATTATCTAATCTGACATCCTCCCAGTGATCTCCGTCTTTATCCGTAACCTTTTTCTTTGGCAAAGGGTACGAATCGATCTCCGACTGACTGGCTCCCTGAATGGCTGATACATCCAGGGTAAACAATCCTTTTTCATTTACCTCATCCAGTTGTTTTTTAAACTCTTTGGCATAGGAAACTCCATACAGATCTTTCATATAATCCACTGCCTGTTTTTTCAACAATGCTCCATTTTCATCACTTGCCAATGAATAGTCGGTGATCAGCACCTGTTCTGCCACAAGTCCAAGCAGATCCTTGGACATTTGATCTGAAGCTTCAAAATTATCGGTAAGATAGCCCTTGATATGTTCCGCCGTATGATCAATAGATGCCTGTTTTTTCCCATATGAGGTATCAATAAAGAACAGCTCATATTGCTCCAGCAGCTCCCGGTTATATTCACCCAGGGCCGAACTCATGGACAGGTCCATGGCACACTCTGTCTTCAATCGGATTGCATTTTTCCTTGCCCCTTCTACGATCAGCAGGATAAAAGACAGTAAAACGGCAAATATTAAAATAATGTATATTGAGACGGAACCCTTATTATTATTTTTCATCTGCATCCTTCCATCCTTTTTAACTCCTGATTTATCCCGGCGTTTTTTATAATGTTCTCGAGCTTTTTCTCTCATCATTTTTTATCAACCCATTTTTCACACTGACCCTCCCCTATCCCATTCCATCACCTTTTTACTTCAGCCGCTTTTTCAATTCTCTTTACCTTATAGGCTCCGGCTCATGCAATGCGGTCAAATATACTCTGTACCTTTGGATACTTTTCCTGCTTTCGCCATCTCACACTTTTGATCTGCCTTATTATCAGATCCTGCTGCTCTGTGAGCTGATTTTTTCAAAAATCGTATTAACCAGATCTGTCAGCTGCTCCTTAAAAATCAGGACTAAAGCAATCAATACCACTAAGATCAGGATCATTTCCACGGTTCCGATTCCCCGCTCATCCTGCCACAATGCTTTCATTCTGTTCATAATATTTCCTCCTTTCTCAGGCTATCTGATATGTTAAAAAAGCCGGTATCATGATGATTGCCACAACAAGCACCAACATCAGGACCATTGGAAGTAATAATTTCGTTCCGGCTTCTTCTCCGCGTTTCCGGATCAGTGACTGATGCTTTAAAAATGCATCTTCTGCCTCTTTTTCCAGCATTTCTTTCACATTGAAGGCTCCCTTTTTTAAATTGACCGCCAACAGGGAGCAAAATTTCCGATACTCCACAAGCCCGGTTCTTTTTCCAAAGTCTTCCATGGCACGTTCTTCCAAAATGCCATTATCCAGATTATGAATGACAATTCCCAGTTCTTCATATAACGGGTTCAGATTCTTATTATGATCTGCATAAATCCGCCGGAGAGCCCCGTTTAAGCTCATCCCGGCTCCCATCAGCAGGGCGAGCTTGCTGATAAACTCCGGATATTCATATAAAAGCGCCTTTTTTCTTTCCTCTGTCTTTTTCTTTAAGTCCTCATCCATGGAAAATGCGATCAGGACAGTCGAACCAACACCTAAAATAAAAATCAGGACAAAACGATAAGAATATGTATTTTTATATTGAACCTTGGTTCCGTCTATGTCGTCAGGCAGCTTTAAACTGTCAGTCGTATTTTGCACACCATCTGCTTCTGCCACAAGAGCCTGTACCTTTTTTACAAACTGCTCCTGCAAGGAAAGTTTTGGCGGTATGACTGTGACGGTATAATCTTTGGTATCTTCCCATTCTCCGCAGGAAAATCCAACGGTTATTATGACCTGTTCCGGTTCATAAAGATCTTCGCAAAATACTCTTCCCTTTGCATCAATCCGTTTTGAATCACTGGTAGTATAGGTCAGCTCTATGCTGCCGGACGCGTACTCTGTCGGAAAATACAGTGCTTTTTGTACCGCATCCAGAGATTCATTTTCACCCTTTATTTCCTGATCCAGCCGGTCTTTTGCATTTGCAAAGGCATCCTCTGCTTCTTTTTGTGTATATTTCCGGGCAGCGACGGATATGTCAATTTCAAAATCCTCATATTCCGGACTTTGAACAGAAGCTGTTATATTTTTATCTGCCTCTCCATATCCGTTCCGAAAGATCCGACCGTCTTTTCCGATTTCGCCGGATGTCAGATCTGAAATCAGGACCAGGACGCTTAACAATATGCCCGCTAAGAAAACTGCTGCCATCCGCTTTTTTCTCTTCTCCCCGTACTCTGAGAGCAGTCTGCGGATATCCTTTCCGGGGTTTAACTTCTGCAGATATTCTGCCGTCTGTCTGTTCCGACTGTTTCTCCATGTGTTGAAATTCATATTCCACCCCACCTTGTCTCACCATTATGCTTATATCCCATCCAATATCTTCTCCGACATCCGATAGGCTATATAATAGATCACCAGCACAACCGTCATCATCATAATGCCAAACAGATTGTGATACAAAGGATCAAAATACGAAGGATTGGTCATCCGGATATAGCCGATAATTCCCATCGGCATCAAATTCATGATCTGCTGTTCGTATTTTTTTGCCGCCACTAAAAGCTCTATTTCCTGCTTTACTTCCCTGCGTCTTGTGATGATCTGAATTGTTCTGCCCAATACCCTGCCCATATCGCCTCCGCTCTTTCTTGCCATCACAAAGACGGCTGCAAAATCACGGATATCCTTTGATCCTGTTTTGACCGCCAGTTCACTGATCAGTCTGTCAATGGAAACATTATTTTGTACCTGTCTGTTTAAAATCAGCAGTTCATTTACCATGTAATCCTGTTTTCCATAGCGGTATTCCAGATCCTTTGACGCATCATAAAATGCATTTTCGACAGAAGCTCCGGCCCGCATGGAACCTAACACCGACTGCAATACATCCTTGAAACGGTTTTCGGTTTCTTCAATTCGTCTATCCGCAAGCTTCTTACAGCCATTACGGTAAAGCAGTATAACAACCGGAATGGTAAACACAACACCCAGAAACGAATCGTAAAAGAGGTAGGAAACAAATCCCATTAAAATGAAGCATTTTATTATAAGAAAGCTTGTTTCTTTCCTATCTTTCTTAACAGTCTCTTTTATATCTTTCTTTACAATCTTTTTTATCTTCATTTACATTCTTCTTTATATCTCTCTTCTTATTTTTCTTTATACTGTTTCTGTCCTTATTCCTATTATCGTTTACGGTTCCTTACAAATTTTCTTTCACATTGTTCATACTTCGATCCCTGCTGCCTTCAGCTTTTGTACATGAACCATATCATTTTGCTTCACCAATGTTCCGTGTATTTTTGCTTCCTTAGTACAACCGTCTTCCACGAAAGTGTACATAGGTGAAAGCACAATCTCATGATTGTCATAACCAACCACCTCCACAATTTCCAGTAATTTACGACTATGATCCCTAAGCCTCCCCAAATGGATAATGATATCAACGGCTGACGCTATCTGTCTGCGGATTGCTTCAAGGGGCATTTCTACTCCCATCAAAACCATGGTCTCTAACCGGGTAAGCATGTCCCTTGCACTGTTGGCATGCCCGGTCGATATCGATCCATCGTGTCCGGTATTCATGGCTGTCAGAAGATCAACCGCTTCCTCACCCCTGACCTCTCCCACAATGATCCGGTCGGGGCGCATCCTGAGCGATGCCTTGATCAGGTCCCGGATGGTAATCGCTTTACATCCCTCCATATTGGCATTTCTGGTCTCAAGCCGCACCAGATTACTGATATTCCGGATCTGCAGTTCGGCATTGTCTTCTATGGTAATGATCCTTTCATCTGCCGGAATATTACCGGACAGGACATTTAAAAAAGTAGTCTTGCCGCTTCCGGTTCCCCCGGAAATAAAAATATTGTATTTTGCGTATATCAGCTTTTTAATAAAATTCATAGTCTCCCGATCTACAGATCCCAGACGGTAATAATCGTCTTCTTCCATTGGGTGATCCGGAAACCGCCGGATAGTCAGGATTGGTCCATTTAGAGCAACCGGCGGCATTACCACATGAACCCTTGCGCCAGACGCAAGCCTCGCATCCACGATCGGCGAAGCTTCATTTACAACTCTGTTTACTCTGGCAACAATCTGTTGAATCACATCAGATAACTTTTCTATGGATTCAAAGCAAGCATCCATCTTCTGAATCCTGCCTTGTCGTTCGATAAAAATACAGTCAGGACCATTTACCATAATTTCCGTTACGGAGTTATCTGATAAAAATTCCTCCAAAACATCCAGCTGTCTGATTGTCGCGAACAGCTCCTTTTGCAATCTCTTTTTCATCTGCAGGGATAACGCGCCGGATCTTCCTATCTGCAGCACACAGTCATCGATCATTTCACGGATTTCTTCATCCGAAATATCTCTGGTGTAATCCAGATTTTCCAACAATTTATCTTTACAGATCTTCCGGATCTGTCCATAATCTGTACTCATAAGCCCAAATCCTCTCCCAGTTTATTTTTGATATAATCTGCCAGCTGACTGTAGGGCAGTTCACTGACACGCTGTGGTATCTCCTTAAAGACGGGAAACCTGCATTTAACCGTCTTTTGAAGAACAGTCTCCCTGTGTGACTGCTTCAGTGCTGCCTCATAATCCGTAATCTTTGCCATCGAAAGTCCATCCGGTCTGGTCATTGTATACACTCTGTTACAAAGCTCCAAAATAGGAAACAGCCCCTGCATCCGGTCATCCAGATCCAAGACCAGGACCTCATAATCACTGTAACTTGCAATCGTCGTAATGAGCTTCAGCCACTCCTGTGCCGTTACCTGCATAAAATCCTCATAGGAAACCGCAGGCGGAATATATCTTACATTTCCAAATTCTTCAGTCATAGCTGTCAGCTTTAATAAAAACCTCTCGGTATCATCCTTCAGAAAATACATAAGATCCATCAGATCTGACTGGTATTCTTTCTGAAACCACATATGAAATCCCGAAAAAACCTCAAAATTCAGATATAAGGTCTTTTTATGTGTAGAGATCAGACGACTGCAGATAAAAGCAAATGAGGTCTGGAGACTTCTTTTGACCGGCGAATAAACACCTATGATTTCACAATTTTTTTGTGCTGTAGGGCAGACTGAGGACAGAATTTCCTCACCTCCGGCCAAGGCGCAGATATTTAAAAGCTTCTTGCAGATCATTTCTCCCGACTGGTACTTGCAAAGGGAAACCATGCCGCAGGCATCCGGTTCAACTCTTTCGTCTGTCTTTTTATCAACTAAAAGGATCATCAGATCTGTCATACCGGAAAAATCCTCTTTTTCCCATTCTTCACTCAGCAGTAATATGGAAATCTTGTGCGTCTGCAAATAGGTATGCAGTCGTACGCGGCTGTCAAAGCCCAGTATTTCAAAGGGGAGCCCTCCCTTCTTTTCCATGTAAGAAGTCAGCTTCCTTACGTACTTTTTATCCGGATCCAATACTGCTAAAATATGTTCCATACTTGAAAACCTCCGTGAAAAACAGAAAATGAAGCGGCCAGAAAAATCGGCAGCGAGAAATGAATATAGAGCCGGGAAAACTGAAACATCTTTTTCCCACAAAGAAAATATATAATTTTGATCACAGAAATGACTGCACCAATGATAACTGCGAAAATGAATATACAGACACCCTCTTCAAAACCAACAAAAGCGACAATACAAAGAAGCAGCTTGACGTCACCTCCGCCAAAAGCCCCGAAGAGAAAGAGCGGATACAGGATCAACAGCATCAAAAGACTGTCTGTCAGCCTGAAATACCATAGCTTATCCTGCCAGAGTGCACCGGCAATTCCAACAATATATCCCAAAACAACAAGCCAGTTGGGAATACGGCACTTCCAAAAATCATAGATCACAGCAATTATCAGAACAGCAAATAAAAACACTGTCTGTAACATACGCTATCCTTTAAATAAAATAATTATAGATTTTTAAAATAAAATCGGGAAACATGTCCGAAACGGACCAGAAATGTTTCAAAGATTTCAAATCATTTTTAATATGTCTGAATTATATCGGATGATTTTTCAGATGTAAACCCCTTTTTTGAAACTTTTATTTTTTTGTGAAAGGCGCACAAAAAATCACAAATATAAAAGGGCATAGAGCAGGCAAACCCCCGGAATCCCCAGGATTGCGCTTGTCAAAAGACTGATCGCATTAATGCCTACCAGAACCTCTACATGGTAATAGCTTAAAATCGCATTGACAAGAAATATCGCCACACCGCCGGAAACCAGCCGCACAATACAGCCAATCAAAAAAGCAGCCTTGTGTCTTAGCACACCAATTCCCAAAACGAGAATCAGGACAAGAAGCAGGGCTGCTATCCCATATAATTTATCCGCACCAATCTGTGCAGTATTCATCAACCATTCCAAAAAAGAGTTCATATACGTGTCTCACATTTATATTTGATACACTATATGCCTGTTCGTTTTTGATTATGCAAAAAATCCCCGGTTATCCGGATCGGAAAGACTGACATTCAGATCTGTTTTGCCATAGGTCAGTCCGGCGTATACGGTCTGTGTATTGCCCATGACAGGACCGGAGGTATCCTGTTTGCTGATGGTTTCAAAAGAGTCATGCAGACTTTGCATGATATGGACAGCTTCTTCTAAAGGCGCCGTAGTATTGTGCAGATCAGCACTGACCAACAGCTTGCTGATATAAATATACAGCTTTAACAGAGTCGGAGCCGGTTCATATTCAAAATGCAAAGAATCCATCAGCTCCTTGAGGCATCCTCTCGCTCTTTGTATATTAACACGGAAGCTTTTGACGTCATCCTCTTCAATACAATGAATCGCATCCTTGCAATATACGATAAACATTTCATATAAGATCACACACAGCTCTGTCTTGCCCGCCTGTGTGATACGCAGAGTAAATTGTTGTTTTAACTGATTATCCATACGCTGTTCCTATTACTGTAATAACTGAAGTACCTGCTGCGGTCTCTCATTGGCCTGTGATAATATGGAAATTCCGGCCTGAGTAAGCACCTGCTCATTGGTATAGGCGGTCATTTCCTCTGCCATATCACTATCCATAATACGTGAATAAGCATCTGTCAGATTTTCGGTAGTCGCATCCAGACTGTTGGCTGTATGCTCCAGCCGGTTCTGATATGCACCAAGTCTTGCACGTACGGATGAAATAAATGAATTGGCCGTTTCTGTCTGTTCTATTGCTAAAAGAGCACCCTCTTTTGTAGACAGATCCGTGTTTTTTAATCCAAGCTCTTCCAGACCCATTGCCGGAATACGGATTTCCATGATTTCACCTTCATTGGCACCAATCTGCATACGCATGGCTCCAATTCCGGTCAGATCCAAAGTAATATCCGTGGTATTTGTCATATTGGCATCCAGTATCAGTTTTACCTGAAATCCGTTATCCCCCTCAATGATTGCTTTACTTCCTTCATAACGTATCTTGCTACCAGCTGGAAAAGCCTGATTACTTCCATCCTGAAGCAGGGTAATGGATCCATCTGTCAGATTGCCGTCTGCATCATAGGTAGGATTGATCGCAGAAACAATGTACTTGCCGGCCGTAACCTCATCAGAATAATAAGATACCTTTACGCTCTGCACATCGCTGTAGCCCTTCAGATCAAAATCACCGTTTAGCAGCTTTTTACCATTAAAATCCGTATCTGTCGAAATACGCGTCAATTCTTCCTTTAACTGATCAACTTCTTTCTGAATCATCTGTCTTTCAGTATCGGAATAGGTATCGGTTGAAGCCTGTATGGCAAGCTCAGAAATACGATGTACCATATCCTGCATTTCCTGAATGGCTCCCTCAGCCGTCTGTACAACGGAAACTCCGTCAGATGCGATCTGGGATGCATTGCTCAACCCCCTCAACTGCATATTCATACGATGTGCGATCGCAAGTCCCGAAGGATTGTCTTTGGCATGATTGATCTTATATCCGGTAGACAGCCTCTCTGATACCTTGGTCAGTCTGCTGTCGGTTTTATTTAAGGCATTATTTGCTAAAATTGCAGAAACATTATAATTCACTCTCATAATTATGTACCTCTTTCTCTACACTCTGAATAAATGATTTTGCAATCAGATACAGTTCCTGATTGGATTCGGTCTTTTTATCTTTATAAAATGTACTGATATCCAGGGTCTGATTATATACACAAGTTATATCGGCAGTTTTTCCGGTTTTCTCAAGTATTGCCTCACAACATTTATCCGCAATTTTCCGATAATTCTCCAGATTTTCTTTTTCGGCTACCCGTATAAAACCTTCCGCATGACCATCCTTCACGATAAAGACAGCTGAAGCTCTGCCCAAGGTCTCATCCATTTGTTTGAGATCTACCGTAACAATTCCCTTTTTTTCACCATTTACAATTTTGACCTGTACCATCAGGGTATGATCTTCTGCCTGCATCGGTATATAATAATTTTCCTGCCCGGCATGCGCTTTCCATAGGGAAACCTGCCTCATGTCCATGGCATAGGAACGTGCATCCACAAACTGGCCGCTCTCTTCTCCGGCTCTTAAAAAAGCATCCTCCGCACGCTTGGCAAATACCTCATATGTCTTTTGCACAGTCTCTTTTCCTTCTTCAAAGGAATCGGAAAGCTCTTTCAGATCATTTAAGAAGTCCTTTTCCTTATCCTCTTTATTGGAAAGCTTTTTCAGATCACTGAAAAATGAGGTTTCCTCCGAAAGCATCTGCTCCGATATTACCTGCCATGCAGTCACGGAAAGATCATCGCCGGAAAGTGCCGAAAATACATCATCGGGAACCTTCTGCATCTGTGCAAAAAGCTCCTGGTCGGCATATACACCCGTAAAATCAGCTTTTTCCATATCCCTCATACAATTTCCGGCACGATTCTGATAATAATTCATGATCTGGTCGGAAATGGATGTCCCATTTTTTTGCACTTCTCTTAAAAGTCCGTATGCATCATCGATCTTTTCATCGATAAATCCCCTTTTTTTGGTTCTGACTGCCTGCAGCAGATGATCAAAGCTAAGGTCCTGTCTGTTTTGCACAAGCATTCCGATTGCTGCGTCATCACCTTTTTCAATCTGTCTTAACAAGCGGTAAATACCAATATAGGCATCTTTTTCCTCTGCCGTGATTCCGTTGTTTTTTTCCAGCTTGTAAAGATAATGACTGTATCGTTCCAGCGGTTCGCTCTCTGACTGCATGGATTCCAGATAAAAAGAAAGCTCATCCAAATTCATTTCCATGGGATTTACCCCGTCGCGGAGCATCTGCAGTGTCCTTTGCGGTGTCAGTCCATCCACCACCTTTTGTAACAGGGCATAGGATTCCCTGACTGCCTGTACATTTTCCTCTGAGATTTCCATTCCGTTGTAGCCCAGTATCCGCACCGCTTTCCGGTTTTCCTCTGAAGCAATCATTCCGTTTTCTTCCAGAAGTGCATCCACATTTTGAAATGCCTTGCGAATATTATCACCAAGCTCAAAGCTCGGTGTTGTCATCATGGCCTCATAGCTTTTTTCCGCTTTCTGATAATCGGCAGCTATGCTTTTACCGACCTCACATACATGATCCAGAGTGTATACACGATTGGCCATCCAGGCCTCTTTGACCGTGATACCTATGGTATCGGCAGGCAAGGTCTTTATCCCATTGAGTTCATCCTGTGTACTGGATAATGCCGTTGCATGATACAGACTTTCTTCTTTTTGCAAAAGCTGTGACAGCCGGTTTAACGGCTCTAAATCAATTTGGATTCCCTGTTTTAACAGCTTTAAATTGGCTGTGGCACTCATGGAAAGCCGGATCTCTGTCAGCTGCTTTTTTGCCCTGATATAATCCAGGGAGTTTTCCGGTTCATGATATGCAAAAGCTTCCTTTCCCTCTTTGAAAGACAGCCTTTGTGCATTTGCGGCAAAAAGATTATATAATTGCATGTCTCTGCCATCCAGAATAACACGACTGATATCTTCATCTGCCAAAAGCTGCACTTTTTCATTGATTTCCTCTGCCTTTTTGATATAACCCGCTTCGTTGGTCTGATAGCCATCGCCAACCAGAAGGTTTCCTTCCTTGGCAGGCAATCCCATAGCTCTCGCATCTGCTGCTGCGAGAGCCACGGAATTTAAGTCAAGATCAGAAAAAGCAACATCCAGCCCCGCCATATAATGCAGATTATCGTCTGTAAGCATCAGACCTCTCTTTAACAGCCACTGTGCATCTGCAAGGCTCTCCGGACGGTCTCCAAGGCCTGCCTGTTCAACAATCCTGTTTATCTGTTCATAAAGTGCGGATACCTCTTCTGCCTCACCTTTTTTCGCCATATAGCCATAGGAATCTGTCTGAAAATATCCCTGCGCTACAGCTTCGCCCTTTCCTGTTGCATAGGTTGCTTTGTACAAATTTTCAAAAGTTGGGGGCAGATCATTTTCAATCAGATACTGTCTGGCACTTTCAGAAAGCTCCTTTATTTCCTGCATTTGATCCATCTGGGATGCAATTCCCATGATATTGTCCTCTGTGACCGGAATGTTTTTTTGGATACATGCATTGGCGATCGCACCGGCATAGCCCTCGCTGACACCGGTTGCCTCTATGGTTGCAAGATCCAGATCATCCGTAAAACCGGCAATCTCAACACCGGCCTTTGCAAGCGTTACCTTGATCTGATCCATGACGGTAACCAGTTCCCCGGGAGTACAGTCTGCAGGATTTACCCCTTCCTCCTGAAGCTTTTTATAATCCGCACCAGACATCGTCTGTGACATCACAACCATATAATCTTTATTGTTTTTCTCATCAAAGGCTGTTGCCTGATAAAGAAGTGTGTTTTGTTTATTGTTGGTTCGATAAGCCTGCATACCTACAGAATTTTCATTCTGGTTCCATATAAAAACAGACTGTGTTCCAGAGGTTTTGTCTTTTTTCACCGTTTCGTCCGTACCATGGTTTGATCTTGCAACCGCTCCCTGATCGTATTTATTTTCTATCTGGTTCACAAATACATTCATAGTGCTCTCCCATTGTATATATCGAGTTTTTTGTAATAAAAAAGGATAAATGCAAAATACATTCACCCTTTATTTCGGCTGATTATGCTATTTTCATAAGATGAACATGGATTTCCGCAATAAATCCGTTCACATTTCATATCTGATGTATGGAATCAGAAACGGAACACAACCGCTCCGTAAGCCGGAAGATCAAACGTCAGTGCATAAGGCTTGCCCTCTACCTCTTCATCCTTTGCTGTAAGAGCCGGCGGGACTTTCCCGCCCTTTCCTCCAAAGCACTCCTCATCGGAATTGAGCAATAGTGTGTATTTTTTCTTTTTCCATACACCGACTTTGTAGTCCTTGCGCTCAATCGGAGTCATATTTAAAATAACAAGGATATTGTTTTTACCGGATGAAGCCTTGCGCACATAGCTGTAAATACTTCTTTCACAGTCATCTGCGTTCATCCACTCAAAGCCTGCCCAGTCTCTGTCAATCTCGTGCAGGGCCGGATATTTCCGGTAAATATCCAGAAGCTGTGATACATAGTATTTTAAAGAGCTGTGCTCTTTGTCAGCTAAAAGGCTCCAGTCAAGCTCCTTGGATTCATCCCATTCGTGATCCTGTCCGAAGTCCTGACCCATGAACAACAGCTTTTTGCCGGAGTGTGTAAACATGTAGGTATATCCGACACGCAAATTGGCAAATTTATCTACATAAAATCCCGGCATCTTGTTTAACATGGAGCATTTCAGATGTACAACCTCGTCATGAGAAAGCGGTAAAATATAATTTTCACTTGCGTTGTAGCTCATGGCAAAGGTCATTTTATAATGATTGTCTTTTCTGAATAACGGATCCAGCTTCATATATTCACAGAAGTCATGCATCCATCCCATATTCCATTTAAAGGAAAAACCAAGACCGCCTTCTTTTACATCGCCGGTCACCATCGGCCATGCCGTAGATTCCTCTGCAATCATCAGAACTCCCGGATTTCTCTTTTTCATCATACTGTTGAGATGGCGGAAAAATTCAATCGCATCCAGATTTTTGTTGTTGCCGTATTCGTTGGGAAGCCATTCTCCATCCTTTTTTCCATAATCCAGATACAGCATAGATGCAACTGCATCCACCCGCAATCCGTCAATATGGAATTTCTCAACCCAGAACATGGCATTGGCGATCAGGAAGTTGCTGACTTCCTTTCTTGCATAGTTGAAAATCTTGGTTCCCCAGTCCGGATGCTCTCCTCTGCGTGCGTCCGGATGCTCGTACAGACAGGTGCCGTCAAAATTGGCAAGTCCAAACTCATCACGCGGAAAGTGTGCCGGTACCCAGTCCAGGATAACACCGATCTTGTTTTTATGTAATAAATTGATCAGGTACATAAAATCCTCCGGTTTGCCGTAGCGTGAGGTCGGTGCATAATATCCGGTTACCTGATATCCCCAGGAGCCGTCAAAGGGATGCTCTGCAATGCCCATCAGCTCCACGTGGGTATATTTCATTTCTTTTAAATACTCTACAATACGATCCGCAAATTCACGGTAATTGTAAAATCCCTCTTCACCCTCTTTGGGATGACGCATCCAGGATCCGATATGACATTCATAGATAGCGACCGGCTCTTTCGTCCATTCCTTGTGCGCTCTGGCATCCATCCATGCTTTATCCGTCCATTTGAAACCGGAAATGTCCGTTACTCTGGACGCATTACCCGGTCTTAATTCGGAATAATTGGCATAGGGATCGGCTTTATATATCTTTTCATCATCTGCTGTTGTGATCACAAATTTATACAGATCATCCTCTTTTACTCCCGGTACAAAGCCTGCATAAATACCGCCTTCTCCCAGTCTCTGCAGCTCATATTGATAAATATCCCAGTCATTGAACGAACCTGCCACATTAACATATTTTGCATTTGGCGCCCATACAGCAAAATATACGCCTTCCACTCCGTTTTCGGTTGTTTTGTGTGCCCCCATTTTGTTGTAAATCTCATAATGACAGCCCTGAGCAAATACATACTGGTCTGCCTCCGTGATGTAAAGAGCATTTTCCTCTTTATTTTTAATCATGTAACTACCCCCCGGGTTATTTATAGAAAATCTTTCTCTCTTAAAATGATCATGTCATTTTCATCATAACGCTTTTTCAAAATGACATCCATGATATGAGAAACACTTCCTTTTTCTGATTTGATGATTGCTTCATCCACAATCTCTTTTACTTCCTCGACCGTTACCGCATGCTGGCTGGTCTGTCGGTTGGAAATACTCGTATACAGCGCAAGCATACCCATCTCATCAATAGAATACTCCTGCTCAAGTGCATACTCCCTGCCAAAATTTACAAGACCGTCATTGTCAAGCGCCGCAACGTCAATCCGCAGATTGAAGCTGTTCATCGGCATATTGTCTTTTTTGCATAATGCATCCAGTGCCTGTCTGGTATCTTCTAAAAAGATAACTATGCCATCATTGTTCGATGCTCTTAAATAATCTGCCATGGCGATCAGAGAAAAATCGGATAAATCGCCTGCCTGCTCAATAATCAGGGCTCCGTTGTTCAGACCTTTCAGGGTATCCGGAATATTTCTGGTATTGAACTGTTCCCCGGTAATCTTTGCCACTCTTCCGGAGAAGTTTTTGTTTTCCACGGATAACTCTTTTATGATATTGGTCGCAAGCTCAAGTGTGCCGACTCCTTTTTCACCGGTAATGATGACGTTGCCGACTGCGGGATCCAAGCTGATATTGTCAACGGTATGTGCAATTTCTTCCTGTACCTTTTTCGTCTTTGCAACCATGCCGAACAATTCTTTTTCTTCTTTGGAAAGCTGGCGGCGTGCAGGGTTCTTTGCATCTTCCTTATTTTCAAATACAGCTTTTTCTGCTTCTTGTCCAGAATTGTCAGAAACAGCATCGGTTACTTCCTGTACAGCCACTTCTTCCGGTTCTTCTGATTTGTCCTCTGCATCTAAATCCGTAATCCTGAATTCCGCATCTGCAAAAGACTTCTTTGCTTCATCAGCATGTCTGCCCAAAGCCTTTTCTTTTTCATCAAGTGCTTCCAAAATCTGACGCTCTAAATCCTTGTCAAATTCCTCTGTTACGGAAATGCCTTTGAGATTGACCGGTTCCGGTTCCTTTATTTCTTCTGCGGTCTTTTCCACAGAATTGATCAGCTTTTCTTCGATGCCGTTGATCTCTGCTGTATTAAAATCAAATTCTTTTGTCACCGGTGTCACGGTTTCTCCGGGGAAATCGGCAGTCGGTTCAACCGGCTCGATCTCGGTCAGTTCCTCGACCTCATCCTCATCGGTGATCATAGGATTAACTTCCGGAATATCACTGTTGTCAAAAACGGTGATGGCAGGAGTGATCATATCAATATTATCTAACAGGCCTTCTGCTGCCGGTTCTTCATAGTCCTGAAGTAACGGACCTGTCTGCGCCATTACCTTCTTGCGCATCTCTTCCAGTCTGCGTTCTTCTGCAGCCTTTTTGGTCTCTTCCCAGCCTGCCATGATATCGTTGAAGCTAAGCTGGCCGGTGATCTGTTTTTCAACCGGACTTTCTTCGGAGTCGTCAGGCTGCGCTGTTACGGTTGCGGTCTGCGATGCGGTTTCCTGCACAGGCTCGGTTGACGATTGTTCTGCTGCTGCAACAGGTGTTACATCTTCGGCTGCATGAATTTCCGGCTCTGCTACCGGTGTCTCTTCTACTAACTGCTCTTCTGCTGTTGCTGCCGGCACAACCGGTGCTGCTTCCTCAGCCACATGAATTTCCGGCTCTGCCTTTGCTTCAGGCTCTGCATCCGGTGTCTCTTCTACCGGCTGCTCAACTACCGGTGCAGCCAATAATTCTTCGACCATCGTCTGTTCTACTGCCGGTGCAACCGGCTCTTCTTCTACCGGCTGCATCTCCGGCTCTGTCTTTTCTTCAGACACAGCTTCCTGCCCACTCTCAACCGGTGCAGCCTCTTCCTCTGCAGCCGGCTGCTCAGGCTCAATGGTCGCTGCTTCAGGCTCCGCCAGTGACTGCAGCAGATCTTCTTCTGTGATCGTATCCTGCGACTCTTCGCCCAAAGCCTTTCTGACTTCTTCAATTACAGCACGTGTAACTGCTGTATCGGCGATCGGTTTCGGTTCTTTGGTCTGTTCTGCTTCGGGAGCATCCTCTGATGTCTGCTCCTCTTCTGCTTCTTTGGCACCTTCTGCAAAATCCTGAATGGATTCAATCGGAAGTGCCCGTGTGGCATCGGTGGCATCCATATCTTCCTGCTGCATGACCTCGGCAAGATTTTTAGCCAGCTCTTTTTGTAAATTAATGGTATTAAACTTGCCCATATCGGGAGTTTTTACCTGAATATCTTCTTCTTTGGCTTCGGCAAGCGGAATTTCGGGAAGATCAATTTTGACTTCCTGTTCTTTCTGCATTTCCTCTTCTATGTGCTTTGACGGTATACGCATAGTAGGCGCATTGGAAACCTCAACGGATTTGATCTGGATCGGCATGGATGGAATGGTATCCATCGTAACCGGAGATGCTGTTGATTCCTGTAAAGCTTCAGATGTCCCTTGCACTGCCATACCGGCTTTTTCCAAAGCATCCTCTTTTGTTTCATCCGGCTTTTTCACAACATAAGCATTGGAATCCGTCGCGAATCTCTGGTCATATTTTTCCTGCTGGGATGTGGTAAGAGGGGCATGCAGCATTTTGAGTTCCATGGCCTTGATCACATACTTACCTTCCCCGAACCACAGGATCAGTTCATCACATTCCTCTACACAACGAGTAGCAAGACCGATCCGGTGATACAGATATGCAAGCTCATATGCCCATTTTTCACGATAATCACGCTTTTTGTACTCTTCGAGCACAGCAATACGCTCTTCCAGGCTGACATCCTGTGCCTCATACAGACGATACTGGAGGATATAACGGCCGGTATCTCTGGGGGCGATCTGCACGAACTGTTTATAATATTCAACGGCAGGGATCAGATCTTCCAGCTTGATACTCAGCTCGCAGAGAGAATATATGATATTACGCGAATTGGGCAGGTGTTCATCTGCCAGCAACAGGATCTCCTTGCTGTCCTCATATCGACGGTTCATCTTGTACAATTCACTGACCTTACAGAGCATTTTGACACTCTTTACCCTCCGCCAGTCAATCGTATCTGCAATCTTTACCGCGTCTGCAAATTTCTTTTGTTCTATTAACGAATTGATCTCCTCAGCACGGATCTTGTATTCATACTTATCCATATAGCTCACCTCTCAGGGTCTTACACATGATGTTGTATTTTTTTACATAAAAACCCTATTTTCTAAACTAAATATAAGTTTAGCATAGGTACATTTTGATGTCAAAACAATAACCCCGATCTGTCCCCTTTTTCCTACTATTTTTCAACCGGTTTTCATCTTCTGTATCCAGATTGGTCACATCCGGCTGTCTGATTATTTTTTACAAAGCTCGTCTGACAATCTGGCAAACTGAAAAAGATCCAGTGCCTCCCCTCTGATTGTCAGGGAAAGTCCCATTTTTTCAAGTACATTCTGCACATCTTCCTTGGTGATGCCGTATATTCCGGCATTGGAAACCGCATTAACCAGTGTTTTGCGTCTCTGATTGAAGGCTGCTCTGATCAGCGCAAACATCTTTTTTTCATCCTGCACCTCAACCGGCGGCTTGTCATAACGTGTCAGCCGGATCACGGCACTGCCGACATTTGGCCTTGGCATAAAGCAGTTGGGCGGAACATTGGCAACAATTTCCGGCTTGGCGTAATACTGCACTGCCAAAGATAATGCTCCATAATCCTTGGTTCCCGGCGTCTCCTGCATCCGGTCGGCCACTTCTTTTTGCACCATGATCGTAATGGACGATAACGGAACATGGCTTTCAAACAGGCCCATGATGATCGGTGTCGTGATGTAATAGGGCAGGTTGGCCACAACCTTTAAGGGCTTCCCTTCATTATATGTATCACAGAGAGCTTTTACATCTGTTTTTAAAATATCACCGTGGATAATCGTCACATTCTCATATGCGGAAAGCGTCTCCTTTAAGATCGGGATCAGATGATCGTCGATCTCGACACAGACAACATGTCTTGCATTTTCTGCCAGATATTGTGTCATTGTACCTATTCCGGGGCCAATCTCCAGCACGCAGTCATCTGCGGTGATCTCCGATTCGGAAATGATCTTTTCCAATACATGTGTATCTATCAAAAAGTTCTGTCCGTATTTTTTTTGAAACTGAAAACCGTATTTTTGCAACACGGCGATCGTATTTGCCGGTATTCCCAATGAAGCCATAAGCTTTTATCTCCTTAAATCTTGTCCTGTCCTTCGGGCAGTCTGTTTATTTTACCTGATCATATTTTAAAAATTGCCTTTACTACGGCATGCTTTATACAAGCTTTTTGTACAAAGTGCGGGCATTGCAACCGGTCTTTTCGATAACCTCCTGTTTAGTAATGCCTTTGATCTCTGCAATTTTTTCTGCCACATAAGACAGATAAGCGGAATTGTTTCTCCTGCCGCGGAAGGGCTCCGGTGCAAGATAGGGGGCATCGGTCTCCAGAATGATCCTGTCCATCGGAAGCATTTCAACGGTCTCCTTGCATTTGCGTCCGTTTTTGAAGGTAACAACGCCACCGATCCCAAAATAAAACCCCATATTCAGAAATTCTCCTGCAAACTCCCTGCTGTAAGAATAACAGTGGATCACACCGCCGATATTTTCGGCATGTGCCTCCTTCATTGCCATAAGGGTATCCTCTGCCGCATCTCTCGAATGTACACAGATAGGCAGTCCTGCCTCGCGCGCAACCTCCATCTGACGGATGAACCAGTGCTTCTGGACCTTTCTGTCAGAAATATCCCAATGATAATCAAGGCCAATTTCACCGATCGCAACGATCTTTTTTTCGGCTGAGTTCTTTTTGATAAAATCCATGTCTGCTTCCGTCAGATTCCCGACATCGTCCGGGTGCACGCCGAGCATGCCAAATACAAAGGGAAACTCCCGCGTAAGCTCGAGTGTACGCCGGCAGCCGTCCATGGACGCTGCGGCATTGATGATCGTTCCCACGCCCTGCTCTTTCATGCCTTCGAGTATTTCTGCACGGTCCTCGTCAAATGCCTCATCATCATAATGAGCATGTGTATCTATAATCATTGCATCTTTCATAATTTCTGCCTTTAAAAATATTTTTTCAAAAAACTCTTGCCAACCGGCATTTATTATACTATAATAACACTTGCGTCGCAAGTAAGGCGCCATATATATGCACCATTAGCTCAGTTGGTAGAGCAGTAGACTCTTAATCTATTTGTCCAGGGTTCGAGTCCCTGATGGTGCACGAAAAAAGAGTGAAGAAATCTTCACTCTTTTTTATTTTCTATTTTTATTATTCAATCCTGTTGTTATACAGGTTCGCCTGTAATACTCTCATCTGCCTTATCCACTTTCTTTTTTCTAAAGTAGACAACCATCAGGACTATTGCTACAAGAATAAAAGGGCTTGCACCTACAATTCCGGTCGGAGCCGGTCCGATAAACGGATTGCCTCCGTCTTTTGTCATATAAATTCCGATACTCGCAATGCTGTTGATCGCTCCATGTGCCAGCACAGCCGGAATACAGCTTTTCGTTTTCATGGCAATATAGGAAAAGAACGTACCCATCACAATGCAGAAGCCGCACATGGCAGCAATTCCCGCAAACGGAAATCCTTTATAACCAACACCATAATTGTGTCCCACAGCCGTAAGCGGCGCATGCCAAAGTCCCCAGATGACACCATTTACCAAAAGCATCAAAACAGGCGGAAGCTTTTCTGCCATTTTAGGAAGCAGATATCCACGCCAGCCCCATTCCTCACCAAAGCAGGTAACGATATTCATGATCGGTCCAAAAAGAAGCGCTGTTACTGTCTGGGAAATCAAAACAATGAGCAGGGACTCCTGCGGGATCTGCACTCCTGTTCCCGCCAGTGTCTGGCCTAAATATCCGAAGCTTTTATCAAAATTATCGGGATATACAAGAAAATATACCAGTGCTCCTAATATGGTCAGGATTCCCGGGCCAAAATAAGCCAGAAGGTAGGTCCTGATATTTCCCTTAAAATGAGGCTTGATCCAGGCATTTTTAAAGCCTTCTTTTGTGATCAGTCTGGTAAGCAGTACTCCAATCGCCGGAAAAAACATAACCACAGCCACCAATATGCTCAATATACTCTGCATACTCCCACTCCCGGCACCATTCTCCCGATTTATCAACGGATAAATAACACCGAAGCAGTATCCATAGGTAAGTAAAAATGTGATTCCTATATAGATCAGGATTCTTTTTGTCTCTGTTTTGCGGATATTTTCTTCCATAAATCTGTCCCTCTTCTCACTTTCTATATTTATTTATTTTCGATACGTGCAGAAAGCTCGTCGTAAAGAGCTTTCGTATCCTCTTCTGTTTTTTCATTGATCATCAGAATATGATCATCTACAGTCAGCACAATACAGGCGTCGCAATCTTCATAGGTATATCTTGTATATCCACCGTATTCGTTGTTTTTACATTCGCCCATCGTAATGGATGACGTGCCAAATCCGTTGGTACGATTGGCCGCTCCATGACTTTGTCTGTACTCGATCTTCGTGATATCTGCAAGGTCAACGCTTACATCACTCCAGCACTCTGCATGGATCTCAAGCAACTGATCGGATAAGGAAACCTCGTATTTTCCCTGAAACAGTAATACCATGACAAAGCCAACGATCAGGATAACAACCGCAATTTCAATTCCGATAAAGGTTTTCATGGATGTAGAAAGCTTTCCTTCCTCCTTGGATGCCGTTCCTCCTGCCAGCTGTTTACGGTAATACCAGTAAGAATATGCAATGGGCAAAAGGCTCAGGATCAGCGCAATGCCGATCAGTGCATACATCATCCCATCGGTCGGAATAAACACGCCAAACAGGGTGGCAAATCCGCCAACAACCCACAGTTTTCCTGTGAAACGGTGTGTTTTATTCCAGTTTTCTTCATTTTGAAGTGCCCAGACAACACGCACGCCGATCGTATAGTTTTGTTTACACTTTGGAAGATAATTGCCGATCAGGATAAACATAAGGCCCATCAGTCCAAAAACAACGGTATTGATTCCTATATCGTATCCTAAAGCGATCAGATCGGTAAATCCACAGGTCAGGATCGACATAACCGGAATGACCCATATCACAGTCCGCAAGATTTTCCCATTCTGCCCTTTGTTTCTGGGATCCCTTGACACCATATAGATGCAAAACCAATGCGCCATTAAGAATATAAGCGGCATGCCAAAAACTGCAAAAGCCTTGGATGACCACCTATCTGCTACTCCGCCCACTCCCCAGTGAGTGATCATCTCATCCGGCATAAATTTCCACAAAATAATTCCAAGTAACATCGAAATCAGAACAACAAAAGACGAAAGGATAATTTGATTTTTATTCTTTTTCAGCATGATCTTCATCTCCTTTTAAATCACTAATCCACAGCATGATCTCTTCCAAAACCGAAGCGTTTAATTCATAAAAAATATACTTGCCTTCCCTGGTGTCCCGGATCAGGTCTGCATCCTTTAAGACAGATAAATGTCTGGAAATGCTTGCATCCGTCACTGAAAAATGAGCGGCAATTTCACCTGCCGACATCCTTTTGTTTTTTAAAAGATTGAGGATCTCACGGCGTATCGGATCGGCAAGTGCTTTGAGCGTATTTTGTAATGCCAATCGTAGTCCTCCTTTTATTTTCTCATTTAACATTTAACCTAATTGTTAAATGAAGTATAAAACAAAAGAATATGTCTGTCAACATATTCTTTCATACTATTTACAATGCTGATTTAAAATAGCTATCCTTCTAATATCTCCGCAATCTCTTCCGGCTTGTGGATAACCTTTTGTACACCGATCGATTTTAAAAATTCTTCGGAACGGAAGCCCCATCCAACCATGATGACATCCACATCCGCATTCCGGGCTGTCTGGTAATCGACATCGGAATCACCGATATAGACAACATCCTCTCCGGTCATCCCAAAATGCTCCATAACAGAAAACACTCCGTCCGGATACGGCTTTCTCCGCTGCCCTTCCTTATCGCCTACTGAAAAATCAAATAATCCCGGAAAATAATCGTCACACAGATCCTTGACAGCTGCATCTGCCTTATTGGATACAACAGCTGTTTTGATCCCGTTTTCTTTCAGTTTCCTTATTACCTCAGCAATGCCATCGTAAGGTCTTGTCTTGATCGCGCAATGGTCTTTGTAATAATCCATAAAAACGGCAAAAATCTCGTCTATCTGCTTAGAATCTGTATCCTCTGCCACCGCCCGCTCTACCAGCTTGCGGATCCCGTTGCCGACAAAGCTTCTTATCTCATCAATGGTACGCTCCGGCATATGGTACTTTTTCAGACAGTAGTTCATGGTGTCACAAAGATCCTCCAGCGTATTTAAAATCGTACCGTCCATATCAAAAATTGCAGCTTTATATTTCATACAATCAATAACTCCTCTATCAGATTATAATGTTTATCGATCGCCTCATTTACAAGGCTTTCGCTTTTATTTTTAATTCCATTGTAAATATCTTCGTGATACGAAACCAGAATATCTTTGGTCTGCGGATCCGCTTTTTTCAAAACAAGATCGATCCATTCCTGATACACCGTCATGACAGCTCCCATGATTGTTGAAAGAAGCTCATTGTGAGCAGCCGTAACAAGCAGCGCATGAAATTCTGTATCTGACCGGACTGCCGGATTTTCGAGGCTTTCCTGCAGATCACTCTCTCTGCCACATTCCAAACTGTTTCCAAAAGCCGGCAGGTCATTTTTCATATTGTCCAGCAAGCTTTTCATCTCCTTGTCCGCGTCTTCCGATATTCCCTTTTCCAGCAGCAACATACACACGGTCTTTTCCATTGCCCGGCGAAATTCACATACGTCCTTTTTGGTAATGGAACCGAGTGCCAGCATCACGGTTAAGATCTGGAAAATGGTCTTGTTTGCATCCGCACAGATATAATTGCCGGAGCCCTGCACACTCTTGACCATCCCCATCCCATGCAGGATGCTCAGGGCCTCCCTTGTCGAATTTCTGCCGATATTCAATTCCTGTGCAATGGCTCGCTCTGTCGGAAGCTTACTTCCGACGGTCAGAGCTTTGTTCTGGATCATGCCAAATATATAATCGATGGCTTTTTCATATTCCATCTGCACATCGGTATTTTTCATATTGCCCCCTTTTATGATTGATATTCTGATCCCGGCGCTTTTTGATTATAACAGATGCGCATAGACGGACGCCAGCACAACTGTCAGAAGTCCTGATACGGCAATCGCCAGACTGCTCATGGCTCCCTCAATCTCTCCGAGCTCCATGGCTTTTGCGGTTCCGATGGCATGGGAGGATGCGCCAAATGCCAGCCCCTTGGAAATCGGCTCTGTGATCTTAAACACCTTGCAGATCACCTCTCCAAACATATTACCCATAACTCCGGTAATAATGATAACGGCTACCGTAATCGTCACATAGCCGCCGAGCTCTTCGGATACACCCATGCCAATCGCGGTTGTTATGGATTTGGGAAGCAGAGTCACATATTCTTCGTGATTCAGTCCACAGATCAGAGCAAGCACAAATACAGTTGTAAGGCTTGTAACCGTTCCACCGATCAGTCCGGCTATCACAGCCTTGTGATTCTGCTTTAAAAGCTCCCACTGTTCATAAAGAGGGATTGCCAGACACACGGTCGCCGGTGTCAGAAACCAGCTCAGGTATTTGGCACCTTCATTGTAGGTATCATAATCAATTTCTCCAAATCCGATAACAAGGATGGAAATAATAATGGAAATAAGCAAAGGATTGAATATGCCGAGTTTGAATTTTTTCTTTAATAAAACACCGATCCCGTATGCAAACAGGCTCAACACAACTCCGGCAAACATGGACTCTTCAAAAAAACTATTCATGGTCTTTTTCATCCTTTCCTTTTCTGATGACCGTCTGCGAAATCCGCCCTGCTGCCACCATGACAGTAACAAGCGTGATCGTTGTGATCAGAAAAACCGGGACAAGCATGGATTTTAAAACGCCCCAACTCGTGATCAGACCAACTCCGGCAGGAATAAACATAACCGGCATGATCTCGATCATAAACTTTCCTGTCTCGCGTACATCCTCAAGACGGATCGCGCCCGTCATCAGACAGACAAATAAAATTACCATTCCGTAAATACTTGCCGGAATCGCAAGTGGAATGATGTATTTTAATAATTCACCAATCAATGTGATCAACAGGATCAAAATAATTTGCTTTAAGTACTTCATCCGTATTTATCTCTTTTCATAAAAAAATTGGTAGCACCAATAGGCGCTACCAACTATTATAGATTTCCTGTGGTTTTTGTCAAGACGGAGATTTGCCGGATATTTCTTTTTTTTGACAGACGGAGATTTGCCGGATATTGTTTTTTACGTCTATTGATTAAAATAATGAACCAACCGTATATACTATAAATCCGGCAATCCACGCAACGGTACACTGTAATGCAATAACAGCCAGCGCCCATTTTGTACCAAGCTCTCTTTTGATAGAGGCAACCGCTGCAACACAGGGTGTATACAAAAGGCAGAATACCAACAGTGCTGCAGCCGCAGCCGGACTGATCAGGGCAAGCAGCACATCTGTTGATTTAAACAGGACGGACAACGTGGAAACCACACTTTCTTTTGCTATAAATCCGCTGATCAGGGCTGTGGATATCCTCCAGTCGCCAAATCCAAGCGGCTTGAAAACCGGAGCAATCCATCCGGCGACCACTGCCAGTATACTTTCTCTCGAATCGACCACGACACCTAAGTTGGGACTAAAGGTCTGTAAAAACCAGATCACGATCGTTGCCAGGAAAATAACGGTAAAGGCCTTCATCAAAAAGTCCTTGGCCTTTTCCCACAAAAGCTGGGCCACATTTTTTACACCGGGCATACGGTAATTGGGAAGCTCCATAACAAACGGAACCGCTTCTCCCTTAAATGCCGTATGTTTTAAGATCGTTGCCATCAGAATACCGGTTATAATACCGGTAAAATACAAGATAACCATGACAAGTCCTGCCTGTCCCGGGAAAAAGGCACCGGCAAAAAAGCCATAGATCGGAAGCTTTGCCGTACAGCTCATAAACGGGACCATCATGATCGTCATTTTGCGGTCCCTCTCAGACGGAAGAGTACGGCTTGCCATAACGCCCGGAACAGAACAGCCGAATCCGATCAGCATCGGTACGATACTTCTGCCGGAAAGCCCGATCCGCCTTAAAAGCTTATCCATAACAAATGCAACACGCGCCATGTATCCGGTATCTTCCAGCAAAGACAGAAACAAGAATAAGGTCACAATAATCGGCAGAAAGCTGACAACACTTCCCACACCGTTAAAAATACCATCCAGAATCAGAGACTGTATCACTGCATTGACATTTACAGCTTCCATTCCCTGTGCGACATATACAGTAAGCCTGTCAATCAGCATGGCGAGCAGATCCTGAAGTCCCTTTCCGATCACATGAAAGGTCAGATAAAAAATAAGTGCCATGATGCCGACAAAAGCAGGAATTGCCGTATACTTCCCGGTCAGAAACCGGTCAATCCTGCGGCTCCTTTCGCGTTCTTTACTCTCATGAGGCTTTACTACACAGGCGCCGACCAGCTTTTTGATAAAAGCAAAACGCATGTCGGCAATTGCAGCTGCCCGGTCCATGCCTCTCTCTTCCTCCATCTGACAGATAATATGCTCTATCATTTCTTTTTCATTTTGAGAAAGCTCCAGTCTGTCCAACACCCGTCTGTCACCCTCAACGAGCTTGGTTGCAGCAAACCGGACCGGAATCCGGGCTGCCTGTGCATGATCCTCGATCAGATGCATAATACCGTGCAGGCATCGGTGAACAGCACCGTTATAATCCTTTTCATCACAAAAATCCATTCTGCCGGGATGCTCCTGATATTTGGCAACATGAAGCGCATGGTTGACCAACTCATCAATACCTTCATTTTTGGCAGCAGAAATCGGCACAACCGGAATACCAAGCAGCGATTCCATTTCATTGATATCCACAGTACCGCCGTTTCCGCGTACCTCATCCATCATATTGAGAGCCAACACCATCGGAACATTCAATTCCATCAGCTGCATCGTCAGATACAGATTTCTTTCAATATTGGTTGCATCGACAATGTTGATGATTCCTTCCGGATGTTCATCCAATATATACTGTCTTGATACAATCTCTTCACTTGTATATGGAGAAAGCGAATAAATACCGGGCAGGTCGACAACCTCCGTCAATTCATTTCCCCTGATACATCCACTCTTCCTGTCAACCGTAACACCCGGGAAATTTCCAACGTGCTGATTGGAACCGGTCAGCTGATTAAACAAGGTGGTTTTTCCGCAATTCTGGTTGCCGGCAAGAGCAAAATGCATTTTGGTCCCTTCTTCAAGCGGGTGCTCATCTGCCTTGACATGATATCTGCCGCCCTCACCAAGACCGGGGTGTTCTTTTGCGGATTTTCCTCTGGATCCTCCGGCTCTGCCATCGCAGTCACCCTCCTGTGCGGCAGCTTCCCTTACCTCAATCTCCTTTGCCTCATCCAGACGCAGGGTCAGTTCATATCCGTGAATCCGCACTTCCATGGGATCACCCATCGGTGCATATTTTTCAATCCTGATCTCAGCACCCGGCAGCACACCCATATCCAGGAAATGCTGTCTCAAAGCTCCTTCTCCACCAACCTTTGTGATAACCGCGGGCTGTCCGATCTTCAATTCTTTCAGTGTCATAAAACATCAACCTCTTCTATGTATAGCCTACAGGATTTTTCTTTAACCGATAAAAAATATCATTTTATCTCCCATATCATATCACATAGTTTTTTAAAAAACACCAAAAAAAGAAAACCCATATAAAATATATGAGTTTTCAGCTTGTAGTTGTTGTCTGATATGCAATTTACCAGTCACTGTCCCAGTCACCGCCGCCACTGTCCCAGCTGTCCCCGGAATCCCAGGTACTGTCGCTGTCCCAGTCACTGTCATCGTCCTGATTGCTTTCCCAGGTCTGGTAGTATGAGGTATCCTCAAAATCAGATGTACCATAGTCTATGTTGTAGGAATCGGATTCGTAATAGTCTTTGCTGTTTGATCTGAGTTCATCATCAACAGTCGTGGGATTCCAATCGGTATCATAAGAATCATATATATACCAGTCACCGTCCAGATAATAATAATGGTCATCCTGATAAGAATAGTATCCCTTGGACGGTCCGAATATGCCCATGACCGCAATTGCAACTATAACAATAAAAATTCCGCCACTGATAATTGTCGATATGATGTTTCCGGAGGAAGAAGATGACCCCTGCTTTTTATGGTTGTTGCCCTTCTGCTCTGCAATACGCTCCTTGAGCTTCTGATACAGCTCGTGGACTGCATAAGCCTCATCCTTGCCTTCATAACGCACGGCACGGCTGCCATCCGCTTTGTTTTTGTAGACAATAAAGAGGTCGCCCTCCTGATAAATTCCAAAGGCTTTCGGCTCTTTTGTATTGACACCGATAAAGAATCTCGTTACACTCTGCGGTGGCAGATTATGATCCTCATACCATTTTTTTAATTCCTCGATGGTCTGGGGAGTATTGTTGCTCTGCCGTTTGAAATGCGGATTTTTGGCACCACAGTGCGGGCAGTTTTCGTCGGTATCCGACATATACTCCTGACAAAATTCACATGTAATTTTCATTAAATTCCCCTTTCATATAAACTTACACAACAAAAAGCCCTTATAATAAAGATTATAAGGCAATCCAGCACTTTCTTTCAACCCGCGAATCAAAAAGATATCAGAGAAAATGCCGGATGCTTACTCTCCCTTTAAAACTTATGCATTCCTTCCCAGTTCAAATGCTTTTTTGTTTAATTCCAAAAACCTGGGCGGTACATTGGCAACGATTGCTTCCTGCCATTTTTCATCGCTGATCTCCGGAAAATATACGGACAAGCGACCCATAAGAGCAATATTGACAGCCTTGGAGGAACCCGCTTCATTGGCCAGTGCAAGGAAATCCCTGGCATCGACATCGGCACCGGCAGCCTGCATTTTTTCAACCAGATTGTCCGGATAAACCTTTGCTCCGGTAATAACCGGCATGGGTTCCATTTCCTGTGTATTAACAATCATTTTTCCGCCCGGCTTTAAGTATTCCAGCCATCTGGCTGCCTCCAGCTTTTCAAAGGACAAAATAACATCTGCCTCTCCCTTGTCAATGACCGGAGAGTATACCTTTTCCCCATATCGCACATAGGTCACAACACTTCCGCCTCGCTGGCTCATGCCATGTACCTCAGATACCTTTACATCATATCCCTGATTTAACAAAACATAACCAAGCATTTTGCTTGCAAGCAGGGTGCCCTGTCCACCGACACCGACGATCATGATATTTTTTGTACTCATTATGCTTCCTCCCCGTCATACTGTGGCAATGCCTTGAATTTGCACATCTGTGAGCAGACCTTGCAGCCGATACAAAGCGTTGCATCGATCTGTACCTTGCCGTTTTGTACTGAAATAGCAGGACAGCCAATCTTCATGCAGGCCTTGCAGCCGACACATTTGTCCTTGTTGACCTCAATCGGCGGCTTGTGTACCGTACCCTTGATCATAACGCAGGGACGACGACTGATGATGATAGAAGGCTCCTCAGCCTCAAGCTCTTCCAGTAAAGCTGTTTCTACCTCCGCCATATTGTATGGATCCACAACTCGGATCCGGCGATAGCCAAGTGCCTTGCAAAGTGCCTCTAAATCCACCTTTCCTGCCGGCTCACCACGAAGGTTTTTACCTGTTGTGGGGTTTTGCTGATGACCTGTCATACCGGTAATGGAATTATCCAGAATGATCACTGTGGAATTGGTCATATTGTAAGAAATATCGGTAATGCCGGTAATACCGGAATGAATAAAGGTCGAGTCACCGATCACGCCGACACTCTTCTTTTCACCCTCCTTGCCCATGGCCTTGTTGAATCCATGAAGTCCGGAGCAGGATGCGCCCATGCAGACATTCAGGTCCATGGAATTGAGCGGCGCGATCGCTCCGAGTGTATAACATCCGATATCACCATATACCATGATATTATGTTTCTTTAAGACATAAAAGACACCTCTGTGCGGGCAGCCGGCACACATAACCGGAGGTCTCAACGGAATTTCATCCTCTAATTTGACACTTGGTACGGTTTTCATACCAAGACAGCTGCGGATCAGATTTTGTGAAAATTCTCCGCAGATCGGGAAGGTATCTTTTCCGACAACGGAAAGTCCCAGCCTGCGGCAGTGATTCTCGATAAACGGATCCAGCTCTTCCAGGACGATCAGCTTATCAACCTTGGCCGCAAAATCAAGGATCAGCTTTTCGGGAAGGGGATAGATCATACCCAGCTTCAAAATGCTGGCTTTCTCCCCGAAAATTTCCTTTGCATACTGATATGATGTGGAAGATGTGATAATACCGACAGAGGTATCACCCATCTCAACACGGTTGAAGTTACAGTCCTCTGCCAGCGCAATCAAGTCTTTGGTACGTTTCTCCACACGGACATGCGCATTGCGGGAATTGGCAGTCATCATGACCTTTGTAGGATCCTTGACATAAGGAACCTGTGCGGGCACTACGCGCTCACCGGTCTCAACAACACTCTGGGAGTGGGCAACGCGGGTGCAGGTCTTGATCAATACCGGAGTATTGTATTTTTCTGACAGTTCAAATGCTTTTTTTGTAAATAAAATACACTCTTCCGAATCGGAAGGCTCTAACATCGGTACCTTGGCAGCCTCCGCATAGTGTCTGGAATCCTGCTCATTCTGTGATGAATGCATTCCGGGATCATCTGCAACACAGATAACCAGACCTGCATTCAGCCCCTGATATGAAATCGTAAATAAGGGGTCTGCGGCAACATTTAAGCCAACGTGCTTCATGGCACTTGCACTTCTCACACCGCCGAGAGTTGCCCCGTGTGCTGCTTCCAGCGCAACCTTTTCGTTGGGAGCCCATTCACAGTAAATCTCATCGTATTTTGCGGCTTCCTCTGTAATTTCCGTACTCGGTGTACCCGGATAGCTGGATATTACCCTGCATCCGGCCTCATACAGACCTCTGGCAATCGCTTTATTGCCAAGCATCAGTTCTTTCATTGATTTTCCTCCAAATATATCTGTAAATTATGCCATATTTTCTTTTGCGACCAGCTTGTCCGCACCATAACGCTTGCGCAGTGCCGGCTTTTCGATCTTTCCGGTTGCATTTCTCGGAATGTCCGCAAAAATAATCTCTTTAGGACGTTTGTATCTCGGCAGTGCCATGCAGTACTCATCCATTTCTTCTTTGGTCGCCTGCATTCCATCCTTGATCTCAATGATCGCCGCGGTCTTTTCACCCAGACGCGGATCAGCCAGACCGATAACGGCTACATCCTTGATCTTTTCATGCTTACGCAGGAAATCTTCGATCTGGACCGGATAGATATTCTCACCGCCGCTGACGATAACGTCCTTTTTGCGGTCTACCAGAAAATAAAAACCGTCCTCATCCTGCATTGCCATATCTCCGGTGTACAGCCAGCCATCCTTTAAACACTCAGCGGTGGCTTCCGGATTGTTGTAATAACAGGTCATGACACCGGGTCCCTTTACACAAAGCTCTCCAACGTCACCTCTTTTTACTTCATTTCCGTTTTCATCAACGATCTTACATTCCCAACGATAACCGGGAACACCGATCGCACCGACCTTGTGGATATTTTCCATACCCAGATGTACACAGCCGGGACCGGTCGATTCGGAAAGACCATAATTGGTATCATACGCGTGATTGGGGAAGTATTCCTTCCATCTTTTGATCAGTGACGGCGGTACGGGCTGTGCGCCGATATGCATCAGTCTCCACTGATCCAGCTTGTAATCGGAAAGCTTCAGATCTCCGCGATCGAGCGCATCCAGAATATCCTGTGCCCACGGAACGAGCAGCCAGACGATCGTACATTTTTCGGAAGAAACCGCTGATAAAATAGTCTCAGGCTTTGTTCCCTTTAAAAGTACCGCCTTGCTTCCTGCGACGAGGCTTCCCATCCAGTGGAATTTTGCACCGGTATGATAAAGCGGCGGTATGCATAAGAAGGTATCCGCTCTTCCGGTAGCGTGGTGCTTCTGCTCCATTTCTGCAGCCTGTGTCAGACTGCGGTGTTTATGTAAAATGGCTTTCGGAAAACCGGTTGTACCGGATGAAAAATAAATCGCTCCAAAATCATCATCGGAAATCGCGATCCTCGGAGCCTTGGAAGAGCAGTCCGCAACCAGCTCGTGATAGCTTTCCGCAAAATTGGGACAGTTATCTCCCAAATAGATCAATAGTCTTCCTTTGGAAAGTCTGTCTGCATTGACTTCAATACGTCCGATGAACTGAGGTCCGAAAACAATGACATCAACCTCAGCGAGCTCTGCACAATATAAAATCTCATCCGCATCATAACGGAAATTGAAGGGAACCGCAATAGCTCCTGTTTTTAAGATACCAAAATAAATAGGCAGCCATTCCAGACAGTTGTACATAATAATGGCAACCTTATCTCCTTTTTTGATGCCACGGCCAAGTAACATATTGGCAAAACGGTTGGCCTTTTCATCAAACACCTGCCATGTGATCTCTCTCCGGTACGGCTCAAATCTGGTAGGCTCGATCAGCTCCGATTCCTTCCAGGTCGTCCTGCGTGTCTCCTTCTCCTCCGGATTTAACTCCACAAGCGCAACCTCATCCGGATATAGTGTTGCATTTCTCTCCAAATAATCAATTACTGGCATTTTATATCCCCAATCATTTTATAATTTTTCGATTTAAACGATTAAACTTTAACGCGTTAAACCATATAGATATAAGGTATCACATGACCCGTAAAAAAGCAATGACAGCAGCCCCTTTGAACAAGTCTTTCCGGATATGGTAGAATTACAGAGTCATGGGAAAAGCAACATTTTTATGCTGAAATGTAGAAAATCTCATCAAAATCAGATATACTGTTGGATGAAGTTGGGGATTTCCAAAAAGGATTATCTCCGGATGCAAAGGAGATTTTATAATGTCTGATCAAAAAATTGCAATCGTGACCGATTCAAATAGTGGTATATCACAGTCTAAGGCTGAAAAATACGGTGTATTCGTACTTCCCATGCGATTCAATATCGATGGAGAGGAATACATTGAAGGAATTTCGATCAGCCACAACGAATTCTACGACAAGCAGGTAAACGGTTCACATATTTTTACATCGCAGCCATCCCCTGCTGATGTCATGGACATCTGGGATAAAGCACTGGAAAATTATGATGCCGTCATCCATATTCCCATGGCCTCCGGACTTAGCAGCTCTTATTCAACGGCTGCCATGCTGGCCGGCGACTATGATGGAAAGGTTATTGTCATCGACAACCAGAGAGTTTCTATTTCCTTAAAACAGGCTGTTTTGGATGCCAAAGCCCTGGTCGATGCCGGAAAGGATCTGATCGAGATCCGCAACACCCTGACCATGACAAAGGATGATGCTTCTATTTATATGATGGTGGATGACCTGAAATATCTGAAAGCCGGCGGACGCATCAGCCCCACAACCGCCGCAGTCGGTTCCATGCTTCACATCAAGCCGATCCTGTCCGTAAACGGCGGATCCATTGAAGCTTATGATAAAGTCCGTGGAACTAAGGCTGCCAAAAAGGCGATTTTGAAGGCACTGGAAAACGATATGGTCAATAAATTCCACAGCGAGGATATCAATGATTATCATCTTTATACCGCTGCCGCCTTAAGAAGAGATGAGGCGATTGCCTGGAATGAGGAAGTACAGGAGCACTTCGGAAAACGCAGCCATATCGAGGCAATCCCTTTAAGCATCGCAACCCATGTCGGCATCGGAACCTTTGGTGCCTGTCTTGCTAAGCGGATTAAAATGTAAAAATGAAAATGGCCGGTTGATTTTTCAACCGACCACCTATATAATCTGATTAAAGGTAATCGGATGCGAATCCGATCTGCCCTCAGTGATAATAATGCAAAAAAGATTAGCACTTACACTTTGGTCGGGTGGGTGCTATTTCTTTTTGTCAAAATGATTATCTATGTATGATAACAATAAAATTACAACTAATTTGCGCTACGTCAATGCGTGGTTTCTATAATAAAATCAAATACCTCTTGATATGTCATATGATGTTCCTTACAGAGTTTCACAACACTTTCATATTCCGGGTAGATTTTCTTCTTCTGTACTATCTGACAAACCTTTACTTCTGCCTCTCCTAACGGTGTCATAACCTTCTGGATCTGCCGGTCCAACACAGATCTTTCTACCGGGATTCTACGGATCCCGATCGTGGTCGTTTCCTCAAAGATAATCTGTTCCAGCTCTGCGATTTTTGTCTCGTCACAGATCACATTTAACTGCCAGCCGGGACGGTTTTTCTTCATGAAAACAGGCATATAATGTACATCTCTGGCACCTGCTGCAAACAGCCTTTCCATGGTATAGCCAAGGATTTCTCCGCTGCAGTCATCAATATTGGTTTCCAGCTTGCAGATGGCATCTCTTTCCGTATCATTTTCTGTATTATTTTCTGTATCATCCGTCACATCACAGGCTTCGATCAACATAGCTCGCAGAATACTTGGTCTTTGATAGGTTCTCTTACCTGCACCAAGTCCGATTTTTTTGATGCAAAACCGTCCGGGAAGGCGGGTATCCGTCTTTAATGCTGCTACAATCGCTGCTCCGGTAGGTGTCACAAATTCTCCCTGTACATGCATGATCTCAATAGGAAGCTGATATGCTTCCATGATATTGGCCGTTGCCGGAACCGGGATTGACAATATACCATGCTGGCAGCGAACCGTTCCCATTCCTTCACAAAGCTTCGGCACGTAAACCTTGTCAATTTCCAGATTGTCGATACAGACTGCAACCGCGATAATATCCACGATGGAATCGATCGCACCGACCTCGTGAAAATGAACATGGTCAATATCTGTCGCATGTGCCTTGGCTTCCGCTTTTGCCAAAATCTCAAAAATCTTTAAGGCGAGACTGCGGGCATTTTCTGTCATCTGCGTATGGTTCATGATCTCGCGGATCTCTGGCAGACTACAGTGCTCGTGATGATGGTGGTGGGTGTGCTCTGCGTAGTCATGGTCCGAATGAGTTTCATCTCCATGCAGATATGCCATATCATGATCGTGATTTTCATGCTCCTTATCCAACACGACATTAAAATCACAGCAGTCGACACCGGCCTTTTTTACCCTTGATATCGCAATCGAAAATCCATCTGCCGGAACGCTGTCAAGCACATCCCGCAATACCTTTTCATCCGCGCCCAGATCCAGGAGCGCAGCAACTGTCATATCGCCACTGATACCGGCATTACATTCTAAATATAATGAATTCATTTTTTCACCGTCTTTTTTATTCTTCTGATTATCATTTTAATGATCTGCAGGGGTCTTTTTCTGCAGAGTTTCATTCATACTTCCGGTCCGGTAACCGTTCAGATCCAGAGATACATAGGTAAATCCATATTCCCTGAATTTGGATGTGATCTTTGTCCGGACTTTTTCTTCTATTATTTTATCAAATTCTTCCGGCAAAATCTCGATCCGCGCCATTTTCCCGTGCAGACGTACTCTGAACTGTCGGAATCCCAGATCCAGCAAAAGCTGCTCGGCACGATCCACCATCGACAATTTTTCCGTTGTTATGTTTTCGCCATATACAAAGCGGGAAGCCAGACACGCATAAGAGGGTTTGTCCCATGTCGAAAGCTTTAATTTTTCCGATAAGAACCGGATCTCGCTTTTGGACAGGTTGATTTCCTGTAACGGACTCAGGATACCCAGCTCTTTTATCGCCTTCATTCCCGGCCGGTAATCATGACAGTCATCCGCATTGGACCCTTCCACCAGCACAAAGTCTCCTCTTTCAACCGCAATTTCCTTCATTTTGGTAAACAACGCCCTTTTGCAGATATAACAACGGTCAGGCGGATTGCTTGTAAATGCCGGCTCATTCATCTGCTCGCCGATACAGATTTCCTGATGGATATCTTCTTTTTCACAAAACTGCTTTGACTCTGCCAGCTCCCTGTCCGGAACAAATTCTGCCGTAGCCGTAATCGCAATCGCATTGTCCTTTAATACATCATGGGCAACCTTCAATAAAAAGGCAGAATCCACACCACCGGAAAAAGCCACGGCTATTCTGCCCTTTTCAAGCAGATATTTTTTTAAATTCTCCAGCTTTTCAAGTGCGATCTCTTCAAATTCGGTTGTTTCGTATTCTGTTTCTTCCAATTTTATCTCTTCCAATCCTGTTTTTGCGATTTCATTTTTATCATTGATGATTTCTTTCTGCCAGCCGGTTGATCTGTGTCGCCATATATCCGGCGCCATAGCCGTTATCTATGTTGACTACGGCGACACCGTTTGCACAGGAATTGATCATGGTAAGCAACGCAGACAAGCCATGCATGCTCGCACCATATCCGACAGAGGTCGGAACCGCGATCACCGGATTGCTCACAAGACCGCCTATGACACTTGCAAGTGCACCTTCCATGCCTGCTATTGCAATCACACAGTTTGCAGACTGAATTTCTTCTGCCTTGGACAGCAGTCTGTGAATCCCGCTGACCCCGACATCATAAAACCGCTGCACGCGGGATCCGAAAAATTCGGCTGTCTGGGCCGCTTCTTCCGCTACGGGAATATCCGCTGTCCCGGCTGTACACACAGCAATACTGCCAATCCGCTTTTTGTCCGGCTTTTCATATTTTAAAATATGGGAAATCTCATCATAGGTAATTTCCGGAATTTTTTCCCGGACCAGTTCATATTGATGTCGGTCAGCCCTTGTTCCAAAAACCTCTCCATGCAGATCATACATTTTACAATATATATCCGAAAGATAGGCATCCGGCTTGCCCGCGCAGAAGATCACCTCCGGAAAACCGGAGCGGATCTCCCTATGGGAATCGAGCTTGGCAAATCCAAGCTCTTCATAAGGCTGCTTTTTAAAAAAACGGGCCGCGTCCTCAACTGACATTTCATTATTTTTTACTTTGTTTAAAATCTCAACTGCATCCATTAAATCACCCATTTCTGTTTTTGGGATTGCGGGGGTGCATAGCACATGGCAATCTTTATTTTATTCGGCGTCTAACTCCAGATCTTCATCCTTTACAACCTTATATTCTTCCTTATTGAACAGATCGTACAGACACGGTACTACAAACAGAGTCATCAAAGTCGCATATAAAAGTCCACCGATGCAGACAACCGCTACCGGCTGCATCATTTCACTACCCATATCTCTTGCTAAAGCCATATCAAACAGACCGAGGATCGTGGTAAGTGTTGTCATAAGAATAGGTCTCATACGGGTCATACCGGCCTCTACGATCGCCTCTCTCTTTTTCATTCCCTCGGCACGCAGCTGATTGATAAAGTCAACCAGAACAATACCGTTATTTACAATGATACCGGTCAGCATGACAAATCCTATCATGGAAATAACACTGATATCCATTCCACAGATTAAAAGCGAAAGGAATCCGCCGGTAAATGCAAGGGGAATCGTAAACAGGATAATGAATGGTGATTTCAGCGACTGGAACTGCGCAACCATAACCAGATATACTAAAACAATACCCAGTAAGATCATCAGTACAAGCTGCCTCATGGCATCCATGATCTGCTCATTCTGTCCGTTAAACTCAATGGACATTCCTGCCGGCAGTTCATATTTGTCCAGTGCATTTTTTACATCCGAAGTAATTTTTGTCACATTATAACCGTCCTCAATGCCACAGCTGATCGTCAGATACCGCTTCTGGTTTTCACGATTGATCGTCTGTAAAGACTGCGTCTCTGTGATCGTTGCAATATCGGAAAGGCGGATTTTCTTGCTTTCGCCATCCTGTGTTGTCGTATCAAATGTATATTTTTTCAGATCGGCTAAAGAAAGCTTTTTCTCCTCATCCTTTTCCACCACAACATCATAGCTGTCTGTATTCATTGTAATCGAGGTCGCTGTAGTTTCTGACTGGATTGCACCGGCAAGCTTTTGATAAACCTGTGCCACGGTCAGACCTTCCTTCATGGCAGCCTTTTTATCAACCGTCACCTTGATCGCAGGTGTTGCATCATCCAGGCCGTCCGATACATCCGTCGTTCCTTTGACACCTTCCACAACCTTGGCAACATCCTTCGCCGTCTCCTGCAAAGCATCCATATCATCACCATACAGATACAGGGTCACACCGCTTCCGCCAAGCATGGACATCATACTGGACATACCGCCGTCTGCCTGTGTCTCAACTGTGCACTGATAGGTTTCACCAAGTGCATCGATCCGGGAAGCAAGCGCATGTGTATCGATCGAACCATCCTCATCCAACATAACATACAAAGTCGTGCCGGGTCCATCTGAAGAGCTTCCGCCCATCATGGACAGGGTGCTTCCCTCACTTTGTGCCATGGCACCAACACTTGCAACACCATCCATTTTCATAACATCTTCCACAATATGATCGGAAGCATCTACCAGATCCGTAAATGTCCCGTCCTCGGAAACAGTAATGGTTGCTGACATCTGGTTGGATGTCATATCCGGCATAAAGATGAAGCCTTTTAATATAGCTGCCACACAGCTGAATACTAAAAGTCCGAGTGCAATTCCAAGTGTGATAAATTTATGGTTCAAGGAAAAACTTACGAACTTTTCATAACCGGCAAGCAGCTTTTTCATCAAAGGCTGCGGCTTTTCTTTACTGTTTTTCAAAATACGGGAAGCCATCGCCGGAACCAGTGTCAGTGAAATGATCAGACTGGCGATCAGCGCATAACCCATTGTCAGCGCCAGATCCGTAAATAACTCCTTGGTAAGACCCTCTACAAAGACGATCGGTATAAAGACACAGATCGTTGTCAGAGTCGAGGATACAACCGCACCGGCTACCTGTGATGCTCCGGCCACTGCCGCTTTCAGGGCACTTTCGCCCTTGGAGATCAATCGGTATGTATTTTCGATAACGACAACCGAGTTGTCAACCAACATGCCGACAGCAATCGCCAGACCCGACATAGAAATCATATTCAGGGTAATACCTGAAAAATACATCAGCACAAAGGCAAAGATAACACTGATCGGGATAGAACACAGGGTAATAAAGGTCGGTCGTATATCCTTTAAGAACAAAAACAGGATGATTACAGCAAACAGGGCTCCCAACAGTAAGCTCTTTAATATGGAATTGATGATCAGGTAAATATAATCACCCTGATCCATCATGGTCGAATAATGGAAACCATCATACTCCTCTGTCAGCTGATCGAGGCGGTCTGTGATATTTTCGGCAACCTTGGCAGTCGCATAGGTAGACTGCTTGGTAAAGGAAAGCATAATACCGTTTGTGCCGTCAATATTGGCGTAAACCTCGTCACTGTTGTCGGACATAAAGATGTCGGCAACATCAGATAAATAAATCGGATCCAGTCCGTCCAACTGCATATCCATGATCAGCAGATGACTGATCTCGTCCTCGTCGACAATCTCATCGCCGACGCTGACCATATATTTGGTTCCGTCCTCTTCCACATAACCTGCCGGCATAGCGAAGTTCTGCGCATACAGGATCTGGGATACCATGTCCATCGTAATAATATTGTTCAGATCAGCCTGCTCATAGGCCTGTTCCTTGGCATCATTGAACTGCTCCAAGCCTTCATCCAGCTGGGACTGCGCACTGGACAACTGAAACTCTCCAAGTAAAAGCTGGGTTGTCGCTTCACTTAACTGGAACATGCCAAGCATCTTCTGCTCTTCGAGCAATTTCTGTCCGTCGCTAAGCTGCATGCTTCCATTTTCAATCTGTGCAAGACCTTCATTGATCTTGTTTAATCCGGCATCTACCTGCAAAAGCCCGTTATCAAGCTCTGTCAAAGCATTTTTGACATCGCCTCTGGACATTCCCTGCGCACTTAACGCCTGATCGATCTGACTTAGTCCGGCATTGACCTGTGTAAGGCTTTCGTTGACCTGTGCAAGCTGGGACTCCATTGCTGCGATCTTTTCATCCAGACCACCACGATCGGTTCCTGCCTGTGCCAACTGCGCATCCAGCTGTGTATAAGCTGTCTGTAATGCCTCATCGTAAGCTGTCTGATAAGCTGCTGCAAAGGCCGCCTGATACTCTGCTGAGGCCTGGATCGTGGCAAGCACATCCGCGGGAATGTCCGCATCGGCTGCTATGCCGTAGGCAGCCTTCATCTGATTTAAAACGGCGCTTTCCACCTGTGGACGTACCTGTGCTTCCACCTGTGAGGGCAATGCTGCTTCTGCATTTTTAGCTTCCTTTAATGCGGCAATTCCGCTCTCTAACTGTGTCTTGGCACTTTCTAACTCTGCTTTGGCACTCTCTGCCTTTTCTATACTGTCGGAAAGCTCCGTCAGGGATTTTTTCTTATCCTCCAGATCCTTTTTGGTTTCTTCCAGCTCTGTCTTTTTCTGCTGAAGCGGTATCTTTACTTCAAGTAACTGGCTGCTGCCGGATGAAAGCTGTGCGGAAGCGCCGGCCGTCTGCTCTGCTAACTGCTCCTTTCCCGCATCCAGCTCACTTTTTCCGGAATTGATCTTGCTCTTTCCGCTGTTGATCTCACTCTGACCGTCGTCCAGCTCTTTTTTGGCATCAGCAAATTTGTCATCCAGCGCTGCTGCAATTTCTTCATTGACTTTATCAATTTTATCCTGATTTAAAACAACATGGATTTTTGTTTCGGAAAGTCCGGATGCGTCCACACTTGCCACACCTTCTACACCTTCAAGCTTGGGAATGATCTCCTTTTGCATAAAGTTGGACAATTCCTGTGTATCCATGTCATCCATTCCGACAGCCGTAACAGAAACCGGCAGCATAGAGGGATTGATCTTTAAAATATAAGGAGTTCCTACCGTATCCTCCCAGGAACCGGACACCGAATCTACATCCTGTAAAATATCCACCGAAATGGTGTCCATATTGACATCCTCTTCAAACTCCAGAACAACCATGGAATAGTTTTCGCTGGAGCTGGAGATCACATTTTTGATCTTATCCAGCGTGGCAAACGCCTGCTCCAGCGGCTTGGATATTTCCGTTTCCACCTTTTCGGGGGTCGCTCCGGGATAGGTTGTGATAACCAGCACATACGGCAGGTTCATATTGGGCATCAGATCCGGTGTCATCTTGGTATATGACACAATTCCGAGCACAATGATCGCAACCACCGCAACAAAAACGGTATACGGCTTTTTGACACTAAATTTAGACATGTGTTCTCTCCTTTGACTTAAAACCTATGTTGACCAGTTCTATTTTCATACGATATTTCTGAATAACCTCTTCCTGTGGTTCATTCATAATAAAGATCCTGACCACAGCTTCTTTTAACATCATGATGAGCATTTCCCAGACGATTTTGATTTCTTCCATTTCATAATTCCGGTAATACTCGTCCTTCATGATATTCATAACCTTATAAAACAATCCATCCTCCTCTGTATCAAAGGGTCTGGAATGATTTCCGCAACACTGCTCCATCTGGGAGAAAACATTTTTGCAGACATCGATAAACGGACTTTCCATTCCGACTTTTATGATGAAATTCAATCCGTCCTCGAACATTTCGAACATATCTCCCCTTTTTTCTTTTAAATAAGCCTGTATCTTTTCGCTGATCTGATTCCTGAAATCAGAAAGCAGATAAGTCTGCAGATCTGTCTTATCTTCAAAATACTGGTAAAAACTGCCCCTTGAGATCTCTGCATCCTGAATGATCCGGTTAATGGATATTTCCTGAAACGGTACTCTCGCAAATTCTTTCAGGGCGGCATCGATGATCCGCCTTTTCTTGTCCTGCGGCAGATTTATAAAACGCTCGGACGGCATAAGCTTCTTTCCTTTCCGGTTGAAAATTTATCAATAATGACAGGGTGTCACATGACAGCCCGCCATTATTATGGGGGAAGTTTTTTTGAATGTCAAGAAAACTATTTCATTATTTATATATTATTTACATTCCGCACGGCGGCGCCATTGACCTTTGATTTTATTTTAGGTAAAATAGGACTATGTTTGATTACAGGAAAGGAAGTACAAAAATGGCAAAAATTATCCTTACGGGTGACCGCCCTACCGGAAAACTTCACATTGGTCACTATGTAGGTTCTTTAAGAAGACGTGTCGAATTACAAAATAGCGGTGATTACGATGAAATTTATATTATGATCGCAGATGCACAGGCATTGACAGACAATGCCGACAATCCGGAAAAGGTGCGTCAGAATATTATTGAGGTAGCTTTAGACTATTTATCCTGTGGTCTGGATCCTTCCAAATCCACATTGTTTATCCAATCCCAGATACCGGAGCTTACCGAGCTTACTTTCTACTATATGAATCTGGTTACCGTTGCAAGGCTGCAGCGCAACCCTACCGTCAAATCCGAGATCCAGATGAGAAATTTTGAAAACAATCTCCCGGTTGGTTTCTTTACCTACCCGATCAGTCAGGCATCTGACATCACAGCGTTTGATGCAACCACTGTTCCCGCCGGAGAAGATCAGGAGCCGATGATCGAACAGGCCAGAGAAATCGTCCGCCGTTTCAACTATATTTACGGTGATACACTGGTAGAGCCGAGCATTCTTCTCCCCGAAAATAAATACTGCCTGCGTCTTCCGGGTACAGACGGCAACGCCAAGATGAGCAAGTCTCTCAACAACTGTATTTATTTATCCGACCCGACAGAGGTTGTAAAGGACAAGATCAAAAAGATGTTTACCGATCCCAACCATCTTCGTGTGGATGATCCCGGTCAGGTTGAAGGCAACCCTGTATTTATTTATCTGGAAGCTTTTGCAAAGGACGAGCATTTTAAAAAATTCTGGCCCGAATATGAAAATCTGGATGCGGTAAAGGCTCACTATTCCCGTGGCGGACTTGGTGATGTCAAAGTCAAGAATTTCTTATTTGCTGTCATGGAAGATACCCTTGCTCCGATCCGCGAGCGCAGAAAACAGTACGAACAGGATATCCCCGGCGTACTTGAGATCCTGCATCAGGGCAGCATCAAGGCCGAAGCTAAAGCAGCCAAGACCTTGGAGCGTGTTAAAAACTCCATGAAGATCAATTACTTTTCTGACCAGTCTTATATTGATGAGCAGGCAAAGAAGTATGCGGAGAAATAAAATATATTTTTAATATTAGAACAAATAAAAACCACCGATGTTTGATAAAACATGGTGGTTTTTGTTATGATCATCTATTCTTCATCCTCTTTTTCCAGCTTTTCCTTTCTCTTCTTATACACGGATGCACACACACTCAATGCAGCAAAGCACAATACCATGACTATAATCCCTGTGAAAATGCCGGCTGCAACAGAACCGACAGGCTTGTGATAATTGCGATAGCTTATGATAAACTGTACAACTCCCATCAGTAATCCTGCCAGTACACTCATCAAAATATTATCTTTGAAATTCGGCTTTAACGCACGATCCCAGATACCGGCTTTGATACATCCAATCACCATATATAAGCAAATTCCCATAAATACGATCCACTCCGGAAGCATAAGCTTATAATCAGCATCCGGTCCATATAAGACAAGCTGTATGATCAAGGCTGCGCCAAGTCCCAGGAAAGCAAGCCAGTATCCTCTGCTTTCAATGTGTAAAAGCTTTTGTTCCTGCATTTCATCTAAATTGTTCCGTCTTTTCATATCAATCTTCCTCCCAAAATAAATCATCTAATGTCTTTCCCAATTCCTTGCAGATTGCAATACAAAGCTTCAATGTTGGATTGTAATCTCCCGCTTCGATCATGCCGATCGTCTGTCTGGTCACACCAATCCGCTTTGCCAGATCTGTTTGGGAAATATCCTGTTCCATTCTCGCAAGCTTCATTTTTAAATTTTTCAATATCAACCACCTACTTTTTTCTCTCGTTTCTTGATAAGCCTAATATACAATTATATTTTGCTTATGTCAAGTATATTTTACATATAATAATTTTATTTTGCACTTCTAATCCTATAGATGAGTTATTGCTAAGTTGTTATACTATCACTTGCCACAGTTTTCAGTATTCTTCTCAATGTCGGATTTTACATCTGGTGCAATAAAAGAAAAGTACAATAACCACCTTTGCAACGATTTTTAACAAAAAACGGCTGTTTCTGTTAAGAACGGTTGGTCGTAGTCTGATTTTTTTGGTGCTATAATATGTTAAAAGTAGTTGCAAAGGTGGTAACAATATGAATAATACAGACCCGACAAACCATAAAACGACCCAGAAGCCCACAAGAAAGCTGTACCTTGATAACATTCGCTGGATCACTGTTTTAATCGTTGTCATCTATCATATAATCTACATGTTTAACGGTGTACAGCCCTTCGGCGTTATCGGAGCATTTCACGAAAATCAATGGCAGGATGCCTTCCAGTATCTGGTATATCCATGGTTTATGGCGCTTTTATTTGTCGTATCCGGTATGAGCGCCAGATATTATCTGCAAAATCATACGCACAAAGAATTTGTAAAAGACAAAACCCGCAAATTACTTGTGCCGTCTACTATCGGACTTTTTGTATTTCACTGGATACTGGGATATTATAATATGAAGATTGGTGGAGGCCTTGACAGCTTATCGGCTGTTCCCGGACCCATTCTTTATGTTATTATGGCATTGTCCGGTATCGGTGTGCTCTGGTATATCCAGGTTTTATGGATTTTTTCCATTTTGCTTTTATGGATTATCAGGATTGAAAAAGACCGGCTGTGGAGGCTCTGTGCCCATACACCGGTCCGGCTGATCGTTGTAATGACCGTCTTTGCCTATGGATTTGCACAGATTTTAAATACACCTGTTGTTACCGTTTACCGCTTTGGCATTTATGGCTTCTGCTTCTTTGCGGGATACTTTCTTTTTTCACATGATGGTGTCATACAGCGGTTGGAAAAATGGTGGTATCTGTGGGATGTGACCGCCATCGGTCTGGGAATTGCATATACCGTCATCTATTTTGGTGAAAATTATGCCACAGAGCCTGTGATCAACAATGTACTTGCCTGCTCCTACTGCTGGTTTGCAATCCTCGCCATCCTCACGACCATGAAAAAATACGGAAATAAGGTCAATTCCTTTACCACATGGATGTCCAAAAAATCCTGGGGACTATATATTTTTCACTATCTCCCCCTTGCCATGGTATCCTACTACCTGCACATTTACGCTCCCGGAATGTCACCTGCCATTGTTTATATTCTGGTAGGAATCAGCGCCTTTTGGGGCGGTTATCTATTATATGAAATAATAAGCAGGATTCCCCTCATCAGATGGTGCGTGCTGGGAATCAAAAAGGAGAAAAAACATGTTTAAGGATAATCTGATATCTCTTCGTAAAAATCTCAATCTTTCACAGGATGAGCTGGCAGAAAAAATCGGTGTTTCCAGACAGACCCTGTCAAAATATGAAACCGGCGAATCCCTGCCGGATATTGAAAAATGCCGGCTTTTAGCCGATGTTTTCGGTGTCAGTATGGATGATCTGACCAATTATGATAAAGAAGATACCGATAATCTGGGCCTTGGAGTGCCGCCCAAGGGAAAACATATCTTTGGCATCGTCAAAGTCGGAGATAAAGGTCAGATCGTCATTCCAAGCAAGGCTCGGAAGATCTTTGGCATAAATCCCGGTGACAATCTGATCGTACTGGGTGACGAAGGTCAGGGCATTGCCATTATCAAAGAAAAAGGGCTGTTGGATCTGTTAAATGCGGGCAGACATAAAAATACCGATCTCTGAATGTTTCCTTGATAAGACATTCAAAAATCGGTATCTGTCATCATTTATTTATGCATTGGATATTGCCATGCTCAGGCATCCAGATATTTCTGGTATTTTTCATTGATCTCATCCTGATATACAAAGGCTACGATTCCGGGGCCGGTATGTGCACCGATCGCGCAGCCGATACGGGTCTCCATAAAGCCCTTTACGTGCAACTCTTCCTGTAAAAGAGCCTTTAATTTCTCATAGCTTTCCGGCTCAACCCCATGTGCTACACCAATGATCTGTCTGTCAAAATCAGCACCCTTTTCCTTTCCGATTTCCACAATTCTCTTGATTGCACGATGCCATCCACGTACCTTTTCTGTTGCCTGAAGCGCACCGTTTTCATCTACTTCAATGATCGGCTTGATATCAAGCATCGTACCGGCAATCGCTGATGTCCTGCTGATACGGCCGCCCTTCATCAGATAATCCAGTGTACGGACAGCTACCGCATGCTTCATATGATCACAGAAATACCGGGCAGCTTCGATCAGTAAATCCTTGTCTGCACCGTTTCTCTGCATGGTCAGCAGCTTATAAACAACCAGACCAAATCCCATAGATGCACACTTGGAATCTATAATGGTGATCTTGAAATCCGGATATTCTTCTATAATTGCTTCCTTAGCCAGATTGGCAGCCTGGAAGGTACCGGCAATTCCGGTTGAAAAACAAATATACAGCACTTCATCCCCCGCCTGTGCAAACGGTCTGAAATGCTCCTGAAACATATACTGGCTGACATGATATGTCTTAATATCTTTTCCTTCTGCCTGGATCCTGTAAAAATCATCCGGGAAGATAGTCTCTCCGTCAAAATAATCGGTTCCCTCGATTGTAACCGGTGTCGGAATGACATGCAGATCAAATTCCTCAATGATCTCTTTGGAAACGTCTGATGCCGAATCGGTAATAATCTTAAAAGCCATAAAAATGGTTTCTCCTTTCATGGATCATATAAAATGATTCCTCTAACTATGCGGCAATAAAGCAACCGGCTTATAAAATTGGTCTTGTAACCTCACAAAGCCAATCGTATTCTTCTTTATTTAAACACAGACCTATTCTATCACATACCTGCCTGTGATAGGTATTTAAAATTGTTTTTTCTGCAAAATTTAATAATTTTTCATCAATTGCGTCCCGGTCAAAAGGCACAAAGGTCAATGGACGGAAGCCGTAAACTCCGTTTCCTTCTTCCACGCACTCGATCAGGCTTTCCAGTCGAATGCCATATTTTCCCTCGATATACAATCCCGGCTCATCGGAAGTGACCATGCCCGGCTCCATCGCCGTCACGCTGACGGCAGTATTTCCTCTTGGGGTACGGAATGCATTCGGTCCCTCATGAACACTTAAAATATAACCAACTCCATGTCCGGTTCCATGATTGAAGTCCAGGCCCTCTCTCCACAAAGGCTCTCTGGCAATCGCATCCAGACTGTAACCGGTCACACCCTTTATAAATTTTGCTCCCAAAAGATTCAGATGGGATTTCAAAACCAGTGTGTAATGCTTTTTCTGTTCATCCGTCAGCTCATCCGCGCCTGCCATCGCAACCGTACGTGTGATATCCGTTGTTCCACACATATAATGCGCTCCGGTATCGGAAAGCAGAAAGCTTCCGGCTCCGACTGCTGCATCGGTCTCTTTGGTCGCAGAATAATGAACGATCGCACCATGCGGTCCATATGCCATAATCGGATCAAAGCTTTCTTCCAGAAACTGTGGATTCTGCTTCCGGTATTTTAACAGGATCTCTGCAAGCTGCATTTCCGTAAGCAGGGGCTCTGTCCAGACCCCATTGCGCACAGCATCCCTGTAATTTTTTAAAAAAAACAAAAACTTGGTAACGGCAACACCGTCAAAGATATGTGCCTCCCGGATATTTTTAAGCTCTGTTTCATTTTTAATCGCTTTTTTAAGCTCCGAAGGATTGGGCCGGTTGATGATCTCATTGTGATTTTGTGAAATTGCCTGAAGCAGGGCTGCATTGACGATGCTTTCATTTAGCAACACTCTCTGATTGTTAAATCCGGTAACAAACGAATAAATATCATTGTAGCTTCTAAGCTCCATGCCTTCCATCCGGGATAGATCAATACCCTTTAAGGCATCAGCATCGGCAAATAACATACACTGACCGGCCGTGATCACAAGATATGATAAAAATACCGGATCACAATGGATGTCATTTCCACGCAGATTGAGGACCCACGCAATATCCTCCAAGGAGGTCAGGATATGAACCGTCGCCCGGAGCTTTTTCATATCCGCCCGGATTGCCGCAATTTTATCTGCCGCGCTGACACCTGCTTTTTCCATCGGCAGTTCCCATACCGGATGAAAAACAAGCTTTGGCCGGTCCTCCCAGACCCTGTCGACCAGATCATAACGGCTTTCCATTGCAAGCTTCTTTTCTTCTTTGGCAAATGCCTCTTTTAATTTTTCCACAAACCCGGCATTGACACATCTTCCGTCAAATCCGAGGATATCGCCGCTTTGCAGCTTTTTTGAAAGAAATTCCGGTATTGATAAAACACCCGGCTCCCGATCCTTCATCAGCTCTATTCCGGTATCGGAAAGCTGCTCCCTGGCCTGTAAAAAATATCTGCCATCAGTCCACAGACCTGCAAAATCCTGTGTGACTACCATGGAACCTGCGGACCCGGTAAAGGAAGACATATATTCCCGGCATTTGAAATAATCACATACATACTCCGAGCTGTGAAAATCATCTGTTGGAATATAATATGCCGCAATATGTTCTTTTTGCATCTCATTTCGGAGTGCAGCTATTTTTTCTTTGACTGACAACATGTTTCTGCCTTCTTTCTCTGATATTAATTTTTCCTTTGCTGCGGATATCTATTTTGAGAATTGCGAAAGCCGGTTCGCAACGGAGCGTTTAATGTATAAAATGAAGCTTTTTAAGTAACTTCGCAAGCTTTTTACCCTTGGGCATTGCCTCAATATCTTCTTTTGTCAGGACACCAAGCCTCAACACCAGCACGCCATACACACAGGCAGCTATGATGATCGCGATGATCAGGGATATCAGGTTGCTTCCCGATATTTTGTGCATACCCTGATAAACAAAATAAGCACATACGCCCATAATGACCGATGCGATCATGGGCAGTACAAAGATTTTTTTGATATTCTGTCTGTAGCCTAAATATTTGCGCACTGCCAGCTGATTGAGAACACACATAAGCAGCGAATAAACGATCGTGGCAATCGCAATACTATATAAATTCAGATTGGTAAATAACAGGCACGGTACTAAAACAACGGTCTGGGCAGCAAGTGCGATGGCCGCATGATAAACCGGTGCAGTAACCTTTCCAATTCCCTGCAGCACCGCATTGGTCAGCGTGGAAAGTGAATAAAAGATGACCGTAATACTCAGAGCCCGCAACAAAGATCCTGCCAATGCAATATTGGTCTGTCCCGGAAACAGAAACCCGACAACCGGCTCTGCTAAAACAAAAATACCGACAGCCGACGGAATGGCAATGAGCATCGTTGTAAGAATTGCCGTATGGACCTTTCCTTTTGTTCCACCGATATCTCCGGTTGCAAATTTACCGGATACACTCGGTATCATTGCAGCAGACATGGCAGATGAAATGGCAATCGGAATATTGGAAATGACAACAGCCTTTCCGGAATAAACCCCATACCAGACAGCGATCTGCGATACATCCACATGCTTTACCAGCTTGAGAATTTTACGATAGATCGTCTCATCCAGAGAAGTGCTGAAATTGTAAATAAAAGTACTCAGAATAAACGGTGTTACCAGCGCAAAGATAATGCCAAAAATCTCCTTATAGCTAAGTATATCCTTGTGGTCATCCTTTGCAATACGCTCGCGGATCTCTTTTTTGTTGATGCCATACATAAGCACCATAAATGCCAGAGCGATCAACACACCGGCTCCTGTACCGAGCGCACTACCCATGGCTCCGTACACTGCCTGTGTTGATGCATCCTTATCAATGACTAACTGCTTGAGCAGATAAGCCGCCATAATACTGATAACAGCATTTAAGATCTGCTCCAAAATCTGGGATATTGAGGTCTGCACCATTGTCTTGTGCGCCTGAAAATAGCCTCTCAATACACCCAAAAGCCCGGATACAAAAATAGTCGGCGAGAAGATCCGAAGAACCATGACTGCTTTCTGCTCAACTAAAAAACGCGCACCAAAAAATGCAAACAGACTCGCAACTCCGCCAACAACGATAACATAAATAAAAGCACAATAAAAAATCCTCTGCGCATTTTTATACTGCTTCAATGCCAGTTTTCCCGCTATAACCTTGGAAATCGCCGCAGGAATCGAATACGAACTGATCAACAGGATGATCGTATAAATATTGTAGGCTGAACCATAATAGCCATTTCCTTCATCCCCGATGATCGCTGCCAAAGGACTTCTATATAAAATTCCGATTATCCTGCAGATAATACCGGCCATTGCCAGAATACCGGCCTGCATGATAAAACCATCGCTTTTCTTTTCCAGACTCAACTTACTCTTCCTCTTTTTTCTTTTTACGGTAATACATCAGGTATTCTACCTCTCCGAGATCCTCGTGAACACTTTCTTCCTTAATGATCAGACCCTGATTCTGATAAAATGTCACTGCCCCATAATTATTTTCAAATACATGAAGTGTAAAAAAATCATTATCTTCCTTTATATAATTCAATAACCGGGTGCCAATGCCCGTGCCGCGGTACTTCCGGTCCACAAACAGACCTTCCACATAGCCATTATCCAGTCCGATAAATCCGACAACGTAGCCGTCTGTTTCATACACATAGACCTGTGAAAGCGGCAGATTCCTTTTGACATAATTAAAATTCCTGTCCCAATAGGATGGGTCTATAAAGTCATGAGCCTCTAAATTGCCTTCATACCATATCTTCAGGACCCTTTTTAGGTCCATATCATTGAAATTTCTGATAATATCCATTTTTATTTTCCTTATGTATATAATGTTTCATACATTTATATTTCTCATTACTCTTTAAAAACGCTATTGTACAGTCATAAATAGTTTTATTCTTCCGTTTCAGATATCAGAAACATATTTTTGCCGAGCCCAATATGGATAAATTCGGAGAGCGGAAACCCGACAACAGTATTGTAATCTCCGCAGATCTTCTCTACCAGAAACGCTCCGATCCCCTGAATACCATAGGCTCCGGCTTTGTCCATCGGTTCCCCGGTTTTTACATAAGCCCTTGCTTCCTCTTTCGTAAACGGATACATGCAGACCTTTGTCTCTTCCACAAAATCAAAACTATCCGATTTCACTTCATTTCCATCCCGGTCTAAACAGATCACACAAACTCCGGTCAAAACCTCATGCTCTTTTCCGGAAAGCGCCATCAGCATACTGACAGCCACATCCTCATCGGCGGGCTTTCCCAGTATCCTTCCGTTTGCGGCAACAACCGTATCCGCTCCTATAATAATCGTTTTTTCATATGCAGAATCGAGTGCCCACGCATATTCATGATAGCGGCCGGCCACCTCCCGCGCCTTTTGCCCGGAGAGATCTGAAACCACCTTAGCGGGATCTGTCACTGTGACAACTTCCTCTTCTTCACTTTTAATAATTGTAAACTGCAGCCCCATCCGCGCAAGCATTTCCTTGCGGCGCGGTGATCCGGATGCAAGAATGATGTTAACTGATTGCTGCATATGATTTTTCCTTAATTAATTTCTTTTAATATCAGAAGTTATTGTGCCCCGCTTTGTTTCATTTGTTGTAACTGGCGTTGTAACTCTGCGATCAGGGCATCTTTTTCTTTATTTGATTGAAGAAGGTCTTCTTTATCTTTTACCCACTGTTGCTTTTCATCAGTGAGCTGCTCAACAGTCTTTTCCAGTTCCTTCTTATAATTCTCTTCTATTTTCTGCCAGCGCAGATAATCAGCCCTTGCTTCGCAACGCTGGCGGATCTGTTCATCCCGCGTAAGCTGAATAATCGTATCGGTTGCTTCTTTTATCATTCCGTCTTTTTGTGCAAGCATCTTGATCTCCTCCCATGTCGTTGCCTTAAAAAGGGATGCCCAGTAGTCTATATGGTACTTCCGGTCCTCCTCTGTTGCAAGGTCT
>Ga0129312_1000190_pt1 | contig 63269 bp, 64 predicted proteins | sample O827metagenome_FD_94434 | JGI IMG/M metagenome (GOLD analysis project Ga0129312, IMG submission 94434) | Orangutan group fecal microbial communities from Wisconsin, USA - O827 metagenome | ecosystem: Host-associated > Mammals > Digestive system > Large intestine > Fecal | place: USA: Wisconsin... | reverse complement strand
CGTCAGACGCAGCTGGAATTGCTGCGGATGCTGGACTGTTTTGTGGATTATTGTAAGAGACATGGCCTGCGCTATTATCTGGTCGGAGGCACGCTGCTCGGAGCGGTGCGTCATCATGGTTTTATTCCGTGGGATGATGATATCGATGTCGGCATGCCCAGAGCAGATTATGAGCGGTTTCTGGCACTGGAGCAGACGGAGCCGGTAGCACCGTTTTTAAAAGCGATATCCGCGAAGGCGGGAACGTTGTCGAATCCTTATTGCGAACTTCTCCATATGGGTACGGAGCTGGAACGTGATACATCAAAATATATACGTGAAGAATGTCAGATTCTGCATCTGTTTATTGATATATTTCCGCAGGATGGGTGGCCGTCCTCGGATCGTGTGGCCGCAGCGCTGGCACGGTACATGGATGCCTGCCGTTATCTGATCCTGTGCAGCCGGGCCAGGTTTGGAAAAGGTGTAAATCTGCTGCGCAGGGTACTGAAGGCGCCGATCGTATTGTTAGCACGCATGATCGGCTACCGGCGGCTGGTGCGGCATGTGGACCGCATCGCGCAGAAATGGCCGTATGACAGTTCGGACTATGTCGGAGCGATCACCTATGGGATCTATGGACCGGGAGAGCGCTGCGTGCGGAAAGAAGTCGTCGATTTTACGACGGTGGAATTTGAGGGACGACAGCTATGCGCTCCCGGCTGCTATGACAGATATTTAAGGCAGATCTATGGTGACTATATGGTGCTGCCGCCGGAGGAAAAGCGCAAGGATCATCGCCTGCGCGTCTGGCTGCGCGAGAATTGACGTGTTGGGAATAACATGGTACAATAAGGCGCATTGCATAGCCGTATGCCCGGCTGTGCTTTACGATGAAATATATAACTGAAAAAAGTAAACAATAAGGATGGAAAAAGTATGAAGGCTTTTGTGAAGTCGTTTGTTCAGTACCAGTTTCTGTTGCATGAACTGGTCAAAAAAGGAATCAAATTGAAATACCGCAATTCATATCTGGGAATTATCTGGTCGCTGCTCGAACCGCTGCTCACAATGATCGTGTTGACAATCGTGTTTGGTACGTTGCTGCAGAAGAGCGATGATAAGACATTCCCGATCTATATTCTGTGTGGACGCCTGTTGTATACATTTTACTCCGATGCATCAAAGGCTGCATTGACATCGATCAGGAAAAATGCATCGATGATCAAAAAGGTCTATGTGCCGAAGTATATCTATACGTTATCGAGCATTTTGTTTAACTTTGTTATCTTTTTGATTTCTCTGATCGTGCTGGTAGTCGTTGGGGTTGTGATGGGTGTCCGTCCGACCTGGTATATTCTGCAGGCTCCGCTTGTATTGGCGGCGCTTTTGCTGCTGGCGATCGGAACCGGTTATATACTGGCAACATGGGGCGTGTTTTTCCGCGATCTGGAGCATTTGTGGTCAGTGGCGCTGATGATGATTATGTATACATGTGCGATTTTCTACAATGCCGATAAGCTGCTCAAGAGCCATTGGGGATTTATACTGAAGGGCAATCCGCTGTTCTGTCTGATTGAGTGTTTCCGTGATGCAGTCTTTGGCAGGATGATCAACATGCATTATTTCCTGTATGCGGTCGCATTTTCGCTTGTATCACTTGTGATCGGATTATGGATGTTCTACAAGAAGCAGGATGAGTATATTCTTCATATTTAATGAGTGCAGAGGTATAAAATGGGAAAAAAAGCGTTAGAGTTGGACCATATCAGTATGCGTTTCAACCTGAGTAAAGAGAAGACGGACACACTCAAGGATTATGTGATCAAGATTGTCCGCAGACAGTTAAAGTTCAACGAGTTCTGGGCGTTGAAGGACGTGAGTTTTTCGGTGGAGAAGGGCGACCGGGTCGGTATTCTGGGATTGAACGGAGCCGGCAAGAGTACGCTGCTGAAAGTCATCGCCGGTGTATTCAAGCCGACAGAGGGCACAGTCAAAAAAGTCGGAAAAGTAGCGCCGCTGATCGAGTTGGGCGCAGGTTTTGAGAATGAGTATACAGGAGCGGAAAATATTTTTCTGAATGGAGCACTGCTTGGATATTCAAAGGAATTTATTCAAGAAAAATATAATGAGATCATAGAGTTTTCCGAGCTGGGAGAGTTTATTGATGTTCCGGTGAAGAACTATTCTTCCGGAATGCGTGCGCGTCTCGGATTTTCGATCGCGACGACCGTATCACCGGAGATCCTGATCCTGGATGAAGTGTTGTCTGTCGGTGATGCCAAATTCCGCAAAAAGAGCGAGAAGAAGATCATGGATATGTTTGATCAGGGCGTGACCGTGCTGTTTGTGTCGCATTCGCTCGAACAGGTGCGCAGATTGTGCAATAAGGCGATGATCTTAGACCACGGTAAGCTGATCTCTTATGGAGATATTGATGAGATCGCTGATCAGTATGAGGCGATTCTGGATGATTGCAGTGATCTGTCCAAGCTGCCGGCTACTGCGCGTAAGGAATTGGAGAAGCGGCGCAAGGAGAAGAAAGAGGCTGAAAAAAAAGAAACTGAAAAAAAAGAAACTGAAAAAAAAGAAGCTGAGAAAACTGCGACAGGACAGGATGCTTCGCAGGGAGGAACCAAATGATAGTATCGATCATACTCATCTGTTCGGAGAAGATAGAAGAAAATCAGGCGACGGCAGAATGTCTGAAAAAGGAACTGGCATCAGGCACAGACAAGGCACAGCTGCTGGTATATAGCCATGATCCTCAGCAGGAATCATGGCTGGCATCACTACAGGAACTGACAGATGTCACCTGTATGGCGATCGAAGGACGCTCGGATGTACAGTTGTATGCGGACGCGATGGATCGACTGAAAGGCGAACTGACCACCGCGCTGTACGGTGGAGATACGTGTTCGGACGGTATGTTTGCTGCGATAGAGGCTGAGGCAGAAAAGCGCGGAAAAAAGCAGGTGTTTATGCCGTGTAAGCAATTGCAGGAACTGGAATTTGCAGCATTTGCCAGCAGAGAGAGACTCGATGCGGTATCTGTTCTGGATGTTTACCAGACATTTACCCATTATCCGTTCTATTTCGCCGGAACATTTGTCAGGACGAAGGCGTTAAAGGACAGTGTATGGCATCCGGAGTATGGGATCGAGGCTGAACGGGAATTTTTCCTGACACTGATGGCGCGTGTACGTGAGGTCGTGTATCTGCGGGATGTGTCTTATCTGGGCAGTCGTGCGCAGGAAGGTGATCCGGTCTTTTATAAGGAGATCTATAATCCTGACTGGTACGATAAGTCGCTGAGTGAATTCTGGCAGCCGTATTTAGAGCATTGGGCCGGACAGGAGGGAGGAATCCCGCGGTTTATCCAGTATCATTTTATGTTTTCGATCGGATGCCGGATAAACAGCAATAAAGATAATCAGAATAAACATGTGATCCCCGGAGGACAGGAGCGGGCATGCCTGCGACGGATGGGAGAATTGTTCCAATATATTGATGATGAAGTACTGTTTGATTATCTGAAGATCCCTGAGTGTAAGCAGATCGACAGTATGCTGTGGGTGTACGGTATCCTGAAATACGGCGATGATTTTGCGATGGAAAAGCGCTATCTGGTCGGAAAAGCGCATTACGGATATGGCGATACCATGTTTGGCAGGATCGAGAATCTGAAGGCGAACATCCTGTTCATGAATGAGCATGACAATGTATTGCATATTGATGGAACGATCCATCCGATCCTGTATGCGATGGCCACAGAGGTATATATCCGCTATCATGGGAAAAAATATGCATTAAAGTATAACGAGCGTTATGCGCTGACAAAGGTATTCGGCGTGAGTGTGTTCAAGAGACATTCGTTCAGCGTGGATCTGCCGCTTGAGGGAGTGCAGAGCGCAGCATTGAACTGTGAGGCTGTGATCGACGGTGAAGTCATTGAGATCGCTTTTTCTTATGAATCGCATTTCAGCCGCATGAGCGGTACGTTCCTGCAGAGTTACTGGTGTTTTGGCACAGATCGTAAGTATATGATGCTGAAACGTGAGAATGGCATGTATTTCCACACGGTGACCAAAAAGGAGCGGCGCAGACAGGAACGCCGGCTGCAGTGGGAGATGCTGCGGTCGTTCGATCTGCGTGCATGGGTATTTATCGGTGTGCGCAATGCGTACTTTATGGCAAAACCGTTCATGAAACGCAAGCCGATCTGGATGTATCTGGATAAGATCTACAAGGGCGGAGATTCCTCGGAGTATCTGTACAGATATGCGAGTGCACGCAATAAGCACATCAAGCATTATTATCTGATCGATAAGCACGCGACTGATTATAAACGTATGCGGAGGGATGGATATCATCCGCTTGTCCGCGGCAGCATCAAGCATCGTCTGGTGTTCCTGCTCGCAGATATGATGGTCATCTCGAATTCGACCGTGTTCGCATTTAACAATTTCGGCATGATCAATTCAAGCTATGTGCGTGATCTGGTAGATTTCCACGTATGCTGTGTACAGCATGGTATGTCAGTGCAGAAGATCGCTGTGGCGCAGAACCGTCTGAGAGATAATACGAGACTGTATTTCTGCGCATCGGAGTATGAGATCAAGAACCTGTCACGTCCGATCTACGATTATGTAGGATATGATGCGCTCAAACTGACCGGTGTGCCCCGCTATGACGGACTGGTGAATGATGATAAGAAACAGATCATGATCAGCCCGACCTGGCGTATGCAGGCGGCAGTGCCGGTGCGTACGAGTGAGGGCGAACAGCGCGACTATAACCCGCTGTTCAAGGAGAGCACGTACTACAAAGTGTTCAATTCACTGATCAATGATCCGCGTCTGATCGAGGCGGCTAAAAAATACGGATACCGGATCAAGTATGTACTGCATCCGATCGTGAGTGCGCAGGTGGATGATTTTGACAAAAATGATTATGTGGATGTCATTCCGGCGGTCGGCGATATGAGTTATGAGCGGATGTTCTGCGAGTCGAGTCTGATGGTGACGGATTTCTCCGGCATCCAGTTTGACTTTGCCTATATGCGCAAGCCGTTAGTATATCTGCACCATAAAGATATCCCGCAGCATTATGACGAGGGTACATTCTTCTACGATACGATGGCATTCGGAGAGATCGCGCATGATAATGATGAGCTGATCGATCTGCTGTGTGAGTATATGGCATCCGGATGCAAGATGAAGGAAGAATATGTGCGAAGGGCTGATGATTTCTTCTATTATAATGACAGGGAGAACTGTAAACGTATCTATGATGTTATGATCGATTATCAGGATAAATATATTTTAAAGAAAGGGACGAAAGCATGAATATAGGAATTATTTTTGCAGGTGGCGTAGGAAAGAGAATGAACAGCCGTGTGAAGCCGAAACAGTTTATCAACGTATACGGCAAGCCGATCATCATCCACACGCTGGAGATATTCGAGAATCATGATGAGATCGATGCGATCGTGGTCGCATGTCTGGATTCGTGGATCCCGTATCTGAAGGAATTGCTGGTCAAATTTAATATTCACAAGGTAGTTAAAGTCGTTCCCGGTGGGGCATCCGGACAGGAGTCGATCTATCACGGACTGCTCGCGGCAGAGGAGATCGCGAACGGAGAGCGTTCGATCGTGCTGATCCATGACGGTGTACGTCCGCTGATCCATGCCAAGACGATCTCTGACAATATCGCCTGTGTCAAGGAGCACGGTTCTGCGATCACGAGCGTGAAAGTAAAGGAGACGGTACTGGTCGTGTCCGAGGATAATTCGATCGACAGTGTGCCCAAGAGAGAGGATACGAGACTGGCGCGTGCGCCGCAGAGCTTTTACCTGGATGAGATCATTGCAGCACACCGTAGGAGCATGGAGGAGGGCTTGCCCGGATTTATCGATTCCTGCTCCATGATGCAGTATTATGGCAAGAAGCTCTATCTGATCGAGGGACCGCAGGAGAATATCAAGATCACGACACCGGATGATTTTTATACGATGCGTGCACTTCTGGATGCAAAGGAAGAAGCACAGATCTATGGTCTGGAGGAGTAGGATGATGGATAAGAGAGAACAGGATGTGCTGATGGAGGATTTCCGTAATATCGCGCAGAGCGATCTGCCGTGGGAGACGTTTCGCGGACGCTCTTTCGTGATCACGGGTGCGACCGGGCTGGTCGGCTCGCTGCTGGTGCGTGCGCTGCTGTATTGTGACAAGGTGCACGGGCTGGGATTAAAAGTATATGCACTGGTGCGTAACGTGGAAAAGGCAAAGCAGATCTTTGGCGGGGATGAGCCGGAATATCTGGTCGCAGATCTCGCAACCGATGAGATCAGAGGAGATTTTGCCTGTGATTATGTGATCCATGCGGCAGCAGTGACGACATCGAAACTGATGGTATCTGATCCGGTAGGAACGATCCGTACAGCGATCGATGGCACGGAAAAGATGCTCAAGCTCGCTGTTGAGAAGCAGGCACAGGCTTTTGTATACATCTCTTCTATGGAGGTCTACGGTCAGCCGAAGACAGATGGTAAGACAGCGGAAAAAGATCTCGGTTATATCGATATCGGTACGGTGCGCAGTTGTTACCCTGAGGGAAAACGGATGTGTGAATGTCTGTGCAATGCATATGCGGCCCAGTACGGACTGAATGTTAAGAGCGCCAGACTGGCGCAGACGTTCGGTGCGGGGATCCTGCCGACGGAAAACCGTGTGTTTGCCCAGTTCGCACGCAGCGCGGTCAGAGGTGAGAATATCGTACTGCATACAACCGGTGAGTCCGAGGGCAATTATGTATATACTGCGGATGCAGTCCGTGCGATCCTGATGCTGCTCGTCAAAGGTGAGAGCGGAGAGGCATATAATATTGCTAATGAGGAAAGCCATACGACGATCCGCGATATGGCACAGCTTGTGGCACAGCAGATCGCGGGAGGAGCGATCGAGGTCGTACTCGATATCCCGCAGGATGCGTCGTCGCTCGGTTATGCACCGCCGGTGAAGATGTGGCTGGACGCATCGAAGATGCGTGCGCTGGGCTGGCAGCCGACGATCGGGCTGGCGGATGCTTATCGCCGGATGATCAGCTATATGGGTGATCAGGAACGGGTGACAATAGAATCAAAGTGATGTTTTACAAATGAGAATGGAAGTAAGAGTAAGTGAGAGTAATTGAAATGAAACAAAAGAGAATAACGATGCTGTTGGCGGGATTGTGTCTGATGCTGGGACTGCTGTTCTGGAACAATGCAGAGACGACATATGCCGCAGACACAGAAATGACATTGTACGGTATGTATCTCGGCGAGAATTCAAAGGGGGATTCAGTGCTGCTGGAGTCAAAGGGCGAATATCTGCTCATGGATATCGGCATGTACTATGGCACTCCTTATGTGATCGAAGAACTGGAGCATCTGGGAATCGATCACATCACACTGTATTTCAGCCATCTGCATATGGATCATCTGGGCGGTGTCGCTTCGCTGCAGATCCTGGATGGACTGGAGGAGTTTGCGGATTCGGGAATTACGATCGACAAGCTGTATCTGCCGGCTGAGAATCTGTCGCCGCGTTCGGCGAAAAATCCGAGAAGATACGAGATCCTGCGTAATTACGCGGAGGGAAAATTCCCGATCCAGTATCTGAATGTCGGAGATGAACTGGTCGTCGGTGATGCCAGAGGAAAAGTGATCGGGCCGGTCGATGAATACCGCCTGCCGCTGTATAATGCCAAGGGTGATCCGGCTTATGTGACTTATGAGAACAACTGCAGTCTGGTGACGATCTTTACCTGCGGCAATATCAAATATTTTACGGGTGGAGACATCCAGCAGTATGAGGAAGAACTGCTGATCGAACGTTACGGATCACAGCTGGACTGTGATATCATGAAGCTCAATCATCACGGACAGGGCAAGACCAATACGGAGGAATTGTTAAAATACATTACCCCGCAGTACAGCTTTACAACGACCGCAAGCTATGAGCCGAAGAATGAGAAGACCGGTAAATGGAAGAATTATCGCGCGGTGAAGCGTTCGACCGAGTACGGTATCAACTATATGATACAGGGAAATGGCGAAAACATGGTCATTCAGGTCAAAAATGATCTGGTCACGATGTACCGCGGTATGGATGCTGAGAGTGGCGAGAAACTGAGCGGCTGGGTCAAGGTGGCAGGTGCCGATGGCAAAAACCACGATACGGACATGTTCTATCTGGATGAGCAGAACAAGCCGCTGACAGGCATTCAGGTGATCGATGGTGAGTATTACAACTTTGGCAACGGCGGCCGCATGGTCTACGGAAAATACAAGCAGAGCGGATATTCGCCGTGGAATTCGGATGAGAATGGAACGCGTGCATATGTGCTGGATGAGGACGGAGACCGTGCAGCAATGCAGGTCGGGTTTGCCAGCGTATCGGGTAAGCGGTATTATTTTGACGAAGACGGATACCGGCTGGAGCCGGAAGCGGAAGATATATTTACGACGATCAAGGGACACAGATATATGCTGGATCTGGACGGTGCATTCCGGACGGATGAACTCGTCGATATGGAAGACGGCATGTATTACCTGAATAAAAACGGTGCTGTCGTGACCGATGAAAAGGTGAACATCGGCGGTGTCTACTATATCTTCGATGCAGAAGGTAAAATGGCCGGCAATGACGGCGTGCGCCAGTTCTACGAGTTTGATGGCAATGTGTACGGTATCGATGGCGACGGAGCACTCTATGTGGATGAGATCGCACGCATCGACGGACAGTGGTACTATTTTGACAAGGATGGTCTGTATGTTACGGATGCGAAGGTGACGGTTGGCAAATACAGCTATTACTTCAATGCGAAAGGATATATGGTGACAGATAAGCTCGTCAGGGTCGGATCGCAGAGATACTACTTCGGTTCGAACGGTAAGATGTACCAGAACCGTAACTTTAAGCTCGCAAACGGCAAGAAATACCATGCGGATGAGAGTGGTGTGGTAAAACTCGTTAAAAAGGCAAAGAAAACAAAACAGTCAAAGACTGAGACAACGAAGACGACCGAGACGGAGTCTTAACAGGATGCAGATCCCCGTGCCGCATATACGGCATGGGGATCTTGCTGTTTAGGATACTGGAAAAAAATAAAAATTTCCTTGACTTGCCTCTGGACTTGTGGTATCATGTATGATGCTTTATTGTGGTAAATAGGCTAATTCTGCGCTCTTTTGGGCGGATGAGGTCAAAATAATAATAACGAGAGGTGAAACGTCAATGGAGAAAAACAGAATACGTCCGGTACAAGCTGGCAAGAGCCTGCGTATGAGCTACTCAAGACAAAAAGAAGTTCTGGAAATGCCCAATTTGATTGAGGTACAGAAGGACTCTTATCAGTGGTTTCTGGACGAAGGTTTAAAAGAAGTGTTTGCAGATATCTCTCCCATTACGGACTACAGTGGACACCTGAGTCTGGAATTTGTTGACTTTACATTATGCGCAGATGATGTGAAGTATACGATCCCGGAGTGCAAGGAGCGCGATGCTACTTATGCAGCGCCCCTGAAGGTGAAAGTCCGTTTGTATAATAAGGAGACAGAGGAGATCAATGAGCATGAGATTTTCATGGGTGATCTGCCCCTGATGACAGAGACCGGTACGTTCGTGATCAACGGCGCTGAGCGTGTTATCGTCAGCCAGCTGGTCCGTTCACCGGGTATCTATTACGGAATTACCCGTGATAAGGTCGGTAAGACCCTGTACTCCTGTACCGTTATCCCTAACCGTGGTGCATGGTTAGAGTACGAGACAGACTCCAATGACGTATTTTATGTTCGTGTAGATAGAACAAGAAAGGTTCCGATCACGGTGCTCATCCGTGCACTCGGAATCGGCAGTAATCAGGAGATCATTGATTACTTTGGAGAAGAACCCAAGATCGTGGCCAGCTTTGGCAAGGATGTTTCCAACAACTATGAGTCAGGTCTTCTGGAACTGTATAAGAAGATCCGCCCCGGTGAGCCGCTGACCGTAGAGAGCGCAGAGAGCCTGATCTCTGCTATGTTCTTCGATCCGAGAAGATACGATCTGGCCAAGGTCGGACGTTATAAGTTTAATAAGAAGCTGGCATTCAGAAACCGTCTGCGCGGACAGGTGCTGGCTGAGGATGTACTCGATCCTTCTACCGGTGAAGTGCTGGCTGAGGCCGGTACACAGCTGACCAGAGAAAAGGCCGAAGAGATCCAGAATGCAGCAGTCAGATATGTCATGATCCAGACAGAGGAGCGCAATGTCAAGGTGTTGTCTTCTATGATGGTAGATCTCGGCGCATGGGTACCGGAGCTCGCTGATAAGGCAGCACAGAAGGAACTCGGTATCACAGAGCTGGTTTATTATCCGGTATTAAAGCAGATCTTAGAGGAGAACACTGCATTAGAGGATATCAAGGAAGCGATCCGCAAGAATGTGCATGAGCTGATCCCCAAGCACATCACCAAGGATGATATTTTTGCTTCTATTAATTATAACATGCATCTGGAGTGGGGCATCGGCAATGATGATGATATCGATCATCTGGGCAATCGTCGTATCCGTGCCGTTGGTGAACTGCTTCAGAACCAGTACCGCATCGGTCTGTCCAGACTCGAGCGCGTGGTACGTGAGCGTATGACAACACAGGATCTGGAGGGTATCTCTCCGCAGAGCCTGATCAATATCAAGCCGGTGACAGCAGCTGTCAAAGAGTTCTTCGGATCTTCACAGCTGTCACAGTTCATGGATCAGAATAACCCGTTGGGTGAGCTGACACATAAGAGACGTCTGTCTGCATTGGGACCCGGTGGTCTGAGCAGAGACCGTGCCGGATTCGAGGTGCGAGATGTCCACTACTCTCACTACGGACGTATGTGCCCGATCGAGACACCAGAAGGTCCGAACATCGGTCTGATCAACTCGCTGGCATGCTATGCACGTATTAATGAGTACGGTTTTGTAGAGGCACCGTATCGTAAGATCGATAAAACTGATCCGAGAAACCTCCGCGTCACAGACGAGGTAGTATATATGACCGCTGACGAGGAGGATAATTACCATGTAGCGCAGGCGAACGAGAAGCTGGATGAGGAAGGACATTTCGTGCGTAATTCCGTATCCGGTCGTTACCTGGATGAGACACAGGAGTATGACAAGACCATGTTTGATTACATGGATGTCTCTCCGAAGATGGTGTTCTCAGTCGCTACAGCCCTGATCCCGTTCCTGCAGAACGATGATGCGAACCGTGCGCTGATGGGATCCAACATGCAGCGTCAGGCCGTGCCGCTTCTGACTACCGAGGCACCTGTCGTAGGTACCGGTATGGAGCCCAAGGCAGCCGTAGACTCAGGTGTCTGCGTCGTTGCCAAGAAGGCAGGTACTGTTGAGAAGTCACAGTCCGATGAGATCTGGATCAAAAATGATGATGGTACAACATCTGACTATAAACTGACCAAGTTCTCCAGAAGTAACCAGAGCAACTGCTACAACCAGAGACCGATCGTATTCAAGGGAGATCATGTAGATGCCGGAGAGGTAATCGCTGACGGACCTTCTACTTCTCAGGGTGAACTGGCTTTAGGTAAGAACCCGCTGATCGGATTCATGACCTGGGAAGGTTACAACTACGAGGATGCCGTTCTGCTGAGCGAGCGTCTGGTACAGGATGATGTCTATACATCTGTCCATATCGAGGAGTACGAGGCAGAAGCACGTGATACCAAGCTCGGACCCGAAGAGATCACACGTGATGTACCGGGTGTCGGTGAAGAAGCGTTAAAGGATCTGGATGAGCGTGGAATCATCCGTGTTGGTGCGGAAGTACGTGCCGGTGATATCCTCGTCGGAAAGGTAACACCCAAGGGTGAGACCGAGCTGACCGCTGAGGAGCGCCTGCTGCGCGCGATCTTCGGTGAGAAGGCGCGTGAGGTACGTGATACTTCACTGAAGGTGCCTCATGGAGAGTATGGTATCGTTGTTGCGGCAAAGGTATTTACGAGAGAAAACGGAGATGAGTTATCACCCGGTGTCAACCAGGCAGTCCGTATCTACATCGCACAGAAGAGAAAGATCTCTGTCGGTGATAAGATGGCCGGCCGTCATGGTAACAAGGGTGTCGTTTCCAGAGTGCTTCCGGTAGAGGATATGCCGTTCCTGCCGAATGGACGTCCTCTGGATATCGTATTGAACCCGTTAGGTGTGCCGTCACGTATGAATATCGGACAGGTGCTGGAGATCCATCTGAGTCTGGCTGCCAAGGCACTCGGATTCAATATCGAGACACCGGTGTTCGACGGAGCACGAGAGATCGATATCCAGGATACTCTGGAACTTGCAAACGACTATGTGAATATGCCGTTTGATGCAGAGGAAGCAAAAGAAGAAGAAAAAACCGAGAACTTCTATGATAAATACAAGGACACCTTGAGAGAGGATGTCATGGAATACTTATCAGACCACAGAGATCACAGAGAACTGTGGAAGGGTGTACCGATCTCCCGCGATGGAAAGGTACAGTTACGGGATGGCCGTACCGGAGAGCCGTTTGATTCACCGGTTACGATCGGACACATGCATTATCTGAAACTGCACCACCTGGTAGACGACAAGATCCATGCACGTTCTACCGGCCCTTACTCGCTGGTTACACAGCAGCCGCTCGGTGGTAAAGCACAGTTCGGTGGACAGCGTTTCGGAGAGATGGAGGTATGGGCACTGGAGGCATATGGTGCATCTTATACCTTACAGGAGATCCTGACCGTGAAGTCCGATGATGTCGTAGGACGTGTGAAGACTTATGAAGCGATCATCAAGGGCGACAATATCCCTGAACCGGGTATTCCTGAGTCCTTCAAGGTATTGTTGAAGGAGCTGCAGTCACTGGGTCTGGATGTCAAGGTGCTGGATGAGAACCGTCAGGAAGTAGAGCTGATGGAGATCAGTGAGTATGGCAATACAGATCTCAATGCGATCATCGCCGGAGATAAGGATTTTGCATTTGAAGACAGCGAGAGCTTTGCGAAACGCGGATTCTCCAAGGTAGAATTCGATGCAGACAGCAAAGAACTGGTAGCTGTTGACGAGGGCGGGGATGATGACGACGCCGATGATATGGATGATGATTTTGGAGCAGAGGATTTTGATGACGATGCTCTTTTGGATAATGACGAAGAGTAGAAGGGAGTGCCAACATGCCTGAGACAGCAAATAAAGAAACCTACCAGCCAATTTCATTTGATGCAATTCAGATTGGGCTGGCCTCACCTGAGAAGATCAGAGAGTGGTCCCGCGGCGAAGTAAAAAAGCCCGAGACCATCAACTACAGAACGTTAAAGCCGGAAAAAGACGGATTGTTCTGTGAGAAGATCTTCGGACCTAGCAAGGACTGGGAGTGCCACTGCGGAAAGTATAAGAAGATCCGCTATAAGGGTGTTGTCTGCGACCGATGCGGCGTAGAGATCACCAAAGCGAATGTCCGTAGAGAGCGTATGGGACACATTGAGCTGGCTGCTCCTGTATCCCACATCTGGTATTTCAAGGGAATTCCCTCACGTATGGGTCTGATCCTTGACTTATCACCGAGAACACTGGAAAAAGTATTATACTTTGCTTCTTATATCGTGCTGGATCCCGGCAAGACGGATCTGACCATGAAGCAGGTATTATCAGATGCCGATTATCAGGCAGCGATCGAGAAATACGGCAGAACATTCCGTGTAGGAATGGGAGCAGAAGCGATTCTCGAGCTGTTAAAGGGAATCGATCTGGAAAAAGATTCCGCAGAGCTGAAAGCAGCGCTCGCTGATGCGACCGGACAGAAGAAGGCACGTATCATCAAGCGTCTGGAAGTCGTAGAAGCGTTCCGCGAGTCAGGAAACAAGCCGGAATGGATGATCATGACGGTCATTCCTGTTATCCCGCCGGATCTGCGACCGATGGTACAGTTAGACGGAGGCAGATTCGCTACCTCCGATCTGAATGATCTGTATCGTCGTATTATCAATAGAAATAACCGTCTGCGCAGACTGTTAGAGCTCAATGCACCTGACATCATCGTGCGCAACGAGAAGCGTATGCTGCAGGAAGCAGTCGACGCATTGATCGACAACGGACGTAGAGGCCGCCCGGTAACCGGACCCGGTAACCGTGCGCTGAAGTCTCTGTCAGATATGTTAAAGGGTAAGTCCGGACGTTTCCGTCAGAACCTGTTAGGAAAACGTGTAGACTACTCCGGACGTTCCGTTATCGTTGTAGAGCCGAAGCTGAAGATCTATCAGTGTGGTCTGCCCAAGGAGATGGCGATCGAATTGTTCAAGCCCTTCGTTATGAAGGAACTGGTATCTAACGGCAAGGCTCATAATATCAAGAGTGCCAAAAAGATGGTAGAGCGTCTGCAGCCGGAAGTATGGGATGTCTTAGAAGACGTCATCAAGGAGCATCCGGTTATGCTGAACCGTGCACCTACACTGCACAGACTTGGAATTCAGGCATTCGAGCCGATTCTGGTCGAAGGTAAAGCGATCAAGCTGCATCCGCTTGTATGTACCGCGTTCAACGCCGATTTCGATGGAGACCAGATGGCTGTCCATCTTCCGTTATCACAGGAAGCACAGGCAGAGTGCCGCTTTATGCTGCTCTCACCGAACAACCTGTTAAAGCCTTCCGATGGTGGCCCTGTAGCCGTACCTTCACAGGATATGGTTCTCGGTATCTACTATCTGACCATGGATAAGGTGCCCGATTTTACCAAGGATGGCGTAACAGCTGTCAGCGATAAGGTATACGATTCGCATGAACAGTTAAAGGCAGCTCTGGATGCGGGAGAGATCCATGTAGATGATATGATCCACTATCAGACACATGATGAGTCTGAGCGTGAAGTTATCTGTACACCGGAAGACATTTTAGGCCATTTCTTCAGCAGCACCAACCAGGCACTGCTGGCTTATGAGAATGGCGTGATCAGCCTGCATCAGTCGATCCACGTGCATCAGGAGACTGTGACACCGGATGGAGAGGCTGTATCCGGAACGATCACAACGACATTGGGACGACTGATCTTCAATGAGATCATCCCTCAGGATCTGGGCTTTGTAAAACGTGAAAAGCCTGAAGACTATCTGCTGCTGGAGGTAGACTTCCATGTAGGCAAGAAGCACTTAAAGAAGATTCTGGAAAAAGTCATCAATATCCATGGTGCGACCAGAACCGCAGAGGTACTCGATGACATCAAGGCAATGGGTTATAAATATTCTACCCGTGCAGCGATGACCGTATCTATTTCAGATATGACCGTGCCGCCGCAGAAGCCGCAGATGATCCAGGACGCACAGGACACCGTAGACCGTATCACCAAGCAGTATAAGCGTGGTATGATCACCGAGGAAGAGCGTTACAAGGAAGTCGTAGAGACATGGAAGGATACAGATGATGAGCTGACAGCCGCTCTGTTATCCGGACTGGATAAATATAACAACATCTTCATGATGGCTGATTCCGGAGCGCGTGGTTCCGATAAGCAGATCAAGCAGTTAGCAGGTATGCGTGGTCTGATGGCAGATACGACCGGTCGTACGATCGAGCTGCCGATCAAGTCAAACTTCCGTGAAGGTCTGGACGTATTGGAGTACTTCATGTCAGCGCATGGAGCACGTAAGGGACTTTCAGATACCGCACTGCGTACAGCCGATTCCGGATATCTGACCAGACGTCTGGTAGATGTATCACAGCATATGATCGTCCGCGAGTCAGACTGCTGCGAAGGAACAGGCAGAGAGATCCCCGGCATGTATGTCAAGGCATTCATGGATGGAAAAGAGGAGATCGAGAGCCTGCAGGATCGTATCACAGGCAGATTCGCCGCAGAGACGATCGTTGATAAGGACGGAAATGTCATTGTCAAGGCAAATCATATGATCACACCCAAGCGTGCAGAAGCAGTGATCGCAAAGGGCGTGGATGAGAACGGAGAGCCTCTGACCAGAGTGAAGATCCGTACGATCCTTACCTGTCGTTCACATATGGGTGTCTGTGCAAAATGTTACGGTTCCAACATGGCAACCGGTCAGGCTGTACAGGTCGGTGAAGCAATCGGTATTATCGCTGCCCAGTCTATCGGTGAGCCTGGTACACAGTTGATGATGAGAACCTTCCATACCGGTGGTGTGGCTGGTAACGATATCACACAGGGTCTTCCCCGTGTCGAGGAGATTTTTGAGGCAAGAAAGCCGAAAGGACTTGCCATTATCACAGAGTTTGGCGGCGTAGCTACTATTAAAGATACGAAAAAGAAGCGTGAGATCATTGTCACCAATCCGGAGACCGGAGAGACCAAGAGCTATCTGATCCCTTACGGATCACATATCAAGATCATGGATGGCGCAGTGCTTGAAGCCGGTGATGAGCTGACCGAAGGTTCTGTAAACCCTCACGATATCTTAAAGATCAAGGGTGTGCGTGCCGTTCAGGATTACATGCTGCGTGAAGTACAGCGTGTATACCGTCTGCAGGGTGTAGAGATCAACGATAAGCATATCGAGGTCATTGTACATCAGATGCTGCAGAAGATCCGTATTGAGGAGCATGGAGATTCAGAGTTCCTGCCCGGAACGATGGTAGATACCCTAGACTTTGAGGATACGAATGAGAAGCTTGAGAGCGAGGGCAAGACACCGGCAGAAGGTACACAGGTACTGCTCGGTATCACCAAGGCATCTCTGGCTACCAATTCGTTCCTGTCAGCGGCTTCCTTCCAGGAGACCACCAAGGTATTGACAGAGGCAGCGATCAAGGGCAAGGTAGACTCCCTGATCGGTATGAAGGAGAACGTAATTATCGGTAAGCCGATCCCGGCAGGTACCGGTATGAAGCGTTACCGTAATATTAAGCTGGATTCCGATGAGCGCATGAACGAACTGCTCATGGCGGAGGAAGTGCTCAGTGAGGCTGATTTTGAGGATGAAGAGCCGCAGGATCTGTCAGATGCAGCATTTGTAGACAGCTTTGATGATGTGGAGGATACAGATGAGACGGCACAGGATCTGTCAGACGGTATCGCTCCGGATGATTTTGATGAAGAGTAATTCAATCAAATAAATGTATTTAAATAAGAAAAGAGTGCAGATACATCGCGTGTCTGCACTCTTTTTTGCATTTTTCGTCAATATATATATAAAATCACCGGGATATCAGCTGTAATTTAGCGAATAGTGCCAGTTGACATTTTAGAAAATGAATGTATAATGAAAAATAAATGACGGCATAAGCAAATGCAAATGAACAAAGTGAGGTGAGAAGAAACCGTTGGAATTATCAGAACAATACATGTTAGAGATTGTCAAATGGGGCAGCCTGACGATGGCGGCAAAGCACCTTGGGATTTCACAGCCGGCGCTTAGCCTGGCACTTACAAATCTCGAAAAAAAACTTGGCTTCACACTGATTGACCGCAAGAGCAAGCCGGTCTGTTTTACCGAGGAAGGAAGTATTTATGCAGAGTATCTGCGGAAACGCAAGGAACTGACGATACAGATGCAGAAAGAGATCTCAGATGTGGGCATGCTGAAGCGAAAGGTCTTATCGGTCGGGGGATCAGCAGTCTATATCGAGTCGCTGGTCGCAGATGTGATCCCGGAACTGCTCAGATGTTATCCGGAATGTCAGATCGATATGCATATCGAACCATTGGAAGAACTGATCCAGAATGCAGTGAATGGTGATATCGAGTGCTTTGTATGTACCGATGAGAAGAATATACCGGATAATTTCACGCTGCTTCCGATCCGCCAGGAGCGCCTGTATATGTGTGTCCCTTCTGACTATGAGATCAATGGGCAGCTGCAGGAATACCGGGTGCAGCTGGGAGAGGAAAAACCGATCCGCGATTATCGCGTGTTTGAACAATGCGGACTGATCCGCCTGCCGGCGACATTCCCGTTGCAGCGTAAGATGGACCGTTTCTTTGCGGAAAAAGAGATGCAGATGCATTCTTCGATCTGCGTCAGTCAGGTATCGACCGGCGTTGCGCTGGCTGAAAAAGGACTGGGCATGGTCGTGGCGTCGGAAGAGGCACTCATGGGACGACACCTGGATGACCGCGTGTGTCTGTATTCACTGCCGGAGGAGATATCCGGAAGAAAGATCTATATTGCATACGATTCGGGACATTATATATCGAAGGTATGCAGGATGTTTATACAATTAATGACGAAAGGACAGGAAAACAATGAAAACATCAAAGAAAATTAACCTGATCATAGGTCCGGTGCTGCTGCTGTTGTGCATCGTAGCGCTGCCGGATAGTGTATTTACAACGTTCCAGAGCCGTGCAGCGATCGGAACGGTCGCATGGATGGCATACTGGTGGGTGACAGGGCCGGTTGACTATGCAGTCACTGCATTTCTGCCGATTGCCGTGAATGCATTGCTTCAGATCACGGAGATGAAGGATGTGATCTCAAATTATGCTTCAGAGACGATTTTACTGCTGCTCGGAGCATCGATTCTGACCGTTTCATGGCAGAAATCCGGACTCGATAAACGTATTGCTTCTGTATTTTTAAAGATGCTCGGAAGCAACCTGCGCCAGCAGCTCATCTTCTGGTTCTTGTTATCAACGGCGTTATCTACGGTACTGCCGAATGCGGTCGTATGTGCGACAATCACTCCGATTGCGGTATCCATGCTGACTTATATCGGCGAGGGAGACATCAAAAACAGTAAGGTAGGATCAAAACTGCTCTTGACGATCGCCTATGCAGCAGGTATCGGTGGTCTGGCTTCACCTCTGGGTGGTGCGATGAATCTGGTTACTGTAGATTATATACAGCAGCTGACCGGAGAGGAATATATGTATACCTCATGGGTCATCCGTTTTCTGCCGATCATGATCGTACTGATTATCAGCAATATTTTATTCCTGCTGCGTGATGTGAAGAAGGGAGACAACATCGGTGATGTAGAAGGCTTTTTCAACAATGAGTACAGCCAGTTACCTGCGATGTCACTGGAAGAGAAAGCGTCCTTAGGATTATTTATTGTAGCAACTGTATTATCATTTACCCGTCAGTTGTACCAGAGTGCACTGCCCGGATTAAAACCGGCATACGCGTTTATTGTATGTGCGATTTTATCATTCCTGATCACTGATAAGGATGGAAAGCGCCTGATGGTTTGGAAATCCGTACAGACAGGCATCATCTGGGAGCTGATCTATATCTTTGCCGGTGGTCTGGCTGCGGGAACACTGATTAACGGCTCCGGCGCTGCTGAGAATATCGGTGCATGGGTAGCTACCATGAATCTGAATGGTGGATTTGTAACCGTATTAGTAATTGTGACATTGACATTACTGTTGTCAGATGTGACCTCCAATACAGCGACCGCTGCCGTTGCGATGCCGATTGTCATCTCTATCATTCAGGGTATCGGCGAGGATCCGATCCCGTATGTATATATTGCATCTATCGGTGTCAACCTGTCCTACATGCTGCCGACTTCCATCCGTGCGATTCCGGTTGGATACGGTATGGAACCGAAGTATATGTTTAAGGAAGGCTGGAAACTGACCATTATTGTGATTGCATTGATGACGATCCTCAGTTATGTATTATTGAGCTACTGGCCGGCATTCAGTACCGTGTAATATGGTGCGAACAGACCTGACAGCCGACAAAGGCCGCGTGCAAAAAAGTGTTGCTGGTTAAGCAGCGCATGAGCAGTGGCAAAAAAATCTATTTGACAGTAGATGTATGAAATGGTAATATGCGATAAGTGGATGTGCGCTTTGACGCCGGGTCATCTGACCCGGCGGGCAATCATCGGAAATAGCCGGGCACCGGAGTGTGAACCGGCTAAAAGTACGAATGACTGAAAATGGAAGGAGACTGTAGATAAATGTCGGTTGTTTCTTACACTTTTTTTGCTTTTATGGCGATAGCCATTCTATTGTACTATGTAGTTCCGAAAAAGCTGCAATGGGTGGTTCTGCTCGGGGCAAGTATTTACTTTTATGCGATTGCGGGTGTACAGTTCCTCGCTGTCGTGCTGCTGACGGCAGTCGTCGTATATTTTCTGGCGATGCTCATGCAGAAAAATCTCGATAAGCAGGCGCAGATGATCCAGGGAATGGACCGGAAAGCCGCTCGTGCCGTAAAAAATGACATGAAAGCGAAGCGTAAAAAGATTCTTGTACTTGCGCTCGTGATTGTGATTGGTGTGCTGTTTGTATTCAAGGCAAGCGGATTCTGTATCAAGAATATCAACCGTCTGCTTGGAATGGCGAGCATGGCTACGATTCCGGGCTGGAATCTGATCGCCCCGCTCGGTATTTCCTTCTATTCATTCATGATGATCTCATATCTGATGGATGTATATAATGGAAAGGCAAAGGCACAGAAAAATTTCTTGAAGTATCTGACTTATGTATTGTATTTCCCGCATGTGACACAGGGACCGATCGCAAAATATGATGAGGTCGCCCCGCAGATGTTCTCAGGGCATCGCTTTTCCTATGATACGGTGACACAGGGACTGTGGCTGATCATCTGGGGATATTTCAAAAAATTAGTCATTGCAGACCGTCTATCATCATTTGTGACGGCGATATTCAATCATAGCGGTGATTATCAGGGTACGATCTTTCTTTTCGCAGGAGTCATGTATTCGATTCAGATCTACTGCGATTTCTCCGGATGTATGGATATTGTCCGCGGTGCATCTGAGTGCTTTGATATCCGTCTGGGCGAGAACTTTGAGCGGCCGTATTTTTCACAGACACTTCCGGAGTTCTGGAGACGCTGGCATATTTCGCTCGGAGCATTTTTCAGGGAATATGTATTCTATCCGGTATCGACTTCCAAGCTATTCCTGAAGCTGAACACATTTGGCAGAAAATATCTCGGAAATGACTGGGGACGAAACGTGGCATCCTGCCTGCCGATTTTATGCGTCTGGTTTCTGACCGGATTCTGGCATGGCGCAAACTGGAACTACATTTTCTGGGGATTGTTCCACGGTGTCCTGATCTGTCTGTCGACAATGTTTGAACAGCCGATTGAGCATCTGACAGTAAAATTAAATATCAAACGTGACTGCATCAGCTGGAACATCTTCCGTATGCTGCGTACATTCTTCTTATGTGTGATTGGCAGAATCATATTTATGGGACATGGTGTGCGTGCATCAGCCAGAATGCTCTATTCCAGTGTTGCGGATGCAGGTGTATTCTATAACGTAGAAACGATCGGGCTGACGCATAACGAATGGCTGATCGTGATCGTGAGCTGTGTCGTTCTGCTGCTTGTGTCGATTGCACAGGAGATGAGGCAGCAGGCTGGCAATACCGAGACGATCAGACAGTGGCTCGCACGCCAGAATCTGTGGCTTCGCTGGGTCGTATTACTCGGAGGCATCTTATTCATCATGGTATACGGTGTCTATGGATCAGGTGTCGGAGCGGCGTTTATCTATGAGCAGTTCTAGTGATTGTGACTGGAAGAATGATAACTGATGTCAGAAAGGCGGACAGAAGGAATGAAAGTAGTAATTAAAAGAATAGTAGCGGCTGTCGTATTTATGTGCATTCTGATCGTGGCAGTGAACAATCTCGGATATTTTTTCCGACCGGATGATATGAATACAGAGAGCTTTGACTATCTGTATAAAGAAGATGATGATACGGTGAATGTGGCGTGTATTGGTTCCAGTGCGATATACCGTTTCTGGATTCCACAGGAGGCGTATGAGGAGGACCATTTTACTTCCGCGCTGGTTGCATCTGCGGCACAGGATCTCGCTGCAGTACCCTATCTGATGGAGGAAGTAGTCAAGACACAGGATGTGGATCTGTTTGTTGTGGAAGTGAGACAGCCGGTGGCGGAGAATGCGCGCATCATCAATGACAAATACGTCCAGAAAGATGCGATAGGCAGCTTTGCCTATGTGGCGACCAGTATGAAACAGTCTCTGGCGCGACTGGCGATGATCAACGATATTCTGGTAGAGGATGATGAAAATACAAAACTGGAATGGATGATACCTCTGCTCAAGTATCATGACAATATACACACGTTTTCGGCAGATACGATCGTGAGCAGACTCAACGGTGTAGATGAGTATGATATGTATGTAAGACAGGAATCCACGATCCAGCCGGGTGAGCAGAAGCCGTTTGTGGCAGATGAGAAGTATCAGCTGGCGGACAACTATAAGCAGGATCTGGACAAGGTCGCAGAAAAGGCAGCAGAGCTTGGCAAACAGGTGCTATTTGTCGCAACACCGTATTCGCCCGGAAAAGTGCGTGGTGCTTTGCAGATCCAGCTGAATGAATATATCGCAGAACAGGGATATGATTACCTGGATCTGAATCAGTACGTGGACGAGATCGGGCTTGATTTTTCAACGGATTATTATGATGATATTCATACCAATATCGCCGGGGCACAGAAAGTGACAGCATATCTGGCGGAATACCTGAAGGAAAATTATGATATGCAATCCCGTCTGGATGAATCGCAGGCTGCGCATTGGGAGAGCATGTGTAAGAAATGGGACAAGCAGGCAGAAAGCCTGATGAAAGAGTGGGAGAAGGAAAAACAGAAAGGAGAAAACAGTGAGGAAAGATAGTATACTTCATTATATTAGAGATTATGCTCAGACACAGCCCGATAAGTATGCAGTGTGCGAGCTGAGAAAAAATGTGACTTATCGTGAATATTGGGAGAAGATCCGAAAGACAGCATCGGTGCTGGTTTCTAATCAGATCGAAAAAGGCATGCATGTTGTAGTCAGATGTACACAGACGATTGATTATCTCGTGTTATTTAGTGCATTACAGTATGTCGGAGCTGTTCCGGTTCCGGTAGAAAAGACATTAGGTGCGGATCGTATCATGGAGATCGCCGGAGCGGTCGATGCAGATGTTGTGATCGCAGATGAGACGGTTGAGGGCATTCGTGCTTATAAGAATAAAGAATTGATGAAGGCAGCAGCAGATGCCGCTGAGGCAGAACTGCCGCTTCCGGAGGCGTCTGATGTATCGATGATCCTGTTTACGACAGGAACGACCGGTAAATCCAAGGGTGTCGTGCTGACACACCTGAATGATGTAGCGATCGCAGAGAACGTTATGTACGGAACGCAGATGGCACCGGATAATGTCGAGGTCATTCCGATGCCGCTGAACCATGCTTACGGCATGCGCAGGTATCAGTCGGATATCGTAAACGGCGGTACCGTATGTCTGATGGATGGAATGGCGTTCATCGGAACGCTGTGGAAACTGATGGAGAAATATCATGTGACATCCATGGCATTATCTCCGGCATCACTCGGTATGATCTTCCAGTTATCAGGAGACCGGATCGGTGAGTATAAGGATCAGATGCATTATATCCAGATCGGATCAGCACCGTTGATGGAAGCCGACAAGCAGCACCTGATCAAGCTCATGCCGAATCTGAGGCTGTACAACTTCTACGGATCTTCTGAGGCTGGATGCTCCTGCATCCTGGATTTTAACAGCCCGGACAATAAGACCGGCTGCATCGGCAGACCGACGGTAAACTCAGTTGTGCAGTTTGTCGATGAAAACGGAAATAAAGTAGAAAATGTCGATGAGGAGCACCCTGCACTGCTTGCGTGGGGCGGCCCGATCGTGATGAAAGAGTATTATAAAGAGCCGGAACTGACGGCTGAGACGATGACAGACGGATGTGTGATGACCAAGGATATGGCATATCTCGATGAAGAGGGCAGATGTATCCTGGTCGGCAGAAGTGATGATATCGTCAACTACGGCGGCAGCAAGATCTCGCCCGCAGAGGTAGAAGACTGCGCGAGAGACTACAAAGGCATTGCCGATTGCGCATACAGTTCGCGCCCGGATGCGATCACCGGAGACTTACCGGTCATGCTGGTCGTAAAAGGTGAGGGATATGATCAGGCAGCATTTGAAGCATTTCTGGCTGAACGGCTGGAAAGCTACAAGATGCCGAGAGAATATTATTTCACAGACAGCATTCCCAAGACGTTCAAGGGATCGCTTTTGAGAAAAGATATTAAAAAAATCATCAATGAGCAAATCGAAGGAGGTAATCAGTAATGGAAGAATTTATCAGCATGTTAAAAGGAATCAAGCCCAACGTGGATTTTGAGAATGAAGAGGCATTAGTCGATGACGGACTGATCGAGTCACTCGATATCATCTCTATCATTTCCGAGATCTCAGACAAGTACGGAGTACAGATCCCCAGCGACGAGATCATCCCTGATAACTTCAATTCAGCAGAAGCTCTGTATGAGCTGGTGCAGGATCTGATGTAATTATCACGGATAATATCAAAAAAATGACACGAATCTTGTCAGCTTGAGACAAAAACGCGGCAGCCATGGGAATTTTTAAGAAAATCCCTTGACAGCCGCGTTTTTCGTGTCTATAATATTTTAGCGTGCAGGAAATTTTTCAATAGGATTTTTCTGCGCAAAAATATGCCGGATACGGTGTCCGGCGCCACTATAAAAACAGGAGGTGAATAGAATGCCGACATTTAACCAGTTAGTAAGAAAAGGAAGACAGACCACCGTTAAGAAGTCTACCGCACCGGCTTTACAGAAGGGATTTAACTCTCTGAAGAAAAAGTCGATCGATGCTTCTTCTCCGCAGAAGAGAGGTGTCTGCACCGCAGTAAAGACTGCTACTCCTAAGAAGCCTAACTCAGCTCTTCGTAAGATCGCCAGAGTACGTCTTTCAAACGGAATCGAAGTAACAAGCTACATTCCCGGAGAAGGTCACAATCTGCAGGAGCATAGTGTCGTTCTGATCCGTGGTGGCCGTGTTAAGGATTTACCTGGTACACGTTACCATATCATCCGTGGTACTTTAGATACCGCTGGTGTAGCGAACAGAAAGCAGGCCCGTTCTAAGTACGGTGCTAAGAGACCGAAGGCTGCAAAATAATTTTTGCATGAGTTAGAGTTGTACCACAAACAGAACTAAGGTAAGTGTTGGAAGATTCTATTTCCCAATTACAATAGATTTCCGCACGAACACATTAGAGGACACATGTGAGTACCGATGAATTAAAAGTGGATCTTATTGAATCATAGATTCAATAAGCAACATGTATTAAGGAGGGAAGTATCGTGCCGCGTAAAGGACATACTCAGAAAAGAGAAGTATTAGCAGATCCGATCTACAACAATACCGTGGTCACCAAGCTTATCAATAACATTATGTTAGATGGTAAGAAGGGTGTTGCACAGAAGATTGTATACGGAGCATTTGCCAGAGTAGAAGAGAAGACTGGCAAGCCTGCATTAGAGGTATTTGAAGAAGCAATGAATAACGTAATGCCCTTACTCGAGGTAAAGGCAAGACGTATCGGTGGAGCTACCTACCAGGTGCCGATCGAGGTTCGTCCCGATCGTCGTCAGGCATTGGCTCTGCGCTGGTTGACCATGTTCTCCCGCAAGAGAGGCGAGAAGACTCAGGAAGAGAGACTGGCAAACGAGATCATGGATGCAGCTAACAACACAGGTGCATCTGTAAAGAGAAAAGAAGACATGCACAAGATGGCAGAGGCCAACAAGGCATTTGCGCACTACAGATTCTAGGAGGAAAAAATCTTGGCTGGAAGAGAATATCCGTTGGAGAGAACCAGAAATATCGGAATTATGGCCCATATCGATGCTGGTAAGACCACATTGACCGAGCGTATTCTGTACTATACTGGTATTAACTACAAGATTGGTGATACTCATGAAGGTACTGCTACCATGGACTGGATGGAGCAGGAGCAGGAAAGAGGTATTACCATTACTTCAGCCGCTACGACTTGTCATTGGACCTTACAGGACCATGCAAAGGTAAAGCCCGGTGCGTTAGAGCATCGTATCAATATCATTGATACCCCTGGTCACGTGGACTTTACAGTAGAGGTTGAGCGTTCACTGCGTGTCTTAGACGGAGCCGTTGGTGTGTTCTGTGCTAAGGGTGGTGTAGAGCCTCAGTCAGAAAATGTATGGCGTCAGGCTGACACCTACAATGTACCTCGTATGGCATTCATCAATAAGATGGATATCTTAGGTGCAAACTTCTACGGAGCTGTAGACCAGATCCGTACAAGATTAGGAAAAAATGCCATCGTATTACAGCTCCCGATCGGAAAAGAGGATGAATTCAAGGGAATCATCGATCTGTTCGAGATGGAAGCTTATATCTACAATGATGACAAGGGTGACGATATCCAGATCACAGAGATTCCGGATGATATGAAGGATGAGGCTGAGCTGTATCGTACCGAGCTGATCGAGAAGATCTGCGAGTTAGATGACGATTTAATGATGATGTATCTTGAGGGAGAGGAGCCTACTGTTGAGCAGATGAAGGCTGTTTTGCGTAAAGCAACCTGTGAGTGTACAGCAGTTCCCGTATGCTGCGGTTCCGCTTATCGTAACAAGGGTGTTCAGAAGCTTCTGGATGCGATCCTTGAGTATATGCCCGCTCCTACAGATGTACCGTCTATCCAGGGTGTAGACCTTGATGGTAATCAGGTTGAGAGACATTCTTCTGATGAAGAGCCGTTCTCAGCACTTGCATTCAAGATCATGACTGACCCGTTCGTAGGAAAGCTCGCATTCATTCGTGTGTACTCAGGTATTTTGAACTCAGGTTCTTATGTCCTGAATGCAACAAAGGATAAGAAAGAGCGTGTAGGACGTCTGTTACAGATGCACGCTAATAAGAGACAGGAATTGGACAAGGTATATTCCGGTGATATTGCAGCAGCAGTTGGATTCAAGATCACCACTACTGGTGATACCATCTGTGATGAGCAGCATCCGGTTATCTTAGAGTCCATGGAGTTCCCTGAGCCCGTTATCGAGCTTGCGATCGAGCCCAAGACCAAGGCTGGACAGGGCAAGATGGGTGAGGCTTTAGCAAAGCTTGCTGAAGAGGATCCTACATTCCGTGCTCACACTGATCAGGAGACAGGACAGACTATTATCGCTGGTATGGGTGAGCTCCATCTGGAGATCATCGTAGACCGTCTACTCCGTGAGTTCAAGGTAGAGGCTAACGTCGGTGCACCTCAGGTTGCATACAAGGAGACCTTTACCAAGCCTGTTGATCAGGAATACAAGTATGCAAAGCAGTCCGGTGGACGTGGACAGTACGGACACTGTAAAGTGCGTTTCGAGCCCATGGATGCGAACGGTGAGGAACTGTTCAAGTTCGATTCAGAGGTTGTCGGTGGAGCGATTCCGAAGGAATACATCCCCGCAGTCGGCGAAGGTATCGAAGAGGCATCTAAGGCTGGTATCTTAGCTGGATTTCCTGTACTGGGTGTTCATGCAACTGTATACGATGGATCTTACCATGAGGTCGATTCATCAGAGATGGCATTCCACATTGCTGGTTCTATGTGTTTCAAGGAGGCTATGCAGAAGGCAGCGCCTGCGATCTTAGAGCCGATCATGAAGGTGGAAGTAACCATGCCTGAGGAGTATATGGGTGATGTTATCGGTGATCTGAACTCTCGTCGTGGACGTATCGAGGGTATGGATGATGTCGGAAACGGCAAGATCGTTCGTGCATTCGTTCCGCTTGCTGAGATGTTTGGTTATTCTACAGACCTGCGTTCCAAGACACAGGGACGTGGAAACTACTCAATGTTCTTTGAGAAGTATGAGCAGGTTCCGAAGTCTGTACAGGATAAGATCATTTCTTCACAGGGTAAGTAATTGAAAACCTATGTATTTCACCGGAGATTTTCCGGTGAAATACTTGAAAAACTCATAGATTTTGATATAATCAAAGCTATGAGTGCAACCAAAAACGAAACAATTAGCCCGGAAAGGGCAGAAAATTAAGGAGGACATTTCAAAATGGCAAAGGCTAAATTTGAAAGAACAAAACCGCATTGTAATATTGGTACCATCGGTCACGTAGATCATGGTAAAACAACCTTAACTGCAGCTATCACCAAGGTTTTAGCTGAGCGTGTAGAAGGAAATGCAAAGGTAGATTTCGAGAACATCGATAAGGCTCCCGAAGAGAGAGAGCGTGGTATCACCATCTCTACCGCACACGTTGAGTATCAGACAGAGAAGAGACATTACGCACACGTTGACTGCCCCGGCCATGCTGACTACGTTAAGAACATGATCACCGGTGCTGCTCAGATGGACGGCGCTATCTTAGTAGTAGCTGCTACTGACGGTGTTATGGCTCAGACAAAGGAGCACATCCTTCTTTCTCGTCAGGTAGGTGTACCTTACATCGTTGTTTTCTTAAACAAGTGCGATATGGTAGACGACGAGGAGCTGATCGAGCTCGTTGAGATGGAAGTTACCGAGCAGTTAGAGGAGTACGGATTTGAGGGATGCCCGATCATCAAGGGTTCCGCTCTGAAGGCTCTGGAAGATCCCAACGGAGAGTGGGGAGACAAGATCATGGAGCTCATGAATACTATCGATGAGTATATCCCTGATCCTGAGCGTGATACAGACAAGCCTTTCCTTATGCCTGTCGAGGACGTATTCACAATTACCGGTCGTGGTACTGTAGCTACCGGTCGTGTAGAGCGTGGTACACTTCACTTATCTGATGAGTTAGAGATCATCGGTGTTAAGGAAGAGGTTCAGAAGACTGTTGTTACCGGTATCGAGATGTTCCGTAAGCAGTTAGACGAGGCTATGGCTGGTGATAACATCGGTGCATTACTTCGTGGTATCAACCGTGACCAGATCGTTCGTGGACAGTGTCTTTGCAAGCCCGGTTCTGTAACCTGCCATCACAAGTTTACTGCACAGGTTTACGTTCTGACCAAGGATGAGGGTGGTCGTCATACACCTTTCTTCAACAACTATCGTCCTCAGTTCTACTTCAGAACAACAGACGTAACAGGTGTCTGCAACCTTCCCGACGGTGTTGAGATGTGCATGCCTGGTGATAACATCGAGATGACTATCGAGCTGATCCATCCCGTAGCTATGGAGCAGGGACTTACATTCGCTATCCGTGAGGGTGGACGTACTGTAGGATCAGGCCGTGTTGCTACTATCATCGAGTAATACAAAATTGATTATCATAAAGAGCTCCCAACTATGGGAGCTCTTTTTATGTGATACAAAGATAGAAAATTTCTATCACACGAAAGGGGATTGTATATGAGCAAACAGATGAAAGCAACGGAGATCATAGAAGAGACGCTGATCCTGACGGTGGCAGTGGCGGTCATTGCTGCGGCGGTATTCTTTTTTCTGGTGCCGAGCCATGCCTCTGTCAGCAGTATCTCGGGACTGGGAATCGTATTATCTAATTTTATCCCGTTGCCATTGTCAGCGATCACTATGATATTGAATGTACTGCTGCTGATCGTCGGATTCTTCACATGTGGCAGGGAATTTGGGATCAAGACAGTCTATACGAGTATTATGCTGCCGTTGTTTTTGGGTATATTTGAACGCGTTCTTCCGGATTATGAGTCCATGACCGGCAGCCAGGAACTGGATGTGATCTGCTATATTCTGGTTGTCAGTGTGGGACTCAGCATTCTGTTTAACCGTAATGCATCGTCCGGAGGGCTGGATATTGTTGCGAAGATCATGAACCGGTATCTGCATATGGATCTGGGCAGGGCAATGTCGCTGTCGGGAATGTGTGTAGCGCTCTCCGCCGCATTGGTATATGATAAGAAGTCAGTGGTGCTCAGTATTCTTGGAACTTATTTTAACGGGATCGTGCTGGATCATTTTATTTTTGATCATAATATCAAGCGCAGGGTCTGTATTATTACGGAAAAAGAAGAAGACCTGCGGAAGTTTATTGTAGATGATCTGCACAGTGGGGCAACGATCTATGAATCGATCGGAGCCTATAATATGCAAAAGCGCAATGAGATCATTACGATTGTGGACAAAGGAGAGTACCAGAAACTGATGAATTACATGAATCGGGAAGACCCCAAAGCATTTATCACGGTATACAACGTATCGGATATGCGTTATCAGCCCAAAAACATATCATAATTGCCAGTTTTTTGTATCAGGGAAAAATTTATGTGGGAATCTGACAGAAAAATGTATATAATGGGATTGTGTATGTAAAAAATGCGATAGCCGGAAGGGATTGTTGTATGTTAGAAAAAATAGAAGCAATAAATAATGTGGTGAATAACTTCATCTGGGGAGTGCCTGCCATGATCTGCATTATTGGTGTGGGACTGTTCCTCAGTATCCGTACCGGATTTTTACAGATTCGTAAGTTTCCCTATGCGATGAAAGTCACATTTGGACGTATGTTCAAGAAAAAAGAGGCATCTGACGGAGCACTTACGCCGTTTCAGGCAGTGTGTACGGCATTGGCGGCGACGGTCGGTACCGGTAATGTAGCCGGTGTCGCGGGCGCGATAGCGATCGGTGGTCCGGGGGCGATCTTCTGGATGTGGATCTCAGCGCTGCTTGGTATGTGTACAAAGTTTGCAGAGGTCACGCTGGCGGTACATTTCCGTGAGACCAACCGCGACGGAGAACTGGTCGGAGGGCCGATGTATTATATTAAAAATGGCCTCGGAAAACATTGGTACTGGCTGGCATACCTGTTCTCTGCATTCGGCGTGCTGACCGTATTCGGTACCGGTAATGCTACACAGGTGAATACGATCACGACAGCGATCGACACGGCATTGTTCAATTTTAATATTATTTCGGAGGATGCGGCATCTACACTGAATCTGATCATCGGAATTGTGCTGGCTGCGCTGATCGCGCTGATCCTGCTCGGTGGTATTAAAAGAATCGGACAGGTGACGGAAAAACTGGTGCCGTTCATGGCGGTCATGTATGTCGTGCTGGCGCTGGGCGTGGTACTGCTCAATATCAGACATCTGCCTGCTGTGTTCGGATCTATTTTTGAGGGCGCATTTAATCCCGCATCAGTGACCGGTGGTGTGGTCGGCAGCATGTTTATGAGTATGAAAAAGGGTGTGTCCCGCGGTATTTTCTCAAATGAGGCGGGCCTTGGTACCGGTTCGATCGCACATGCATGTGCGGATACGAGAAAACCGGTCAAACAGGGATTTTTCGGTATCTTTGAGGTGTTCGTTGATACGATCGTTATCTGTACACTGACGGCGCTTGTCATTCTGTGCAGCGATGTACCTGTAGGATATGGAGCAGCAGCGGGAGCGGAATTGACGATCAGCGGATTTACGGCAACTTATGGCGGATGGGTGTCAATCTTTACGGCAGTTGCAATGTGCTGTTTTGCCTTTTCTACGGTCATCGGCTGGGGATTGTATGGAACGAGATGTATTGAATTTATCTTCGGTTCACGTGTGAACAAACCGTTTATGCTTGTATATTCACTCGTTGCGATCGTGGGTGCAACGATGAATCTCGGACTGTTGTGGAGTATTGCAGAGACCTTTAACGGCTTGATGGTCATTCCAAACCTGATCGCGGTATTCCTGCTCTCAGGGGTAGTCGTACATATGGTAAAGGATTACTTTAACGGTATAGAGGATTCATAAAATGATGTTGGATGACATTTCCTTGTAAATAATGTGTCCGGCTGTATTGACAAAATCATATTGCAGTTTATAATGATTGGTAGCACCAATATTGGTGCTACCAATCATTTTTAGTGCAACGAAAAGTTTACGGAACGAGCTTTTCATTGTAAAAGGAGTACAATCATGAAATATGTAAAACAGTTTCTGATCATTTTAGGAATTTCGCTGATCGGTGAAGTACTGAAATATCTATTGCCGTTGCCGATCCCCGCCAGTATTTACGGGATGGCAATTTTATTTTTCTGTCTGATGACCGGTATTGTGAAGCTGGATGATGTCAGAGAAACAGGTAAGTTCCTGATCGAGATCATGCCGATGATGTTTATTCCGGCGGGAGTCGGTCTGATGGATAGTTGGGAGACGCTGCAACCGGTATTTTTCCCTGTATGCATGATCACTGTGATCACGATCTTTACAGTGATGCTTGCGACAGGACGTTTATCCCAGTGGATCATCCGGAAGGACCGGATATCAGAGGCGGCAGATGAGAATGCAGCCGGAACTGAGAGTATGTGTGAATTATAAAGACAGGAGAATCATAATGAGTGAATTTTTTGAGACATCAATGTTTGCAGGTGTGACGCTGAGCCTGATCGCCTATCTGATCGGTTCGGCATTGAAAAGGAAGTTTAAGCTCGGAATCTTAAATCCGCTGCTTGTATCGATCGTGCTGACTGTCATCGTGCTAACCGTATGTAAAGTGGATTATACGACTTATAATGAAGGCGCAAAATATCTCAGCTGGCTGCTGACCCCGGCAACTGTCTGTCTGGCGATCCCGCTGTATGAACAGTGGGAACTGCTCAAAAATAATGCCAGAGCGGTCGTGTTGGGCTTGACGACAGGTGTGCTGACCAGCCTTGGCACGGTATATGTGCTGGCGAAACTGATGGGACTCTCACATGAAGAGTACGTGACACTGCTTCCAAAATCGATCACGACGGCAATCGGTATGGGAGTATCGGAGGAACTAGGCGGCTATGTGACGATTACGGTGGCTGTGATCATCGTGACCGGTATTCTGGGTAACATGCTCGGAGAAGTGATCTGTCGGATCTTCCGTATCACGGAACCGATATCAAAAGGTCTGGCATTGGGCTCGTCTGCCCATGCGATCGGTACAGCGAAAGCGATCGAGATGGGTGAGGTAGAGGGCGCGATGAGCAGTCTGGCGATCGCCGTATCTGGAATCATTACAGTGGTGTTTGCATCGGTATTTGCAAACCTTATCTGACCATGTTTCGTACAGGAGGAGATCTTATGGCAGAACAACGGGAAAAACAGGCAGTAGATGTTGTCTCTGTGCGTCAGCCGGAATATGGTGTTGCAGAATATGAGAAGGCGATCCGCTATATCTATGATCTGATACAGGATGGAACTTTGCAGCTGGGCAGCAGACTCCCGACAGAGCGCGCGATCGCGCAGACGCTCGGCATCGGGCGCAATTCCACGAGGGAGGCGTTGTGTATCCTGCATGGAATGGGACTTGTCGAGCGTGTACAGGGTTCCGGTAATTATATCTCTAAAAATGTGGGCGGTTCGATCAGGCAGACCCTGCTTGTGATGCTTGCACTCGGGACGATCACCAGACAGCAGGTGTGCGAATTCCGACGGGTGATGGAGACGTCCGTGTGTCAGATGCTTCTGCAAAAAGGCATGCCGCAGGAATATCAAAAGCGGTGCGAGGAATTACTCCGGGATATGGAGGCGCAGGATGGCGATCAACTCGTAGATACGGATCAGGCATTCCATGATACCCTGATCGAAGCAACACAGAATGGATTGCTCTTAACGATCATGGAGGCAGTGACACAGGTCTACAGGGAGTGGATCGATCATGTTTTGCAAAAGACAGATGCAGCTGGGAAAAGACAGTTTCTCGACTGCCATCGGGAAATCTATGCCGGGTTAAAATCGGGTGATGCGAAGATGATGCAGGCAGCGATCGACTGCCATTATGATATGATCGAAGAAATGCTGTGATTTTCGTCAATCTGCTGAAAATAGACGAATTGTATCATAATTCACTGTTCAATCTCCCTGGATTATTATATAATTGATTTATATGGATAAAAGGGGGCGTTTGGAAATGGGTGAACAAACGGTTACGGCTCAAAAGAGAGCAAACAAAACAGCCATCTGGCTGTATGGCGTCATGGATCTGGTGCTTGTGATCTGCTATGCGGTGGAGGTTGTCAAAAAAAGCAGGACAGTCGGTTATTTCGCTGTATTTTGTGTGCTGGCGGTCATTCCGTGGCTGGTAAGTTTTCTAATCTATCAGAAAAACCGTGCATCGTTGAAGATCCAGTATACGATTCCGGTTGGATTTAGTATTTTTTATCTGTTTATTATATTTACCACGGTATCGCCGGTAGCATATGTGTATGCGATGATTCTTGCAATCGCGCTTATACCGCTCGGAAATGTCAGCATGACCGGGATTTACATGACGATCGTATCTTTGGGAAATATCGTGCAGGTGATCTATCTGGCGCTGACACAGCAATTGACGGCGCAGGATCTGCCGGATGTGGAGATCCGTGTGGCATCCGTGATTATGCTGGGTATCTATCTGGTGGTCGGTACCAGGGTAGTCGTAGCAAACAATCAGGACCGGCTGGATGAACTCGAGCAGGAAAAACAGCATGCATCCGGACTGGCGCAGAATATTCTGAATGCTTCTGCAGAGATCACGAGCAATATCGGTACGCTTTCCGACAAAATGAATATTCTGGAGAATACGACCGGGCAGACGATGTCTGCAATGGAGGAAGTGTCGATCGGAACGAATGAGACTGCCGAGTCGATCCAGGAGCAGATGCAAAAGACGGAGGAGATCCAGAATACGATCGTGCGCGTCGGCAAGTCTACGGATCAGATCGGAGCGGATATTGATGCGGTGCGCGAAGAACTGATTCAGTCCAAAGAGAATATCAATACACTGATCAGGCAGGTAGAACTTTCGAATCAGGCCAATGCAAATATGTCGGCAGAGATGGATAAACTGACGGGATATACGGATCAGATGCAGTCGATCATCGATGTGATCGATAATGTGACATCACAGACGAGCCTGTTATCGCTCAATGCCAGCATAGAGGCAGCCAGGGCAGGCGAGGCCGGTAAGGGCTTCGCGGTAGTAGCGACGGAGATCTCGTCACTGGCTACACAGACGCAGCAGGCGACAGAAGACATCACAGCGTTGATCAATAATATTTCTGCAGAACTGGCCAACGTGATACGTGTCATCAATCAGGTGATCTCAAATACGCAGACACAGAACGAGGCGGCTGGCCATACAGCCAGCAGTTTTGAGGCAATCGATGCAAAGATCGAGGAAGTCTATTATCAGACGAAGCAGACGGCGGAGCTTATGAGCGAGCTGGAACGCGCAAATACCGCGATCACGCGTGGCATTGAGACGATCTCCGCTGCGACCGAACAGGTGACAGCTCATTCCAGCGAGACGTTATCGATCAGCACGGAGAATACGAAGGTGACTGAAGAGGTCGGAACGATCATCGGCAGATTAAATGATATGGTAGAACAGCTCAGCGGTGTCACTGGTAATGCATTGGAGATCGAAGAAATGCCGGCAGACGAGCCGGAGCAGATTAGTGATGAACCGGCAGAAGGAGAAGCTATAGATGCAGATTAATGAAACTGCAGCAGAACGCTGGATGCACAAAATGGAGACGAGTGTGCGTGGGCAGCGTGCAGGACAATATTTTTTAGAAGGATACAATTGTGCGCAATCCGTGGTGCTGGCATATGCAGATCTGATCAATATGGATGAGAAGCTATTGCTCCGGTCTATTTCGTCATTTGGCGGAGGAATGGGGCGCATGCGCGAGGTGTGCGGTGCAGTGAGCGGCATGAGCTTTGTGGCCGGTGCATTGTATGGCTATGATGAGCCGGGGCTTGCCGGACAGCAAAAAAAGGCAGCGCATTATGCACGGATCCAGGAGCTGACGGGGATATTCCGTGATGTCAATGGCTCGATCATCTGCAGGGAATTACTTGGATTGAACAGACCGGGGGCAGATTCACCGACACCGGAACTGCGCAGTGCGGAATATTATAAAAAAAGACCATGCGGTCAGTTGGTAGCGCTGGCAGCAACGATTCTGGAAGATTATATAGAACGCAATCAAAAAGAAGAACAGTGAGCCTGTTCTTCTTTTTCGTATGATATATAGATTTTATTTACATGCCCATCTGCCGCTGGCACCGCAGGGCAGCACCAGACCATTGCTGCTGACCGGTAATCCGATTTCACTCGCTTCTACATGACCGTCCCATTTTTCCATCTCAAGAGAGAGCATATAGGAGAGAACTGCGGGCTGCAGACCGGTTGTATAGCTATTAATAAGGAAGAAAAGCGGATCATCGCTCAGGATCTGTGTACACAGCTGTACGAGCGGGTGGATCTTCTCTTCAATCTTCCAGATCTCGCCCTTGGGGCCTCTGCCGTAGGAGGGAGGGTCCATGATGATCGCATCGTAGGTCTTGCCCCGGCGGATCTCACGCTCTACAAATTTGACACAGTCATCGACGATCCAGCGGATCGGAGCATCAGCCAGACCGGAACTGACAGCGTTCTCCTTGGCCCAGGTCACCATGCCTTTGGAAGCATCGACATGTGTTACCTGTGCGCCGGCAGCAGCGGCTGCGATCGTGGCACCGCCGGTATAGGCGAACAGATTCAGAACGCGGATCGGACGTCCGGCAGTGTGGATCTTATCAGAGAACCAGTCCCAGTTCGTTGCCTGTTCCGGAAACAGACCGGTGTGCTTGAAGCTGAAGGGCTTTAAGTTGAAGGTGAGTGGATGACCTTCCAACGGGTATTCGATCGTCCATTGCTCCGGCAGATCAAAAAATTCCCAGCTGCCGCCGCCTTTGGCGCTGCGGTGATAATGACCGTTCAGTTTCCTCCAGCGCTTGTCCTGCGGCGTGTTCCAGATCACCTGCGGATCCGGGCGGCGGAGGATATATGATCCCCAGCGTTCGAGTTTCTCTCCGTTGCTTGTATCAATGACTTCGTAGTCGTTCCATCTATCTGCGATCCACATAGTAGTAGGGTTCCTTTCTGAATGAATTACCTGTATAATAGTTACATTATATATAGAAGAAACGCATTCGTCAAATGTTCCTGTATAGCAATGGATTGTACTTGAAAAAATACAATTTTTAGCATCTATTTCGCTTGCATATTTTCGCGAATGCATGTATACTCTTACTTGCTGTGGCATGATAGCTGTGAAGCGCGAGGTTGCTGCCCATTGTGGCAGGTTTTCCGTGGAGCGAATGTCAAGTTAGGAAACTGGCGACAAGTCACTGTACCAAAACAAGGATGTCTACGAAAAAGTAGAAACAACGTGTGAAAGTCCACAGGACACACACGGAGAAGTGTACAGTCACCGCTTGTCGTACTGAAATTTTAAAGTGCGAAAAGGAGGCGACTTTTTTTATGGCAAGTCAAACAATGAGAATCATCTTAAAGGCGTATGATCACGAGCTGGTAGATGCATCCGCAAAGAAAATCATCGAGACCGTAAAGAAGAACGGAGCGCAGGTGAGCGGACCCGTACCTCTTCCTACTAAAAAGGAAGTAGTTACAATCTTACGTGCAGTACACAAGTACAAAGATTCACGTGAGCAGTTCGAGCAGAGAACCCATAAGAGACTCATCGATATCATTGCTCCCACACAGAAGACTGTAGATGCATTATCAAGATTAGAGATGCCTGCAGGTGTGAACATCGATATCAAAATGAAATAGGAAGTCTACCTGACTTCTAGAATGAACGCGAGAGCGTTCCGCTGTAGAAACGCGGCTATAGCCGCAACAGGAGGTATAACATGAATAAAGCAATCTTAGCAACAAAGGTCGGAATGACCCAGATCTTCAATGCTGACGGAGTACTCACTCCCGTGACAGTATTACAGGCTGGTCCTTGCGTTGTAACTCAGGTTAAGACCGTAGAGAACGACGGATACAGTGCTGTACAGGTTGGTTTCGTTGACAAGAAAGAAAAGGTTGTCAACAAGGATGCCAACGGTAAGAAAGAGATCCGCCATCGTCATGGTGTAAACAAGCCTGAGAAGGGACACTTCGATAAGGCTGGTGTTTCTGGCAAGAGATTTGTCAGAGAGTTCAGATTTGACAACGCTGCTGATTACAACTTAGCAGATGAGATCAAGGCTGATATCTTTGCAGAGGGCGACAAAGTTGACGCTACTGCAACTTCAAAAGGAAAAGGTTTCCAGGGCGCTATCAAGAGATTTGGTCAGCACAGAGGACCCATGGCTCATGGTTCTAAGTTCCATCGCCATCAGGGATCAAATGGTGCCTGCTCATCTCCCAGCCGTGTATTTAAGGGAAAAGGAATGCCCGGACATATGGGAAGCGTAAAGGTGACTGTACAGAACCTCGAGATCGTAAAGGTAGATGTAGAGAATAACCTGCTTTTAGTTAAGGGCTCAGTTCCCGGACCTAAGAAATGCTTAGTAACAATCAAAGAGTCAGTTAAAGCTGGTAAATAGTGCTTATTTGGGAAAGGAGGAACTAGGCAATGGCTAATGTAGCTGTTTATAATATGGAAGGCAAGGAAGTTGGAAAGCTGGATTTAAATGATGCCGTATTTGGCGTAGAAGTGAACGAGCATCTCGTACACATGGCAGTTCTTCAGCAGCTTGCAAACAATCGTCAGGGAACACAGAAGGCTAAGACACGTTCTGAAGTTCGCGGCGGTGGAAGAAAACCTTGGAGACAGAAGGGAACCGGTCATGCAAGACAGGGATCTACCAGAGCTCCTCAGTGGACCGGCGGCGGTGTTGTATTCGCTCCCGTTCCCCGCGATTACTCTTTCAAGATCAATAAGAAAGAGAAGAGAGCAGCATTAAAGTCTGCTTTGACATCCAGAGTTCAGGAGAACAAGCTGATCGTCGTTGATGAGTTAAAGCTGGATGAGATTAAGACCAAGAAGTTCGCAGAGGTTCTGAAGAACTTAAACGTAGAGAAGGCATTGGTAGTGATCAACGACAATGACCAGAACATCGTGATGAGTGCAAAGAACATCCCGACAGTAAAGGTAGCACAGACAAATACGATCAACGTATTTGATATCTTAAAGTACAGCAACGTAGTAGTAACCAAGGCTGCTGTAGCAACCATCGAGGAGGTGTATGCATAATGGCAAACGTACAGTATTATGACGTAATCCTTGCTCCGGTAGTTACCGAGAAGAGTATGAATGCAATGGCTGAGAAGAAGTACACCTTCTATGTTCATCCGGAAGCAAACAAGACCATGATCAAAGAGGCAGTTGAGAAAATGTTCGACGGCACTAAGGTGGCAAAGGTAAACACCATGAACTTAGACGGCAAGAACAAGAGACGTGGCATGACCACCGGAAAGACTGCACAGAAGAAGAAAGCGATCGTCCAGTTAACAGAGGACAGCGCAGACATCGAAATCTTCAGCGGATTATAAGATTCGCGATAAGCTGTGGGTAATTAGGAACAGTTGAATATGCGTCAGAAAAGACGCGATAAGAAAAACGTAACGAGAGTTTGAAAGGAGAACGACAATGGGAATTAAGACATATAATCCCTATACACCTTCCAGAAGAAATATGACTGGATCTGATTTCTCTGAGATTACAAAGACTACACCTGAGAAGTCTCTGCTCGTTTCCATTCCGAAGCATGCAGGACGTAACAATCAGGGTAAGATCACTGTGAGACATCAGGGTGGCGGAAATAAGAAGAAGTACAGAATCGTGGATTTCAAGAGAAATAAAGACGGAATCCCCGCAAAGGTAATCGGTATCGAGTACGATCCGAACAGAACTGCAAACATCGCACTGATCTGCTATGCAGACGGACAGAAATCATACATCCTCGCTCCCGAGGGACTGACAGATGGCATGACTGTTATGAATGGTGTTGACGCAGAGGTAAGAGTAGGTAACTGCTTACCGTTAGAGAATATCCCTGTTGGTACTCAGGTACACAACATTGAGTTATATGCCGGAAAGGGCGGCCAGATGGTACGTTCTGCTGGTATGAGCGCACAGCTCATGGCTAAGGAAGGAAAATATGCTACACTTCGCCTTCCTTCCGGTGAGATGAGAATGGTTCCGATCAACTGCCGTGCGACTGTAGGAGTTGTCGGAAACGGTGATCACAGCCTGATCAAGATTGGTAAGGCTGGACGTAAGCGTCACATGGGTATCAGACCTACCGTTCGCGGATCTGTTATGAACCCGAATGACCATCCTCATGGAGGTGGTGAAGGTAGAGCACCTATCGGACGTCCCGGTCCCTGTACACCTTGGGGCAAGCCTGCTCTTGGACTTAAGACACGTAAGAAGAAGAAATCTTCTAACAAGCTGATCGTAAGAAGAAGAGATGGTAGAGCCATCAAGACTAAATAGGAGGTAAGATATGTCTAGATCACTGAAAAAAGGACCTTTCGCAGACGCAAGCCTGTTAAAGAAAGTAGATGCTATGAACGCTTCTGGCGACAAGAGCGTTATTAAGACCTGGTCACGTCGTTCCACAATCTTCCCTTCCTTCGTTGGACACACAATTGCTGTTCATGACGGAAGAAAGCATGTGCCGGTATATGTGACTGAGGATATGGTTGGTCATAAACTTGGTGAGTTCGTTGCTACCAGAACCTACAGAGGTCATGGTAAGGACGAAAAGAAATCAGGAGTAAGATAATTATTTGAAAGGAGGTTCTAGTCATGGCTAAAGGACATAGATCCCAGATTAAGAGAGAAAGAAATGCAAACAAAGATACCAGACCTTCTGCAAAGTTATCTTATGCAAGAATGTCTGTTCAGAAAGCTGGATTTGTATTAGATGCCATCCGCGGAAAAGATGTAAATACGGCACTGGCGATCGTGACATACAATCCCAGATATGCGTCAAGCGTAGTTGAGAAGCTGTTAAAGTCAGCAATCGCAAACGCTGAGAACAACAACGGAATGAAGAGAGAGGATCTCTACGTTGAGGAGTGTTACGCAAACAAAGGACCTACAATGAAGAGAATCAGACCGAGAGCACAGGGTAGAGCTTATCGTATCGAGAAGAGAATGAGCCACATCACAATCGTGCTGAATGAAAGATAGGAGGTAGGACATGGGACAGAAAGTTAATCCTCATGGCTTAAGAGTCGGAGTAATCAAGGATTGGGACTCTAAGTGGTATGCAGAGGCTGACTTTGCAGATAACTTAATCGAAGATCATGAGATCAGAAAGTTCTTAAAGAAAAAATTATATGCAGCAGGAATCTCTAAGATTGAGATCGAGCGTGCATCTGACCGTGTAAAGGTTATCGTATATACCGCAAAGCCCGGTGTTGTCATCGGTAAGGGCGGCGCTGAGATCGAGAAGATCAAGGCAGAAGTACAGAAGCTCACAACCAAGAAGCTGGTTGTTGACATCAAAGAGGTTAAGAGACCTGACAAGGATGCACAGTTAGTTGCAGAGAATATCGCTCAGCAGTTAGAGAACCGTGTATCATTCCGTAGAGCAATGAAGTCCTGCATGAGCAGAACAATGAAGGCAGGAGCACTTGGTATCAAGGCTTGCTGTTCCGGACGTCTTGGCGGAGCTGATATGGCTCGTACCGAGTTCTACAATGAAGGAACCATTCCCCTTCAGACACTGCGCGCAGATATCGATTATGGATTCGCTGAGGCAGATACTACTTACGGCAAAGTTGGCGTAAAGGTATGGATCTACAAGGGCGAGGTACTTCCTAAGAAGGGTAATAAGGAAGGAGGAGCACAATAATGTTAATGCCGAAGAGAGTAAAGCGGAGAAAACAGTTCCGTGGCACTATGACAGGAAAGGCTTCCAGAGGTAACAAGATCACAAATGGTGATTATGGTATCGTTGCAATGGAGCCGGCTTGGATTCGTTCCAACCAGATAGAAGCAGCCCGTATCGCTATGACCCGTTACATCAAGCGTGGTGGTAAGGTATGGATCAAGATTTTCCCTGACAAACCTGTTACAGCAAAACCTGCTGAGACTCGTATGGGTTCCGGAAAAGGAACATTAGAGTACTGGGTAGCTGTTGTTAAGCCGGGTCGTGTAATGTTCGAGATTTCCGGAGTATCTGAGGAGATCGCACGTGAGGCATTGCGTCTGGCTACACACAAATTACCTTGCAAGTGTAAAGTAGTTTCTCGTGCAGACTTAGAAGGCGGTGAATCAAATGAAAACTAGTAAATATTTAGAAGATCTGCGTACCCAGTCCGCTGATGAGCTGAATGCGCAGTTAGTAGAAGCAAAGAAGGAACTTTTCAATTTGAGATTCCAGAACGCTACCAACCAGTTAGACAACACTGGAAGAATCAAAGAAGTAAGAAAAAATATTGCCAGAATTCAGACTATCATCACTGAAAAGGCGAATGCATAATCCCAGTGAAAGGAGATCAGATCCGTGGAAGAAAGAAATCTTAGAAAAACCCGTGTCGGCGTGGTTGTAAGCGATAAGATGGACAAGACAATCGTTGTAGCTGTAAAGGACAACGTAAGACATCCCCTGTACAATAAGATCATCAAGAAAACCTACAAGCTGAAGGCTCATGATGAGAACAATGAGTGCAAGAAGGGTGATACCGTTAGAGTAATGGAGACCAGACCTCTGTCAAAGGACAAGAGATGGAGACTTGTTGAAATTATGGAGAGAGCGAAATAATTAAAGGAGGATACCGGCATGGTACAGCAGGAAAGTAGATTGAAAGTTGCTGATAATACTGGTGCTAAGGAGTTACTTTGCATCCGTGTTATGGGCGGTTCTACAAGAAGATATGCAAATATCGGTGACATCATCACTGCCAGCGTTAAAGATGCAACACCAGGCGGCGTTGTAAAAAAAGGTGACGTTGTAAAGGCAGTTGTTGTCCGCAGCGTAAAGGGCGCACGTCGTAAAGACGGCTCTTATATCAAGTTTGATGAGAACGCAGCAGTTATCATCAAGGATGATAAGACTCCCAAAGGAACTCGTATTTTTGGACCAGTAGCGAGAGAACTTCGTGACAAGCAGTTCATGAAGATCGTGTCTCTGGCTCCGGAAGTATTATAGGAGGTAAGCTATGGCATCATTAAAGATTAAGAAAGGTGATACCGTTAAGGTAATCGCCGGCAAAGATAAAGACAAAGAGGGCAAGGTAATTGCCGTAAACCCGAAGAAGAATACCGTATTGGTTGAGGGTGTGAACATGATCACAAAGCACACCAAGCCCAGCATGGCTAACCAGCAGGGTGGTATCATTCATCAGGAAGGTCCTATTGATATTTCTAATGTTATGTACGTTCACAAGGGAAAGGCTACCCGCGTAGGCTTCAAGATGGACGGAGATAAGAAGGTACGTTTCGCTAAGTCAACCGGCGACGTGATCGACTAAGAAGAGAGGAGGTCCACAAGTGAGCAGATTAAGAGATCAGTATGAAAATGAGATCAAAGACGCAATGGTCAAAAAGTTTGGCTATAAAAATGTAATGGAGATTCCGAAGCTTGACAAGGTCGTAGTCAACATGGGTGTTGGCGAGGCTAAGGAAAACGCTAAGATTTTAGAGGCTGCTATGGGAGATATGGAGACCATCACAGGTCAGAAGCCCATCGCTACCAGATCTAAGAACTCCATCGCAAACTTCAAAATCAGAGAGGGTATGCCCATCGGATGTAAGGTAACATTAAGAGGAGAGAAGATGTATGAGTTCGTTGATCGTTTAGTGAACCTTGCATTACCCCGTGTCCGTGACTTCCGTGGTGTAAACCCCAACGCTTTTGATGGCAGAGGTAACTACGCACTCGGAATCAAAGAGCAGTTAATTTTCCCTGAGATCGAGTATGACAAGATTGATAAGGTTCGTGGAATGGATATTATCTTCGTAACCACAGCTAACACAGATGAGGAAGCTCGTGAGTTACTGACCTTATTCAATATGCCGTTTGCAAAGTAGAAGCAGGAGGAAACTTAAATGGCAAAGACATCTATGAAAATTAAGCAGCAGCGTAAACCTAAGTTCTCTACCAGAGCTTATACACGTTGTAGAGTATGCGGCCGTCCGCATTCTGTATTAAGAAAATATGGTATCTGCAGAGTATGCTTCCGCGAGATGGCATACAAGGGAGAGATCCCCGGCGTAAAGAAGGCTAGTTGGTAAGATACCCACAAACCAAAGGAGGTAAATATTCATCATGACAATGAGTGATCCTATTGCAGATATGCTTACAAGAATCCGTAATGCAAATACTGCAAAACATGATACAGTAGATATTCCTTCATCAAAGATGAAAGTAGCAATCGCTGACATTCTTGTTGACGAGGGATACATCGCAAAATATGACATCATTGACGAGGGAAGCTACAAGACCATGCATGTAACATTAAAGTATGGTGCTGACAAGAACGAGAAGATCATCACAGGTATCAAGAGAATCTCTAAGCCCGGTCTTCGCGTATACGCAGGCAAGGATGAGATCCCCAGCGTACTTGGCGGACTTGGAATCGCTATTCTCTCAACAAACAAAGGAATCTTAACTGACAAAGAGGCTCGCAAGGCTCAGGTCGGCGGAGAAGTATTAGCATTTGTTTGGTAGTTTATCGTAAACGCATATATATAAATTAGGAGGTACGGGCATGTCACGTATAGGAAGAATGCCAATCGCGATACCTGCAGGCGTTACTGTAGATATTGCAGAAAATAACAAAGTGACTGTAAAAGGTCCCAAGGGAACCCTTGAGAGAGTATTACCCTCTGAGATGGAGATCAAGAAAGAGGGCGAAGAGATCATCGTCAGCAGACCCAATGATCTGAAGAAGATGAAATCTTTACATGGTCTGACCAGAACACTGATCCACAACATGGTAGTAGGTGTAACAGATGGTTATACCAAAGAGTTAGAGGTAAACGGTGTTGGTTACAGAGCATCTAAATCCGGTAACAAACTTACTTTAAACCTTGGATATTCTCATCCGGTAGAGATGATCGATCCCGAAGGAATCGAGTCTGCTGTTGATGGAAACAAGATCGTTATTAAAGGTATTGATAAAGAAAAAGTTGGCCAATATGCGGCTGAAATCAGAGATAAGAGACGTCCTGAGCCTTACAAGGGTAAAGGTATCAAGTATGCTGATGAAGTTATTAGACGTAAAGTTGGTAAGACTGGTAAGAAATAATTAAAGGAGTGTGACAAAAAATGGTTAAGAAAGAATCAAGATCTGAGATTCGTGTGAAAAAGCACAGAAGAGTTCGTAATAACCTTGCTGGAACCGCAGAGAGACCGCGTTTAGCTGTTTTCAGAAGCAATAATCATATGTACGCTCAAATTATTGATGACACAGTTGGCAACACCCTTGTTTCTGCATGCACCTTAGACAAAGATGTAAAGGATGCTGTAGAGAAGACTAATAACGTAGATGCAGCAGCACAGGTAGGAACTGTCATTGCAAAGAAGGCGTTAGACAAGGGAATCACCACTGTTGTCTTTGATAGAGGCGGCTTCATATATCAGGGTAAGATCAAGGCTTTGGCTGATGCAGCAAGAGAAGCTGGGTTAACATTCTAATTAAGGAGGAAATATTTGCATGAAACGCGAAATTATTGATGCTAGTCAATTAGAGTTAACAGAAAAAGTTGTAGCCATCAAGCGAGTAACAAAGGTAGTTAAGGGTGGACGTAACATGCGCTTTTCTGCATTAGTAGTTGTTGGTGACGGCAACGGACATGTTGGCGCAGGCATTGGTAAAGCAGCCGAGATCCCTGAGGCAATCCGCAAGGGTAAAGAGGACGCAACCAAGAAGCTTATTTCTGTTAAGTTGGACGAGAACAAGAGTATTACACATGATATTCAGGGAAAGCATACAGGAGCATCTGTACTGCTGAAGAGATCTATTGAAGGTACCGGTATCATCGCCGGTGGTCCTGCACGTAACGTGTGCGAGCTGGCCGGAATCAAGAATATCCGTACCAAGTCTTTAGGATCAAACAACAAGCAGAACGTAGTTCTGGCTACTATCGACGCTCTGAGCCAGTTAAAGGCACCTGAAGAAGTTGCTAAGGCTCGTAACAAGTCAGTAGAAGAGATCGTAGGCTAAGGAGGGACACTGAAATGGCAGATAAGGTAAAAGTAACATTAGTAAAATCTACAATCGGTGCCGTTCCTAAGAACAAGAAGACCATCGAAGCATTAGGCCTCACAAAGATGTACAAGACTGTTGAGCTGCCGAACAACGCTGCAACAGCAGGCGCGCTTCGTAAGGTTGCACCGTATGTAAAAGTAGAAGAAGTATAATCAAAAACGATAAGGAGGTGTCAGCATGGACTTATCTAATTTAAAACCGGCTGAAGGTTCTACACATAATGATAATTTCAGAAGAGGACGTGGACACGGTTCTGGAAACGGCAAGACTGCCGGTAAGGGACACAAGGGTCAGAAAGCTCGTTCAGGAGCTCCGAGACCTGGTTTCGAAGGTGGCCAGATGCCTTTATACAGAAGAATTCCCAAGCGTGGATTCAAAAACCGTAATACCAAAGAGATCATTGCTATCAATATTGATCGTTTAGAGTGTTTCGATAACGATGCAGTTGTTACTGTAGATGCTCTGATCGAGGCTGGTATCGTAAGCAATCCCCGCGATGGCGTTAAAATCCTTGGAAATGGAGAATTAACCAAGAAGCTCAACGTTCAGGTGAACGCATTCAGCGCAAGCGCAAAAGAGAAAATTGAGGCACTTGGTGGAAAAGCAGAGGTGATCTAATGTTAAGAACACTTCGAGATGCATTTAAGGTCAAAGACATCAGAGTGAGAATGTTGTTTACATTCTTAATGTTAATTGTCATCCGTATCGGATGTCAGATCCCTGTACCCGGAATCAATGGCGAACTGTTCAAGGAATGGTTTGCCAGCCAGACCGGCGGGGCATTCAGCTTTTTTGATGCGATCACTGGTGGTTCTTTCCTTGACATGTCAATCTTTGCATTGAACATTACACCGTACATCACATCATCCATTATCATTCAGTTGATGACGATCGCAATCCCTCAGTTGGAGGAGATGCACAAGGATGGTGAGGATGGCCGTAAGAAGCTGACAGCGATCACCCGTTACGTCACGATCGGACTTGCGATCATGCAGTCTGTTGCACTGGCAATCAGCTTTGGCAGACAGGGATGGCTGTATGATTACAATGCCTGGTCTGTCATTCAGGTTGTAGTGATCCTGACTGCCGGATCTGCTGTACTTATGTGGATCGGTGAGCGTATCACAGAGCGTGGAGTTGGAAACGGTATTTCTATCGTGTTGGTTATCAACATTATTTCCAGAATCCCGAATGATATGGGTACGCTGTGGCAGCAGTTTATCTCCGGTAAGAGAGTAGCAAGTGCTGTATTAGCAGCAGTTGTGATCGTAGCGATCATCCTTTTACTGGTAGTATTTGTAGATGTTCTGCAGAATGCAGAGCGCAGAATTCCTGTACAGTATTCCCGTAAGATCCAGGGACGTAAGCAGGTGGGTGGACAGAGCAGCAGCATTCCCTTAAAGGTGAACACTGCCGGAGTTATTCCGATCATCTTTGCACAGTCTATCATGCAGTTCCCGGTTATCATTGCAGGTATGCTCGGCAAGGGTAACGGTACAGGTATCGGATCTCAGATTATTAAAACTCTGAATCAGTCAAACTGGTGCGATCCAAACCAGCCGGTATATACAATCGGTCTGGTGATCTATCTGCTGCTGATCATCGCATTTGCTTATTTCTATACCTCGATCACCTTCAACCCGTTGGAGATCGCGGATAATATGAAAAAGCAGGGTGGCTTTATCCCCGGTATCAGACCCGGAAAACCTACCAGCGATTATCTGAATTCAATTTTAGGTTATATCATCTTTATTGGTGCGATCGGTTTATCGATCTGTGCATTTATTCCGATCTTCTTTAACGGAGTATTTAATGCATCTGTATCATTTGCAGGAACATCTATCATCATTATCGTAGGTGTTGTTGTAGAGACCATTAAGCAGATCGAGTCACAGATGCTGGTTCGTCACTATAAGGGATTCTTAAGCAATTAAATGTAACTGTCCGTGTCGGACAGAAACGATAAGATTTCAGTAACTTATGGAGATACGCCCGAGGTGTATCTCCATAGGTGGTTTAAAGGAAAATCAAAAGGAGGATTTTTACGATGAAGATCATCATGTTAGGTGCACCCGGAGCCGGAAAAGGAACACAGGCTAAGCAGATCGCCGGCAAATATTCCATTCCGCATATCTCTACCGGAGATATTTTCCGCGCAAATATCAAAAACGGAACCGATTTGGGAAAGAAAGCAAAAGAGTATATGGATCAGGGACTTCTGGTTCCCGATGAATTGACCTGTGATCTGGTCATGGACCGTATTCAGCAGGATGACTGTGCCAATGGATTTGTACTGGACGGCTTCCCCAGAACCATTCCGCAGGCGCAGGCGCTGGATGCAGCACTTGAGAAGATCGGAGAGCATATGGATGTAGCGATCGACGTGGATGTACCCGATGACAATATCGTAAACCGTATGTCCGGAAGACGTGCATGTTTGGAGTGCGGTGCGACTTATCATGTAGTTTCACTGCCGCCCAAGACAGAGGGAAAATGTGATCACTGTGGCAGCGATCTGGTGCTGCGTGATGATGACAAGCCGGAAACCGTACAGAAGCGTCTGAGCGTATACCATGATCAGACACAGCCTCTGATTGATTACTATAATAATCAGGGCATTTTAAGATCTGTAGACGGAACACAGCCTATGGAGGCTGTATTTACCGCCATCACAGATATTTTAGGAGCCTGAGATCATGCCGGTAACGATAAAAAATGCAGAAGGCATAGAACTGATGCGTATTGCCGGGCAGATCCTTGGCAAAGTGCATAATGAAGTAGCTGCAGAGCTAAAGGCGGGGATGACCACATGGGATATCGACCATCTGGCAGAAGAACTGATCCGAAGTTACGGATGTACACCGTCATTTTTGAATTATCAGGGATTTCCGGCGAGTGTATGTGTATCTGTCAATGATGAGGTCGTACATGGCATACCGAGTAAGTACCGGATCATACAGGAGGGCGATATCGTCAGTCTGGATATGGGTCTGATCTATAAAGGATACCAGTCCGATGCGGCACGTACACATGGTATCGGGCCAGTCTCTGAGGAAGCGAGCCTGCTCATCGAGCGGACAAAAGCGTGCTTTTTTGAAGGTGCACGTATGGCGAAGGCAGGAAACCACCTGTACGATATCGGCAAGGCGATCGATGCAAATATCAGCCCCTACGGATATGGAATCGTCCGTGATCTGTGCGGACACGGCATTGGCCGTCAGATGCACGAGGAGCCTGAGATCCCCAATTACCGGATCGCAAAGCGTGGCATGAAGCTCAAAGCCGGCATGACATTGGCGATCGAGCCGATGATCAATGCGGGCACTTATGCAGTAAAATGGAAAAAAGACGGCTGGACAGTCGTGACACGGGACGGATCACTGTCAGCTCATTATGAGAACACCGTCCTCGTAACAGAGGACGGACCGGAGATCCTCTCGCTGGTAGAAGAACAGAAATAAAACCGGAATCATGCGCAACAGAACAGACAGATATAAAGGAGAATCAATATGTCAAAAGCAGATGTTATCGAAGTAGAAGGCGTAGTAGTAGAGAAGCTTCCCAATGCGTTTTTCAAGGTGGAGCTGGAGAATGGCCATCAGATCCTTGCCACGATCAGCGGCAAGCTTCGTATGAACTTTATCCGTATCTTACCCGGAGATAAGGTGACGATCGAGATGTCACCCTATGATCTGACCAAGGGCAGAATCATCTGGAGAGATAAATAATCTAAAATAAAAATTTTTTTCAAAAAATTTAAAAAAAAGTTGATTTACAGGCGCGCCCATGCTATAATGCTATTCGGACGCGTCTGTTTTTGTACTAAGAGTGCGTCCGGAACCAAGTAATATAGGCGTTTAGGAAAGGAGGATTTGAGATGAAAGTCAGATCATCAGTAAAACCTATCTGTGAGAAGTGCAAAGTAATCAAGAGAAAAGGTAGTATCCGTATTATCTGTGAAAATCCTAAACATAAGCAGAGACAGGGTTAATTACCACCGCTTCTGAATGGAAGCAGAGATCCTCTGAATGTTGGAGGACCGGGAATCAAGGATTTCATTGAGAAAATCTTTGGAAAATTATGGCGGCTGTCAGTGGATGATTATCTTAAGTTCACTGATTCATAATAAACAGCTATACGGCTGGAAGATATTTCCTTACATACCGAGAGGGAGATCTTCGAAAGTAAACAGTAATATTTATAATAAGTAATAAGAGAAGCAGAATGTCACGATGCGGAGTCATGCACACATTTCAGGCCGGGCGACCGGAGCTGCATGGAGACGGAGACGGTGACAGATATTTACGAAAAATCAAACGGAGGTGTCAATACACATGGCTCGTATCGCAGGTGTAGATTTACCAAGAGAAAAACGTGTAGAAATCGGATTAACTTACATCTATGGAATCGGTAGAGTAAGTGCGACTAAGATTTTAGAGCAGGCAAATGTTAATCCTGATACTCGCTGCAGAGACTTAACCGACGACGAGGTTAAGGCGATCAGCGCTGTTATCGATGAGACTATGACAGTAGAAGGTGATCTTCGTAGAGAGATCGCTCTGAACATCAAGAGATTACAGGAGATCGGATGCTATCGTGGTATCCGTCATAGAAAGGGCCTTCCCGTACGTGGTCAGAAGACAAAGACCAATGCGCGTACACGTAAGGGACCGAAGAGAACTGTAGCAAACAAGAAGAAGTAATATATATATTTGAAGAAAGTAGGTTAGTTTAGCATGGCGAAAAAGGTTGCAAAAAAAGTAACAAAAAAGCGCGTAAAGAAAAACGTTGAACGCGGACAGGCACACATTCAGTCATCTTTCAATAACACAATCGTAACTCTTACAGATACTGAAGGTAACGCATTATCATGGGCGAGTGCCGGTGGTCTTGGATTTAGAGGTTCAAAGAAATCTACTCCCTATGCTGCACAGATGGCAGCAGAGACAGCTACCAAGGCTGCTCTGGTACACGGATTAAAGACAGTTGACGTTATGGTTAAGGGACCCGGTTCAGGTCGTGAGGCAGCAATCCGTGCGCTTCAGGCTTGTGGTCTGGAGGTTACATCTATCACAGACGTAACTCCTGTACCTCATAATGGATGTCGTCCACCCAAACGTAGAAGAGTTTAATTAGGAGGTATTATTAAGATGGCAGTTAATAAAGTACCTGTTCTGAAAAGATGCAGATCTCTTGGCTTAGAGCCGAGTTATTTAGGATATGATAAGAAGTCTAACCGTAATTTAGTTAGAGCAAACCGTAAGGTATCTGAGTACGGTTTACAGCTTCGTGAGAAGCAGAAAGCAAAGTTCATCTATGGCGTATTAGAAAAGCCTTTCCACAATTACTACGAGACAGCTGATCGTATGAAGGGCATGACCGGTACCAACCTGATGACAATTCTGGAGTCCAGACTGGACAATGTTGTTTTCCGTCTTGGCTTTGCCAGAACCAGAAGAGAGGCAAGACAGATCGTTGACCACAAGTTCGTATTAGTAAACGGCAAGCAGGTAAACATCCCCTCTTATCTTGTAAAGGCTGGCGATACTATCGAGATTCGCGAGAAGAGCAAGAACATCCAGAGATTTAAAGATATCAAGGAGTCTACAAACGGAAGATTAGTTCCCGAGTGGTTAGATGTTGATTCTGAGAATTTACAGGGAACTGTAAAAGAGTTACCGACTCGTGAAATGATCGATGTACCGGTAGACGAGATGCTTATCGTCGAGTTATACTCTAAATAATCCTTGATTATTTAGCGTCGCAACAATTGATATCAATTAAGGAGGGACTTTGCAGTGTTCGAATTTGAGAAGCCGAAGATTGAAATAGCAGAGATTTCCGAAGACAAGAAATACGGCAGATTTGTCGTAGAACCCTTGGAAAGAGGATATGGTACAACACTTGGTAATTCTTTGAGAAGAATCATGCTCTCATCATTACCGGGTGCAGCAGTCAGCCAGATCAAGATTGATGGCGTGTTACACGAGTTCAGCTCTATTCCCGGAGTAAAGGAAGATGTGACTGAGATCATCATGAACATCAAAAATCTGGCGATCAAGAATACTAGCCCGACAAACGAATCTAAAGTTGCTTATATTGAATTTGAAGGCGAAGGCATTGTGACCGCAGCAGATATTCAGGCAGATTCTGATATCGAGATCATGAATCCCGAACTGGAGATCGCACACTTAAACGGTGGATCGGACTCCAGATTATATATCGAGCTCACGATCACAAACGGTCGCGGATATGTCAGCGCTGACAAGAATAAGAGCGAGGATCTGCCGATCGGCATGATCTCCGTAGACTCAATTTATACGCCGGTAGAGCGTGTCAATCTGGCCATCGAGAATACTCGTGTCGGACAGATTACTGACTACGATAAGCTGACATTGGATGTATATACCAATGGAACCTTAGAGCCGGACGAAGCAATCTCTCTTGCTGCTAAGGTACTCAGCGAGCACTTGAGCCTGTTTATCGATCTGTCTGAGAATGCTCAGAAGGCAGAGGTCATGATCGAGAAAGAAGATAATGCGCAGGCAAAGGTTCTGGAGATGAATATCGATGAGCTGGAGTTATCCGTGCGTTCATACAATTGTCTGAAGCGCGCCGGTATCAATACGGTTGAGGAACTGACCAACCGCACACCGGAGGATATGATGAAGGTTCGTAACCTTGGACGCAAGTCTTTAGAGGAAGTATTGGCAAAATTAAAGGAGTTAGGTCTTCAGCTTAATTCCGGAGACGAATAATGTGGCACAAGCCGGCATTGTCATGGTAAGTCCGAAGAGCACATGTCAATGTACCACAGATGGAGGAAAAAATAATGGCAAAGTATAGAAAGTTGGGAAAGACTTCTTCCCAGAGAAAAGCATTACTGAGAAATCAGGTAACACAGTTAATCTATAACGGCAAGATCGTTACTACAGAGGCAAGAGCAAAAGAGATCCGTAAGTGGACAGAGAAGCTCATCGCTCTGGCTGTAAAAGAGAAGGACAATTTCGAGGAAGTAACCGTAAAGGCTAAGGTTGCCCGTAAGGATGCTGACGGAAAGCGCGTGAAGGAAGTCGTAGACGGCAAGAAAGTAACCGTATATGATGAAGTTGACAAGACGATCAAGAAGGATATGCCTTCTCGTCTGCATGCTCGTCGTCAGATGTTACAGATCCTGTATCCTGTAACAGAGGTTCCTACCGCATTAGCCGGACGCAAGAGAAATACCAAGAAGGTAGATCTTCCTGCTAAGTTATTTGATGAGATCGCACCGAAGTACGTTGACCGCAAGGGTGGTTACACCAGAATCGTGAAGATTGGTGAGCGTAAGGGTGACGGCGCTATGACCGTTGTTATCGAGCTCGTATAATCGAATCAGATATTAGAACCGTTATGAAAATGTCCGAGACACTTTTGTCCCGGACATTTTTTTATACCAAATGAGCAATTATATGCTATACTGTTGACTATGAATGAAAAAGTATATAAAACACTGGAATATAATAAAATAATCGAAAAATTAGAGGCACATGCCTATTCCAAAGAGGCAAAAAAACGCTGTCATGAACTGACTCCGATGACAGACTGTGCGCAGATCGAAGAGGCACAGACCTACACAAAGGATGCGCTCAGCCGTATATTAAAAAACGGCAGTATCTCCCTGTCAGGCATCACAGATGTGAATGGATCACTCCAGCGTCTGCGTCTGGGAGCATCACTTTCAGCAATTGAGTTGCTGAAGATCTGTTCGTTGCTGGAGACGGCAAAGCGCATGAAAAATTTTGCGCGGGGTAAGTCGGAGGAGGCGCCCAGAGACAGCCTGGATGCGATGTTTACGGCACTGGAGCCATTGAATTCCCTACAGGACGAGATCCGGCGCTGTATCTTATCCGAAGAAGAGATCGCAGATGATGCGAGCGTAAAGCTGTGCAGCATCAGAAGGAATATCCGTGGGATGAATGACCGTGTACATGCGCAGCTGAACAAGCTGATGGTACAGGAGAGCACACGTAACTGTCTGCAGGATGCGGTGGTTACAATGCGCGGAGACCGCTATTGCCTGCCTGTGAAGGCAGAATACAAGTCTCAGATCCCCGGCATGGTGCATGACCAGTCATCGACCGGATCGACATTATTCATCGAACCGTTATCTGTGGTCAATTTGAATAATGAGTTAAAGACACTGCTGATCGAGGAACAGGAAGAGATCGAAGCGATTCTGGCAGAACTTTCCAACCAGACTGCTGAACATGTGATCACGCTGGAATCGGATTACCGTGTGCTCGTGGAACTGGATTTCATTTTCGCGAAGGCAGAGCTGGCGAAGGACTATAACGGAGTCGCGCCGCTATTTAATACAGAGGGAAGGATCCATATCAGACGCGGCAGACATCCGCTCTTGGATCAGAGAAAAGTCGTGCCGATCGATATCCGTCTGGGTGAGGATTTTGATCTGCTGATCGTGACCGGACCGAATACCGGTGGTAAGACGGTTTCATTAAAAACAGTCGGATTATTAACGTTAATGGGACAGGCAGGACTGCATATTCCGGCTAATGACCGCTCAGAACTGGCGATCTTTAGGGATGTATTTGCCGATATCGGAGATGAACAGAGTATCGAGCAGAATCTGTCGACCTTTTCATCCCATATGACGAATATCATCCGGATACTGGATCAGGTCGATGACCGGTGTCTGGTGTTATTTGACGAGTTATGCGCGGGAACCGACCCGACAGAGGGCGCAGCGTTAGCGATCGCGATTCTAGATGATCTGCATCAGCGTGGCGTGCATACGATGGCGACGACGCATTACAGCGAGATCAAAGTATACGCACTCAGCACGCATGGCGTGGAAAACGCATGCTGTGAGTTTGACGTGGAGACGCTCAGCCCGACGTATCGCCTGCTGATCGGTATTCCCGGTAAGAGTAATGCATTTGCGATCTCCGGGAAACTTGGTCTGCCTGGTTATCTGATCGATGATGCGAAGGTGCGCATCACATCGGAACAGCAGAATTTTGAAGACCTGATCGCAGATCTGGAGAGCAGCCGTGTGACGATCGAGAAAGAGCGCGCGGAGATCGAACAGTATAAGGCTAAGAATAAGAATCTGAACCAGCAGCTGGCGCGCAAGCAGGAGCGTCTGGATGAAAACCGGGATAAGATCATCCGTGAAGCCAATGAACAGGCGGCAGCGATCTTAAAAGAGGCCAAAGATCTCGCAGATGCGACGATCCGCAATTTCCAGAAATACGGGGCGGCGGCGCCTTCCATGAAAGATATGGAGCGGGAGCGGAGTGCCCTGCGTGAAGAGATCACAAAACGGCAGGACAAGGCTGCGTCGGGGAAGAAAAAGGCACCGCAGATCAATCATCAGGCGCCGAAGAAACTGCGCATCGGTGACAAGGTCAAGGTGCTCAGTATGAATCTGACCGGAACTGTGCATACATTGCCGGATGCAAAGGGCAATCTGTTTGTCCAGATGGGTATCCTGCGCTCGCAGGTCAATGTAAATGATCTGGTATTGATCGACGAGAATGCCGATGTCAAGGCAGCAAAGAAACGCTACGAAAAGACCGGGTCAGGTAGTATCAAGATGTCCAAATCGGCATCCGTATCTACGGAAGTCATGCTGATCGGACTGACTGTGGATGAGGCGATCGCCAAGCTGGATAAATATCTGGATGATGCGTTACTCGCACACATGCCGTCCGTGCGTATCGTACACGGAAAAGGAACCGGTGCATTGAGAAATGCGGTACATTCGCATCTGAAACGGTTAAGCTATATTGATAACTATCACCTGGCAGAGTTCGGAGAGGGTGATGCCGGTGTGACGATTGCTGAATTTAAGTAGACAGGGAGGTAATTATGGTGGCAAAGCAGAAAATCCTGATCGTGGATGACGACAACAACATTGCAGAACTGATCTCGCTGTATCTGACAAAGGAATGTTTTGACACAAAGATTGTCAATGACGGGGAAGAAGCACTGCTTGCGTATCAAACGTACAATCCGAATCTGATTCTGCTCGATCTGATGCTGCCGGGTATAGACGGATACCAGGTATGCAGGGAGATACGCGCCAAGGATAATATACCGATTATCATGTTATCTGCAAAAGGTGAAGTATTTGACAAGGTGCTCGGACTGGAACTGGGTGCGGATGATTATATTATGAAACCATTTGATTCCAAGGAGATGGTCGCGCGTGTGAAAGCGGTGTTGCGCCGTTATCAGACGGCAAAGCCGCAGACGCCTGCCACGGCATCGATTAAAATGGTAACATATGTAGATTTAGAGGTGAATCTGTCCAATTATTCGGTTGTATATATGGGTGAAAATATTGATATGCCGCCCAAAGAACTGGAATTATTATATTTTCTGGCATCTTCACCCAATCAGGTTTTTACGAGAGAACAGCTCCTTGATAATATCTGGGGTTATGAATATATCGGAGATACCCGTACGGTAGATGTGCATGTCAAACGCCTGCGTGAGAAGATCAAAGACCATGCCGGATGGGGCATCACGACTGTATGGGGCATCGGATACAAGTTTGAGGTAAAGGATTAGTTATGAAAAAAACGCTGGGGATCAAACTGCTCAGTGGGATACTGCTCTATGGGATCGTAGGATTTCTGATCGTTGCGTCATTTGTAGAATGGATGTTTCAGCAGAAAGCGCAGAGCGTCGAAGCGACCAGTCTGTATAAGGAGGCGCTGGCGATCACCGGAAATTATGCGGTTGATTATTACAGAAACCGACTGACGCTGGAAGAACTGGGAGCACAGCTACAGGTCTTGTCTGCCTATACGGACAGCGAGATCTGGGTCGTTGACCGTAAAGGTATCGTGCTAATCGGAATGGATGAGGAAGAAAACGACGAAAAGCGCGAGATCAGGAATTTCAGGATCTCCGATTTCGGGACAAGTTATTATATGATGGGCACATTTTACGGCTGTTTTGATGAGCAGATGCTGACGGTATTTGCACCGATCACTGTGGATTACCAGGTGCGGGGCTATGTGATGATACACAAGCAGATCGACCAGATCTACCGGGATGCGGATCACTTCCTGAATCTGTCCTATGTATCGCTGGTCACGCTGCTCATTGAGGGGATCGCATTTATGATCATCTATCTGTGGAACACGTATCGGAGGATCTGTCTGATGAACCGGGTGGCGCATAAATATATGGAAGGCGATTACTTATCTTCCATGGAGATCGAGGATGAGGATGAACTGGGATTTCTGGCAGCATCTTTCAACTATATGGCGAATGAGCTGAATACACTCGAGGAGGATCAGCGTAAATTTGTATCCAATATATCGCATGATTTCCGTTCGCCGCTCACATCGATCAAAGGCTATGTGGAGGCGATGATAGACGGTACGATACCGGTAGAGATGCAGGATAAATACCTGAATATCATCATTACGGAGACAGACCGGCTCACCAAGCTGACGAGCGGATTGATCGAACTGAATCAGTATGGAGGACATGGTAAGACGATCCTGGATAAGACGGATTTTGATATTAACGAAGTGATCCGGCAGACTGCAGCGACATTTGAGGGTTCATGCAATGCAAAGCATATTGTGCTGGATCTGATGCTGACCGGCGATGAACTGCTCGTGCATGCGGATCGGTCCAAGATACAGCAGATCGTCTACAATCTGACGGATAATGCGATCAAATTCAGTCATCATGATTCGGCGATCCGGATCGAGACACATGTAAAGAACGAAAAGGTATTTGTGTCCGTAAAGGATAGCGGAATCGGTATTCCTAAGGATTCGCTCGGCAAGATCTGGGAGCGTTTTTACAAGACGGATCTATCAAGAGGTAAAGATAAAAAGGGCACAGGAATCGGACTGGCGATCGTAAAAGAGATCATTCAGGCACACGGTGAGAATATCAATGTGATCAGCACAGAAGGTGTCGGCACAGAGTTCATATTCACATTACCGTTTGTGGAAGATGCAAAGGAGTGATTTTATGGCAGATGATTTTCAGTTTATCAGAGAGACACGAAAAGAGAAACCGATGAACCGGAGACGGTTATTCCAGCATATTGCAGAGACTGTGCTGCTGGCAGTCGTATTCGGAGCAGTCGGATGTCTGACGTTTGTATTGTTAAAACCACGGATCGAGCAGTATTTTATGCCGGAGGAGAAGCCGCAGATATCATTTGTGGAACCGGAACAGCCGGAAGATACGGATCATGCAGATGCGGCAGAAGATCCTGCGGAGGATACGAATGATGAGCCGGAGAAAGTCATCATTGAGAAACCGACATCTATGGATCTGGCGGAATATCAGTCCCTGCAGAATAAGATGTACGCAGTAGGGCGCGAGGCGGACAAATTCATCGTATCAGTGACAAATGTAAAAAATGATACGGATATTTTTAATACGCCGTATGAGAATAAAGGCATCGGTTCCGGTGTGATCATCGCTGATACTGGTGATCAGCTGTTGATCCTGACAGAAAAGAAGACGATCCAGGGAGCTGCATCGATCCGCGTGACGTTTGTGGATGATCAGACGGTCAAAGCGGAATTGCAGCAGTATGATGGAAATACAGGGATCGCCGTGCTGCGTGTCAATACCAAGGATATCTCACAGGAGACGCGTGATCAGATCGCAGTTGCGACACTGGGTACGTCGGTGGGCGTCTCACAGGGACAGATGGTGCTCGCGGTCGGCAGTCCGATTGGGACGATCCATTCGATCCTGACAGGTAATATCACATCCAACCGTAACAGCATCTCTACGATGGACTGCAATTACACGATATTTACGACAGACATGGTAGGCAGTGCGAATGCCAGCGGTGTACTGATCAATGCGGATGGAGAGATCATAGGATTTATTCTGCAGGATTACAATATGCAAAAGGAGCAGACGACACTGGCCGCAGTATCGATCTCAGAACTAAAGGGTGTGATCGAGCTGTTGTCCAATGATAAGCCGATGCCGTATCTGGGCATGCGCATCAGTACGGTCACAGATGAGATCTCGGAGACTTACCATATGCCAAAGGGTGTCTATGTGAGAGAAGTTGCACTCGACTCGCCTGCGATGGCAGCAGGATTCCAGAGCGGGGATGTGATCACCAGGATCAACGGGGTGTCGATCACGGCAGCAGAGGACTATGAGAAACTGCTACGCACTTTGTCGGATGAGCAGGTGATCCATATCGCATACGAGCGTCAGGATGCAGAGGATTATATCTCCCTGGAGAGTGATGCAAGAGTCGGTGTACTCGAATAAATATAATAAAAAAGAGGAAGAAGAACATGTACTATATCGGAGAGCTGCGCGAAGGAGAGCGCATCAATGAAATCTATTTATGCAAACAGAAACAGACAGCGATGACCAAGGCAGGAAAGCCTTATGAATCACTGATCTTACAGGATAAAACAGGTACACTGGATGCCAAGATCTGGGATCCGTCATCACAGGGGATTGAGGATTGTGATGCACTGGATTATGTGTGTGTCATGGGAGATGTGACGAGTTTTCAGGGAACGCTGCAGCTCAATATCAAGCGTCTGCGCAAGGTGTCCGAGGGCGAATATGATCCGAAGGATTACCTGCCTGTCAGTGAGTATGATACAGATGAGATGTATGCGCAGCTGCAGAATTATGTGAAAAGCCTGACCAATCCCTATTTAAAACAGCTGGCAGGAGGATTATTTCTGGAAGACGAGGATTTTGCAAAGCGTTTCAAGTTCCATTCGGCAGCAAAGAGCGTCCATCATGGATTTGTCGGCGGCCTGTTGGAGCATACGCTCAGTGTGACGAAGCTGTGTGACTATTTTGCAAAACAGTATTCGATCCTCAATCGGGATCTGCTGATCTGTGCAGCGCTGTTTCATGATATCGGAAAACTGGAGGAATTATCTACATTCCCGGAAAATGATTATACAGACGAAGGACAGCTGCTCGGACATATCGCGATGGGTATGGAGATCATCGGCATGCGTATCCGTATGATCGATGGATTTCCCCGCAAGCTGGCCAACGAGCTCAAGCATTGTATTCTGGCACATCACGGAGAACTGGAGTACGGTTCTCCGAAAAAACCGGCACTTGCAGAGGCGGTTGCGCTCAATTTTGCGGATAATCTGGATGCGAAGATGGAGACAATGAAGGAATTGTTCGTTAAAGTACCGGAGGGCAACACAGACTGGCAGGGCTTTAACCGCCTGTTTGAGTCAAATATACGCAGATCAAGTATCTAACGGAGACCATCATATATGCAGAAAAATGACATGATCGAATTAGAGATCACAGATATGGGAGTAGGCGGTGAAGGCATCGGCAAGGCGCAGGGGCTGACATTTTTTGTCAAAGATGCCGTCATCGGGGATGTGATCACTGCACGTATCACAAAACTGAAAAAAACATATGGCTACGCCAGAGTCGAACAACTGATCCGGCCGTCAGAGCTGCGCTGTGAGCCGCGCTGCCCGCAGCACAGGCGCTGCGGCGGCTGTCAGATCCAGGCAATGTCCTATGAGGCACAGCTGTCATTTAAACAAAACAAGGTCCGTGGCAATCTCATCCGTCTGGGTGGGTTCGCCGCGGACTTTGTTGACCGTGTGATGGAGCCGATCGTGGGCATGGAGGAGCCGTACCGCTACCGGAACAAGGCACAGTTCCCGATCGGAACTGACTGGGATGGGCGACCGGTCGCCGGATTTTATGCGGCGCGTACACACAGTATCATACCGGTGGAGGACTGTCTGCTGGGCGTAGAGGAAAATCAGGTGATCCTGGATGCGGTACTGGATTATATGCGCGCATGCGGTGTATCGGCATATGACGAGACGACCGGAAAGGGGCTCGTGCGCCACGTATTGATCCGCTACGGATTTACGACAAAGGAGATCATGGTCGCTCTCGTGATCAACGGAGAGAAACTGCCGCATCAGGAGGATCTGATCGGACGTCTGACACCGATACCGGGGATGAAGAGCATCTCGGTCAACTGCAATCGTGAAAATACAAATGTGATCCTGGGACAGAAGACGATCTGCATCTGGGGAGAGCCGTATATTACGGATTATATCCATCTGCGCGACTGTAGCGATAACCGCTTTGCCCTGACAGATACGGCAGTTGCATTCCAGATCTCACCGCAGTCCTTCTATCAGGTAAATCCGGTACAGACAGAAAAATTGTATTCACTGGCGCTCGATTATGCCGGTCTGACCGGAACGGAGAGTGTCTGGGATCTGTATTGTGGCATCGGGACGATCTCGCTGTTTCTGGCACAGAGAGCCGGACAGGTCTATGGCGTAGAGATCGTACCGCAGGCGATCGAGGATGCGAGACGCAATGCCGGGTTGAACGGTATCACCAATGCACAGTTTTTTGTCGGAAAGGCAGAGGAAGTGCTGCCACAGTTCTACGACAGACAACAGACAGACACCGCGGATGAGACATTATATGCAGATACAGCCGAAACAGATATGCGTCATCCCGATGTGATCGTGGTCGATCCGCCGCGCAAGGGCTGCGACAGTGCGTGCCTCGAAACGATGCTTCGCATGCAGCCGAACCGCATCGTATACGTGAGCTGCGATTCAGCTACACTCGCGCGGGATCTGCGTATCCTGTGTGACGGCGGATATGAGCTGAGACGAGTCAGACCGGTCGACCAGTTTGCGCACACGGTGCATGTTGAGACGGTGTGCCTGATGCAGTATAATCCCAACTAGTTGGGATGGGAAATGAGAAAAATAAGCATGTTAGACCACAAGGTGTTGTGGTTTGAGGGCAAAAATTAGACTAAAAAGTGGCTTGCGTTTGCTTTTTTTAATAATAGATTCTTAAATATAGGAACTATAGTATATTTTATATTAGGACGAAAAAGATGCGATTCTCTTATAGAAGTAGATAGAGTTATTGAAAATGAGCGAATTAAGGCTAAGAGATATAAAGAAGATAATATTTTAATTGCATAAATGATTATGGATGATGCAACATATGGTTGGCTACAGTCGGAAGAAGACTATATTGGGGATGGAAGGAGCTGGTGTTATAATGATAAATTACGATGTTAAAATAGACAAAGAAAATCATAGATTCGTTATTGATGGACCTATTGGGGACAATTCGATTCCGATAGAGATACCCAAAGACAATCCATTCCGAGAGAGATTTATTGATTTGTTTTTGCATAAGGCAGATATAGAAAGAGGAGTAGATTTTTTACAGTGCATATCAAATGATAAAAGTATTACAGTTAATGAAGGTTTATTTATAGCTGGTCTCAATAACTGTATGAAGTGTTTTAAGTATAGTAATGCAAGAAATAAACTCGTGAAGCAACAAGTGTTTGCACAAAGTGAAGAGATGCTTAAAAGGTTTCTTGAGTTTGAACAAATGCGAGATAAGCATTATGATCATGATGAAAATGGTATGTTGCAGGCAGTTGCATTTTTGTTGATTAGTAAAGATGAAGGGCATGTGTTTTCGGGTCCGCCTTCGGTTGTTTGGAATAGAGCACAATTAAACTATTACTTAGCTGGACAAAAGTTGCAAGAAATTATGTGCTACATTTTACAATACATTGAGAAGGAAATTGATATTGTAGGAAATCAGATAGCAGAAAATTACAAATATTATTTCAAAGGGGAATTACTAAAGTGGTCCAATGCACAAATAATATTAGCGTCAGATACTGCAAAGCGAAAGTAATTACGGATACAGTAAGTAGGTTCACTTGCTAAGATGAAAGCGCAAAAGTGTCACTGACTGTGGCACTATTACAAAGAGGAGAATTTTGATGGATAATCGGAAACATATGGGAAAGAATAAAGAAGGAGTAATTTTTCCTGTTGCTCCAAATCTTTCCGAAATGAGTGATAATTATTTGCAGTTTATAGAAGAAATAAAGAATGAAATTAGAAGACAGAGAGTATCTGTTGTTTTGAATGCGAATTCAAGTATGATTTGCTTATATTGGAATATAGGGAAAGCTATATTAGAAAAGCAGGAAAATGAAGGATGGGGAGCAAAAATAATTGACAGAATGGCAAAAGACTTAAAAGATGCGTTTCCAGATATGTCAGGTTTTTCTCCTAGAAATATTAAGTACATGCGTAAGTTCGCGGAGTGCTGGCCGGATTTTGAAATTGTGCAACGGGTCGTTGCACAATTACCGTGGAGAACCAATATTAAATTACTAGATAAATTAAATAATGTAGAAAGCCGGATTTGGTATGCATATAAAACGCTTGAAAATGGTTGGAGTAGTACAATACTAGAATTGCAGATTCAGAGTTGTCTAATGGAGCGTAGTGGAAAGAGTGTAAATAACTTTGAGGTTGCTCTTCCACCGATGGATTCCGATATGGCAAATCAAATATTCAAAGATCCGTATTTATTTGATTTTTTAGGAACAGATGTGCCAAGACGCGAAGTAGAGATTGAAAGAAAGCTGACAGAACATATCCAAAAATTTTTGTTAGAATTAGG
>Ga0129312_1000189_pt1 | contig 63382 bp, 65 predicted proteins | sample O827metagenome_FD_94434 | JGI IMG/M metagenome (GOLD analysis project Ga0129312, IMG submission 94434) | Orangutan group fecal microbial communities from Wisconsin, USA - O827 metagenome | ecosystem: Host-associated > Mammals > Digestive system > Large intestine > Fecal | place: USA: Wisconsin... | reverse complement strand
GTGCATGGTTTTTATTTTATAAAAAATAAAAAGTAAAAAGTATAATATCGGGGTGTGGCTCAGCTTGGCTAGAGCGCTTGATTTGGGATCAAGAGGTCGCAGGTTCGAATCCTGTCACCCCGACTTTTTCCAGAGACATTTCTTCTATAAATATATAGTAAGAAGGCTCTGGTATTTTTTTACCCTTTCATTCAACAGAAGGAAATTTAGAATGAATTTATTTTGTTATACAGAAGGCTGAAAAAATTAAAAAACTGTCAAGAATAAGCAATAAAAATATTGACAGATAAAAATATTTGCAATATAATAAGTAATTGTGACAGTATGGTTAAAAATACTTCGCCAATAGCCCCGGTGGGGTATTTAAACAATATATTTTTTAGAAAATATCTGATTGTTGGACGTTTGTTGTGATTGACGAGATCAACAGATGAAAGTGAGCTTTGATGTTTTCGGACATTTGCATCAGGGAGCTAGTATTTCTTATACGATTGGATACACGAATAAGGAGGTTCACTATGAAAAGCTTTGTAGCCAGCCCGGCAACAATTGAAAGAAAATGGTATGTAGTTGACGCTGCAGATCAGACATTAGGACGTTTAACTTCACAGGTAGCAGCAATCCTGAGAGGTAAGAATAAACCAACATTTACACCAAACGTAGATACAGGTGATTATGTAATCGTAATCAATGCTGACAAGATTAAAGTAACTGGTAAGAAAATGGATCAGAAGATCTACTACAGCCACTCTGATTATGTAGGCGGTATGAAAGAAGCTACATTAAGAGAAAAAATGGCTAAGAAACCTGAAGATGTTATTACATTAGCAGTTAAGGGTATGCTTCCAAAGGGACCTTTAGGAAGAGCTATGATCAAGAAGCTTCATGTATATGCAGGTCCTGAACACAACCATGCAGCTCAGAAACCAGAAGTACTTGAACTCAAGTATTAATTAATGAATTACATCGGAAGGAGAGAGAATAATGGCTTCAGTAAAATATTACGGAACAGGTAGAAGAAAAAAGAGTATTGCCAGAGTATACCTTACACCAGGTACAGGTAAGATCACAATCAACAAGAGAGATATCGATGAATATTTCGGTCTTGAAACATTAAAAGTTGTTGTTAGACAGCCACTTGTTGCAACAGAAACATTAGAGAAATTCGATGTATTAGTTAACGTTCACGGCGGCGGTTTCACAGGCCAGGCTGGTGCTATCAGACACGGTATCGCTCGTGCATTACTGAAAGCAGACGCTGAATTCAGACCAACTCTTAAGAAAGCTGGTTACCTGACAAGAGATCCACGTATGAAAGAACGTAAGAAATACGGTCTCAAAGCAGCTCGTCGCGCTCCGCAGTTCAGCAAGCGATAATCGACTGTTCAGACTATATCAAAAGGTTTACAAAACCCCGGAAAATCAAGGTTTTCCGGGGTTTTCTTATACCCAAACGGGGGACAAAAGTTTGACTTGATTTGACCAAACGAGAGCTGTTTTCACCCAATTTTTAGTGGTTAAATATAGGACAACCGGCAAAAATGGGGTCAAAAAACGGCCTTAGTGGTTAAAAAATAGGACAACCAGAGAGCAATTTCGGGGATATTTTTGAGGGGGATTTTGGCACTCTCAGACACCGGATTTTTCTCTGGAGAGTTTGGCATAATCTGACCAAATCTGAACAATTAAATATGATTCTATAAAAGGGTGTGATTCAATGCCGTTGAAAGATGATGAAATATAGTTTAAGAATAGATAAGAAGCAGGACAATAGGGATAAATCCTAATGTCCTGCTTCTTGGCTATTTGGAATGAACGGTGATGTATTTCTGATTTTTGCTTTTGGGTTTGTCTGGAAACATCATTTCAAGTTTACCAGAGGATAATAAAGGCTTGAGGTAATATTTACTGAAGTGAGAACGACTGGAAACATCAATATATGTTTGCATTTCATCTCGACTTTTAGGTTCTGCACAAAATTCCAATAGCAAGTTTTGCTTGCTGATCACAGATGTATCATGTGCGGTATCATGTGCGGCATCATGTACGGAAGCACCGCACATGATATAATTTACGTTTTTCAAAATAACTCTAAAATCTGTCGCTGTTGAGGAAAATTCAGGCTTATATGCCTCTGTATATCCAGGCAGCTTTTCGGTTTCACTGACGATTTTGCGTAGGCCACTTCCACGGCGTTCCATGTATTTCATGCGGTGGAACAGGTCAGCAATTACAGGGTTTCGGCGCATTGAACGGATATTGTAAATATCATATTCTTGAATTGATCCGCCGCCAAACATACCGCCGGGAGATGTGATTTCCACCCGATCATCAAACATATCAATGTGAACTTCGCTGCCAAGCACAATGTAATCACGATGGATGAGTGCATTGACAAGAGCCTCTGTCACAGCTCGTTCAGCATAATCCGGCTTGTCTACTCGATACTGAGCCTCTTTGACAAAACGGACTTTGGAATTATTGCGAATAAATTCACTGCCGCTTTTCAGCAAATAAATCAGGTTCCCTTCGTATTCCTTATCGTCCAGAGCATCATCAAAGATAGAACCTTTTTCTAAGCCGTTCCACCTGGTACAGAACATACGGGAGTTATAAACTGTGTGCTGATCGGTCATGAGCCTTCCGGCATTGGTCAGGAATCCTTTTTTGTCAGCCAAACCAAAGGAACCATAATCGGATGGCTCAAAGCGGAGACCGGTCCGTTCCAGATAGGTTGCTTCCAGAAGTGTAAAGCTGTAATCCTTTTTCACCGCGTTTGTTGTTAAGGTGTCAAAGGACTGATTGGTTCCCTTTAAGATCAATTCATTTACAATGTAGTCCGGGGCAATTACGCTTTCATTTCCAACACGGATATATGCCTCCATCACTCCGTCTGCCTTGTAATAATATGGGGTGCTGCGGCCAGGAGAAACCTCCAGCGCCAACAGGTTTTTACCATCTTCCTGCAATGGTTTTAAGATAAACTGCGGTAATGGTGTGATACGTTCTTTAATTAAGCGGCTGATCGCCTCAGCATCCTTTTGAACATCGGACAAGCCGATAGGTTTCCGGTCATCAGAGATTCCGAAAAACAGAGTTCCGCCGATTCCATTCGAAAAGGAACTGACACTTTTTAACCAGCTTTTTGGCTTTTTCGTTTCAAGAGCAACTTTGAAATCACATTCTGTTGCTTCAGCAATGAGCTGTTCTATCATAGAAATTCCTCCTTTTTGAGGTTGTAGAATGTCCTTTTTTATTATACCCAGCGGAGAAGGTTATTGCAATGATAGAAGCAAAGAGTTCAGCGAAATCAAAAATATTTGTGAGAGGAGGTTCTTCTATTATGGCAACTACAAGAATTATGCCGCTTCATATTGGAAAGGGCCGCACAGAAAGTCGGGCAATCAGGCAACTTGTATTCTTCGAGCAGACGAAATATAATATTTTAGGAGGTGCAAAATGGACTACATGACATTAAAAGAGGCAAGCCAGAAGTGGAATATTACGCCTCGCCGGATAAATTATTTGTGTGCGGCTGGGCGCATCCCCGGTGCTGTAAAAATGGCGACGATTTGGCTTATCCCTAAAAATGCAGAGAAGCCAGTAGACAGACGGAGAAAAGAAAACAAATCTCAGTGAGGTTTCTGTGACATTTAGGTGCTACACTGAAAATGTAGGAGTGTGATACCATGCGAATTTTAGTAGTCGAGGATGATCGGCTTTTGAATCATACTTTATGTTATAATTTGAATACTGCAGGCTATACGGTTGATTCTGCGCTGACAAAATCAGCGGCCAGTAGTTTCTTGACAAAGCAGGACTATGACCTGATTGTGCTGGATTTAAATTTGCCGGACGGGAACGGTTTTGACTTCTGCCGGGAGGTAAAAGAGCGCCGCCCCGATACGGCTATTATCTTTCTGACCGCAAATGATATGGAAAGTGATATGCTCAAAGGGTATGAACTGGGCGCTGAGGATTATGTGACAAAACCTTTCCCTATGAGTGTCTTTCAGAAGAAACTGGCGGTAGTGCTGGGGCGGCTGACAAAACAATATGGTGGTGATACTTATGGGGATGGTACACTGACCATCAATTTTTCAGAAATGAGTGCTGCCCTGTCAGGAAAGCCGCTTACATTCACCCCGCTGGAATATCGACTTTTGAAAATCCTGATGAAAAATCCACAGACCGTTTTGACCCGGCAAGTCTTGTTGGAAAAGCTGTGGGACGCAGACGGAAATTTTGTGGATGAACACGCTCTGACTGCGGCGATCAGCCGGGTACGAAACAAAATCGAGGCACCCGATCGTCAGTACATCAAAACGGTATATGGTATGGGCTATATGTGGATCGGAGGGGCGCTGAAATGAATGTGCGAAAACTTTCCATCAACAAAGTCTGTCTTTTTTTTGCTATTCTTCTGCTGGCGGCAATGGGGACGGTTTCAGCAGTTTTGTATGGGCTGACTAAGAATATAACCGCTGTCTGGTATGTATTATTGTTCGGCATCTTTGTGCTGTTTTGCGCTGTTTGTTTTATGGTGCTGGTTCGCCGCAAACTGTCGATGTTCTCCGATGCTTTTTGCAGTTTGATGGATGATATGTTGTCCGGGAATATGCAGCCGAAACAGACTGTGGAAGAAGAAAATCTTTTCTATAAAATTGAATATCGGCTGAATCGTTTATATGAAGTCATGCAGGAAAACAAGAACAGCATTGCGAGGGAGCGGGCTGACCTGCAAGAACTGATTTCCGACATTTCCCATCAGGTCAAGACCCCGATTGCGAACTTGAAAATGATTAACAGCACTCTGCTTGAAAATGAAGTCCCTGTGCAAAAACAAAAAGAGTTTCTAACGGCACAGGACAGCCAACTTGATAAACTGGATTTTCTCATGCAGGCTATGATTAAAACCTCTCGTCTGGAAACAGGTGTCATTTCTCTGGAAAAGAAAAAACAGCCGCTTTATGACACGCTTGCAGCCGCATTGGGCGGTATCTTTTTGAACGCCGAGAAAAAACAGCTCCATGTGCAAGTGGACTGCCCGGAGAGCCTGATTGTTTCACATGACAGAAAATGGACAGGTGAAGCACTGTTCAATATTTTGGATAATGCGGTGAAATATACGCCGGAGGGCGGTCAAATCCGTGTTTCGGTTGAAGGCCTGGAAATGTATGTGAAAATCGACATTGCTGATACAGGCATTGGCATTTTAGAACAACATCAGGGAGCAATTTTCAAGCGGTTTTATCGGGAGGACATCGTACATGATGTAGATGGAATTGGTATTGGTCTATATCTGGCTCGTGAGATCGTAACCTTACAAGGCGGTTATATCTGGGTAATATCTGAAGTCGGGAAAGGTTCAACTTTTTCCGTCTTTCTGCCTCGGCAATAAAAGTATTTTGTTTCCCGTGACATTTCTGTGAGGTTTGCCTTTTATGATAGAGCCATCATAAAGAAAGGGTGGTGTTCTATATGAGCATATTACAAACGACAGATTTAAAAAAATATTATGGCACCGAACCGAACATTACAAAAGCACTGGATGGCGTGACCCTCTCCATTGAGGATGGGGAGTTTGTGGCAATCGTTGGCACTTCTGGCAGCGGTAAATCCACGCTTCTGAATATGATGGGCGGGTTAGATACGCCAACTTCCGGCAGTATTGAAGTAAAAGGGAAAGAATTATCGAAACTAAAGGATGAACAGCTTACCATCTTCCGCAGGCGTAACATAGGGTTTATTTTTCAGAATTATAACCTTGTCCCTGTGCTGAATGTCTATGAAAATATTGTCCTGCCGGTGGAGCTGGATGGTGATACCGTGGACAAACGGTTTATGGATGAAGTCGTGAAAATGCTGGCTCTCGATGGAAAACTCACCAGTATGCCGGGCACTCTATCCGGCGGTCAGCAGCAGCGTGTGGCGATTGCCCGCGCCCTTGTCTCCAAACCAGCCATCATCCTGGCTGACGAACCGACCGGAAACCTTGACAGCAGAACCAGCAGCGATGTGTTGGGGCTTTTGAAAATGACCAGCCAGAAATTTCATCAGACCATTGTTATGATTACCCATAACAATGAGATCGCCCAGCTTGCTGACCGCATTATTCGTATTGAGGACGGTCGGATTTCCGAGTAAAGGGGTGAGAAAGAATGAATGACATTTTATTTGGCAACAATAATGGACCAGTCATTAAAAAGCTGTCAAAACGCAGCTTTGGGCAGAATAAAATCAGAAATGCTGTTGCAGCATTGGCAATTTTCTTAACTACTCTTTTAATCTGCACTATTTTTTTAATTGGTGGCAGCTACATCAGCTCATGGCAGCTTCAACAAGAACAGACGAGAGGTACGACGGGTCATGCTACGTTAAATGCTCCATCTTTGGAGCAGTACAAAATTTTAGCAGCTTCGGAAAAAATAGATAGTGTCGGTGTGCGAGCTGATGTGTTTTTGCCAAGCCTTGTTAATGCTGATTTTGACACAAATGGAGCTGGACTTTTTTATGGCTTGAGGTTTTATAATACCTCTGAATGGGAAAATCATCGTGTTCCTGTCTTGGAAAATATCTATGGCTCTTATCCCAGCAGTGCAGACGAGATTATGGTTCCTACTTGGGTATTGAAGAAATGGAATATCTCAGAGCCTTATATCGGGATGAAACTGCCATTTTCTTATCAAAGTGGCTCCATGCAGGAAACGGAACATAAAACTTTTCGTCTGTCGGGTTGGTTTGACGAGTATGATTATATAGGGGACGGAAATATTGCTTATCTGCTTGTGTCCGAAGCGTTCTGTAATGAAGTCGGATTTGATATTTGGAGCAATCAGGAAACAACAGCAGATATGCGTTTTTCTAATACGCAGAACATTGCCAGAATTACTTCTACCATAGAAAGCAGTCTGAAATTAAGCGATGGACAAATGCTTTCCGTCAATCCTGATCTATTAGATGGGAATACCAATTTTCAGACGATTATTGTTTGCATTATCCTTGGACTTGGAATTGTTCTGTGTGGATATCTTTTGATTTATAATGTGTTTTACATTTCCATATCAAATGATGTTCGATTTTATGGACAGTTACGAACAATAGGAACGACTTCAAAGCAAATCGGAAAAATCATTTCACGGCAGGCTATTAAAATTGCTTGTTTTGGAATTATTGCCGGTCTGCTTGGCAGTTTTGCCCTATCGAATTTTGTTATTCCTTTGGCACTTCGCACTCTTACAGAAGCCGATACGGGGATCATAGTGGCACAACAGCCCATTATTTACATTGGTGCTGCGCTCTTTTCTCTTGTCACAGTTTTGCTGTCGATTCGTAAACCTATTAAAATAGCAAAAAGAATTTCGCCTATAACTGCTTTACATTATCAAAATGAAGCGACAGAAATAAAGCCAAAACTTAGAAACAAATATTTTTCAGCATCCGGGATGGCTTGGCGGAATATACAGAGGACAAAAAAGAAAAGCGTTCTTGCTGTGCTGTCTATCTTTTTAGGGATTACTGCCTGTTTGGTTGTTACCCTCTTCATTCAAAGCATGAGTACAGATAACTTCATAGATAGTGCTATGGAGCATGATATTGAACTTACTAATCAAACCCTTGTGCTTGGTTATAAAGGCGAGCAAGAACAACTTTTTGACGAGAATTTTATAAATGAACTGAACTCGATTGAGGGCGTTGGAAATATCAGTTTGCAAAGAGAACAAACAATCATTCCGGAATATTCAGAAGATATGTTTTATTCGTATATTCTGGACAAATATCAGTCACAGGGGATGGAAGCACCCGGAGCTGATTACTACGAACAACATCCAAATCGGTTTTATACGCAATTAGTCAGCATTGATGCTGAAAAACTCAAAGACTATATCGCCCAAAATGGTATGGACTATGAGGAATTTTATAATGGGGATTATGGCTTATTAGTTACTGACAAGCCTGAGTTATTTCCGAGCGATATGACACTTCGCTTCCAGTGCGGACAATTAAGCGACTTTGAGGCTGCTGCAGATGGAGATATATTGGAGCTGCCTATTGGCGGCTCTCTTCCCAGCAGTTATTACGGTGGACTAAGTACAGATGCACCATATATTTTGGTCAGTAATGCGGGTATGGAACGAATTTCTCCTAATGCTTATATTTCCCAGCTTGGCATTGATGTTAATTCAGCAAATGAAAAGCAAGTGGTTTCCGCTGTACGAGAATTATGCAATCAAGAAGGTTCGATTTCCTTAACTTCAAAGGCCGAACTTTTAGAGGGACTGCATTCTGCTAAAATCACGCTCTATACTTTGGGCGGTGGTATTGCTTTTGTACTGGCCTTTATCGGCATGATCAATTTTGCAAACATCATGTTTACGAATATTGAGGCCCGCAAGCATGAGCTGTCTGTTATGGAAAGTATCGGTATGACAAAGAAACAGTGCCGCCGTATGCTCCAAATGGAAGGATTTTGGTATGCGATGATATCATTTGCTTTATGCCTGACCGTGGGAAACGGATTGCTCATTTTGGCATTTCAAGCGTTTAAGGGAATTGTAGAATATGCAGCTTTTAGTTATCCAATTTGGATGATGGCTGCCCTTGCAGCTATCTTACTGGCATTTTGCTGGTTCATTCCTTTGCTGTTTGTAAACCGTATGATGAAAAAGACAACAGTTGAAAGATTACGGCAGAATTAACTTTCAAGTAAAATACTAAGCAAAGCGTTGTAGAGAGACTGCGGCAAAATTAAATATATGCGATGAAAGGGGCTGTGAAAAACATAACTTCTCTTCAGACTCTTGCCATCGCACTGGGTGCCGCTGCTTTCCGGACTTTTTGGTTAAACTACGGTATTCTGAAATTAAAAGAAAAGAGAATTCGACACAATCCGTAAAAGTAAATAAAAATTAATAGGAATTGCGGTTTGTAATCGCAAAACATATTGATTTTTTAATTCGCTTGCGGTATCATGGAACCATGGAGGTGATTCCTATGATAAACAGACCGCTCTACGTCGATAAGATTATGGCATACACCGACACACCTTTTGTAAAAGTGTTGACGGGGGTTCGCCGCTGCGGAAAATCTACAGTTTTTAAAATGATCATGGAGAAGCTGCAACAGGAGCATGGTATTCCGTCTGAGCGGATTGTCAGTATGCGTTTTGATTCTATGGATTATGAGGATATGACAGCGAAGGATATGTTCAAAGCTGTCAAAGAAAAGCTCGATCCAACTGGGAGAACGTATCTCTTTCTGGATGAGGTTCAGGAAATTGAGGGCTGGGAGAAAGTAGTAAACTCCCTGGCAACGGATTATGATGTTGACCTTTATGTGACAGGCTCCAATTCCAGAATGATGTCTTCGGAAATAGCGACTTACCTGACCGGACGATATGTTTCCTTTCGCATCTATACGCTTTCTTTTCAGGAATATCTGGAATTCAAAAAGCAGTATACACAGGTAAAGGATATCCATGCTGAACTGGCAGATTATATCCGTTTGGGTGGCTTCCCTGCAACACACCTGAGAGAGTATTCACAGGATGAGGTTTATACGATTGTCCGGGATATCTATAATTCCACGATTTTTTCGGATATCGTAAAGAGAAACCAGATTCGTAAGATTGACCAGCTGGAACGGGTGGTTCGGTACACATTTGCGAATGTTGGAAATTCATTCTCGGCAAAATCAATTTCGGATTATCTGAAATCAGAGCATCGTTCTATCGACAATGAAACGGTGTACAGTTATCTGGAAAAGCTGGAGAAAGCATATCTTCTTCATCGCTGTTCTCGATACGACCTGCGCGGAAAGGAGATTCTGAAAACGCAGGAGAAGTTTTATCTTGCCGATACTGCTTTACGTTACAGCGTGCTGGGCTATACACCAGATAGCGTCGCTTCCAGTCTGGAAAATGTGGTGTATCTGGAACTTTGCAGACGAGGTTATACCGTGACGATTGGGAAAACACCGGATGGTGAGGTCGATTTTGTGGCACAGAAGCATAATGACCGGTTGTATGTGCAGGTCACACAGGAGATTAAATCCGAAAAAACAGAAAAGCGCGAATATGAACGACTGCTGGAAATCCGGGATAACTATCCGAAGTATGTTTTGAGAACGGATGAATTTGCCGGAGGTAATTACAAAGGCATTAAGAGTATGCACATTGCAGATTTTCTATTGAGCACAGAATATTAACGATGAGGACGGCGGTGAGCCGCCCTTTTTACATAGCCAGGTTTTTGATTGAAATCTATCAAGGAAATTTCTGTCTTTGCAGCAGGTACCTTTGATCGTGATGCAGTCTTTCGTGCATTGGTTGTTCAATAAGAATTTGGAATACCAATGTGATGAGCTGTCAATTCTCAAGCAAAGGGAGGCAAACAAAGCATCAGGATTGTGATACCTTCCAGTAATTTTAACAGATACCCTTGACATTCTCAAATATGATAATATAATAATTATAGATAATGTTCTAAGGAGTGATAGCGTTATGGAGATGGCGGAAATTGTAATGAACCCTGTTCGGCAGTGGAAGGCAGTAAAACGCGGCAGATTACGCTCATCTCCGCCCCATCGAATGAGTAGGTGATGATTATGGAAAAACAAGGGCAATGGCTGCTATGCCCACATTGTCACGGGAAAACCCGTGTGTGGCTGCGAGAAGATACCGTTCTTCGGAATTATCTTCTCTTCTGCCCAAAGTGTAAGCAGGAAACACTCATTGATTTACGACAATTTCATATAACGCTATTGAACCAGCCAGACGCTAAGACGCAGAGATGAACTTGATGTGAGATCGAGTTCGTTCTGCGTCATTTTTATTAGGGGGTATTCGTTATGAAGAAACTATCAAAATATTTGCTTTGGGCATTTGGAGCCGCTTGGGTCTTTCAGATCATTGCAGGCGTCCTTTATCGCAAGGAAAACAGCATGGGCTATTCCGCCCTGCTGGCAGTGTCGATGTTCGCTCCACTGCTTGCGGCCGTTATGTCAGGCGCAGAGATACGGAGAATTGGCTGGAAGCCACATATGAAGGGAAATTTCCGCTGGATTCTCTTTGCGTGGTTTGTCCCGGCAATCCTGGGGATGGTTGGAGCCGGACTATACTTTTTGTTTGTCCTCAATGCGTTTGATACTACTTTTGCATATGCCCGCACATTATTGGGAAATGAAGGACTGTCCAAGTTGGCGAGTAATGGCCTTTCTGTTCAGATGTATGCAGGGATCAGCGCAGTCTCTGCGATTACCTACGCTCCATTTGTGAATATGCTGCTTGCCATTGGAGAGGAAGCGGGCTGGCGAGGGACGATGTACCATCCAAGACTAATGGGATTTGAGAGTAATCATGGGTGCAGTGTATTCGCTGTGCGCAGCAGCGAGCATATATACTTTGGCCGTAATATGGATTCGATTTTGGATTTTTTTCGGGCCGCCTCGCCTTGGGTGGCAATGGGGCTGCTGCTGGCAATCTTTTTTGTCCGGAGTGCAGTGAAGAAAAAGAAAGGTAAAAAACAAGATGGCGATTATGGAACAGAGGGCATGTGTCTTGGTATGTGTTTCGGCACTGCACTCGGCGGGGCGATATGGAATGAAGAAAACGAAAACATGGAGATTATGGTGAACTATGAAGTATGAGGAGAAAATCGCAGAAATGGAGACATTAAATATCATTCAAAAGTTATCGGGGATTGGGAGAATCCTCAGCAAAATCATATTTATCTTTTGCATCATCGGTTTTTGTGGCTGTATCGTCGGGATTCTCAGTATGGCAATCGGCGCGCCGACACTCAAAATCGGCGGCGTAACTTTGAAAAGTATTCTGAGCATTGAGGCAGGAGTTACCACCGGTACGGTATATGCGGTTGCGTCAGCAGGAATGATCCTATGCGCAGGTGAGGCTGTGCTTGCAAAATTTGCGGAACATTACTTTAAGCGCGAACTTGCTGACGGTACGCCGTTTGATTTTGGCGGTGCAAAAGAATTGATGCGTCTGGGCATTCTTGCAATCTGTATTCCAATTGGCACGCAGATGATTGCGGAAATTGTCTATGCAGTGATGGAACAAACACTGCACGGTGTTGCGCCTTTTCAATTAGATCATTCCAGTCCTGCGGCACTCGGCGGGATGTTTATTGTGATGTCTCTGGGGTGCTGTTATGGAGCAGAACTGCGCGAAGAAAAGGAGTGACGGAATGAAAGAGAATTACGCTTTTATTTACATTAAAAGCAGGATTTCAGTATATCCGCAAATTCCTGGATGTGCGCAACGGTGTTTGTTTTTTTCCAAAATGCACAGTAAGTTTTTTTTACGGATTCGCCGCCGCGCACAAGGGGAATCCGGAATACCGCCGTGTCGAACCATGCCTGCTCTCCGATGACATCCACTGGCAGATATCCCTGCCCGGTGACGATTTTGAGCCTGGCCTCCTGTAGGGTATCTGCAAAAAGAAAATCTCCATGCAGTCCGACGATGGTTTCATAATATGCCTGTTCTTCCTTTTGACCGGATGGATTCATGACCAGGATGCACGGGGTATTTTTTAAATCCGAGATTTCCAGATAAGGCAGTTTGCTCAGGGAATTTTTGGAAGATATTTCAACATAGAGTGTACTCTCGGCAAGAATGACGTTATTGTAGGCACCGGAGAAAGCACGCCGCTGATCACTTAGAGCAAGGTCAATCGCACCATTTTCCATGGCATGATAGAGCTCTTCATGACTTCCCACCGTAATTTGAATATTAACGGTGGGATATTTTTCTGAGAATGAAGAAATCGCTTCTGATAACTCATTTCCATTATAGCCCTTATAATATCCGATTCTTAATACTTCGCTGTTATTGGCAGCGATTCGCTTTGTTTCTCTGAGTATCTGCATGATGTCTCCGGTGATGACAAGGCTTTTTTTATAAAAATGTTCACCGGCAGGTGTGAGAGAAAAAGTTCGGTTATGACGTTCCAACAACTGTACATCCAGTTCTTCCTCTAACTTTTTAATCTGTTGGGAAATAGCAGATTGCGAAACATGACATTGTTCTGCAGCCTGATAAAAATTTCCATTTTCAATTACAGCCTGAAAATATTCAATTTGACGCAGCAGCATAAAATCCCTCCATTTATGATGTATTTCTTATAAGTTAAATAACATTGTTTTGATCTTGAAGCTATTTGTAGTATATAATGATTAGTTTTAATTATCAATATGATTAGAACAAAGATTTGATTGTGAAGTACAATTGATTTATGATATAGCTGAAAATGAAAATAAGAAAAAGGATTAGCATAATTAGGAGGTAACGAAAATGGCTAAAAATTTAATTATATACTATTCAAGAAAAGGTGAGAACTATGTAAACGGACGAATCGTCAATCTGAAGAAAGGCAATACGGAAATCTGTGCAGAGTTCATTCAGAAAGCAGTAGGCGGTGACCTTTTTGAAGTTGAGACTGTCAATGAGTATTCCAAGGATTATTCCACATGTACACAGGAAGCAAGCCGGGAGTTAAAGGAGAATGCAAGGCCAGAATTGAAAAAACATCTGGAGGGTATTGCGGATTATGACAATATTTTCGTGTGCGGCCCTTGCTGATGGGAAACTTATCCAGTTGCTGTATTTACCCAGCTTGAGAGACTTGATTTTACGGGTAAAAAGGTGATGGCACTGATGACACATGAAGGCAGCGGACTTGGCAACAGTGAACGTGACCTTAGAAAAATCTGCAAAGGGGCATCATTTGGACCGGGTATTGCAGTGCATGGTGCGGATGCAGCAAAAGCAGAATCAGCAGTTGCTGCCTGGGCAAAAAAAGCAGTAAGGTAAATGTTAAGCGAGATAAGGAAAATAGCCGCAGTAGAAAGATAAGAACAGAATGAACAGATGGCAAAATAATTGAAGTAAATGAAAGGATATTGTGATGATGAGTAAAAAAGAAGTCATGATCGTAACAGGTGCAGGACAGATTTCCATGGCGATTGCCAGAAGAATGGGATACGGCAAGAAGATCGTCATGGGGGATAAGAATATTGAAAATGCAAAGACAATTGCAGAAATCATGAATAATGCAGGCTTTGACGCAGAACCTGTGGAGATGGATATTTCATCCAGAGAATCCATTCTGGCATTGATTGCAAAGGCGCAGGAATACGGAGAAATCAAAATGTTGGTAAACGGTGCAGGCGTTTCACCAAGTCAGGCACCAATCGAGGCCATCTTAAAAGTAGATTTGTACGGAACGGCGGTATTATTGGAAGAAGTCGGAAAAGTCATTGCAGAAGGCGGATGCGGTGTAGTAATTTCCAGTCAGTCCGGATGGAGAATGCCTCAGCTTACTGCAGAAGAGGATGAAGCGTTGGCAATAACACCGACCGAAGAGTTATTGAATCTTGAGATTTTACAGCCGAAAAATATCAGAGATACGCTTCACGCCTATCAGATGGCAAAGCGCTGCAATGAGAAGCGGGTTATGGCTCAGTCTGTAGAGTGGGGCAAGCGTGGTGCAAGAGTCAATGCCATTGCACCGGGAATTATTGTAACACCTCTTGCCATTGATGAGTTTAACGGAATACGTGGAGATTTCTACAAGAATATGTTTGCAAAATGCCCTGCGGGCAGGCCGGGAACTGCTGATGAGGTGGCCAATGTGGCAGAACTTTTGATGAGTGACAAGGGGGCATTTATTACAGGTTCTACATTCCTGATGGACGGCGGTGCAACGGCATCTTATTATTATGGACCACTTAGGCCTGAAAATAAATAGCAAATTAACAGATGGATATTGGAAGAAGTCCTCAGTAACGCGAATACTGAGGGCTTCTTCTTGCTTTTCATGCTGCTCAGATGATAAAATACATTGTGAGAACGCAGGAGAAAAGGAGAAAAGGACCATGAAGCATTTAAAATGGATTGCAATTTTGTTTGCAGCAGGAACCGGTGTAATGGCTCTTTTATACATAAAAACTTCCTGTAGTGTGCTGCTTTCTTTTGCGATTACATTTGGAACAATTGCATATCATTTTGCTATGCGGCTGCTGACCGGGTTTGCCTTTTCAATAGTGATGCAAAACAAAGCGGATTACAGGAAAAAGTGGTATCAGGTCAGTCAATTTGAAATGGCTGTATATAAGAAACTGAAGGTAAAGAAGTGGAAAGGAAAGATGCCGACTTATGATCCATCGCTATTTGATCCGCGAATCCATACATGGGATGAGATCGCACAGGCCATGTGCCAGGCAGAGCTTGGTCATGAAGTGATTGCGGTGTTGAGTTTTCTGCCGATTCTTGAGGGAATCTGGTTTGGTGATTATCCGATATTTATCGTGACCTCTGTTTTGTCAGCAGGATTCGATATGCTGTTTGTGATGATGCAGAGATATAACAGACAGCGGATCATGAAATTGATGGATAAAAGGGTACGAGAATAAAACGGTATTTGACACGAGACCTTAACGGATATGTAATAACATATGTTATGAATAACATGTGTTATTGTATGGAGGTGAAAAATGCCTGCGATTAAAAAAGTATCCAAAGAGGCGATTATAGATGCTGCGGTTGATATATTGAGAGAAGAAGGGGATTCGGCAATCAATGCCCGCAGTGTAGCAAAGAAACTGGGGTGTTCCACCCAGCCGATTTATTTGTCTTTCCAGAATATGGATGAGTTGAAAGCGGCTATGACACAGCGGGCGATCAATCAGCATATTCAACATGTACGGGAATCGCTTCGTGTTCATGATGACAGCGGCAGTTCTTACAGTAAGTACAGTCGTTACAGCAGTTACGGCATGGGCTTTGTGAAGTTTGCCGCTCAGGAAAAGTTCCTGTTTCGCTGGCTTTATCTGGAGGACAGGCAGTCCGTTTCGCATCAGGATGACGTCTTGCTGCCTGAGATTGTTGCAGCAATTGTGGATGAGTATGGTTATACAGAAGAAACAGCACGGAAACTGCATCAGGATATGACCTATTATTCCTATGGATTGGCAATTCTGGCCAATACAGGTCATCTGAACTTGACGGATGAAGAACTGTTGGCAGCATTTCGCAGAGAATTTACGGCGCTGGTCATCTGCTGCGGTGTGTCACCGATACCGCTGAAGTTCAGGAAAAAGGAGAAAGAGGCGGGAATGTTATGAAAAAGGATACCGTAAAGACAAAGCGTTTAGTGATTGAACCTATGTCGGATGAAGAGACTGAAGATTTGATCCGGCACAGTGACTCGGAGGAAAGTCGGAAGGCCTATGAGGAAATGCTTCAGGGAAGCAGAAATGATTCGGAGAACAGAGTCTGGTACACACCATGGAAAATGATGCTGAAGGACAGTAGGACCTATATTGGGGATTTATGTTTTAAGGGATCGGCAAGTGGTCATGCAGTGGAAATTGGATATGGTATTCTGCCTGAGTATGAAGGTAAAGGGTATACCACGGAGGCGGTGCAGGCCATGACAAGGTGGGCCTTCAGCCAGAAGGACGTAGTGTTTGTGGAAGCAGAAACAGATCCGTACAATGCGGCTTCACAACGAGTTCTTGAGAAATGCGGTTTTGCAGCGGACGGCATAGGTGAAGAGGGACCGCGTTTTGTACTGGAATGTCCGATGACTAACTGGTCAGCCATCTATATGCTTTTTGGAATGAGTATAGGCATGTCCATCGGACAGATGCAGAATCAGATGGTTTTTGGAATGAGCATCGGTATGAGTCTGGGCGTGTTGGTTGGACTTGGGCTGTATGCTGCAGAGAAAAAGAAGCGGGAAGAACTTCGGGGAAAGAGGATAGAATCAGAACGGTCATGATCATGGCAAAAACTGGAAATTTCCTGTCTATGAGTTGTCAGTGCCGTTTAAACATGTTAAAATAAATCGTTATCTATTAAGAATGAAATGAAGATAAATGGGGTGTATGATGGATCACGATAAGAAATCAAAACATGGCGGCCATAGGGGAAGCTTTTCTGGCAAGATCGGCTATGTTCTGGCTGTTGCCGGTTCAGCAGTAGGTCTTGGCAATATCTGGCGTTTTCCCTATCTGGCGGCAAAGTATGGCGGCGGAATTTTTCTGTTGGTGTATATTCTTTTAACTGTATCTTTTGGTTATGTACTGATCATGTCGGAAACGGCGATCGGACGTATGACGAAGAAGAGTCCGGTGGGAGCCTTTTCTTTCTTTGGCAAAACGGCGCCATTTAAGATTGGCGGCTGGCTGAACGCAGTCATCCCGATGCTGATCGTACCTTATTACAGTACCATTGGCGGTTGGGTCATCAAGTATCTGGTGGCATATCTCAGCGGCAAGGTGCAGGATGTGGCAGAGGATGGTTATTTTACAGGCTTTATCTCGGATTCCTGGCAGGCAGAGCTCTGGTTTATTGTGTTTGCGGCATTGGTATTTATCATTATTCTTGGTGGTGTCAAGAATGGTGTTGAATTGATGTCAAGGATCATGATGCCGATTCTTGTGGTGCTGGCGATTATTGTAGCGATTTATTCAGTGACCCGTCCCGGGGCCATTGAGGGTGTGAAGTATTTCCTGATTCCGAATTTTGAACATTTCTCTTGGATGACGGTTGTAGCTGCCATGGGGCAGATGTTTTATTCGCTTTCCATTGCCATGGGTATTTTATATACGTATGGTTCTTATATCAGCAAAGATATCGACCTTGAACAGTCTACCACACAGATTGAGATTTTTGATACGGGTATTGCCGTATTGGCCGGTCTGATGATCATTCCTGCGGTTTTTGCCTTCTCAGGCGGCAATCCGGAGACACTGCAGGCAGGTCCTTCTCTGATGTTTATCACATTGCCGAAGGTTTTTGCCAGCATGGGCGTTGGAACAGGTGCCGGTATTCTGTTTTTTGTGCTTGTATTACTGGCGGCACTGACGAGTGCTGTTTCACTGATGGAGACAAGTGTTTCCACATTCATGGATGAGCTGCACTGGAGCCGCGGCAAGGCCAGTCTTTTGATGGCAGTTGTGATGCTGGTATTCGGCAGTGCATCTTCTCTCGGATACGGTGTCCTTGATTTTATTAAGCTGTTTGGTATGAATTTCCTGGATTTCTTTGACTTCATGACGAATTCTGTTATGATGCCGCTGGCAGCGTTGTCTACCTGTTTCCTTGTGATTAAGGTAGTTGGTTTTGACAGGATCGCGAAAGAAATCGAACAGTCATCCAAGTTCGGCAGAAAGAAATTGTATAATTTCTTTCTGAAATATCTGGCACCAATTTGCCTGATCATTATCCTGCTCAGTTCAATAGCCAATGTTTTAGGCATTATTAACATGTAGAAATACATTTCAGGCTTCGTTTGACTTGAAAAATTATCGGTTTATGGTATGATACGAGTATATCATTTTGAAGACCATACGATTCATTTTATAGAATTGTAGGGGGCAGAGAAAATGAGATACTCGTATTTTTTATGTAATAGGAAATTCCGAGGAATTTCCTATTACATAAAAAGGCACTAACGCGCCTGTTATGCGCACTCGCACGAAGATGCAGATTGTCGCAAGCGACCGCGCTCGGCGCGAGAATGTGCTTTGGCACATTCTTTTTGTATAATATATGGAAGAACAGGAGGCTTTTCTAATGGCTTATTTAGGTGAGGATATCAGAAAACTCGGTTTTGGACTGATGCGTCTGCCAAAGCTTGAGGGCGATGTGATTGATGTGGAGCAAACGAAGAAGATGGTAGATCTTTTCATGGATGCCGGATTTACATATTTTGATACAGCCTGGGCGTATGCGGGCAGTGAAGATGCCATTCGTCAGGCATTGGTGGAGCGTTATCCGAGAGAATCTTTCCAGCTGGCAACGAAGAATGCAGCATGGATCAACTGTAAGACAAAGGAAGAGGCAACAGCTCAGTTTGACACATCCTTAAAGCAGACAGGTGCCGGTTATTTTGATTTTTATCTGCTGCATAATCTGGGTGAGACACGTACGAAATGCTTTGATGATTTTGATATGTGGAACTGGGTACAGGAGAAGAAGGCGCAGGGCCTGATCAAGCATGTAGGCTTTTCTTTCCATTCCACACCGGAAGAACTGGAAGAAATTCTGAATGCTCATCCAGAGATGGAGTTTGTACAGCTGCAGATTAATTATGCCGACTGGGACAATCCGGCGATCCAGTCAAGAGGCTGCTATGAAGTGGCCCGCAAGCATGGCAAACCGGTCATCATTATGGAACCGGTGAAGGGCGGCATGCTGGCAACACCTCCGGAAAGCGTTGAGAAGATTATGAAGGAAGCTGAACCGGAAGCATCCGCAGCATCCTGGGCGGTACGTTTTGCAGCCAGCCTGGAAGGCATTATCACTGTTTTGTCCGGCATGAGCAGTGTGAAACAGATGGAAGACAATCTCTCTTATATGAAGACATTTAACGGCTTAACGGATAAAGAAAGAGATACCCTTGCAAAGGTGCAGGAAGAACTGAAGAAGATTCCGCTGATTCCTTGCACAACATGTAATTACTGTGCAAAAGTCTGTCCGATGGAAATCGGTATTTCAGGATCATTTACTTCTATGAATTATCTGACATTGTACGGCAGCAAGGATGCGGCACTGCATCAGGCAGAGTGGCTGGTACAGGGACACGGCAGAAAAGTGGCTTCAGAGTGCATCAAGTGCGGTAAATGTGAAGAAGTCTGTCCGCAGCATATCCATATCAGAGATGAGCTGCAGAAGGTGACGGATACACTGCTGGCATAGTTTTAAATGGCGTGCGGCATTCTAAGTGACTGCCGTTCATGAAAAAATAATCATTGTTCAAGGTGTTATTCTTGCAAATACAGCATGATAACGCTATAATAGAGTGTGACAGCGGGGAGTCTGCAGGAGCAGGCTGAGAACAGGCTGGACCGCCTGGACCCATAACCTGATTTGGATCATGCCAACGTAGGGATATGTATGCACACCGTCGCATAAAGCGAATGAGAATTTGGATGCGGATATGTCTTTCGGGGCATATCCGCTATTGTATTTTCCGGGATGTTGATGCATCATTTTGGAGAATCAAACAAAGATTAAAAGGAGCGACAGAAAATGCTTGGTAATTGTATTGATAATGTAAGAAAGAATGTTCCGCTTGTCCATAATATTACAAATTATGTAACAGTGAATGATGTAGCCAATATATTGCTAGCCTGCGGCGGCAGCCCGATTATGTCAGCTGAGCCGGAGGATGTGGAAGATATTACATCTATCTGCGGCGGCCTGAATATCAATATCGGCACACTGACAAAGAGCAGTATTGAAGGTATGTTCCGTGCCGGAAAGAAAGCAAACGAACTGAATCATCCAATTCTTCTGGATCCTGTGGGTGCCGGTGCGTCGGCCCTTCGTACAAACACAGCCGTTCAGTTGATGGAACAACTGAAACTGACAGTCATCAGAGGTAATATTTCCGAGATTAAGACACTGGCTCTTGGCAGCGGTACCACAAAGGGCGTTGACGCTGATGTGGCAGATGCGGTGACGGAGGAAACACTGGATCAGGCGGTTCAGTTTATCAAACAGTTTGCTGCAAAATCCGGTTCGATTGTAGCCATCACCGGTGCCATTGACCTTGTATCGGATGGTGAGAAATGCTATGTCATCCGCAACGGCAGACCGGAGATGGGTAAGATTACAGGTACAGGATGCCAGTTATCAGGCATGATGACAGCATTTCTTGTCGCAAACCCTGACAATCATCTGGAAGCAGCAGCTGCTGCTGTATGCACCATGGGGCTCGCCGGTGAGATTGGCTGGAGCAGAATGCAGGAAGGCGACGGCAATTCCACATACCGCAACAGAATTATTGATGCTGTTTACAATATGGATGCATCAACTTTAGATAAGGGGGCAAAATATGAAGTGCGCTAAAGAAGATTTATTATTATACGCAGTCACAGACCGTCATTGGTTAAACGGACGGACATTATATGAGGTGGTCAAAGAAAGTCTGGATGGCGGTGTTACATTCCTTCAGTTGAGAGAGAAGACGCTGGATGAGGCACATTTTCTTGAAGAAGCCAAAGAACTTCAGAAGCTCTGCAAAGAATATAAAGTACCGTTTATCATCAATGACAACGTGGATATCGCCATTGCTATGAATGCAGACGGCGTTCATGTGGGACAGAGTGATATGGAAGCCGGAGATGTACGTGCAAAATTAGGTCCGGACAAGATCATCGGCGTTTCCACACAGACTGTGGAGCAGGCCATTCTGGCAGAGAAGCATGGGGCTGACTATCTTGGTGTGGGTGCCGTTTTCCCGACAACATCCAAAGACGATGCAGCAGAAGTTTCATATGACACATTAAAGGCAATCTGTGAAGCAGTGTCTATTCCTGTTGTAGCCATCGGCGGTATTACACAGGAAAATGTTGTCAAATTAGCAGGCAGCGGTATTGACGGCGTGGCAGTTATCAGTGCCATTTATGCACAGAAAGACATTAAGAAAGCAGCTGCTGATTTGAAAGAAGCTACAAAAGCAATCGTAAAATAATAAGTGTGATATTATAGACAGCGCCATTAGCGGCGCTGTTTTTATCAGGATTTGAAGTCGGACAATGACGACGCAATCATTTGTAAAAATAAAAAGGAGGAGTCTGCATGTGTACAGCAGCAACTTATCAAACGAAAGATTTCTACATGGGAAGAACGCTGGATTATGAATTTTCCTATGGTGAAGAAATCACCATTACACCGAGAAATTATCCATTCCATTTCAGACATGGTGCGGCCCTTGAGCATCATTATGCCATCATCGGTATGGCCCATGTAGCAGAGGATTATCCTCTTTATTATGAGGGAACCAATGAAAAAGGATTGGCCATGGCCGGTCTGAATTTTGTGGGGAATGCGGCTTATGGTCAGCCGATCGAGGACAAAGATAATATTGCCGTATTTGAGCTGATCCCATGGATCCTGGGGCAGTGCGTCAGTGTTGCAGAAGTTAAGAAGCTGATTGAGAAGCTGAATATTGTAGATACGGCTTTCAGCCCACAGTTTCCGAATGCCCAGCTGCACTGGCTGATCGCGGATGCCGATGAAGCCATTACCATGGAATGTATGAAAGACGGACTGCACATTTATGATAATCCGGTGGGGGTGATGACCAATAATCCGCCCTTTGACAAACAGCTTTTCAGACTGAATGATTATATGGGACTCTCACCAAAGCAGCCAACCAACAACTTTTCAAGTCAATTGGAACTTAGCAGCTATAGCCGTGGTATGGGCGCCATCGGGCTTCCGGGAGATCTGTCCTCGGCCTCCCGCTTTGTGCGCGCTGCATTTGTGAAAATGAATGCCTTATCCGGTGATTCTGAGGTGGAAAGCGTCAATCAGGTCTTTCATATTATGGGCTCAGTGGAACAGCAGAGAGGCTGCTGCGAAGTGTCAGATGGCCATTATGAGATCACGATTTATACAGCGTGTATGAATGTCAGCAAGGGCATTTATTATTATACAACGTATACGAATCATCAGATTACAGCAGTGGATATGCGAAAAGAAAATCTGGATGGACAGATGCTGGTGCGTTATCCGATGCTGCAGGAAGAGAAAATATTTATACAGAACTAAAAGCATGGGACTGTTGCACTCAATATGATATGCTCCCTTCTAAGCGACAAGTTTAGAGTATTTGACTTGTCTGCCTGGAAGGGGGCATATTGTCGTTAAAGGGACAGTCCTCCTTTTTTGTTTGCAGAGCTGCATTTGCATTTTGGCATCATTCTTGCTTTATAAATAATTAACAAGATGATTGATTGGAGGTATACGAATGAAAGGCTATATGCAAACAGTTACAGGAAATGTACAGGTAGAAAAAATGGGGCGCTGTCTTTGCCATCAGCATGTTCTTTTTGGTTATCCGGGATGGGAAGGTGCTGTACTGACACCATTTTCATGGGAAGAGAGTATGAAGAAGGCGGTAGATGTTCTGATGGATGCCAAGAATAACTGCGGACTTCAAACTATTATTGATGCAACACCGGCAGATTGTGGACGCAATGTGGAATTTCTGAAGGAATTGTCTGAAAGAACTGGTGTCTATATTGTGGCAAGTTCCGGATATTATTATGAAGGTGAGGGCGCACCGGCTTATTTCAAGTTCCGTATGGCTTATGGCAATGCGGAGGAAGAAATTTATCAGATGATGAAGAAAGAAGTGACAAAAGGTGTTGGTACAACACGAATCAGGACAGGTGTACTGAAAGTGGCTACAAGCAATGGTGTGATTACAGAGTATGAAGATTTGTTCCTGCGCGGTGCAGCCAGAGTATCCAAAGAGACAGGTGTTCCGATTATTACCCATACACAGGGTGGAACTATGGGTTCTGAACAGGCCCGCAGATTAATTGAATACGGTGCAAGCCCGGAGAAAATTATGATTGGTCATCTGGATAACTGCAATGATATGGATGAGCTGCTGAAGATTTTTGAGCAGGGTGTTTTTGGCGGATTTGATCGACTGGGCATCCAGGGATTTACAGGGGCTTTGCCTGAAAACCGACGTCTGGCGCTGATCTGCGGACTTGCGGGGGCGGGGTATGCCAATAAATTGATTTTGTCCCATGACAGCATTATCCGGATGCTGGGGGATGAATGGGTTTATTCAGAAAAAGATGCCGAAGATTTGAAAAACTGGAACTGGACCCATGTTTTTGAAGATATTCTTCCTGAATTAGTCAGAATGGGGATTACAAGAGTCAATGCAGAGAAATTTGTACAGGAAAACCCAAGAGAGCTGTTTGCATAAAAGGAGGCTATGAAAATGCAGTTAAAGGAAAGAATGCAGAAAATTTATCAGGAGAAAAAAGGAACACTGGAAGGCGCATTAGGCCTTGTAAAATCAGGTGATACGATTGCGGCCAGTATTTATGGCAATGAGCCTAAAGAATTTGTCAGTCATCTGCATACGATTGCAGATCATGTGGAAGGTGTGACCTTGTGGACGATGCTGATGATGGGAGAGTATCCGGTTATGTCGGACCCGAATCTGAAAGGAAAAATCGATGTCATTACATTTTTCTATAACGCAGACTGCAGAAAGGGGCATGCCACCGGAAGATACGAGATGATACCGTTAAATCTGCATTCTGTGGGGGATGTGACGGTTCACACAAAAAGACCAAATATCTTTGTGGCCTCCGTTTCTCCAATGGATGAATGGGGCAATGTATATCTTTCTTTTGATCTTCAGGGTTCACTGGAATGGCTTGAGGCAGCAGATATTGTCATATTTGAAATCAATAAAAATATTCCGAGAGTTTTTGGTCAGACAGCGATATCCATAGAAAAAGCCGATTATATTTACGAAGCAGAATATGCGCTGCCGGAGGCGCCGGAAGCACCATCATCACCGGTTGAGAAGAAAATTGCCCAGTATGTGGCCTCCCTGATTAACGATGGTGACTGTATTCAGCTGGGTATCGGCGGTATGCCGAATGCGGTGGGAGAAGCATTGCTGGACAAAAAGGATCTGGGCATTCATACAGAGATGATTACCTCTTCCATGGGACGGTTATTAAGAGCCGGTGCGGTGACCAATGAACGCAAAAACTTTAATAAAGGCAAGACCATCGGTGCTTTTGCCTGGGGGGATCAGGAACTGTATAGGTATATGGCGGAGAATCCAAGTGTGGAACTCAGAGCTGCGGCCTATGTCAACGATCCTTTTGTGATAGCACAGAATGATAATATGGTTTCTGTCAATACTGCCCTCCAGATTGATTTGACGGGACAGATTTGTTCAGAAAGTATTGGACCGAGACAGTTTTCAGGTACAGGAGGAGCGACAGATTTTGCTTACGGGGCATTTCATTCAAAGGGTGGAAAAGGTATTATTGCAATGGCTTCCACTGCCAAAGGAGGAACAGTCTCAAAAATTCAGCCGGTGCTGACACCGGGAGCTGTCGTGACAATTTCCAGAAATCTGGTGGACTATGTGGTGACGGAGTACGGCATTGCAAAATTAAAGAACCAGACAATCAGACAGAGAGTCAACAATCTGATTGCGGTGGCGCATCCGGATTTCAGACAGGAATTGAAGAAAGAAGCAGATAAATTAATGCTCTGGTAGGAAAAAAAGATAAAAGGCCAAAACAAAGGCGCTGTTTTCATTGGAAACAGCGCCTTTGTTTTGTTATAACAGGAAATTATTGAAGAGAATTGTTTTTACATAAGTACAATAGTATAAAAAGTATACTTGCAAGAAAATAGTATATTTTTTATACTATTGCTATTTCAGACCGTATTTTTCAAGTTTCATATAAAAACTCCGTTTGGAAATACCCAGGATTTCAATGGCTTTTGCTTTGTTGCCCTGGGTCAGATTGAGGACAATGCGGATGGTATCGTACTCAACTTTGTCAACAATATTGCGCAGATTATATTGTTTCAAATCGGAGGATGCCTGAGCAGCGGCAGCGGAATTTGGCTGAATATTCGGCGGCAGATAATTGACGGTAATCTGTTCGTCAGGACAAAGTGTTGCCATTCGTTCCACGCAGTTGCGCAGTTCACGGATATTTCCCGGCCAGCTGTAAGTAGAAAAGGCATTGAGAACCTCGTCAGAGAAACGGCGCAAACGACCGTCAGGCATTGTAAATCCGGCCAGAAAATGCTCGGCCAGAAGCGGAATATCTCCACGGCGTTCCCGCAGCGGCGGCAGAATAAGGGGAATAATGCACACACGGTAGTAGAGATCCTCACGAAAATCACCGTCCTTAACCATTTGCTCAAGATTCCGGTTAGTGGCTGTAATCAGGCGAAAATTCAGCTTGATGGGCCTTGTGCCGCCAACATGGGTAATTTCATGTTCCTGAAGGGCACGAAGGAGCTTCACCTGCATAGATTTCGGCATTTCACCAAGTTCATCAAGAAAAAGTGTTCCATTGTTGGCGGCTTCCAGTTTACCAATTTTGCCTTTGGAATTGGCACCGGTGAAGGCCCCTTTTTCGTAACCGAAGAGCTCGCTTTCCATCAGACTTTCAGGAATAGAGGCACAGTTGACTTTGATAAAAGGACCATCAGCATAATTGCTGCTATAGTGAATAGCGGAAGCCATGACTTCCTTTCCGCTGCCGCTTTCGCCGAGAATACACACAGAAGCATTAGAGTGGGCAATCTGAGCTCCCATCTGGAGAACAGACATAAGGACATCAGAATTACCGATAATTCTCTGAAAAGGCAGGGGCAGGGAATCTTTCAGAGTCTGTGTCTGCTCCACATGGGATAATAGCTTTTTATAATGATTCAGCTGATGATGGAGCTGTTCAATCTGGTCGTTTTGCTGCTGAAAAACGGCGATACCATTGAAATGTTCTGTTTCAATGGGAATCAAAGTAGTCAGTCCGGAATATTGGGTATCAGGTTCAAGATAGAACTCTTTCTGACGCAGTTCTTTGGCTTTCATAGTATTGAGGACAAAATCACGATCACTGCCCTTCAAATCTGTCAGTTTGAGACCAAGAATCTGGTCAGAATGGATGCCCTGTTTTTCAAAAGCATCGGCATAGGCTAAAAAGTAGTCATTGCTGAAGTAGCGAATTCGGCTTTCATCATCAAAAATGACAATCTGTGCCTCTATATTATCTAAGATAGTCAAAAAAATTGCATTTGACGGACCATCAGGGAGAGATGATCGATTTTTTAATGTAAGTGCGTTTTTTTTCCTCATTTTCTGCCTCCCGACTCAAAATTGTTTATCTAAAAAATATAGTACAATACAGAATTTGTAAATTCAAGACTATAAATTTTTTGAAAAAACCAAAAGTTGGCACGATTAATGCTTATTATACAGGCAGAAAGATAAAGGAGGTATGAAAAGTGGAAAGAGATGAAGCCGGACGCCTGATTCGGGAAATCAAACCACTGGAAGGCATTCGCAAAACAATCGCAGAGAGAATGACTTTCAGTAAGCATGAGTATCCGCAGGGAACAGGGCAGGTACTCCTGAATGTGGATAAAGTGATGCAGTTTAGAAAAGAACTGCTGGAGAAAAAAGGTATCAAAGTTTCTTTTGGTGACCTGTATGTGAAAGCAGCTGCCTGTGCTGTGGAAGAGAATATGGCACTCAATGCATCAAGACAGAAAGAAAAACTGATTTATTACGATGATATCAATTTAAGTGTCATGGCAACCATCAATGGATTTCTGATGGAACCGGTCGTTGAACATGCAGATCAGAAAGATATCGAAGAGATATCGGCGGAACTTAAGAAGACATATGAGAATTTGAGAAAAGGCAAGCTGATGAAAGTCAAACTGGAGGGCGGAACATTTGCTGTATCCAATCTTGGAAGTGCCTTAATTGACAGCCAGCAGCCATTTATTTCACCGCCTGAAGGCGCCATTATGGGTATCAGCAGAAACAGAAGAGTGCCTGTGTTTGATGAAAATGATAACGTTGTACCGGCCAATATGACAAGTTTTGCATTGACCATCGATCATGGTTTGTGTGACGGTACGGAAGTTGTGAATTTCTTTGCATCCCTCAATAAGATTTTGCAGGATCCATGGAAATATATGTATCACAAACGTGGTCAGGCAGAAGAGGCATAGGCGATGGCAAAGAAAAGATATCTGATTGAAATCGGACATGGCGTAGATATGCATGGCGGCAATATGACAAAGGCGGCTGTGAAAGCGGTGAAAGATGCATTGTCCCACTGCTGTTTGGCCGGTGTCAGGGAGATTCATAACTGCAAACCGGAAGATATGGCATTGAAACTGAAAATCTGTTGTCCAAAACCGGAACTTCTGGATTTGGATGAAGTGAAGGAACCGGTTAATTTTTATGATGATATTGAAGTGGTCACTGAAAAAGGCGGCGCTTCAGAAAAGGGACTGTATGTTCCGGAAATGGGTGAGGGTGACAACCTCATCGTTGCAACTGCGATTATTACTGTTTACCTGAAATAACAGCTGGGAGCATTCCCATATAGATGCGGCATAACTGATAAACAGTGAAATAAAAATAATATTTTAAAGGAGAGATTAGAAATGAAACAGGAAATCAATATTCCAAAGTTAGGATCAGAAATGAAGACAGGTCAGATTTTACAGTGGTATGTCAAAATAGGTGACACTGTAGAGGAAGATCAGGAACTCTGTGAAATCAAGACAGAAAAAATGAACGCCCAGGTAGAATCCCTGTACGATGGCGTTATTACAGAAATCATCGGTGAAGTTGGACAGACATACAATGTCGGTGATGTAATCGGTTACATCGAAGAGGAAGACTAACAGACACATAAAAGGTGATGGGGAAGGAGTAAGAAAATGAAATACAGCAAAGAACAGCTTGTTGAAATGTATAAGATCATGCAGCGTTCACGTTTGTTTGATAAGCGGGTGGCGACAGAAAGTAAAAAGGGTAAACTGGTTGGTATGTTCCATTTCGGTACAAATCAGGAGGCATTTGAGGCAGGCCTTATGCCTCTTATCGGACCGGATGATTACATCAAACCTTATCACAGAAATCACGGCTGTCTGAGTCTGTGTGATCTGAAACTGTATGTGGCCGGTATGCTTGAAAGAACAACCGGTTACAACATGGGTATCGGCGGTGACTATCATCAGCAGGATATCAAAGATCTGCATTTACTGCCAATTGATGGTTTGATTGGTGCTGACTGGCTGCCGGATACAGGTGTGGCAATGGCTTTGAAAGTTCAGAAAAAGCCGGGTGTTGTGTTCTCCTGCAACGGTGACGGCGGTGCGCAGATGGGTTCATTATACGAGGCCATGAACTTTGCTTCATTATTTGAACTGCCGATTGTCTATATTGTTATCAACAACGGTGTGGCAATGACAACACCAACAGAAAAAGAATGTAAATGCTCGGAAATTTCAGGAAGAGCAGCAGGCTTTAATGTAAAGGGTGTCACTGTATGGGGACAGGATCCGATTGCTATCAGAGAGGCTATGGAAGCTGCCATTGAAAGTGCAAAGCGCGGTGAACCGGCTCTTGTAGAAATTAAGACTTACAGAACCTGTGGTCATTATTTCGGCGATCCGAGAGATTATGTACCTGAAGAAAAGGATGAACGTATGAAAGAGAAATATCCTGATCCGATTCCAAGATTTGAAAAGATTCTTCAGGATATGGATATTTGTACAGAAGAAGAATTAAAAGGCTATACAAAGGCGATTAAGAAAGAAATTGCAGAGGCTTTTGAATGGGCTTACGAACAGCCAAAGATTCAGGGATATATGACAAAGGGAGCAGATAAGATTTTCTCTAATACAGAAGGAGGAAAATTATAATGAGAAAGGTTTCATACGCAAAGGCATTAGAGTTAGCATTATATGAAGAAATGAAGAAAGATTCTTCTATTTATTATATGGGAGAGGATGTGGCCGTTTTCGGCGGTGCCATCACCAAGTTATTCTCCTTACATGAAAATTTCCCGGACAGAGTCATTGATATGCCTCTGGATGAGAATGGTTTCACAGGACTGGCAACAGGTATGGCCTGGATGGGCATGCGTCCGATTGTAGAATACATGTATCCTGATTTCATGCCGCTGGCAATGGCAACCATCGCTCATGCAATTTCAAAACAGTACTGGCTGTCAAATCAGAAATGCCCGGTTCCAATGGTCATTCGTTCTGCACAGGGCATTGGTTCCCAGTGCGGTGCCCACCATTCAGAATGTGTGGAAGGCTGGCTGATGAATTATCCTGGCTTAAAGATTGCGGTTCCGACATTTCCTGAGGATGCATACGGCATGATGAAGCATGCAGTCAGAGATAATGACCCTGTCATCTGGCTTGACTGCCGTACAACTGTTTACACAACAGAGGCAGAGATTCCTGAAGAAGATGAGGATGCAGAGATTCCTTTTGGCGAAGCCAAAATTAAACGAACCGGTACTGATGTGACAATTGTTGCATGGCACAAACTGCTGATTGATGCCCTTGCAGCTGCAGAAGAGCTAGAAAAAGAAGGCATCAGCTGTGAAGTCATTGACCCTAGAACATTGATTCCTTTTGATATTGATACAGTTGTGAAGTCTGTAGAAAAGACAGGTCATCTTGTTATTGCACACGAAGCCAATATCAGAGGTGGTTTCGGCGGTGAGATTGCAGCTCAGGTAACAGAGCGAACAACTGCACTGCAGGCACCGATTGAGCGTGTCGGTACAGAGAATACATATATTCCTGTAGGTATGGTTGAGTTTGAAGTTGTACCTGGCAAAGCAGAAGTTATCAATGCAGTTAAAAAGGTACTTGGCAAATGATAGGCATTATCTGTAACCCACAGTCAGGCAAAGATATACGACGACTTCTGACGGCTGCAACAACGATAGATGATACTGAAAAACTGAATATTGTGGAACGTATCGTCCTTACGATTATGGCTGTTAAGAAACAGAAAATCTATATCATGCCGGACAGACTGGGATATGGACGGATGCTGAAGAAAAAAGGGCTGCTGCCGGGGTATCCGCAGGATCTGACTGAACTTGAAGTTTATGATATGGGCATGACGGAAACACAGTCTGATACCATGTTTTTTGCGGCGGAAATGGAAAGAATAGGAGCGGACGCAGTCATTATTCTCGGCGGAGACGGGACGAACCGGGCGGCGGCCAGAGGCAGCAGGAAGGTTCCGACTATTTCACTGTCAACAGGGACCAATAATGTGTACCCTGAGATGCTGGAGGGCACTGTGGCCGGTATGGCCGCAGCAGTCCTTTCAGAGGATGACATACCCACAGAAGAATGCGTTTATTCTGCAAAATGTATTGAAATATGGAAAAATGGCGTGTTTGTCGATCTGGCATTGATTGATCTTGTATTCTGCAAAAATCCTTTTGTAGGTTCCAAGGCTATCTGGGATTATGGTGAAATTTACAGAGTGTTGACAACGCAGTGCAGCATGGCTTCCATCGGATTTTCCTCCCTGGTTGGAACCAGTCTGCATGTAAAACGTGAAGATCCCTTTGGCGCAATGGCTGAATTTACGCAGGATGAGCCGAATACATACGCACCAATGGGTGCAGGAGCCATGCAGAAAATACATGTGAGAGATGCAAAACTTTTAATGCCGGATCAGTGGCAGACGTATGAAATGCATGAGCAGGGAACATTGGCACTGGACGGGGAAAGAGAAATCTTTTTTAAAGAGGGTGATATTATTTCCTGCAAATTGAGTCTGAATGGTCCGAAGCGGGTCAATGTGACAAAGACTGTGGAATATGGCAGGCAGCAGGGATTTTTCGGCATATAGCAAATGGAAAATCCGAATTAACAGTTGGAGGCGGAAAAATGAGACGATTTGATATTGCGGTTATCGGCGGAGGCCCGGGCGGCTATATTGCGGCCATCCGTGCAGCTAAAACAGGCAAAAAGACAGTGCTTGTTGAAGCGAGAGATCTGGGCGGCACCTGTCTGAACAGAGGCTGTATTCCCACAAAAGCACTTTTGTACAGTTCAGAAGCTTATACTGGATTGGCGAAGATGAAGAAACTTGGAATTACCGTTGGTGAGTATTCATTTGATTATAAAAAAATGGCAAAACGTAAGGATAAAGTCGTAAAGACCTTGAGAAGTGGTGTGGAAAATCTTGTACCCGGAAATGGTGCAGAAGTGATTAAAGGGAAAGCGGTTATGACCGGCGATCATACGTTTACAGTTAACGATGAAGAAATCTATGCGGAAAAGTTGATTCTAGCAATGGGATCAAAGCCAGCCAGAATTCCGGTTCCGGGGGCAGATCTTCCGGGTGTCATAGATTCTGACGGTGTATTGGCAATGGACACATGTCCGGCATCTATGGTGATTATCGGCGGCGGTGTCATCGGTACTGAGTTTGCCACATTATTCAGCAATTTGGGATGCAAAGTTACCATTATTGAAATGCTGCCGGAAATTCTACACGGCAATGACAAGGATATCTGTGCATCTATGACAGAACTGCTGACAGAGCATGGAGTGACAATCCATACGGGTGCCCGTTTGAAGGAAATCAAAGAAGGTCTTCAGTGTGTATTTGAAAAAGATGGTGAAACGATGACTGCAGATGGCGAGATTGTTGTGATGGCCGCGGGAAGAAAGCCGGTAACAGACGATCTGAATCTGGAAGCAGCAGGCATCAGCACAGTGAGAGGTTTTGTGCCTGTTGATGCGGAGATGCGTACACAGGTAAATCATATTTTTGCAATCGGTGATATTACCGGCAAACAGCAGCTGGCGCATGTGGCAAGTGCCCAGGGGATGGTTGCAGCGAAGAATGCAGCGGAAGAAGCGCATTATAACATGGATTATACAGCAGTACCCGGATGCATTTATTCAGAACCGGAAATTGCAAGTGTCGGTTTGACAGAAGAGGCAGCCAGAGAAAACGGATATCAGGTGAAAACGGGAAGATTCAACGTATCCGGCAATGGCAGAAGCCTGGCCATCGGCTGTCAGGATGGTTTTGTAAAACTGGTAACCGATGCAGAAAAAGGAACCATTCTCGGCTGTCATATTATGGCACCGCATGCAACAGAAATGATTGGGGAAGCAGTCATTGCTGTTCAGGAAAGGCTGACAGCGGAAGAACTGGGTGATGTGATTCATGCGCATCCGACAGTGAGTGAAATTATTATGGAAGCAGCCCATGATGTCAATGGGGAATGCTGCCACAAATTATAACAGGTGGGAGAGGTCTCCCACGATGGATAAAGGAGTGTAGGTGGGATGTATTATCTGGAAACGAAAAGCAGAGATCCGTATTATAATCTGGCATTTGAAGAGTATGTATTTGAAAAACTGGATCGCAGCCATGCGTATTTTCTCCTCTGGCAAAACTCGAATACAATTGTTGTCGGAAAATATCAGAACACAGCGGAAGAAATCAATCAGGGTGTTGTCTATGAGCGAGGTATCCGTGTTGCGCGAAGATTATCCGGCGGCGGAGCGGTCTATCACGATGATGGCAATCTGAATTTTACATTTATTGTGGATGCCGGCAATATTGAAGATTTTCAGTTTGAAGCCTTTGTTAAACCGGTGGTTAAGACACTGGAAAAAATGGGGGTCAAAGCTGAATTTAATGGCAGAAATGATATTACGATTGACGATATGAAGTTTTCAGGTAATTCCCAGTACATGAAACATGGAAGAATTATGCATCACGGCTGCATTATGCTGGATTCCAATCTTGCCAGTGTGGCAGATGCCCTGAGAGTCAGAGCAGCCAAATTTGAATCCAAGAGTGTGAAATCTGTCAGAAGCAGAGTGACAACCATCAATGCGCATACAGATCGCAAATACACAATGGAAGAATTTAAGAAGCTGCTGGTGGAAACAATCGCAGAAACCAATGTCCTGGAAAAAATGGAATTGACGGAAGAACAGAAACTGGAAGTCGAACAGCTGCGGAAGGAAAAATACGCGACCTGGGAATGGAATTACGGAAAATCACCGGAATATAACATGCAGTATGAGAAAAAGTTCCCATCGGGTCTGGTCAGTGTTTATCTGAATGCGGATAGCGGAAGAATCCGGGATATTCATTTCTACGGCGATTTCTTCGGTAATGGTGATATTCACGAGCTGGAAGAAAAACTGAAAGGTCAGGCGTTAGATATGTCATTAGAAAAGACATTGGAATCAGCAGGTGTAGAAAATTATATGGCTGGTATTACAGCCAAAGATATCGCAGAGATGCTGCGGGGTTAAATTGGAGGTATTTATTATGGAAGGAACAATGAGAGCAATGGTCGTTACAGAACCTGGGAAAATGGAACTGAGACAGGTGCCTATTCCAAAGATCGGACCAAAGGATATTCTCTTTAAGATTACATATGCCAGTGTGTGCGGCGGGGATTTACCGGCATTTTATGAGGGCAGATATATTCAGCATTATCCGATTACCATTGGCCATGAGTTCACAGGCTATGTTGTAGAAGCTGGTGAGGAAGTCAAGGATATTCCTGTGGGTATGCGTTTTATGGGCACTAATATCCAGTGGTGCGGAGAATGTGAAGCTTGTAAGGCAGGCAGATTCTTTGAATGCGAAGATGTTGTTAAGAAAGGTCTTGGTTTTGGTGTAGACGGTGTATTTGCTGAGTATGGTGTGCTGCACAATGCCATGCTGAATGTCAGTGTTTATCCGCTTCCGGACAGCATCAATGACCTTGAAGGTGCAACATGTGAACCAATGTGTGTCGGTGCCGGCGTGGCAGATACACTTGGTATTAAAGATGGTGACAAAGTTGTTATTTATGGTGCAGGTATTATCGGTCAGAGTTTGATTCAGACAATCAAGGCACAGTGGGATTGTGAAGTGGCAGTTGTCAATCGTTCCACATTCCGTCTTGATCTGGCAAAAGAAAGCGGCGCGGATATTGTCATCAGCCCGACAAAGGATAAGCCGGCTATTGAAACACTGAGAGAATTATGGGGCACATCTACCTATGCGTATCATTATGAAAACAGTAAATCCGGCAATGCAGATGTCGCTGTAGAGTGTACAGGTAATCCGGATATTGTTGCAGAATGCTTCAGAGTGGTTCGAAACGGCGGTACAGTCAGCCTTGTAGCCGGTTATTCTGATGATTATACAGCACCAATTGCGCCTGCAGATCTTTTCTTCAAGAGTATTCACTATGTACCGGGCTTAAATGGTAATTTTGCTAAATCTGTACAGTATATGGCAGAGGGTAAGTTTAAGACAACACATCTGATTACTCATGTGTATCCGCTTGAACAGTTGGAAGAAGCCTTCAAGATGGCTAAGAATACAAAGGAAAGCTGTAAAGTTTGTATCAAAGTTGATCCAAATGCACCGGATTTCCCATACAATAAACAGAATTAAATGATGATTCGCCGCGGCAGACTGTACCGAGTGACAGTTTGCCATGGCGGATAGAATGGAGAAGGATATGAGTGCGGATAAAGGTAAAAAACAAATTGCTTTCGGCGGATTAATGCTGGTGAATTTCATCGTTATGTTTCTCATCGCCGGTGTTGGGGTTTATAGCTATACAATTGCAGCCCAGTTTGAAAATCTGGCATCTGTCAGTATGATTTTTGCTTTAGAGTGTGTGGCTCGAAGCGTGTCCATTCCAATGGGCGGTACGATAGGCAATAAAATTGGTCATAAGAAGCTATTTTTAGGTGCACTTCTTTTATATATTGTTTCTTATGGTGTTGCAGCATTTGCAAACAGTTTCTGGGTATTTACCATTGCAAGAATGGTATCCGGATTTGCCTGGGGATTGTTTATTATGAATGTGTTTGTGCTGATTTCGGCGATTTTCGGTCAGGAAGAAGCACCAAAATATTCAGGTTACAATCAGGCGCTGACAACGGTGGCCATGATCGTAGCTTCGCCGATTGCAGGTGTTGTATGTGCGATTAACTGGAGAATTATGTTTTTTGTGTCGGTGCCATTGCTGATCATTGGATGGGTACTTTGTATGTACGGTATTCCGGACATCCCTCCGGCTGAGTCTGAAAATGCTTCTTTGGATGGTCTCGGCATTGCAGCAACGGCGGTGACACTGGTTCCGTTTTCTCTGGCGATGAACTGGGGAAATACAATGGGTTGGACGTCACCTCTTGTTATGGGGCTCCTTGCGGTAGCAATCATAGGTTTGATTGTTTTGGTGATTGCGGAACGCAAGGCATCCAATCCGATTATTCCTTATAAATTGCTGAGCAATAAATTTTACTTCTATATATTAATGCTGATGCTTGTTTACAGTATTTTAAATGGTGCCGGCAATTACCTGGCAACTTATGCCCAGTCTGTGCTTGGGCTGAACAGCCAGATTGCAGGTCTTACCAATGCCCCTGGTCTGATTATCGCCGTATTTTTGACGACTTACTTTGGCAATCAGGCAGCAAAGACCGGCAAATACAAAGGCATGGTTGTTGTGTGGGCCGTATTCTCAGCCGTTGGTGCTGCAGCCTGGTTCTTCCTGGGTTCTGCACCGTCCGTCACAGTAGGCATTATCCTGCTTTTTGCAGGTGCGGTTCCTGTGGCAGCAGTCAACAGCGTCAATCAGATTGCACCATATACATATCCGATGGTTGTTCTCAAACCAGAAGAACTGGCGAGCGGTCTGGCTTTTATGGGACTGGCAGGAGCCCTTGGTTCTACGGTTTCAGGCGGTATCTGTGGAGCCATCATGAACAGCTCAGGCGGTTTGAATGCCGTTTACAAAATGCCGATTATCTGTGCGATTATCATGTTGTTTTTTGCGATTAAGTTTAAGGATACAAAAGGCAAGGAAGGAACACAGACGGCATGATATCAGTATTTGATGATTTAAAAGGAAAAACTTATATTATCACCGGCGGGGCAGGAGCTTCTGCCGGTGGTACTGGCAGTGCACTGACTGAAAAACTCTGTATCCTTGGTGCAAATGTGGCTGTATGGGATATCGCAGATGAAGTCGGAGAAGCGTTGTGCAGTAGGCTGACGGCAGATGGTTTCAATGTGTTGTATGTGCATTGTGATGTGCGTGAAGTGCCGGATGTACAGAAAGCAGTCCAGTTAACGGTGGAAAGATTCGGTACTGTGGATGGTCTTGTCAATAATGCATTCTGGCATGCGGATGTACAGCCGCCTTTGCATGAAATGACACTGGAAGACTGGGATGCCCATATCGATATTAATCTGAGATGCCATTTTATTGTGTGCAAATATGTGATTCCTGAGCTGCTGAAAAATGAAAAGAGTGTCATCCTGAATATCGGCAGTACAGGCGCGCATCGCGGTGAAGATGGCTATTTTGCTTACAGTGCAGCCAAGGCTGGTCTGGAAGCAATGACCCGCAATATTGCTGCCCAGTATGGACGACAGGGATTAAAATGCAACTGCCTTGTTCCAGGGCTGATTGTATCGGAACAGTTTGAAGCCGCGATTGCGCAGAGCGAAGCATTAAAAGCAATTTTTGGCAAAATGGATAAAAACTGCTTATTGCAGCAGGGACATACATCCGGAAAAGCAGTGGCAGACAGTGCGTTATTCCTGCTGAGTGATCTGTCACGGGATATGACAGGCCAGTGTATTATTTTGGATGGCGGCAATATTTCCCATTGTCCGCAGTGGGCAGAGATGAGAAATTATTAAAAAAGGGGTTTATAAAAATGAAAGCATTTGATTTAACAGGAAAAGTGGCGATTGTAACAGGTTCAACAAGCGGTATTGGTATTGGTGTGGCAAGAGTGCTTGCAAGACAGGGAGCACAGGTGATTGTTACCGGCAGACGTGAGGCAAGAGGTGCAGAAGTTGTCAAAGAAATTGAAGCAGAAGGCGGAAAAGCTGCTTATCACAAATTGGATATCATGCAGGAGAATTCCATCAAAGCATTAATTGAAGATACAGTTAAGACCTACGGCAAACTGGATATTGTTGTCAATAATGCAGCTAACGTGAATGCGGAAGATGGCAATGTGGCTGACCTGACTGCAGAGCAGTGGGATGAAATGCTGGCTTCAGATTTGAGAAGCGTATTTCTTGTATCCAAGTATGCAATTAAAGAAATGCAGAAACAGCAGAAAGGCAGTATTATCAATATCGGTTCTACTGCCGGCATTGCCGGTAATCTTGGATGGAGTGCTTACGGCCCTGCAAAGGCCGGTGTTGCGAATCTGACTAAGAATATTGCTTATCAGTACGGTAAGGAAAACATTCGCTGCAACTGTATTCAGCCTGGATTAATCGTGACACCTCAGAATGATGCCAATGTACCTGACTGGTACAAGGAAATTTATCTGAATGAAATTGAAGTGAATCGTTATGGCTGTCCGGAAGATATCGGCTACATGGCACTTTTCTTTGCAAGCGATGAGGCAGAATTTGTGACATCACAGGTTGTGACAGTAGATGGCGGTATGATGTTCCATGCTCCAATGAATACACCGCTTCGTAAAATGATGGAGGCACCACAGGCATAATGACACAGACTAGGATATTTCATACAGTAAACGAAGGCATCTTTTTGAAAAACAGAGATGTATCCATTTTGTTTGATGGTATACATAATGGTACGGAAGTGGGATGCTCCGATATGCCTATAGGACTTCTCAAGAATCTGGAACATGGCAGTGGATTATTTGCAGATTTAGATGGCATTTTTTTCACACATCTGCATATTGACCATTTCGAAAAGCAGAAGGCAGAGGCTTATGTCAACAGCAGAAAAATTTTTGCTTATGGTCCGGAGTGGGAAAAATCCAATATTCATGTTCAGAGAATCGATGAAGATGTTATTAAAATGCGTATACATCATATACAGATATTTGCTGTTCGAACCGTACATGACGGTGAAAGATTTGTCAACGATATCCATGTCAGTTATCTGGTTGATACTGGAGAAGATGCCTGGGTGCTTGGCGGAGATGCGATATTGAATGTACGTGAGGCTGAAATTTTTCGGAAATTAACAAAACATGAAATATCCGGTGTGTTTGTCAATGTTTATCATATTCTGGCGGAAAAGCAGACGGCATTTATTCAGACACTTCAGCCGGAACATGTTTATCTCTACCACATGCCGTTCCCGAAAGATGATGTCAATCATTTGAGAATGATTAAAAAGGCGGCATTGAAAACATATCCGGCAGAGAATCCGGAAGTGGAAGAGTTGCAGCATATGGCATGGGTGCCGCTGCAGGCGAAAATAGAAAACAGAAAAATTATGTAAATACAAAACAGGGCTGTCGTTTGAATACGACAGCCCTGTTGTATTTATACAGAAATTATGATCTTCGATTATCCCTGCGGTCATGGCCGCTGATTTGGTAATAAGCTTTTTTCTGCGTATACATGGCTTTGTCAGCTTCTTTGACAAGCTCATGGATAGAGAAACCTTCAAAATCTTTAGAAAGTGCAAATCCTGCAGAGACACTGAGACCGGTATTTTTCTGGCCGGACCATCTGCCGGTTGCCTTTTTCAGATCGATTAAAGCCGCGTTTGCCTGTTCTCTGGTCATTTCAGCGAGGACAATAAATTCATCGCCGCCAATGCGGAATGTCTGGCCTTTTTTCCCGATGGAGCGGGCAATACATTGTGCAGCACCGCGGATCAGCTCATCTCCTGCATCATGGCCAAGAGAATCATTGGCAGCTTTAAGACCATTGACGTCAATTAGGAAAACAGCAAGATTGTCCGGGATGCAGTCGGCATATGCTTTGATGGTATCGGTATAAGCCATGCGGCTGAGAACACCGGTCAGTATATCCTTTGAAATTTTTACTTTCTGCTCACTGATCGTGTCATCCAATTGAAGCTGATAAAATTCAGAATAATGGATAAAAAGAAAGGTAACACCAAAAGTAAGGGCAAGGTAGGAGACCCGAAGGTTATGTCCAAATAATTCCTGTATGACGATGCCGACAAAAACAAGCAGGATGGTTGCATACAGTGACTTACGATTTTGCTTCCTGAAAGACTTTCCATAGGACAGCATTCGAACCATGACGATGACGATGATCAAAGAATAGAGTGCCATGTAAGCCGGATAAAGCGGCCCGTGAGCATAATGATTCTGATCATCAATCACGATCATCCAGCCCTGAAAAGCAGAGATGAGCTGAAAAATCGCATTTCCAATGAAAAGCCACCGGAGCGGCCAGCTCTTTGTATTTGGCTTTTGCATCAGAGCAATCAATGCACCGCCGCTCATGGGGGTCAGTGTATAATCAACAGCTTTTACAGCGGCTAAAACACCTTTAGGAATATTGTCATTCCCATTGATATGTACGCCGGCACATTCGGCAATTGCTGCTGCAGCAATTAAAATATTCGTGAAGATGAAAAGCCGCTTTTTTTGGTACGTGATTCTGTCATTCTCTGAGATAAGAATAGAGAGGACAGTCAGTGCAAGAAGTGTCATGATGATGACGGATGTATAGTAACTCATTTGTTGATTCACCTGTAATATTATATTATAGTAGGTCTGCAGAGTTTCTCTTAAACCTACCATCTATTATAGGCGACAGTACACTTTTTTTCAAGGAATATAGGTTAGATCAATCCGGCATAGTGCGCTTTATACGTCAATTCATCTCTGAAATCCGGGTGGGCAAGTGAAATCATAGCCCTGACTCTGTCGGATATTGTCAATGGTTTCAGATTGATACAGCCATATTCTGTAGCAACATATTGTATATCAGAACGAGGTGTGGAAACAGGTGTACCCTCAGGAAAGTTAAAGTTGATTTTGCTGCAGCGCTTTCCGTTTTTGATATAGCTTGAGTCCATGGCGATGATGGATTTGCCGCCTTCGGACCATTGGGCACCCCGGACATAATCCAACTGGCCGCCAATGGCACTATATTGACGATAACCCATAGCATCCGCAGCAGTTTCACCATAAAGATTCATGGCCATAGCGGTATTGATGGAAATCATATTTTTATTTTTCATGATATTTCGCGGGTCATTGGCAAATGAGAAATAAGCATTGTACAGTTTATCGTTATGATCCATAAAATCATACATAGATTTGTCACCGGCAGCAAAGGCAAAGACGGATTCACCATCCATAAAACCTTTGTATTTGTTGGTGACATTGCCGTTTTGAATCAGTTTGACCATGGAAGGGCAAAGCATTTCCGAGAATATGCCCAGGTCGTTTTTGTCCATTAATTTGGCACCGATGGCAGAGGAAAGGCCGCCGATACCAAGCTGAATGGTAGCTCCGTCAGGAATCATAGGAACGATATGCTCGGAAATCTGTTCTGTGATGGCATCAGGCTTCTGGTCCGGCATTTCGGGAACCGGTATATCTGAAAGAACAACAGCGTCGGCGTCATTGATATTGAACAGGACGTCCTGACCGGTGACATAAGGTATATTAGGATTCACTTCAAGAATCACACGGTCTGCGGTATCCAGTACAAAGCGTGCCACACTGCCGCCGGATGGTCCGAAGGAAACGCTGCCGTTTTCATCAGGCATGGAAACGGACAAAAATGCCACAGAGACCCGGCCAATCTGGTGAAACCAATCATTGACCTGGCTCAGGTGAAGGGATGTAAAGCCGGAAGGACGACCAAGCTGCATGGCTTTTCTTTCAAAAGGTCCAAGAAAAAGAGAGAGCATTTTGAAGGGCTGATGCTCATCTGGGTCAGCAGGAGCTGTGTATAAAGGTGTTGGGTCAAGCAGCAGGCCGCTGATAATGGTGATGTCATTTAATTCATCGCGGCGCTGCCATAATGCATTTGAAAGAACCGGAGTTACGCTGGACACAATACCTGTATAGACACGATCATGATCGTGCACCAGTTTGACGGCTTCTTCCGGTGTTGTCAGTTTATTTTTCAAAAATGTTGTCATTTCCATAGTTGTCAAATCTCCTTAGTGTTGTTTATTAAGCGGCAAAATTTGCCTTTAATTCCTGATGGACTTTCTTTCTTACAAAGTAGAAGCAGATGATCTGCATAATAAATGTAATGATCCATGAAGCCGGATAGGAAATAAACAGGAAGTCCAGAGACCGGTTGTGGGGGAACAACAGAAAAATCCATACGATTCTTAAGCCCACGGTTCCTACAATAGATAGGATCATTGGGACGGTGGAGTGTCCCATACCGCGCAGAGCACCCGGGAACAGATCCATCAGCCCGCAGAAGAAGTAAGTCAGGGTGGTGTAGGACAGAATTTCCATGCCGCATTGGATGACATCTTCTTCGGAAGTGTAAATGTGCAGCAGCTCAGGACCGAAGAAATAGGCAGCAGCGCCCATGATCAGAGATACGGCCACTGAGAGAATCATACAGTCTCCAAGAACACGGTCCATACGTTTGTATTTGCCGACACCGTAATTCTGACTGGTAAAACTCATGCAGGCCTGTGTCACAGCGTTGACGGAAGCATACATAAAACCGAAAATATTATTGGCGGCGGTGTAACCGGCCATGGCTGTAGAACCAAAAGAGTTGACAGAGGACTGCAGCAGCACATTGGAAAAATTAATGACGGTACTCTGGATACCGGCAGGAACCCCCACTTTAAAAATCTGTTTCATGTACAGGGGCTGGATTTTCAGTTTTGAAAAGCGAAGCTGGTAACTGCTGTCTGAACGATAGAGGCAGGTCAGTACAAGGACACATGAGATCATCTGAGCAATAACTGTTGAAATAGCGACACCAGCCACATCCAGATGGAAAACAATGACCAGAACCATATTCAGAATAGCATTGACAGATCCTGAAATGATCAGGAAGAGTAATGGACGCTTGGTATCACCGACAGCACGCAATATGGCGGCACCATAGTTGTACAGCATGAAAAACGGCATGCCCAGGAAATAAATACGCAGATACAGAGCGGACAGGTTAATGACGTCCTCCGGGGTAGCCATCAGCTCGAGTGCACCTCTGGCAAAAATCTGACCAATCACAGCCATCAGGATACCGCTGATCAGAGCCAGAGTGATGGCAGTATGGACAGTTTCAGACATTTCTTTGTGTCTTCCGGCAGCATAAAAGCGGGCAGCCAGAACATTGGCACCCAGGGAAATACCAATAAATAGGTTGGTAAATACAGCAATCAGTGCCGTTGTGGAACCTACAGCAGCCAGAGACTGGCTGCCGCTGAAACGGCCGATGACAATGATATCAACGGCATTGAACATCAGCTGCAGGATGCTGGATACCATCAGCGGCAGGGCAAAAGAAATCAATTTGTCCATGATGGAGCCATTGCACATATCAATTTCAAATTTATTATTTTTCAAGGTCGGAAGCTCCTTCCTTTTCTAAAAATGGTTTCAGATAGATTTCCATGGACCGGTTCATTTCTCTGGAAAAAGCGGATTCATATTTGCGATTGCAGAAAGCCTTCATCCAGGCATCATAGCCCTGGAGACCGGTACGACCTGCAAACATCCGGCGGATGCCGTTGCTATCTTTTAACTGATAGGTATTTTCACAGACAATATTGCTCAGATCAAAACGAGACGGTTTTGTACGGTTTTGCTGCTGCGCCGTTGGATGTCCGAATACCAGCATACAGGCCGGATAGACGTATTCCGGGAGTGCCAACAGTGTTCGGATTTCTTCAACATTTTCCATAATGTCGCCGATATAGCAGGAGCCGATGCCGAGACTTTCAGCGGCAACAACTGCATTCTGGGCAGCAATCATGGCATCTTCCACAGCAAGGAGCAGATCACCGGCACCGGGACGGCGTGGTGAGATTCCGGCTTCTTTATAGAAAGCATCCCATTTCTGGCAGTCGGCACAGAAAATCAGTACCATTTGCCCGTTGGCAATGAAGGCCTGATGGTCGCAAAGATCAGCTAAACGCTCTTTTTTGGCCTGATCAGTGATATCCAGAATGGTGTAGAGCAGCTGGCATCCGGCGGAGGGCGCCTGGATGGCGGATGTCAAGATCAGCTTCTTATCGTCATCTGTTATAGGTTCATCTGTGAAAACCCGGACGGATTTCCTTTGATAAAGTGCATTAATGATTTCATTCATATTTCCAAAAACCTCTTCTATATATAGTCATAATCAATCAGAGTCCGAAATATCAGATGGGTGTAAATTCGACTCTGAAATCTATTATCGCATATTTATTGTTGAATCTACAACAGTTATTTGCAACTTCTCTATAGAAAAGATGAATGAGATAAGTATTTAGAAAAATATCTAAATAGCTATTGACGACGCTGCCTATTCAGCATATACTGTATTTAGAAATATTTCTAAATAGCTTTGCGAGTGCTGAACGGTTGCTTCGGATCTTGTGTTAGTTCTCGTATATATGGGGCTTAAAAGATAAAGAGGATGGTGGTTATGGGATTTGCCGAAACATTTAAGGCACTGTCTGATCCTGTGCGAAGAGAAATCCTGATGCTGCTTCGGGAAGGACGGATGTCAGCCGGAGAGATTGGTTCGCATTTTGATATGACAGGGGCGACGATTTCCTATCATTTGAATATTTTGAAGAAAGCCGGGTTGATTTTTGAAACGAAGGAGAAGAATTATATTTTTTACACGCTGAACACTTCTGTCGTGGAAGAAGTGATGCTGTGGCTTTCGGAATTGAAGGGAGGTTCTTCTGATGATCAAGGAGAATAAGCGTATTTTAATTATCACAAGTCTGATTATTTTACTGCCGATGTTGGTGGGGCTGCTTTTGTGGCATCAGCTGCCGGAACAGATACCGGTGCATTTTAACAGTGAGGGCGCGGCGGATTCTTATCAGAGCAAGCTTTGGGGCGTGACATTTATTTATCTTTTTATATTAGCCTGCCATTGGTTTGCGGCCGTTGTTACAAGTGTTGATCCGAAGAAAAGAAATATCAGCAGCAAGATTTTCCGGTTGGTGCTTTGGATTTGCCCTGCCCTTTCTATTTTTGCGGGGATTACGATTTATGGTACAGCGCTGAAGTGGCCATGGGTGAATATCAATTTCATGGCGAATCTGCTGCTCGGTGTGATATTTATTGTCATTGGCAATTATCTGCCGAAATGCCGCCAGAATTATACAATTGGCATCAAACTGCCATGGACATTGGGTGATACGGAGAACTGGGATAGAACACACCGGTTTGCGGGAAAGATTTGGATGTTGTGCGGTATTTTGGAGATCATCGCCGGATTCTTGCCGATTGATCGGTTTGAAATTGTAACGATAGCGTTGATTCTTCTGGCAACAATTCCGGTTGCGGTTTATTCGTATCTGTTTTACAGGAAAAAGATGGGATAGAGGAGTAGATGATTGAAATAAGTATATAATAATGATATAACTGGGCCATAAAAAGGAGGGTTCGTTATGCCGTGGATTATTCCTATTAAAGAGTTAAAAAAGACTTCAGAAATTTCGAAAATGTGTCACAAAGCCGATGGACCTATTTATATCACAAAAAACGGATATGGTGACATGGTGATTATGAGTATGGAAAACTACTGAATTAAATTATAGGAAAGGGGGCTGTAAAAAACGCCCCTTTTTTATGGATTTATAAGTTTAAATCCCATCGTTCCTCTAACACTGGTACACCCCATTCATCGTTTTCATGAGTTTCGGTGATACGAAAACCGGCATTATGATAAAGCTTTCTGGCAGATTCCTGGGCACTGACTGTCCATAAAAAGACCGTGCGGTACTGTTTTTCGCGGCAGAATGCGACGGCTTTGTCCAGCAGTTTTTGACCGGCACCAAGACCGCGAAGTTCCGGTTCAAGGAAAAAATAGCGCAGCTGTGCGGTGCCTGGTTCTGTATGCGTAATGGCGATATATCCCATAGGGCTGCCTTTGCATTCAAGGATCTCGATACAGTCCGTATCCGGATTGAAGTTATTCACCAGCGTATGGACGCCTTCAATCAGATAATGACGCCAGATATCAGAAGTGAAATGACGTTCAGCTTCATATAAGGAAAGCTGGCGGTCGATGATATATTCAACATCACTTTCAACATAAGGACGGATATGTATCTCCGTTGTGGCTATGGTGAAATATTTTTTGACAGAGCGGAGAGAAGTAAGCAGATTTTCTCGGTCCTCAGGCTGAAGCTTGGAAAGAAGGTCGTCAATCTGCCTGTTGGAACGGTCATTGAGTTCATGAAAGATGGCCATGCCTTTTTCAGTCAGATGAATTCGAATGTTTCTGTTGTCTTCCGGGTCTATTGTTCTTTCAAGTAATCCGTTTTTCTCAAATTTTCTAATGATGCGGCTCATATAGCTGCGGTCAATATCTAATAAGGCACACAGCTGATTAGCCGTGCATAATTCCATTTTACTGATCTCAAATAGGATACGTGCTTCGGATAAAGAGTATCCGGAATCAAGAATATGCTGGTCAAGCAGTCCGAGAAGGTCCGTATAGAAACGGTTAAAGCCTCGTATTTCTGTGATGATATCGATGTTTTGCATGTTGTTCCTCCTGAAATGGTGATAAAAATATAAGATGTTTTTTATCATAACGCAATTAGTGGACTGAATCAACTAATTTTCGCTTGTTTGAAAATGCAGGTGTGGAATGGGGACCAATCTCTGTGTATGAAAGTGTTGATCAGTAAGCAAGTTTGAAATGAAATATTGATATTGAAAATGGAACAGGGCTACTGGATGGCAGTCCCTGTTCCATTATAGATACCTATTAATTTTTATACTTTGCTTAAGTGTTCATTTTTTGATTTTTCAAGAGTAATTGTATCTGGGATACAACCAAAAAGATCATTTACAGTATCTAACTTGTCCTGATAAGGAGATGTGAGTTTGGTAATGGTTTTGCCATTTTTGGAGATAAAAGTATCTTTAATGGCGATAACGGTCATAAAATCCCTCCTTAAGATCGTACGAATTTAAGCATCTGACCTGGAATAAGCATTCTTCATCTCATTGCTGAGTTCATAGAGCACTTTGCCCAGAGTATCAGCAGTAGCTGTTTTCAGCATATCAGCGACAGCCTGATTTGCTTCATGCTTTAACGCAAGATGCTTATTCGTATCAGTCTCGTCTTGAATCAGATCGTCATAACGATTGATGATTTCGTGGCCTTTGGACAGGACATGTTCCTGATAACGCTCAATATGGAAGACAGATTTCTTATAGGAAGCGTCAGCCATAGCAGCGATCATTCGGCTGGACCAGTAGAAGTTGTCTGTGGATACTTCGCCGGTGGTGTTGGAGAGATAATCCGGAGTTGTCTCGATATCGGCATAAAATGGCACCATCACATTAAAAGCGTTGGAAGCAAAGGACAGCCACTGAATGGATTTGATATCGTCAGGGCGGTTGTCATTAATCTGAATCAAAGACATAAAGTCATTGCGGTTAATGCCGATGGAACGGTAAGCACCCCGCATATTGCTCTCGCCGTATCCACCATAAGGGTCGTATGGAGTGCCCTGGAAATGTGAAGAGAGGACGTATTTGACATCTTCAACAGTGACTTTCTTTTCAGGCACCATGCACCATGGAATATTGTCGGAATATGGTGTGAAATCAGCGGCAGGACCCTCCCAGCGCCATGTGTGCGGATTCAGGCAGCGGCCCATATACCATGCGCGCGGGGTATTGTAAACATGATCGGAGTCATCATGGCTGCCGAAAGCATCTCTCGGATTGAGAACGCCGTCCATAGCCAGATTCAGGTGATATTTTTCAATAAAATCTTTTAAATCAGCGGAGCACATATATTCTTTCTGCTCGGAAAAGGCATCTTCCAGATTAAACTGGTCGATACCCAGCTGATTCGGCATGATCACATAAACATCATCCGGTACTTTGCGGGCCATCCAGTGGTGGCCGCCGATGGTTTCAAGCCACCAGATCTCATCAGCATCCTGAAAAGCAATGCCGTTCATTTCATAAGTGCCGTACTGTTCAAGCAGGCTGCCGAGGCGTTTAACGCCTTCACGGGCACTGCGAATATAAGGCAGAACCAGGCATACGATATCTTCTTCGCCGATACCGCCTTTAACCTCTTCTTGTCCATCTTTGGCCGGCTGATAGACAACCAGTGGATCAGCACCCAGAATTCTCGGATTGGAAGTGATGGTTTCTGTGGCTGTCATGGCTACATTAGCTTCGTTGACACCGCTGGCTGCCCAGATCCCCTCGCCTTCAAGGGCATTTGGTACAGCTGTGTAGCGCATTGGATTGTCAGGAAGATCGATTTCCACATGGGAAAGGACGGATATGTATTTGCGGGGCTGTTCATCGGGATGAACCACCACGTATTTCTTAGGGGTAAATCTGCCGGAAGGTGAGTCGTCATTGCGGGCAATCATGGTGGAGCCGTCATAGGACGCTTTTTTGCCGACAAGAATCGTAGTACAAGCCATTTATCATTCCTCCTTTGTATGTTAGTTAAATCTATAGAAATCATACCACTTTTGGAAATGATTTTAAAGGATAAAACAATTGTATTTTGAAATGACTATTGATATAATATATTCATATAATTGCACGACTGTTGTTTGAATATAGTGAAATAATTCCGATCATATTGTATAAATATAATAATATAATAGAATACAAAAGGAGGAAAAAGCGTATGGCTATAGTAAGCGATGATCAGATTATTAAGGTGCTGAGACAATATAACCCATGGTGGCGAAATCCGAATGTTATTAATGATGAGAGTAAACCACAAAAAAGACTTGCCTATTATGAGGCGCTAAAGATGATAAAGCATCAATCGCTTAGACGCTTTGTAGTATTGTCAGGGGCAAGAAGAGTTGGAAAGACAACGATTATGTATCAACTCATAGAGCAATTGCTGAACGAAGGAATTAATTCTAAGAATATTTTGTATGTGTCCTTTGATAATCCTATTGTAAAGCTTGTTAACGTGGAAAAGACGCTTTCTATTTACGAATCGTTATATCCTATAGAAGGCGTTAAGTATATATTTTTTGATGAGATTCAATATACAGAGCAATGGCAATTATGGATGAAAGTCATTTATGATAGTAGGAAGGATATTCGTATAACAGCGACTGGGTCGGCTAGTCCAATACTGGAGAAAAATTCAACTGACAGTGGTACAGGACGGTGGAATATACTAAAAATACCAACAATGTCATTTTATGAGTATTGCCAGTTACTGCAAATTGAACCGCCTATATTGCAGGATGGATTGAAATTGACAAAACTGGTTGAATGCAGTAAGTCAGAGCTGGGCGACTTAATGGAACAATTTGTTTCTCTGGAAAGCCATTTTAATCGTTATCTTATAATAGGCGGTTTCCCAGAACTGGTACTATCCGATGATGATGCATATGCTCAGAGGATGCTGCGCGAAGATGTTGTAGATAAAGTTATAAAAAGGGATGTTTTGACACTCTTCAATATCAGAAGTCCGCTATTGATGGAAAAGTTATTTTTATATCTTTGTATGAATTCAACAGAAATTTTTAGTATAACAACAGCAGCGAAAGAGCTAGAAAATATATCTGTGAATACGATTGAAGGATATCTGGAAGCATTAGAGATGTCAAATTTAATTTATCGAGCTAATCCTATCAATGTTGGAAGTAAAGGGGCTTTGAAAGGAAAGCCTAAAATTTTTATTGCAGATGCCGCTATTCGAAATGCGGTATTGATGATAGATGATGTTCTGTCAGATGAAAAAGAGCTCGGGGCTATGGTAGAAACGACGGTGTATAAACATATTCTATCATTTTACCAAAATAGTACTGCACAAGTAGGTTATTTTAGAAAGGCAAAAGATAATCAGAAGGAGGTTGATGTAGTGATTGAACTTCCAAAGGAGAAGATTCTTTGTGAAGTGAAGTATCGTAATAATTCACATATTTCTGCGACAGATGCCATTGTTGAATTGTGTAATGATGAAAAATCAAAGGTCACAAATGCGTTTCTTATAACAAAGCAATTAAACGATTTTGGTATCACAAGGCATGAAACAAAAATTCCTATTTTAAGAATACCAGCAATCGTATTTTTATATATGCTAGGAAAAGCAGAAGCAGATGGACAAAGTGGAAAAATGTAATATTATGCAAGGAGGAAATTGATGAAAGCAGCAGTGATTGACAAATTTGGAGGACCGGAGGAGATTTATTACACCGACATTGAGAAGCCGGTGCCGGGACCGGATGAAGTGCTTGTGAAGAATATTTATATTGGTGTGGGCAAACCGGATTACATTATGCGAAGCGGTATCTGTCCGTTTCTTGAGGCAAAGCCGCCGAAGCTGGTGGTGGGCAATGAATGTGCAGGTATCGTAGAGGCAGTGGGTTCAGATGTAAAGGGTATCGAGCCGGGGATGCATGTCTGCGTCAACAGCGGGCTGGGATACGGTGCTTATGCGGAGTATATCGCTGTGCCGCAGAAGTTTGTGACAGTATTTCCGGAGGAATTTCCGCTGAAATATGCACCGGGATTTTTGAATTACATGGTGGCCTATGCGCTGCTGAATGAAATCGGCAGAGGCACGGATGGAAAGTCTATTTATATTTACGGAGCTGCCGGCGGTGTCGGTACGGCGGTTATTCAGACAGCCCTTTTGCAGGGAATAGAAGTCATTGCTTCTGCCGGCAGTCAGGAAAAATGTGATTACATTAAGTCTTTGGGCGCACAGTGTGTCTTTAATCATAAGGAGCAGGACGCCAAAGAGGTCATTATGGATTACACCAAAGGCCGCGGCGTGGATCTGATTTTTGATCAGCTGGCAGGCAAACGTTTTGCAAGCCAGTTTGAATATCTGGCGGATTTCGGGATGATTGTGATTTATAACTGGCTGGATGGGGATCCGGAACTGAATCAGTTGGATACGATTATCAAGCAGTCCAGTCATGCATCTGCAGTGCGTTCATTTTCTTTCCATGTCTATGATGACAAGCCGGAGCGGTTGGCGAAGATTCGCAAGATCTGTATGGATCGGATCATTTCAGGCGAAATTAAACCGCATTTTTATATGGATCTGCCATTGTCAGAGGCGAGAAAAGCCCATGAATTGATGGATGATTTGAAGATTATGGGAAAACTCATTCTTCATGTAGAGGAATAGTGGCACACAGAAATAAGGGTAGGAAATAGTTCTGCAGAATAAAACGGAATTTCGTGTCAGCATTGGTTGGCAATTGTTGAACTAAAATAATAAAGAATTAAAAAAGATTATCAGAGTCGAGAAGATTATGATAATCTTTTTCTTGTATTATTTGTATTATATTGTATAATACAAATAAAAAGGGGAGAAGGCAATGATTATCAAAATAAATTCCAGATCAGAGATACCGATTTATCTGCAGTTACGCAATCAGATTGTCAAGGGGATTGGCAAAGGGGAACTTGAACAGGGAGAGATATTGCCCACAGTGCGTCAGATGGCGGCAGACCTGGGCGTGAATGCCATGACGGTGAGCAAGGCCTATCAGCTGCTGAAAACGGAAGGATTTATAGAGACAGACCGGAGGAAAGGCAGTATTGTCTGCATACCGGAGGCAAAATATCCGACGCAGCAGGCTGCTTTTGAGGAAAAACTGGAGGATGAGCTGGAGCTTCTGACTGCAGAAGCCAAGATCCGTGGGATGGATAAGGGACAATTTGTACAATTCTGTCAGTACATTTTTGCAGAAATGGAGATGGTGCCGGAATGATATTAGCGATCATTATGATACTAACGGATTGGCTGATGGTGGGGGTTACGAAGCTGGTTTACGGCAATAAGGTGACCTGGCGTCAGGGCATGTTATTCGGTGTTCATGTGCCGGAGAATGCAGCAGAACTGCCGGAAGTGAAGGTGATGATTGAACAGTATCAGTTGTGGATGAAAACTTTTTATCGCCGGCACTTTGTCATCGGGACAGTAATCTGTCCGCTTGGCATGTGGTATATGTCGATCTTTTTTACTGTATGGATGGTGTGGATATCGGCATTTTTTGTCGGTGTTATGGGTAAAGTTTATCAAACGCACCGGAGTATGTATGCGTTGAAGATGAAGAATGGTTGGTATGAGAAGGTCTCAGAGGAAGAATGGGTGACAAGTGCCGTGGATACAAAGACGGCTGTCAGAACTGCCAAAATGGCCGTGCCGACGATTTGGCATCTGCTGCCGCTGGTTTTGCTTTGCGGGGTGCTGTTGATTCCGGGACTTTGGCATGTCATGACTGTCAATTCGGAAGGATGGATTGTCTTTGTGTGCTGTCTGGTGGCGTGGTTTTGTCTTTTCGGTGCAGCGTTTATTTACAGTAAAATGGGCAATAAGATCTACAGTGAGCATTCAGATATCAATTTTCAGGTGAATTGTTTTGAAAAACGTATGACGTCCGTAGGATTTCTGGTGAGCAGTATTTGCAATTCTTTGGCCTTTTGGCCGGTTGCCTGGGCGCTGCTGCCAGGAAAATGGATAGAATGGGGATGGTTGGGGCTGTATGCGTTTTTTGAATCGGCGGCGGGAATCATGATAATTGTTCTCTTTTTTATCATCCAACGCAGAAAAGATGAACTTTTGAAGCGGGATACAGCACCCATGTATATCGATGACGATTATTATTGGCGAAATGGCTGGTACAGTAATCCGGATGACAGGCGGTTGCTTATACAGGATCGTTACAGCAGCATGAATTATACGATGAACTTGGGCAGAACGGCAGGAAAAGTAATCACCGGCATTGTTTATGGACTGGTGATTGTCATGATGGCGGGTTTTTGTCTGTGGCTTTTGAAAATTGATTTTACACCTGTACGCATGCGGGTGACGGACAATACAGTGGCTGTTACATCCGGGTACTCGAATATTTCATTTGACAGAGATGAGATAGAAGATGTACAGCTTTTGGATGCACTGCCGGATGACAATTTCTACAAAGTCAACGGTTCCGCCGACAGTAAGCAGTATATGGGTAAGTTTAAAGGCAAAGAAACAGGCAAATGCCAGATGTATGTAACACTGGATGTGACACCGATACTTGAGATTAAGACGCCGGCGTATACGGTTTTCATTAACAGTCGGGATAAGGGTGTGACGGAGAGCTGGTATCAGGAATTGAAGCATTAAAGGATGATGTTAATGAATTTAATGTGAAAAGCAAAGGACAGGACAGTCTGGTTTCGACGAGTTGTATATTGCGAAAAGTACTCTGAAAGTTTATAATATCAACAGAGCAATGAAAGAAATTTCAGCAGCAATGTTGATCAGCGAAAGAATGGAGGAATCAAGATGAGTCAGACATTAGTGACCTATTTTTCAGCAAGTGGTGTAACAGAAAATGCAGCAAAAGTCCTTGCAAAGGCAGCAGACGCTGATCTGTATGAGATTAAACCGGAAGTTCCTTATACCAGAGCCGATCTGAACTGGATGGACAAGAAGAGTCGAAGCACTGTTGAGATGAATGATCCGTCATCAAGACCGGCCATCAACGGCAAAGTTGAACATATGGAGCAGTATCAGAATATTTTTGTCGGGTTCCCGATATGGTGGTATCGTGAACCGAGCATCATTGATACATTTTTGGAGAGCTATGATTTCTCAGGCAAGAGAATCATTCTCTTTGCAACATCCGGCGGCAGCGGGCTTGGTAAGACAGCCGAAGGCCTGAAGAAAATTGCACCCGGAGCAAAGATTGAGAATGGGCGGATGCTCAACGGAAAGGTATCTGAGGCCGATGTCAAAGCTTGGGTACAGAGTTTGAATCTGTAGAAAACAGTTTTTGGGTACAGAGACTGAATATGCAGAACAGTCTTAAAGAAAACTATAAAGATCCATGAATTTTTGAAGCGAATAAGAAAAGTCAGGATGAATAAAAGCAGGGGATATCATACAAAGATGTGTAGGATATCCCCATTTTGGTGTGTTCGGTTCATATGAAAAGTTATTAAATCGGTAATGTAATTCCGCCTGTGATAAGAAGGTAGGCAAGAGCTGCACTGCCGGCCATCATAATAAGGAGCATGAGACATCCGACAAGGCGTTTTTTCATGGTCAGGAAAAAACTGGTCAGAAGGATCATCAGCAGAAATATGATCAAAAGCAAAATAATAAGGTTCATTTGCGGCCTCCGAAATATAAATTAATCTTAACGTACATTTAAGTATTCTATCAGATATTATCAGTATTTGCCATATTAATTCGATAATTTTGACATTAAAATCTGAGTCAGAAGCATAAAAATATTCGATGAAGCTGCTGGATAGAGAAGACATTTGTGGTATGATAAAAATATCCTGCAAATGATAAATATACAAAAGGGGTTCATGTATGGAAACAACAGAGAAGAATCGGTTTAGTATTTTACTTGAGCATCTGATTAATACAGGAGAAGTGAAGAATGCATCACTGGCGGCAGCACTTCGATATGATGCAAGCTATATCAGCAAATGGATTACCGGTCGTATGATTCCTGCTGAAAAGACAAAACAGAAAGTGCTAAGAGGCATCAGTCAGGAAATTGTCAGACAAAGTACGCAGAGCGGATTGGAGAATTTATGCGCGGATTATCAGATTTCAGACGATGAAGAACTCAAAACAGTGATCTATGATCATTTGGAAGCAGAATATAATTATGTTCTGGAATTACAGAAAACATATGGTACGCTGATTGCACCGAAGATGAGCTTTTTTATGTCATTAAGTCCGGCACAGTATATTGCCAGAATGCATCATCCGGTTCTCAGGCGTGTGAAAAGACTAAACATTGCCGCAGAAATGGATTTACTGGCATTGAGTCATGAATACCGGATGCAGATTGTACAAGGCAATATGAGACGGGAAGTATACAGGGTTTATCCTGATGTCCACTTTTCGCTTATCATTCACATTGAACCTGATAAAATGAATGTCATCGGAGATACAGTGTTTTTAATGAATATGATATCCGATATGTCCAGAATCGATTTCAGATTGTACAAAAACAGTCAGGCAGCGGGCAGAATGATCTTTTCGGTACAGGATGATTTTTTGATCAGCGGCATGCTGGCAGATGACAAGCGATGCATGGCTGTCAATGTCAGTACAGAAGAGGATCATTGCAGATGGATGTTTGAAAATCTGAGTGAATTGTGCACAAGGGATACTTTGCTTTACCGTTCGCTGACCGTCAGAAGACTGATTGAGGAACAGGGGTATCAATATTCTATGATTTCTATGAATAAACGATGGTACATAGGACATATGACGGAGTGTTTTCTGACGGACGAGTTATTTGAAGCATTGTTAGCATGTGCAAAGAAAGAAAATAATCAGGAAGTCGATGAAGTCCAATTGAGATACCTGCATGCGTTAACGCAGAAGACATTGGAAGAAAGCCATATCCAGATTATTATATACGAAGATGCGTTGTCAGAGCTTGTAGTCGGGAGAAAAATCAGTTTCTTTGGCTGTAAAATGGAGCTTTCCTTGAGTCAGATTCGGGCATATTTAGAATGTCTGCAGCAGATTTGCCTGAAACATTCAAACTTAGAGGTGAAATTGGCCAGAGGCAGGTTTGTGAAAGATTACCAATATGAAATGACACAATGTATTTTTATTTCGGACAGCATTTCCTACCTTCGATTAAATACGGAAAACAGGGAAAATAATCTGGCCTTATTTAATCACCCGGATATGACCGATATTTTTAATCGTTTTTTTGATGAAATATGGGAAAGTAAAGATGGAAAATGTCTGTCAGAATCAACAGAGGTTGAACACTTTTTTGACCATATGATTCAAAGTGCGGAGATTCAGTCTGATCTTTCATTCAGTTTTTAATGTGATTTGTCATGATGATTCAAGTCCATTCATTTTTTTTCATGGTAAACTGACCCCATCCTATGATTAACAACATGGAAGGGGAAAATGTTATGAGTAAACAACTGACAGGAAAGCCAAGCATTGATAAACCATGGATGAAATATTATCCGCCGCAGCTGATCCAGGGACTGACAATTCCGGAACAGACAGTTTATGAGTACTTAATGGAAAGATGTCCGGGGGATGATGTGGCAGCGATGCACTATTATGGCAGAGATATCAGATGGAAGGAATTGAAAGAGCAGGTGGATCAGGCTGCCCGGTCTTTGCGGGCGATCGGGTTTGGCGAAGGAGACCAGATTCCGATATTTTTGCGGGCGGTTCCGGAATTTATTTATCTGCTGCTTGCTGCGGAGAAAATAGGGGCCTCTGTTTTGTGCAGAGACAATACCCTGGAGGAGAATATAGAGGCTGTTAAGAAATCAGGTGCCAAGATGATCATTGCCCATGACTTTCTTTCACATGAGGAACTCAATCGTTACCGGAAGGAAGCAGGCATCAGAGGTGCTGTTTTGTTAAGTCCGATTCGGAGTGCCATGAGAACAGGGCTGCCGGATTACTGCTGGAATTATCTTGAATCGCTTTACACAGATTATCCGGCGTATGGTCCGTATACCATGTCCTGGGATGCTTTTATCGCCATCGGTGATCAGTTTACAGGGAAAGTGGAGGCACCGAAAGATATTGACAGGCCTTTGTTCAGAGCCTATACAAGCGGTTCAACAGGCCCGTCTAAGCAGGTTATCCATTCAGCACATACGATGATCGGCAATATGCATCAGATGAATTTTTATGGTGCATCTTCAGAATTTCGTCCGACGTGGATGGTCACACAGCTAAATCCTTCACTGGTAGCAGTGGTGGTTGCCATGCTTCTGATGCCGTTGGCCTCAGATAAATTGTTGATTCTGAGTCCGTTTGTGGCGACCGAAGATGTGGATCTGGAAATGATGCACTATCGTCCGAATTGCTGGCCGCTGATTCCGATGTTTATTGAAACTGTCATGAGAAATGGCCGTGTCCCGGATGATTATGATATGTCTCATCTGTTCTCGGCAGGTGCCGGATGTGAAGCCTATAACAATAATCAGCTGAAGCGTGCCCAGAAATTTCTGGAGGATCATCATTGTAAGGCTCGATTTACAACCGGTTACGGATGCAGTGAAGCGGGATCTAACATGTCTTTGCCGTTGTCTGTGCATCCAATTAGAAATGGCAATGTAGGCATACCAATGCCGCTGACAACCATTTCAATTTTTAAGCCGGGTACAGACGAAGAACTGACCTATAACACCATGGGAGAAATCTGTCAGTGCGGACCGGGAACAATGGTGGGCTATGATGATCCGGCGGCAACGGCGCGGACAATTAAGATACATGCAGATGGCAGCCGGTGGCTGCATACAGGTGATATTGGTTATATGACGGAAGACGGGACAATCTATGCATTAACCAGAGGAGAAGCACCAAGATATGGCGGTGGTTCACTGGCAACACTGCCGATGGAGAATCTTCTTGCAGATGCGGAAGTGGAAGGCATAGATGATGAGTTCTTTGTCATTGTTCAGGATCCGGAACACCACAGATGCTTTGTCCCATATTTGTTTGTCGTGCTGAACAAAGGATATACCGTGGATGATATTAGGGAGAAGGTACGGGAAAGTCTGGAGGATTATATGCAGCCGGTGGATATTATTGCCCTGCCTGAGCGTCCGTTTTTCCATTTTAAGACAAACCGCATTGGCCTGACACGGGAGATTGAAGCAGGAAAATTCAATGCATAATTGATACATAGCGTGAAATACAATGATAAAACGATTAGATCGAATAAAGCGGTTTAATCGTTTTATTTTTTTCAGATTTCAGTTATAATAGAAATAGAAAATACCATGAACAGAAATGGAGAAGATAACAATGGAGATTATTAACAATACGCAGGCAGCGAATCCAAACGGATGGATTGAAAGTTTTGTGGAAGAAGTAATGGAGAATGCAAAAGTCAGCTGCAGTCAGGTGCTGATTGAAGAAATCGAAGAGGAAAAGCATATTTTTCTGGATGCAGATGGTGAGAAATATGATATCAGATTGTGGGCATTCCTTCCTATTGCTGCAGATCTGAATGGTATGGTATGTACAGAGAATGTGCAGTACATGCTTTACAGGAAGAAATCACCGGATAACAAAGAATATCTGGAACAGGTAGATGATGATTTTATCAGAATTGAGCGCGGTAATCGTGCAGCTTATGAGGAAGCACAGGAGAAGACACTTTTTTAAAGTTTGTCTTTTCTAAAAGACAAAATCCATGTAAAATAATATACAGAAAATAAAAGAGAAAGGACTAAGAACATGAAGAAAAAGTTGAGTATTCTGCTTTGTCTGGTGATTCTGGTACTCAGCGGCTGCGGTACATCAGGCAGTGCCATCCGATTTGGTGCGGCGGACATAGGCGGAATGTATTATTCATTTGCGAATACCTTTACGGAATTAGCGAATGAAGAATTTACGGATCATTCATTTGAAGCCCGTGCAACGGCGGGATCAGCCGCCAATCTGAGGCTTTTATCAGACAATTATATTGAACTGGGCATTGCCCAGGGAGATTTGCTTGAAGATGCTTACAAGGATAACAGCAATCTGAGAGCCATTGCCGGATTGTATACAGAAGCATGCCAGATTGTTGTAAGGGCAGAATCAGATATCAAAACACTGGATGATCTGACAGGGCGCACCGTCAGCATTGGTGCTGAGGAGTCCGGAACGGAATTGAATGCGAATCAGATTCTTGAATTTGCAGGATTGCCTGCGGAAATCATTACAACTAAAAATATGGACTACATAGAGGCAGCTCATGAGTTGGAGAATGGTGAAATTGATGCCTTTTTCTGTACAGCCGGATTGACGACAACAGTTATTGATGAGCTTTCCAGGGAATGCAATATTCGTCTTATTTCCCTGAGTGATGAGGTCATCAGCAAAATGCTGGCTTATTCAGATGCTTACAGTGAGTATACCATTCCGGCCGGTACCTATAAAGGACAGGATGAAGATGTCAAAACAATCGGTGTCAAATCCGTACTGGTGACATCAGATGCGTTGTCTGAAGACGTTGTCAAGCAGCTGACACAGATGCTTTTTGAGAAGACAAAAGAGCTTCAGTATTCAACCTCTTTGGATTTGCAGCTGGATGAATCGTTTGCCGTTGATGGCATTGCGATTCCTTTCCATGAAGGTGCTGCCAAATACTATGAGGACAAAGGCATAACTGTAAATACACAATAGAGAAAGGCTAGATATGAGGATTCAATTAGACATGTATCAGACACTTGCCATGGCAGTACTGGTACTTTTACTCGGAAGTTTTTTAAGAAAGAAAATTAATTTTCTGGAAAAATTCTGTATTCCGGCACCTGTCATCGGCGGACTTCTGTTTGCAATTATGACCTGTGTCTGCTATGTTACCGGAATTGCTGAATTTTCCTTTGATGACACACTTCGTGAAGTTTGCATGGTGTTCTTCTTTACATCTGTAGGATTTCAGGCAAACCTCAAGGTCCTGAAGAAGGGCGGCAAAGATTTGATCGTTTTTCTGGGGCTGGTTATAGCACTGATTTTGCTTCAGAATTTTACAGCTGTCGGACTGGCAAAGGTGATGGGACTTGATCCGCTGATCGGTATGTGTACGGGCTCCATTCCAATGGTGGGCGGTCATGGTACAGCCGGTGCTTTTGGTCCGGTACTTGAAGATTTCAATATATCCGGAGCAACGACCATCTGTACTGCAGCAGCCACATTCGGTCTGATCTTCGGCAGTTTGGTGGGCGGCCCTCTGGGCAAACGTCTCATAGAGAAACACAATCTGCTTGAGACGGCAGATACAGAAGATGACAGCCTGCTTGTTGAAGATGAGAAGAAGCATGAGCGTCATACCAATATGTATCCGTCAGCTGTATTTCAGCTGATTCTGGCCATCGGATTAGGAACCATTTTTTCAATGTTCCTGACGAAGACAGGGATGACTTTCCCGATTTATATTGGTGCAATGCTTGCCGCTGCACTGATGAGAAATATTTGTGAGTATACCAAAATTGCTGACATTCATATGGGCGAGATCAATGACCTTGGTGGTATCTGCTTATCACTGTTTTTGGGAATGGCCATGATCACACTGAGACTGTGGGAGCTTGCTTCACTTGCTTTGCCGCTGGTTATACTTCTGGCAGCTCAGGTTGTTTTGCTGTGTGTATTCACATATTTTATCGAATTCAATGTTATGGGAAGAGATTACGATGCAGCGATTCTGGTTGCCGGTACCTGCGGTTTCGGTATGGGTGCAACACCAAATGCCATGGCCAATATGCAGGCTGTTTGTGAGAAATATGTGCCATCCATTAAAGCCTATCTGCTGATACCATTGATCGGAAGTTTGTTTGCGGATTTCCTGAACAGTCTTGTGATTACATTTTTTATTAATATTTTATAAATAATGGGGAGTATGTAATGTTTAAGAAAACGAAGGGATTTTTTGAAGCGAAGAGGGAAAAACGTCGTCATAAGCGAAATTATGAATTGAAAATCGATAATGTGGCGATACCGGAGGTGCATCTGCATAAGGATGAGCAGCATGGCGAGGCGGATCAGGAGCATACGCCGAAACATGCGCCGATTAATTATGATAATGTAGCGATACCTGAGGTGCATATCCGGATAAAGAAGAAATAGGATGTCGTGCTGATTCGTAATCATGTGGGACAAATTAAAAAATGGATTGGTGCCAAGTCAATAAAAGGGCAGTCTGCTGGTGAATAGTCATGTTCACAGCGGATTGCCCTTTTTTGAAGGGGGTCCCTTTTGGCGTATATTTTGTTTATTCGTTATGATGTATGACAGAATCTAATTCACCGATAACATAACAATTACGTCCGTTATTTTTTGCCTGATAAAGCATTTGATCGGCTTCTCTGTAAATGGTCTGTATATCCCTAGGGTAAGCAAAGTGGCAAACACCAATGCTGCAAGTAACGTTTGTTGTTTCGCCTAAGATATCAGAAATATTTGATTGAAATTGGGAAAGCAGCATTTTCATTTCATTCTCTGTGAATACGCCGTCCAGCATAACCGCGAATTCATCGCCGCCCATTCTTCCAATCTCTCCTCTAAATCCGAACAAATTTTGAAGTGTTTTTGCAATATAACGCAAAACCCTGTCACCTTCAGGATGTCCAAATGTATCATTAATCTTTTTGAAATTATCCACATCTACAAACATATAATAGCCGGTTTTCCCCGACAGGATAGAATTTTTTTTCTGGATAGATTCACAATATTCCAGAAACATTTTGCGGTTCATAACGCTGGTCAGACTGTCCATTTGACCAAGGTATTCTCTGTAAGCAATTGCCCTGAAAATTAACATTAATGTCAAAACCATAAGAAACAGCAGTGCCATCATGGCAATCATAAACTGAATCTGCAAATGCAGCAGGTCATGTCCAATCTCAGCGGATACATTCAATCCGTAGATAGACAGCATATAAGAAATACGTTGTGTAAAATAAACAGCAGCAACTGTGGCAGCACCTAAAATTGTCAGAATAAATGCAGTCAATTGCCATGAAATATGTTCTTCCTTATAGAAAATACCGCTGCCATGTTCGACATATTCTAAAAAAATCCTGATTCGTTTATTTTGAAGAAAGCTATGGATGATTTCTGTCAGTAATACACAAAGAACAGATACAATCAGTGATCCAATATCCATCTGAAAGGTCGTTCTGAAATTGTTCATTGTCTCAGGAAAGAGCATTTTCATTGTCAGATAGACCAATACTGAATGAAGCCGAGGTGCCAGAAATGCAATGACTATAGATAATACTCGTTTTGCACGGCACTTTTCTGCCAATATAAACAGCAGGCCGCAGATTAATCCGAATAATGTTCTGGTACCAATACTAAGCAGAATGCTTTTGATCGGGTATCCGCTCATAAAAGGTGAAAATAACTGATCATAAGACATCACATAGTAAGCACTTGCTTTGTACAGGCTGGACAGACCGCATACAAAGCCGATGACTGTTGATTGCCATGGACCGAGAAAGCAGGCCGCAATGATAATCGGAATATAGGCAAATGTAATTGAAATCGGTTCAATATGAATATAGCCCAGAAAGGTAAATGACATCAATAGTTCAAGTGCTATCAGACTGTAAAAGGCATAATTTTTTAAATTGATATTTTTCTTTAAAATATTTATCTGCATCATTTGGCTCCCTCCGCAATGAACATATAGCAAATTCATTGCATATGCATAACATAGTATACCATGAATTCACATTCCGTGTGTATTGCTTTTTATTTTTGCCATTTTCATGCTGCATCTGTCAATTCCTCCATTTTTGGAAAAAGCCCTGCTGAACCCTTGTATTTTATGCCTAAATAGTGTAAAATCTAGTCAAAACGCACTTCATATTGTATTCATTTTTAAATTATGTTAACTGTTATGAAGCATGCAGAACTATTAAATTTTCAATTATAGATACAGGGGGATCACCATGGCAAAAGAAATGGTCATTGTACTTGACTTTGGCGGTCAGTACAATCAGTTAATTGCACGAAGAGTCAGAGAATGTAATGTATATTGTGAAGTACTTCCGTATACAAAGACACTGGACGAAATCAAAGCCTTAAATCCAAAGGGTATTATTTTTACAGGCGGTCCGAACAGTGTTTATGATGAGACTTCTCCTCATTATGAAAAGGCTATTTTTGAACTTGGCATCCCGATCCTGGGCATCTGCTATGGTTCACAGCTGATGGCTTATACACTGGGCGGCGAAGTTGCCACTGCACCTGTCAGCGAATATGGTCACACAGATGTTGAAGTTGACACATCATCCGTTCTTTTCCACGATGTCGCAGATACAACAGTCTGCTGGATGAGCCACACAGACTATATCAAGGAAGTGCCTGAAGGCTTCCGTATCACAGCTCATACACCTGTCTGCCCTGTTGCAGCTATGGAATGTGCTGAGAAGAAATTATACGCAACTCAGTTCCATCCGGAAGTTATGCATACCAAGGAAGGCATGAAGATGCTCCACAATTTCGTCTATGATGTCTGCGGATGCGCCGGTGACTGGAAGATGGATTCCTTTGTTGAGACAACCATCAAGTCTCTCCGTGAGAAGATTGGCGACGGCAAAGTACTTTGTGCCTTATCCGGCGGTGTTGATTCCTCCGTTGCAGCAGTTCTTCTGTCAAAAGCCATCGGCAAGCAGCTGACCTGCGTATTTGTTGACCACGGTCTTCTTCGTAAGAACGAGGGCGATGAGGTTGAAGCTGTTTTCGGTCCGGACGGCCCTTACGAACTGAACTTTATCCGTGTCAATGCACAGCAGAGATACTATGACAAACTGAAAGGTGTTACAGAACCTGAAGCAAAGCGTAAGATCATCGGCGAAGAATTTATCCGTGTCTTTGAAGAAGAAGCGAAGAAGATCGGTTCCGTTGACTTCCTTGTACAGGGCACCATTTATCCTGACGTAATCGAAAGCGGTCTTGGCAAATCAGCTGTCATCAAGTCCCACCACAATGTGGGCGGTCTTCCTGACGTTGTTGATTTCAAGGAGATCATTGAACCGTTGAGAATGCTCTTCAAGGATGAAGTCCGCAAAGCCGGTCTGGAACTTGGTATTCCTGAATACCTTGTATACCGTCAGCCATTCCCAGGCCCTGGTCTTGGTATCCGTATCATCGGTGAAGTGACCGAAGAGAAAGTCAAGATCGTACAGGAAGCTGACTATATCTACCGCGAAGAAATTGCCAAAGCCGGTATCGACAAGGGCCTTGGCCAGTACTTTGCAGCACTGACCAATATGCGTTCCGTTGGTGTCATGGGTGACTTCAGAACTTATGATTATGCTATCGCACTCCGCGCAGTCAACACAAGCGATTTCATGACCGCAGAAGCAGCACAGCTGCCATGGGAAGTACTTGCGAAGGTTACAAACCGTATTGTTAACGAAGTAAAAGGCGTTAACAGAGTTATGTATGATTGTACAGGAAAACCACCAGCAACAATCGAGTTTGAATAATCCACACAATTTGACAAAGCCAGTATTTATGCGGGTTTCAAACAAATTTGCTTAGTATCTGGCAACAAAATGGCAACATTTTGTGGTTATTCGACGAATAAAAAATTTATT